>Ga0207693_10003617_pt1 | contig 13200 bp, 9 predicted proteins | sample LARL81metaG_FD_184347 | JGI IMG/M metagenome (GOLD analysis project Ga0207693, IMG submission 184347) | Corn, switchgrass and miscanthus rhizosphere microbial communities from Kellogg Biological Station, Michigan, USA - LAR L8-1 metaG... | ecosystem: Host-associated > Plants > Roots >...
GCCGCCCGGCTGGTGAAGGGCGACAAGCTCCTCCTTGATGATGTGACCCTGGCCTTCTTTCCCGGCGCGAAGATCGGGGTGGTCGGGCCGAACGGTGCGGGCAAGTCCACGTTGCTGAAGATGATGGCAGGCCTGGAGCAGCCCTCGAACGGTGAGGCGCGGCTGTTCCCTGGTTACACGGTCGGCCTGCTCAGCCAGGAGCCCCAGCTCGATGAGAGCAAGACCGTGCTGGAGAACGTCCAGGAGGGGGTCGCGGAGACCAGGGCCCTGCTGGAGCGGTACAACGCGATTGCCGAGCAGATGGCGACCGACTACTCCGACGAGTTGCTGGCTGAGATGGGCAAGCTCCAGGAGCAGCTCGACCATCGCGACGCGTGGGACCTGGACAGCCAGCTGGAGCAGGCCATGGACGCGCTGCGCTGCCCGCCACCGGAGGCCAGCGTGACCCAGCTGTCCGGCGGTGAGCGCCGCCGGGTGGCGCTGTGCCGGCTGCTGCTGTCCCAGCCCGACCTGCTGCTGCTGGATGAGCCCACCAACCACCTGGACGCGGAAAGCGTGCAGTGGCTGGAGCAGCACCTGGAGAAGTACCCGGGCACCGTGGTCGCGGTGACCCACGACCGGTACTTCCTGGACAACGTGGCGCAGTGGATCCTGGAGCTGGACCGCGGGCACGCCTACCCCTACGAGGGCAACTACTCGATCTACCTGGAGACCAAGGCGTCCCGGATCAAGGTGGAGGGCGCGAAGGACGTCAAGCGGCGCAAGCGGCTGGAAGACGAGCTGGAGTGGGTGCGGTCCAGCCCGCGGGCCCGGCAGGCCAAGAGCCGGGCCCGGCTGCAGCGCTACGAGGAGATGGCGGCCGAGGCCGACAAGCACCGCAAGCTGGACTTCGAGGAGATCCAGATCCCGCCGGGCCCGCGGCTGGGCAGCCAGGTGGTCGAGGTCAGCGACCTGTCCAAGGGCTTCGGGGACCGGGAGCTGATCGAGGGGCTGAGCTTCTCCCTGCCGCGCAACGGCCTGGTCGGGGTCATCGGCCCCAACGGGGTCGGCAAGACCACGCTGTTCAAGATGATCGTGGGCGAGGAGAAGCCGGACTCGGGCACGATCCGGGTCGGCGACACCGTCAAGATCTCCTACGTGGACCAGCTGCGGTCCGGGATCGACCCGGACAAGACGGTGTGGGAGGCGATCTCCGGGGGCGATTCCACCATCCGGGTGGGCCACGTGGAGATCCCCAGCCGGGCCTATGTCGCGGCGTTCGGGTTCAAGGGCCCCGACCAGCAGAAGCCAGCCGGGCTGCTGTCCGGCGGCGAGCGGGGCCGGGTGAACCTCGCGCTCACCCTGCGCCAGGGCGGCAACCTGCTGTTGCTCGACGAGCCAGCCAACGACCTGGACGTGGAGACGCTGGCGTCACTGGAGCGGGCGCTGCTCGATTTCCCCGGCTGTGCCGTGATCACCAGCCACGACCGGTGGTTCCTGGACCGGATCGCCACGCACATCCTGGCCTGGGAAGGCGGCTCGGACTGGTTCTGGTTCGAGGGCAACTTCGAGGCGTACGAGAAGAACAAGATCGAGCGGCTCGGGCCCGACGCGGCCCGGCCGCACCGGGTCACCTACCGCAAGCTCACCCGGGACTGACCAGGGCATGCCCCCGAGCCGCCGGCCCAGCGGCGGCGGACTGCTCACGCGGGGCTGAGGCCGAGATCCGGCCGGCCCGGCTCCGTGGGCGCGTTGACCAGGCTGTGCGCGGCCATTACCAGGTAGTCCCACAGCTGGGCGTCCAGGGCGGGCGGCAGGCCGATCTGGTCGAGGGCCGCGCGCATGTGCCGCAGCCAGGCGTCGCGCTCGGCCTCACCGATCCGGAAGTGCCGGTGCCGCATCCGCAGCCGGGGGTGGCCGCGCAGCTCGTTGTAGGTGGCCGGGCCGCCCCAGTACTGGATGAGGAAGAGCCGCAGGTGCTCCTCGGCCGGGCCGAGGTCCTTGCTCGGGTAGACGGCGCGCAGCTGCGGGTCCGCGGCCACCCCCTGGTAGAACAGGTGGGTCAGGCGGCGGAAGGTCTCCTCCCCGCCGACCGCCTCATAGAAGCTCACGTTCGTCGTCTCATCCATGGCGTGCTCCAGGGTAGTGCGCCCGGCCCGCCGGCCCGCCCACCCGGGTCAGCCGCTCACTCCTTATCGAGGGCGGGGGTGTGCGCCGCAGCCCGGGCCCGGGCCGCGGTCCCCGGGCTGATGGTGGTGGCGACCGGCACGCCGCGCACCCCGGCCGCGTCCAGCGCGGTCTTCAGCCGTTCCCGCAGCTCACGGGCCACCTGCCACTGGCGCAGCGGCAGCGTCTTGGCCACCAGCCGCATCGTGATGGCATCGCTGGAGATCGACTCGACCCCCCACACCTCCGGCTCCTCCATGATGACCTCGCCCCAGCGTGGCTCCTGCCACATCTGCTGGGCGGCGTCCCGCATGACCTCGCGCACCTGGGGCAGGTCCTCGTCGTAGGCCACCGGGAAGTCGATCACCGCCCGGGCCCAGCCCTGCGACTCGTTGCCGATCCGGTTGATCGTGCCGTTGCGCACGTGCCAGACCACGCCGTTGACGTCGCGGAGCCGGGTCACCCGGAGGCTGACCGCCTCCACCGTGCCGGTCGCATAGCCGGCGTCGATCACGTCACCGACCCCGTACTGGTCCTCCAGCAGCATGAAGATGCCGGACAGGAAGTCCCGGACCAGGCTCTGCGCGCCGAAGCCGATGGCCAGGCCGAGGACCCCGGCGCTGGCCAGCACCGGGGCCAGGTTCAGCCCCAGGTCACCGGCGATGGTCACCGCGGCGATGCCGAAGATGAGCACCGATGCGGCGTTGCCGAGTACCGAGCCCATCGCCTGGGTGCGCTGCCGCCGCCGTTCGCCGGTCAGCGTGTGCGCGGCGTCCGTCTTGCCGTTGCCCACCTCGGCCGCGTGCGCGGTGATCTTGTTGATCAGCCGCAGGGCCAGGATCCGGATCACCACGGCCACCAGCACCACCAGGAGGATCTCCAGGATCAGCGCGGCCGGGCGGGCCAGCCACACCCTGGCCAGCTGCGCGGCGGTCGCGTTGTGGGTGATGTCCCAGGCCAGGCGGCACGCGATCCCGGGGTCGGGGCCGCAGGCCGACTGGAGGGAATCGGGCGGCGGGGCGACGGGCAGATGCGCGGCCAGGAGCGCTTGCGAGATCACCGGGGGTCCTTTCACAGATCGGGCGGGGCGGCCCGGGGCCGTTCCCATAGTGGCCGGCTGCAGTGGCTGAGCTGGCCATATCGGGCAACGAGGGGTCTCCGGGACGGTCCGGCTGCCCAGCCAGCACCGGCACCGGCTGGTGCTGCGCGCGGCCCGGTCGCTGGGTGAGGCCGCGGCGGCCAGGCACGGCGACTTCCCCGCGGTGCGCGGCTACCGGGACGCGCTGCTCACTGGCTGAGCCCGGTGTGAAACGCGAGGAACGCCAGCACGTCGGCGGCGAGGGTCACCGAGCGGCTGACCGCGCGGGCGCCGTGACCGACCTCGGCTTCCCGGCGCAGCAGGATCGGGCGGTCCGGCCACCGGGCGGCGGTGGCCTGCTGCATGGCCGCGCACATCTTCCACGCGTGGACCGGGTCGACCCGCGTGTCGTTGTCGAACACGGTGAACAGCGTGGCCGGGTAGCTGACCCCGCCGCGCACGTGGTGGTAGGGCGAATAGCCGAGCAGCCAGCCCAGCTCCACCGGGTCACTGGCCGTGCCGTACTCGTCGTTCCAGGTCGGGCCCAGGCCGAACCGCTCGTAGCGGACCATGTCGAGCAGCGGCGCCGAGCACACGGCCGCCGCGTAGCGTTCCGGCCGCTGGGTGAGGGCCGCGCCGACCAGCAGGCCGCCGTTTGAGCCGCCGTAGATGCCCAGCTGCCCGGCCGTCGTCCAGCCATCGGCGATGAGCTTGTCCGCCGCCGCGTGGAAGTCGTCGAACACATTCTGCTTGTGCGAGCGCATGCCCGCGCGGTGCCAGTCCTCGCCTTCCTCACCGCCGCCGCGCAGCGAGGCGATCGCGTACACCCCGCCGGCCTCCACCCAGGCCAGGATCGTGGCCGAGTAGGCCGGGACCATGCTGATGCCGAAACCGCCGTAGCCGTAGAGGATGGCCGGCCGGGGCGGGCCGGGCTGGCGACGGCCGTTCCCGTCGGCCGGGCTGATGACCAGCATGCGGACGTCGGTGCCGTCTGCGGACTGGTACGTCACCTGCTCGGTGCGGATGCCCGGGACGGTCACCGCGCCGGGCGTACGGGCCCACTCGCTGACCTCCCCGGTGCGCGCGTCGTAGTGCTGGATGGTCACCGGCGTGGTGTTGTCGGTGTAGCCGAACCAGGCCTCGTGGCCGCCCTCCGGCCGGGCACTGATGCCGCCGGTGGTGCCGAGCCGGCTGGTCCCGCCGGTGCCGCCCGGCCCGGGCAGCGCCAGCCGCCCGGCCCGCTCGCCGGTGGCCAGGTCGTGCACGGTGATCTCACTGATCGCGTGGCGGGTCCAGGCGGCGAGCAGCACCGGCCGGTCCAGCTCGGCGCCGTCCAGGATGGCGTAGTCGCTGAGCACCGCGGCCGGGTCCTCGGGGATGAGGTCACGCCAGCTGGCCGGGCCGGGCTCGGCCGGATCGGCGACCGCAAGCCGGCCTCGCGGCGCCCCGGAGTCGGTGAACACGTACAGCCGCCCGTCCCGGCCCACGTGCAGGCTGGTCCGGGCGTCCACCCCGGCCTGCACCTCGCGCAGGCCGGGCGCGGCCAGCGGGGCGGCGGTGAGGTCGGCCAGCCACAGGTCGTTGCGCGGAGCCGTGCCCTGGGCGGCCGAGACCACCAGCCACCGGCCATCCCGGCTGACCGAGACGCCGTAGTAGTTGGTCTTGTCCAGGCCGTCGCCGAAGATCAGCACGTCACTGGCGGCCGGCCGGCCCACGGCGTGCAGGTACACCCGGCGATGGAACTGCTGCTCGCCCGGCGGGACGTCGCCTGGCGGGAGCTTGCGCACGTAGTAGAACGCGTCACCGCCGGGCAGCCAGGCGACCGCGGAGTACCGGGTCCGGCTGATCGGGCCGTCCACATCCGCCCCGGACGCCACGTCCAGCACCCGGAGCAGCGATTCCTCATCGCCACCGGAGGAGATCTGGTAGGCCAGCAGCCGGCCTTCCTTGTCTGGCTGCCAGGCATCCAGCGTGCTGCCGCCGGACGGGTCGAGCGCCATCGGGTCGACCAGCACCCGCTCCGGCTCGCCCGGGGCGGCGGTCAGCAGCACGCCGTGCTCCTGGCCGGCCAGGCGGCGGACGAAGAACTGCCGCTCACCGCGCCAGACCGGGGCGCTGATGTACCCGGCCGCCATCAGCTGCCCGATCCGGCTGGCCAGCGCCGCCCGGCCGGGCAGCGCGTCCAGCTGGCCGCGCGCCAGCCCGTCCTGCGCGGCCAGCCAGTCCCGGGTCTGCGGGCCGGCGGCGTCTTCCAGCCAGCGGTACGGGTCGGCGACCCGGTGGCCGAGCAGATCCTCGGTCAGACCGAGGCGCTGCGCCGGGGGATACCCGGGGGCCAGCGGAGAGGTGGGGGCCGCGGGGGAGCCGGGTGCCGTCATGATCGAACTCTAAGCGATCTGGCCGGCCGGACCGCCCGGGCCAGGCCCGGCCTAACCGCTGTTAACTCTGCCGCCACGCCAGCGTTATGTCCGGCAGGCGTCGGCCCGTTAGGCTGTGCTTGGCTGGCCGCTGTGCTTCCTGGGAGCGCGGGGGCTGGCCGGGCACATTGTGCTTGCCTACGCACCAGGCAGGAGGCGTTGTGCGACGGGTACTGCTGCTCAACGTGACGTACGAACCGCTGACCACGGTCGGCCTGCGGCGTGCGGTGTGCCTGGTGCTCGGGGACAAGGCCGAAGTGGTGCACGACGATTCGGAGGGTGCTTTGTTGCGCTCTTCGTCGATGATCCTCGTCACCCCGTCCGTGATCAGACTGCGCCGGTACGTCCGGGTGCCGCACCGCAGCCGGGTGCCGCTGACCAGGGGCGCGCTGATGCGCCGGGACAACTACCTGTGCGCGTACTGCGGCCGCCGGGCCGAGACCATCGACCACGTGATTCCCCGCAGCCGGGGCGGCGCGCACGTGTGGGAGAACTGCGTGGCGTCCTGCATGCGCTGCAACCACAGCAAGGCCGACCGGCTGATCGAGGAACTGGGCTGGACCATGGACCGGGTGCCGGCCGCGCCGCGCGGCACGCACTGGCGGCTGATCGGCGCGGCCTACGACGGGGACCCGCTGTGGGCGGCGTACCTGCCCGAGTCGACGGCGGCTTGATGCAGCGCGACATCTTCGGGCCGGACCATGACGCGTTCCGCGACATGGTGCGCGTGTTCATCGCCCGCGAGGTCACGCCGTACCACGGGCAATGGGAGCGGGACGGGGTGGTGTCCCGCGAGGTGTGGCTGGCCGCCGGGCGGGCCGGCCTGCTCGGCATCGACATGGACAAGAAGTACGGCGGCGGGGGAGAGCCGGATTACCGGTATTACCTGATACTTAACGAAGAGCTCGCGCGGGCTGGCGCAACTGGCCCGGGGTTCGCCGTGCACAATGACATCAACGGGCAGTATTTCGCCCGGCTGTGCAGCACGGAGCAGCAGGAGCGCTGGCTGCCCGGGTACTGCTCGGGTGAGCTGATCACCGCCATCGCGATGAGCGAGCCGGGCGCCGGCAGTGACCTGCAGGGCATCCAGACCACCGCGGTCCGCGACGGGGCCGGCTACCTGCTCAGCGGGCAGAAGACGTTCATCTCCAACGGCCAGCTGTGCGACCTGGTCATCGTGGTGGCCAAGACCGACCCGGCCGCGGGCCACCGGGGCATCAGCCTGCTCGTGGTGGAGCGCGGGATGGCCGGGTTCGAGCGCGGCCGCAACCTGGCCAAGGTCGGCATGCACGCGCAGGACACCTCGGAGCTGTTCTTCTCTGACGTCCGGGTGCCGGCCAGCAACCTGCTCGGCGAGGAGGGCGGCGGCTTCCTCGCGCTCATGCAGAACCTGCCCCGCGAACGGCTGGCCATCGGTGCCACCGCGCTGGCCGCGGCGGAGAAGGTGTTCCAGGACACGCTGCAGTACTGCCAGCAGCGCCAGGCCTTCGGCCGGCCGATCGGCGCCTTCCAGCACAGCCGGTTCACGCTGGCCGAGATGGCCACCGAGCTGGCCGTGGCCCGCGCGTTCACCGACCGCGCGGTGACCGAGCACAACGCGGGCCAGCTGTCCAATTCGGACGCGTCCATGGTCAAGTGGTGGGACACCGAGCTGTGCAACCGGGTGGTGGACCGCTGCGTGCAGCTGCACGGCGGCTACGGCTACATGACCGAGTACCCGGTGGCCCGGGCCTACGCGGACAGCCGGGTGCAGACCATCTTCGGCGGTACCACCGAGATCATGAAAGAGATCATCGGCCGGGAGCTGGGGGTCTGACCACTGGGCTGGCCGGCCATTTGCGCCGGGCGGTCACCACCAGCTCGCCGCCGGCGGTGCGCAGCACGTGCAGGCCCGGCCCGAAGTGGCCGGCCAGCACCTCCTCGCGCAGCACGCTGGCCGGGGGGCCGGCCGCGGCCACCCGCCCGCCGTCGAGCAGCAGCAGCCGGTCGGCGAACTGCCCGGCCAGGGTGAGGTCGTGCACCACGGACAGCACGGTCAGTGCGAGCTCCCGGCGCAGCTCGTCCACCAGCTCCAGGGCGGCCACCCGGCGGCCCAGGTCCAGCGCGCTGGTCGGCTCGTCGAGCAGCAGCACCGGTGCCTGCTGGGCCAGCGCCCGGGCCAGCACCACCCGCTGCAGCTCGCCGCCGGACAGCGTGCCGAGCGGGCGGCCGGCCATCGGGGCCAGCGTCATCCGGTCCAGCAGTCCGGCGCAGATCTCCCGGTCGGCCCGGGTCTCCATGCGCAGGTACCCGATGTGCGGGGTGCGGCCGAGCAGCACGTACTCACTCGCGGTCATCTCCGGCGGCAGCTCAGGCAGCTGCGGCACGTACGCGACCAGCTGGGCCAGGGCGCGGCGGCGCAGCTGCCCGGTGGGCCGGCCGTCGATGGCGATGGTTCCCTCGTGCGCCACCAGGCCCGCGGCCGACCTGAGCAGAGTCGTCTTCCCGGCGCCGTTCGGCCCGATGATGCCCAGCCACTCACCGGCCGGCACCCGCTCGCTGACCCCGGCCAGCGCGGGCGCGGCGGTGTACCGGACGCTCACCCGGTCGAAGACGATCATGCCAGATCCTGCCGCGCCCGCCGGGACCTGAGCACGAACAGGAAGAACGGCGCGCCGGCCAGCGCGGTGATCACGCCGATCGGCACCTCGGCCGGGGCCTGCGCGGTGCGTGCCACCACGTCCGCCAGCACCAGGAACGCCGCCCCGCCGATCATCGACACCGGCAGCAGCGCCCGGTAGCCCGGCCCCACGGTCAGCCGGACCGTGTGCGGCACGATGATGCCCACGAAGCCGATCAGCCCGCTCACCGACACCGCCGCGGCCGTGCCCAGGGTGGCCGCCAGCACCACGGTCAGCCGCAGCCGGGGAATATCCAGCCCCAGGCTGCTGGCTTCGGTCTCGCCCACCCGCAGCACGTCCAGCAGCCGCCGGTGAGCCAGCAGCACGGCCCCGGCCACCGCCACGTAGGGCAGGATCAGCGCGTCATCCGACCAGGTGGCCTGGGACAGCCCGCCCAGGATCCAGGAGTACACCGCCTGCAGGGTCTGCGAGTGCTCCTGCTGCAGGTAGGTCTGTACCGCGGTGAGCAGGGCGGCGACCGCCACCCCGGCCAGCACGATGGACGCGCTGGTGTTGCTGAGCACCAGCCCGGCGCCGGGGCCGGACCGCCGGCCCGCCCCGAGAACGTAGGTGATCGCGACCGCCGCCGCCGCGCCGAGGAACGCGGCCGGCGGCAGCAGCGCCGGGCTGGCCCCGGCGATGATGACGATCGTGGCGCCGAGGCCGCCGCCCGCGGCCACGCCGAGCAGGTACGGGTCGGCCAGCGGGTTGCGGAACACGCCCTGGTAGGCGGCGCCGCCGCCGGCCAGCATCGCGCCGACCAGCGCGCCGAGCACCACCCGGGGCAGCCGGATCTGCCAGACGATGGCGGTGTCCACGGCGGGCACGCTCAGCGCCGGGTGCCAGGGCAGCCGGACCGCCAGCGCCGCCGTCACGGTGGGCAGCGACAGCCCGGCCGGGCCGGCCAGGATCCCGGTGACCAGCGCGGCGATCAGCACGGCCACCGCGATCGCGATGGCCCGGCCGGTACGGGCACGTGGCGCCGCCGGCGGCCCGGCCGATGGGGCCTGGCCCGCGGCCGGGCGGCGCACCGCCGGCGTCACGAGCTGCCCTTGGCCACCCCGGCCTCGACCGTGCGCAGCAGGCCGGTGACGCGCGGGCCCCAGCGCGAGGCGATGTCGTCGTTGAGCGCGATCACGTGACCGGCCTTGACCGCGGCCAGCCCGGACCAGCCGGGCCGGCTGGCCACCGTGGCTGCGTCCTGATGGCAGCAGATCGTGTCGGCCAGGATGATGTAGTCCGGGTTCGCCTTGACCACGTACTCCGCGGACAGCTGCGGGTAGCCGCCGGATCTGGCCGCCCCGGGCGCCCGGCCGGCGATGCTTTTCATGCCGAGCAGCCGCAGCAGCTGCCCCACGAACGTGGCCGAGGTGACCGAGTAGTACGTCTGGTCGAGTTCGTAGTAGTAGGTGAGCGGTTTGGTGTGCAGCGGCGCGGCCGCGGCGATCTGGTGCAGCTGGCCGCGCACCCGGCTGGCCTCCCGCTGGGCCTGGGCCAGGTGCCCGGTGGCCCGGCCCAGCTGGCTGAACTCGGCGTACTCGCCCGCCAGGTTGGCGGGGGCGGGCAGCTCCAGCACCGGGATGGAGAATGCGGCCAGCCGCTTGGTCAGCTGGCCGGTGTCGCCGGACTCCACCACCAGGTCCGGCTGTTCGGCGACGATCGCCTCCACGTTGGGCTGGTAGGCGGACAGCTTGCTGCGCGGCGCCTGCGGCGGGTAGTCGGACAGCGAGTCGACCGCCTTGACCTGGTTCCCGGCGCCGATCGCATACAGCATCTCGGTCGCGGTGGGGGACAGCGAGACGATCGCGGTGGGCCGGGTGGCGACGCGCAGCGTGCCGTTGGCGGCCGCGATGCGCACCGGGAAGGCGGCGCTGGGCGCCGGCCCGGGCGCGCTGGTGTTGCTCGCCTGGGTACTGCCACAGCCTGCCGCGGTGGTCGCCAGGGCCAGGCCGGCCATGGCCACGGCCAGCCGGCCAGGAACAGCTCGCATGATCATCCTCCAGCGGGCGCGGAGGATGCCTGCGCCCGCTGCGATGCCCGGAGCGGCACCGGAACGAGCCGCCCTTCCTCCGAGGACAGCGCGTCGGCGCGGGCCAGGCGTCCGGGCTCATCCCCAGGGGGCATCACCGTTGCGGGACAGCGCCGGAATCACACCGGCTTCGCTGGGCACCACACCATCCCGGGGCTACCCGGGACAGCGGTACCTTACCGCAGGGCATGGCGGGGCTTCGGGCCGCGGCCCGGCCGGCCGTAGGCTGCTGGTAGCTTCCCGGGCCTGCCCACCGCGGCCTGGGTGGCCTGAACTGGTCCGGCGATCCTGGACGGAGACCTACTGTGACAGAGCACGATGGCGGCCTGGTCGTTCCCGAGGGCGGGTTCTGGCCCGCCCCGGAGATCCCGCAGCCCAACATCTACCCGATGGAGTGGCGGGTCGAGACCGAGAAGCTGGCCGCCATCTACGAGAAGTCGAAGGCCGCCGCGTGGAACCCGGCCGAGCTGCCCTGGGACGGGCTGCGCGCCGGGGACTTCACGCCCGAGCAGCGGCTGGGCATCATGTACTGGTTCGCCGTGCTGGCCAACTTCGACGCGTCCGGGCCCGCGGTGTTCGCCCGGGCCACCATCCACGCGTTCGAGCAGCACGAAGAGGACCCGGTCCGGAAGTGCTTCTTCTCGATCACCCGGGACGAGATGAACCACGAGGAGTGCTGCCAGCGCACCATCGCCCGGGTGTGGCCGGGCGGCCCGCTCGACTGGCAGCCGCGTACCGAGCTGGAACGGGCCGCGCACAACAACATCGGCTGGCTGTACCACAACGGCGGCCGGTACTGGACCGGCTACACCAAGGCGGTCGGCAAGTACTCGCTGGCCGTGCTGTTCACCAGCTTCATGATGGGTGAGATGGCCGCGTCCACGCTGTTCCGCGGGATGGCCTCGGGTACCACGCACCCGGTGTTCAGCGAGATGTTCCACCGGATCGGCCGGGACGAGTCCCGGCACCTGCAGATCTGCATGACGATCCTGGACAAGGAGTGGCCCGGGCTCACCGACGAGGTGAAGGGGCTGATCACCCGGCAGCTGCGGGCCGGCTTCGTGTTCCTGTCCATGATCTTGTGGGAGCCGCCGGAGGGATTCTGGGAGCTGCCGCCGTACTTCCTGGCCAACCACCGGGTGCTGATGAGCCACGCCCGGGAGGGCGGCCTCGGCGTGCTGTCCTACGAGGAGCAGGCGGAGAACTGGCGGGTGGCCATCGCCCGGGTGCGGGCCATCGTGACCCGGTGGGGCATTGACTTCCCGGCCATCCCGGAACTGGACATCGAGGGTGTGGACGTGGCCGACGACATCAACCCCGAGGACATCATCCCGGTGTTCTAATGGCAGCCGGCTGATCCCCCGGAGGCGGTCATGGTTTTATCGCCGGGCCCGGCAACCCTGCGCGACGTGGTGGCTCTGCTCTACCGGGCCGACTGGACCGCGCTCAGCCTGTCCGCGACGCTGCGCACCTGGACAGATCATGGCCTACGCACCCGGATGCGCGGCACCCGCCCGCCGGGGGCGCCTGATGACCAGGACGAGCCGGAGCAGCCGGTGACCGAGACCAGCAAGCAGGTGCTCGTCGCCCCGGGCGGGAAATTCCGGATCAGCAACACGGCCGACCCTGGTCTCGTCTCCGTGGTGTGCGACGGGGAGTCCGCGTGGAGCATCTTCGCCGGGCGGCCGGAGGACGGCCCGCCGCGGATGACCCGGGGGCCCGCTCGCGGTCCCGGTTCCGGGCTGGACGACATGCTGCGGCCGGCCAGCCTGCTCAGCCAGTACACGCTGGATCTGGCCGGGACCGAACAGGCCGGCGGCCGCCCGGCCTACCACCTGGTGGCCCGGCCACGGCTGTCCGCCGCCAGGCGCCTGGAGACATCCCCGGATCAGCTGGTTGTCCTCGTGGACGCCGAGCTCGGCATCCTGCTCCGGCGCGAGGCACTGTTCCACAGGCAGCCGGTCGAGCGGGCCGAACTGGCCGAGGTCCGGCTCGATCCGCCCGAGGCCGCGGACCCCGGGCAATTCCAGCCGCCCGACCTCCCGGCAGGCGAGCATGCGCCGCTCTTCGGCGCGGCCGCGATGACCGGCCGGCCGGGAGATGTGGTCCGGGCCGCGGCCGGCGCGGCCGCGACGGCCATGGGTTTCGCGGTCCGGCACTGGCCGGGGCCGGCTGCGGAGACGGTCAGCGCGATGCCGGTCAGCGGCGCGCCGATGGCCACCGAGTGGCTGGAGCCAGCCGGGGATGACCTGGTCAACCTGCTGCACCGGACCGGGATGAGCCCCGCGGCGGGCACCGTGGAGGTACACAAGTGGATCGATGGCGGCCTGCTCACCCACCTGATCTCGGCCGCCCGCGAGTCGGTCCTGCCACCCGCGCTCAACGGCATCCTGGGGCCGGACGCGGTGTGGGCGGCGGTCGCCGACCGGGCCCAGAGGACCCACCAGGTTGTGCGGCTGCGCCTGGCCGCTGACGGCCGGTACCGCATCGACCGGCTGGCCGGCGGCCGGCCGTCGGCTGCGCAGACCACCGCCAGTGACGGGGAGCGCCAGTGGCTGGTCCGGGACGGCAAAGCCACCGTCCGGCGGTTCACGCCGCTAGAGCGGGAGCTGGCCTGCCTCGCCGACCCGGCCTGGCTGCTGGCTGGGTACACGCTGTGGGCGGGCGGCCCGGCCGAGGTGGCCGGGCGCCGGGGTTTCCTGGTGGTGGCCGACCGGGACGCAGCCGCGCTCGAGCTGCCCAGCCTGAGCCATGCGTGGCTGGGCAGCCTGGCCACCCGCGTGGAGGCGGTGGTGGATCCGGACATCGCCGTGCTGCTGCGGGTAGCCTGTTTCGCCGGCGGGGACCGGCCCTTTCTCTGTTTCGAGATGC
>Ga0207693_10003619_pt1 | contig 13199 bp, 13 predicted proteins | sample LARL81metaG_FD_184347 | JGI IMG/M metagenome (GOLD analysis project Ga0207693, IMG submission 184347) | Corn, switchgrass and miscanthus rhizosphere microbial communities from Kellogg Biological Station, Michigan, USA - LAR L8-1 metaG... | ecosystem: Host-associated > Plants > Roots >...
GCGGACCATCCCGAGATAGCCGTTGTTCATGATGAACACCTTGATCGCGATGCCCTCCTGGGCGCAGGTCGCGAGCTCCTGCATGTTCATCTGCACCGACCCGTCGCCGGCAACGCAGACCACGGTCTCGTCGGGGCAGCCGACCTTCGCTCCCATCGCAGCGGGCAGCCCGAAGCCCATCGTGCCCAGGCCTCCGGAGTTGATCCAGCGTCGCGCCTTGGGGAAGTGGAAGTACTGCGCGGTCCACATCTGGTGCTGGCCGACGTCACTGGTGACGATCGCGTCGCCGCCGGTGGCCTCATACAGCGCCTGGATCATCCGCTGGGGCTTGATCTCCGAATCGGTGGAGTCGTCGTACCGCAGCGGATGGCGCTCGCGCCACGAATTGATCCGCGTCCACCACTCCTCCAGCCGGCCGGGCTCTGGCTCGAGCGCTCGGTATTCGGCGGTGAGCCGCGCCAGGATGTTGCGCGCGTCCCCGACGATCGGGATGTGTGCGGGGACGTTCTTTGAGATCTCCGCCGGGTCGATGTCGATGTGGATGAACTTCGCCCGCGGCGCGAACTCCGAAAGCTTGCCGGTGATGCGGTCGTCGAAGCGGGCGCCGATCGCGACGATCAGGTCCGCCTCGTCCATCGCGTAGTTGGCGGACCGGGTCCCGTGCATGCCGAGCATTCCCAGCCACTGGTCGTGCGTGCCCGGGAAGGCGCCGAGGCCCATGACCGTGCACGTGACCGGGAAGCGGTCGGACGTCGCGAGCTCGGTCAGCTCGCCGGCCGCGTTGGACGCGACCACTCCGCCGCCCGCGTAGAGCACCGGGCGCCGTGCGTTGGCCAGCGCCTTGGCGGCGAGGCGGATCTGCTTCTGGTTGCCCTCGGTGGTGGGCTGGTAGCCGGGGAGATGCACGTCGGTGACGGGCTCGTACGGAATGTCGGCGCGGCTGAGGTCCTGCGGGATGTCGACAACGACCGGGCCCGGACGGCCGGTGCGAGCGATGTGAAACGCCTCGTGGATCGACCGCGGGATCTCCAGCGGGTGCTGGATCATGAAGCTGTGCTTGACGATCGGCATCGTGATGCCGATCGTGTCGGCCTCCTGGAAGCCGTCGGTGCCCAGCAACTCGGTCCGCACCTGGCCGGTGAGGAACACGACCGGGACCGAGTCCATCATCGCGTCGCAGATAGGCGTGACCAGGTTCGTGGCGCCGGGGCCGCTTGTCCCCAGCGAGACGCCGACCTTGCCGGTCGCCTTCGCGTAGCCCTCGGCGGCATGACCCCCGCCGGCCTCGTGGCGGACGAGGATGTGGCGGATCCCCGCGTCGTAGAACGCGTCGTAGGTCGGAAGGTTGGCGCCGCCCGGAAGTCCGAATACGACGTCGACACCTTCTGCCTTAAGACATTCCATCAGAGCGTCGACTGCACGCATGGGCCTTGCCTCCTTCCTGCATATGCCTGTGATTGAGCACGCGCAGCCGCACCGCGCGCGCGGGGAACGGCGAGTCTAACAAGGGGTTTCGGTCCCGGGCGATGCCCCGACGGTCCGGGCTGCCCGACATTAGTATCCGACCCATGTCGACCGCGGGCGCACGCTCGCTCGTCATCGAATCGCTCGGTGATGCGCGTGGTCTTCGTACGCGGTGGGCGGAGCTCGCCTCAGCGAGCCAGAACGTGTTCTCGACCTGGGAGTGGACGTCGGTGTGGTGGCGCCATTTCGGCCTGGGACGGTCGCTGGCGTTGCACAGCGTGCTCGACGACGAGCGAACGATCGCGCTGTTGCCGCTGGCCACGGAGCGACGCGGCCCGCTGCGACTCATGCGCTTCGCCGGTCACGGCGTCGCCGACGAGCTCGGCCCGGTGTGCGCTTCCGAGGACCGGGTCGCGGCCACCGCCGCGCTGCGCGACGCCACCGACGGAGCCGACGTGTTGATCGCCGAGCGGTTGCGCGCCGACTGGCCACCCCGCCTGGTCGGCGGCCGGATTGTGAGCGCGGACGACAGCCCCGTGATCTCGCTCCAAGCCGAAGGCGACTGGGAGGCATACCTCGGCGCTCGCAGCGCGAACTTCCGCCAGCAGGCCAGGCGCCGTGAGCGCAAGCTCCAGCGCAGTCTCGACGTCCGCTTCCGGCTAGCCGACGACCCGGCCCGCCTCAACGCCGACTTCGACACGCTGCTGGCCCTGCACCGGGCCCGCTGGGGTGAGCGATCGGGCGCATTCAGCGGCGTCCGGGAGGCGTTTCACCGCGAGTTTGCAGCCGTCGCGCTGTCGCAGGGCTGGCTGCGTCTGTGGCTCGCCGAGTCCCACGGCGTGCCGGTTGCGGCCTGGTACGGCTTCCGTTTTGCCGGCATCGAGTCCTACTACCAGTCGGGCCGCGATCCCGGATGGGACCGCCACGCCGTCGGCGCGGGGATCCTCGAGCACTCGATCCGCGAGGCGTTCGCCGACGGGATGCAGGAGTATCGATTGCTGCGCGGTGACGAGAGCTACAAGCGGCGTTATGCCAGCTCGCCGCACACCGTCGTGACGATCGCCCTCGCCGGGAGTGCGCGAGGGCGGGCGCTGGTGGCGGGCGTCGAGATGCTCGCCGTGCGGCCCCGGGGCCGCCGGGTTCTCGCGCGGTTCGCCGACTGAGGCTCAGCTTCGGACGCGCTCGCGCACCCGCCGCGCCTCGGACTGCGCGCGCTTGGCCAGCGGCCGCCCGTACGCGAACGCGGCGTGCAGCACCCGCCCCGCCGGCCTGGGCGAGAAAGCCTGGAACAGCACCCGGTCGTAGGCGTCGTTTGCGAACCGCAGCTTGTAGGCGTCCGCCGTCCCCATGAACTCAAAGCGCTTCAGCCCGATCGCGAACGCGCGCTCCAGCGATGCCTCGACGATCAGCCTGCCGGGCGACATCGCGCGGAACTCCGGGTCAAAGCCCGCCTTCAGTCCGAGGTGCGCGGCGCCATCCTCCAGCGCGAACTGAAACGCGACCGCCCGCGCGTCGACCCGCAGGAAGATCAGCCGCAGCCAGCCCCGCTGCGCGGCCCAGTGCGCAACCTCGGTGTAGAACTGCTGCGTCTCCGGACGCGATGCGATCGCGGTGCCGGCCTGTTCCTTCCAGCCCAGGCGCTCGAGCTCGAGTGCCTCGCCGAGGCGGCTGACGTCTTCGTGGACGTCGAGCCACACGCGCCCATGCTCGCCCAGCCGGCGCCGGCAGCGACGCAGGTCGCGACGCAGGCTCGTGCTCAGGCTCTGCGAATAGCTGTCCCAGTCACCGTCCAGGACCACCACCGGCGAGCGCTCCTGGGCACGCACCAGCGTCGCGTACCGATGCGCCTGCGCGCTGTCGCAAAACCGCCCCGCCTCACCCGTCAGCGAGCTGATGAAGCCAAGCGCGACGTGCGGCGCCGACGCGAACAGGCCCGCAATGAGCCCCGACCCGGCCCCCGGTAAAGCCTCGAGCAGCCCGTACTGCGGCGTGTGCCAGTTACTGGGCGCGTGGATCCCGCCGTGGCGGTGCACCACCGGCAGCACGGCGTCGAGCCCGCCGCCCGACCCGGCAGTGAGGATCTCGAGCCGGCCGCGGCCGAACGCGCGCCACCACGCGGCGATCCAGCCCGGACGCAGGAACGGCGCCGCGCCGACGCGATCCGCCAGCGCATCCCACGCCTGACTGCATCGCTCGATTTCCCGCACTAACGCCGTTGCATCGCGGCTTCGGGCGCGATTGCCACGTCTGGGAACTCCAGCTCGGAGCCGCAGTTCATGCAGACGGCGTCGTGAAGCTTGAGCACCGTGCCGCAGTCAGGGCACTGCCGCCGCAACTCCTGGTTGTCCCAGCGGTAGCAGATAGCCGCGACCAGGCCGAAGAACGGAATCGCGCCAGAAATCAGGAACCACATGAGGAACGAACTGCCCTTGGTGCGGCCCACTATGCCCCCGGCCAAGCCGAAGAAGAACATGATCACGATGAGACCCATGCCCTCCATTCGGGCTGGACCTCAGAGGATCGTCTTCAACGCCCAGAGGACCGCGACGACGGCTGCAATCACGACGACGAACCAGAAGATCGCCATCACAAAGCCGACGATGACCTTGATGGCCAGCGCGGCTGCAACGATCAGCACGACCCCCGCGAAGGCCCGCTTGACTACCGGCGGGCGAGAGCGAGTTGCCTCAAGCTGAGAATCCATACTGAAAGCGTAGCGCGGCGACTACTCGGGTCGCCAGCGCCACGCCGATTTCAGTCGTAGACGCGCTTGAGATGTTCGTACGGCGAGTCCGTGCCCGCGGGGCGGCTGTCGAACCGCAGCCGCGCCAGGCGGTAGCGCCGCACCACGCTGGCGCCGGACTCGGACTGCTCGCTGCGCCGATCCTTGACGAGCAAGACCTTCGATGAGGAGGCTGGGCGGGTCATGGACAGCATGATCGGCGCTGGTGCGCCCGCAGCCATTGGCCATCGGTACAAACTTCGCGCTAGTCCATGCGCCGCGCGGCCTCAACGGCCGGCGCCAGCGCGTCGCGCAGGGGTGCCTTGAGCCGTCGCGACAGGCGCCAGCGAGCACCCGAGAACGCGAGGTTTGCGACCGTCGCAAACCCGGTCTCATCGGTGCGCAGCGCAAGCAGTAGATGCGCCACGCGATCTCCCGTGGGAAGCTCGGGCGCGGGAACCTTCACGCAGTAGCAGTGCACGCGCCGGCCTCCCGGGCGAACCAGGACGGCGCCGGCCTCACCGATCAGCCACGCCCCCAGAGATCCCCGCTCGAGCACGATGCCCGTCGCTCGGTGCAGGTCGCGTGCGCCGTGGTCCAGCAGGTCGCCGAGCAGTCCCACGGACACGCGCTCGGCCTGCTCATCGGCGGGGGCGCGCGAACGCAGCACATTGGCGCCGCGAGCCGCGTACAGCTCGGGGATGATCCAGGCCTGGGCCAGCGCCATCAGCGCAACCGCCGCGGTCACGGGATTGAGCACCAGCAAGAGCCCGGAGACCGCGACGAACGGCAACGTGTGCGCGACCGTGATCGAGGTCCAGATCCGTCCGGTGCGCCGCAGCGACGCCTCGCTCACGCGCGGTCGCCAGTAGACGCTCTCGAGCTCGGGCAGCGCGCCCTCGGTGGGGAGCGTGCCCTGCGTCAGCGCGGAGATGGTTCAGCCTCCGGCGATCGGCCGCCGGAGGATCACCAGCGGAGCGTCGACAGGCAGCTCTCGGACCTGCTCGGCGCGGCCCTCGCCATGCGAGACAACCGCGAAATAGCCGAGTTCGAGCTCGGCGCGCAGGGCCGCAACAGCCGCTTCGACGCTCGCGGGATCGTCGGCGGTCCACTCGGCCAGCGTCGTGTGGCCGCTGCTGTCCATCCTGATCAGCTGGGACATCCTCAACCTCCTACGAGCGTGGAGCCTCAGATGCTAGTGCCCCGAGTAAGGGGTTCGCGCGCATTCGAGGCGCCCCCGGCGGCGCCGGCTCGGGCCTGCGGCCCGCTTGGCATCCTGCCTCGCCCTTTTGGGCCGCGCCCGAGTCATCCAGCTGTCCTCGTCGCCTCGCGCAGCGCTGCTGCGCGTCGGCTCCTGCGTCCGCGCCCGGCATCCACCAGTGACACCTCTCGGTGCCCGCGAACCCCTGACTCGAGACACCAACCCGCCCTTGCCAAGACGCCGAATTTTGCCGATAAACCTATTCGAAGCTACGTAAAGCTCTCGGACGGGTAGGAACCAGTAAAGACTATGCGCAAATGGTCGGCTTACGACCGTTTTATGGGATATGATCGCTATTACAGGGGCAATGACGGATCGCGTGGGGAGCCCGAAATGGGCTTCTGGTAGGGCCGTGGACTACAAGGGAACTCGCGTAGGCCGTCTCGATTACGGGGCTGCGTCCAGCTCCGCGAGGAAAAACGGATAGCAAGTTATGACGCCGCCTTACGCAGTCGAACATTCGACGCGCCTGAACGGTTTCGCCGGCAGGCTCGCATCAGACGCCACGCTGACGCGCGTGTTTGCCCACGCGCTGGGCGGGCGCTCGTGGTCGCGCCTGCGTCTGCTGGTGGACGTCGCCGTTCTCTACCTGGCCTCGAGCGCGGCGCTGTTCGCCGCTCCGGGCGCCGATGGCTCCCTGTCGCGCTGGCTGGCGGCCGCGTTCCCGCTGGTGTGCCTGGGGCTGCTGCACGCCCGTTCCGGGCCCGACGACCGGCTGCACGGGTCGGTCCTCGACAGCGCGGCCTTCGTGATGGGAATGGTGTCGCTGGCGGCGGTGCTGACAATCGCCACCGCCGCGATACTCGGCAGCTCCACCCCGATCGATTTGCCGCTGCGACTGTGGCTGTTCGGCTCGGTCTACCTGGGCGTGGCACGGGTCATGATGTTGTCGATCCGACGGCAGGCTGTGCGCAACCCTGCTCTGGCCACACCGACGCTCGTGATCGGCGCCGGCTCCGTCGGCGAGCAGCTCGTCAAGCGCCTGTCCGCAGACCCGCGCTACGGGCTGCGACCCGTCGGCTTTCTGGACTCCGACCCGCCGCCGTCATCTGACCTCTCAAGCACGCCGGTCGCACCGCTGCTCGGCGGCACCAAGGACCTCGCCGAGACGATCGTGGCCACCGAGGCCCGGCAGGTGATCCTGGCGTTCGCTTCTGAGCCCGACCATCGTCTGCTTGAGACCGTCAAGTACTGCCACGAGCTCGGCATCGAGGTATCGCTGGTGCCGCGCCTGTTCGAGGCCGTCAACGACCGGGCGACGCTGGACCATGTCGGCGGCCTGCCGGTCGTCTCCCTGAAGCCGACCAACCCGCGTGGGTGGCAGTTCGCCGTCAAGCACACCGTCGACCGGGTCTTCGCGTTCATCGCGCTGGTCGCCCTGGCGCCCGTGCTGCTCGCGATCGCCGCCGCCGTCAAAATCGACTCCCCCGGTCCGGTGTTGTTCCGTCAGCGCCGGGTTGGCCGTGACGGGCGCACCTTCGACCTGCTGAAGTTCCGCACGATGCGCCAGCCGAGCGCGAGCTCCGCGCGCTTCAAGCCGATCTACGGCAGCGCCCCCGGCGGGATCGAGGGCGAGGACCGCCGCACCAAGCTCGGCCGCTCGCTGCGAAGCGCCAGCCTCGACGAGCTGCCGCAGCTGCTCAACGTGCTGCGCGGCGAGATGAGCCTGATCGGTCCCCGCCCCGAGCGGCCCGAGTTCGTGGAGCTGTTCGCCAACGAGATCGACCGCTACCAGGATCGCCATCGCGTCAAGTCGGGGATCACCGGCTGGGCGCAGGTCAGCGGCCTTCGCGGGCAGACCTCGATCGCCGATCGCGTCGAGTGGGACAACTACTACGTCCGCAACTGGTCGCTGCGCCTGGACCTGCGGATCGTCGCGCTCACGCTCGCCGAGGTGCTGCGCTTCCGCGGCTAGCTGGCGTCGCGCTCGAGCGACGGCGCGAACACCGGCATCGGCTCGGGTTCAAATCGGGCCGCGACGCGAGCGAGACCGAGCGCCCGCGCGACCGCGGCGGCCGGCACGCCGTGGCGCGCGACCCCGCGAAGCATTCCCGCGCCATGTCCGAAGTGCATCGCGGCCAACACCACCGGGACCAGCGCGGCTGTCGCCGTGTCGTCGGTGCTCCTCATGGCGCTCACGCCCGCGCCCGCAAGCGCGGCTGCGTACACGGCGAGGCTCGCCCGTGCCGCTCGCCGCACGGGCCTTGGCCCGGCCACCGTCGCGATCGTGGTCACCACGACGCCGGGGGCCAGCAGATGCGAGCGGCGCATCGTATGCGGATGACGGACAGCCGTCCACTCGCGGTAGTCGCCGTATTCCAGGTATTGGCGCCACAGCGACGGAAGCGAGTTGCGCGGCGTGTACTCAGACGCCATAGCCGGCAGGCACACGAGCCGCTCGTCGCGCTCCAGAAACCGCCCCGCCATCTCCGAGTCCTGGTTGCGCGCCCAGCGCTCGTCCCAACCGCCGTAGGCAAGCAGCGTCTCGCGCGCCCACACGCCGGCGAACACGCCGGAGTCGAGGTCGTACTCGCGCGCCTCGGAGTCGCGGTCGCTCGCCCACTTACGCGAACCGCCGCGACCCAGCGGCGATCGCAAGGCCAGGGCCACCGCCCGGGACACGGGGCCGTTACCCGTCGCGATCGGCGGCCCGCTGACCCACCGCGTGTCGCCCTGTGCCAGGCGCGTGACCCCCAGCGCCACGTAGTCGGCTGGGTACTCGGTGTGAGCGTCCATCCGCGCCACCCAGCGGCCGCGCGCGTGCGCCAGTCCGACATTCAGGCCGCTCGGCGTGGTGCGCAGCGGATTGCTGAGGATCCGGATGCGCGGGTCCTGGGCGGCCAGCTCGCGGAGGATCTCGAGCGTGCGGTCCGTCGATCCCCCGTCGATCACCAGGAACTCGATCGACCCGTCAAAGCTCTGCCGGCGCATCGCGGCCACGCTCGCCTCGATGTGCCGCTCCTCGTTGAGGACCGGCATCAGGACCGAGCAGTCCACCCCATCATGCGCACCTCCCATCTACGCTCGGCATTATGGCCAAGGGCCGGTGACCACCATTGAGCCGCGAGCGCATCAAGATCCTCTACCTGATCGGCTTCCTGTCCGACAACGGCGGCGCCGAGCGATTCGCGCTGGGACTGGCTACGCATCTGCCGCCTGACCGGTTCGAAGTGTCGGTGTGCGCGCCTCGCGGCGCCGAGCCGCTGGCGGCCGCCGCGCTGGCCGACGCCGGTATCCCGTTGATCGGGCTGGGACGCAAGGCCAAGTGGGATGTCCATCGGCTCGGCGCGCTGCCGGGGATCGTCCGCCGCCACCGGTTTGACGTCCTGCACGCGCACATGTTCGGCTCGAATCTGTGGGGAACGCTGGTGGGAAGCGCGTGCCGAGTGCCCGTCGTAATCGCACAGGAGCACACTTGGTCCTATGAGGGCGCTCCGTGGCGCACGTGGCTGGACGGAAACGTGATCGGGCGCTTCGCGACCCGTTTCGTCGCCGTCTCGGAGGCCGACGCCGAGCGGATGGTGACGATCGAACACGTCCCGATGCGCAAGGTGACGGTCGTTCCGACCGCGTACGTGCCGCAGGCCGATGGCAGCACGGACACCGACCTGCGCGCCGAGCTCGGACTGGCGCCCGATATGCCGCTGTACGGCTCAGCGTCGAATATGCGCCCGCAGAAGGCGCTCGAGGTGATGCTCGAAGCCCACGCGAAGCTGCTGCAGACGTGCCCCGGCGCCCATCTCGCGCTCGCCGGGGACGGAGACTCGCGCCCCGACGTCGAGCGGCGCATCCGCGAGCTCTCGATCGGCGACAGCACGCACCTGCTCGGCGTTCGCACGGATGTCGACGCGGTGATCCGCTGCTTTGACGTCGCCGCGATGTCGTCCGATTTCGAAGGAATGCCGCTGTTCGCGTTCGAGTGCTTCGCCAACCACACCCCGCTGGTCGCCACTGCCGTCGGAGGTCTCCCCGAGATCGTCGACGACGGGCGCACGGGCATGCTCGTCCCGCCCCGGCGTCCGGACCTGCTCGCGGCGCAGATCGAGCTGCTCCTGCGCGACCCGGCCCTGCGCGAGCGACTGACGACCGCCGCCCGGGCCGAGCTCGACGCCTACAGCATCGACGCGATCGCCGGCAAGTGGGGCGATCTGTACGAAAGCCTGCTGCGGGAGCGGGCCGCCGCGGCCGGAGGTGCCCATGTCTGAGGTGCTCGTCCTCTGCTACCACGCGATCAGCCCCACGTGGGCGGCGCCCCTGGCGCTCAGCCCCGAGCTGTTCGAGCGCCAGATGACGATGCTCGTCCGCCGCGGATGGCAGGCCACGACGTTTCGCAACGCCGTGCAGGAGCCCCCGGCGCCCAAGACGCTGGCGGTGACGTTCGACGACGCCTTCGCGTCGGTCTACGAGCAGGCGTACCCGATTCTCTCTTCGCTGGGGATGCCCGCCACGGTGTTCGCGCCGACGTCGTTCATGTCCGAGCGCCAGCCCTTGCAGTGGAATGGGATCGACCACTGGCTTGCGACCGACTCGGCGCCCGAGCTTCGCGGAATGTCGTGGGAAGACCTCGGTCGTCTGCACCAGGACGGCTGGGAGGTCGGATCGCACACCCGCACCCATCCGCGTCTCACCAACCTCGACGACGCCGCCGTGCGCGACGAGCTCGCGGAGTCGCGCCACGAGATCTCGACGCACCTGTCGGCGCCGTGTGAGACGGTCGCCTACCCGTACGGCGACGTCGACGAGCGCGTCGCCGATGCCGCCGAGAGCGCCGGCTACGTTGCGGGCGCCGCACTCGCCAGCGGTCTGCGCGCGCAGGGCCTTCAGCGATGGCCGCGGGTCGGGGTCTACAACGGCGACCAGATGTGGCGCTTCCGGCTGAAGGTCAACCGCGGCACCCGGCGGCTGCGCGCCTCGCGGTTCTGGCGCAGCGCCACGTCGCGATGACGGTCGCGCTCATCTACCACGACGTCGTGGCGGCGTCGCGGCAGGACGAGTGCGGGTTTCCGGGCCCGGTCGCCGGGCGCTACAAGCTCGAGCCCGAGCGGTTCGAGGCCCACCTGGACGCGATCGCCGCCACCGGCGTGACCGTCGGCCTGATCGGCGGCGGGTCTCAGGCGGCGCTGACGTTCGACGACGGCGGCGCGTCGGCGCTGGATGCCGCCGCGTCGCTCGAGCGCCGCGGGTGGCGTGGTCACTTCTTCATCACCACCGGTCGCATCGACACGCCCGGCTTCTTGACGGCGGCGCAGGTCCGTGAGCTGGCGCAGCGCGGGCACGCCGTCGGAAGCCATTCGCACTCCCATCCGACCTACATGGGCTCGCTGACCGCGTCCGAGCTGGCGATCGAGTGGCGCTCGAGCCGCGAGGCGCTGGCACAGATCCTCGGCGAGCCGCCCGACACCGCCGCCGTTCCCGGCGGCTTTCTGTCCCCTGACGTGATCGCTGCGGCCGCACGCGCGGGCTACGGACTGCTGCTGACCTCACAACCCACGACCCGGCCCTCGTCGCACGACGGCATGCGCCTCCACGGGCGCTTCACGATATGGGCCGCCACCACGCCGGCGCGCGCCGCGGCGTACGCACGCGGAGATCGGCGCGCGGTGGCGAGCCTGTGGGTCGCCTGGCAGGCCAAGACCGCCCCCAAGCGGATCAGCCCCCGGGCCTACGAGGCACTCAGGCGCCGGTGGGCCCGGCGCCGTTCGGGCTCGAGATGAACGCGGCCACGCGCGCGGTCTCGGATTCGAGCGTGTGACGCCGGGCCAGCGCGAGACCGCGATCGATCAGCCCAGCGCGCAGCTCCGCGCCACCGGCGATCTGCGCGAGCGCCTGCACAGCCGCCGGCGCGTCGCGCGGCGGGATCAGCAGCGCCGCCTCGCCGGCGGCCTCGGCCACGCCCCCCACGGCGGTGGCCACCACCGGGACCCCGGAGGCGAACGCCTCGATCAGGACCTGCGGGACCCCCTCGGTGAGCGACACGTGCAGGAACGCGTGCGAGGATCGATACAGGTCCAGCAGGCCGCCGTCGATCGGCACGTATCCACGAATCTCCGCGTGCTGCTCGAGACCAAGCTCGACGAGGCGCGCCTGGAGCGCTTCGGCCAGCGGCCCCTCTCCGCAGACCACCAGGCGCCAGCGCGGGTCGTCCTTGCGCAGCTGGGCGAGCACGTCGGCGAGCAGCAACGGGTTCTTCTCGCTGTCGATCCGGCCGACGCTCAGCATCGACAGGTCGCCGTCGTAGGAACGGCCGGCCGCGCGCTCACCTTCGGCGACGTCGTCGGTGGTGACCAGCGAAACCGCGATTTGCAGCACGGCAGGCGCGTGGCGGTAATGGCGCTCGAGCTCGGGGCCGACGACCACGACCGGTGCCCGTTTCGCGAGCAGGCGCCACGACAGCTCGAGCAGGTCCGCCGAGAAATGCATCCAGCGGCGGTTTGGCCTGCGGCTGCGGACGTACGCCGGAAAGTCCTGGCGTACGCCAAGGACCAGGTGCTTGCGTCGGATCAGGGCGAGCAGCGCGAATGCGACGGCGTGTGGGTATGGGCCCAGCAGCCACACCGCGTCGGCATCGTCGATCGCTCGCCAGAACCGTTGCAGCGAGCGGACGAGAGATGAGGCGACTGAGAGCGGTTTGGTGAGGCTCGAGTAGTGAGGGAGCCCGACGAACCCGACCGTCGCCGGCAAGGGGTAGTGAAACGTGCGCGGTTCGCGATTAAGCCTCCCAACGATCGTCAAATGCTCAACATGCGCAGTTAGAGACACCAAAAACAGCGCAAATGCCCGCTCCCCGTACAGGATTTCGCCTCTCTGGGAATAGACGTAGTCGGTGAAGGCGACGAGCTTCACGAGCTCATCGTACTTCTGGCAATTCGCCTCCAGGTAAGCGCAGGGCTTGACCTCGAGGTTCACCAGGCGACAGGGAGTGACGCGTGCTTCGAAAGCTCGCGACGATTACAGCTGCCCTCATTTGCGGTGCTGGAACGAGCGCGCTTGCTGCAGACACGGAGCACGTGGTGCCCCACCAGCAGAAGCGGCGCCCATGTCAGCGCTTTGCTTCTCCGCAGGGCTCCGACAGCTCCGGCACCGGAACTCGCGCGCACCCGTTCAGGTCGATCATGCGCCTCGATCGTGCGTTGCGCCCGGGACAGACCGGCTGTCTGCGCGCCGGGACCTACGGCAGCATCCACACGCTGATCCTGCTGCGCAAGAGCGGTCGCCGCCGGCACCGGATCACGATTCGATCCTTCCCGGGGGAGACCGCGCTGGTGCGCGGCTGGGTCGACCTGGAGGGCTCCTACACGACGCTGTCGCGCCTGAAGATCGACGGCTCGAACACTTTCTACCGGCAGGTCCGCCAGGACACGCACTGCCCCGCGCCGGTGTCGCAGGCACTGACGATCGCGGGACGCAACGACATCCTCCAGTACGACGACTACTTCCAGTCGATTCCGAGCCTGCGTGGCAACGGGATCGGGATCGGGTTCTGGGGTCACCCCGACAACACGATCATCCGCTACTCGAAGATCCATGACGTCGGCCAGTGCGAGGCGTACGACCACCTGATCTACCTGTCGCACGGCAACAACGTGCGCATCTACGACAACTGGCTGTGGAACGACGCCCACGGCCGCGGAGTGCAGCTCTACCCCGCCCCCACCAACGCGCGCGTGTTCGACAACGTGATCGATCACGCCGGCGAGGGGTTCGTGGTCGGCAACGAGCCCGGCGACACCGTCTCGGGCAACCAGATCTACA
>Ga0207693_10003620_pt1 | contig 13199 bp, 7 predicted proteins | sample LARL81metaG_FD_184347 | JGI IMG/M metagenome (GOLD analysis project Ga0207693, IMG submission 184347) | Corn, switchgrass and miscanthus rhizosphere microbial communities from Kellogg Biological Station, Michigan, USA - LAR L8-1 metaG... | ecosystem: Host-associated > Plants > Roots >...
TCGATCCAAAGCCGGTATCGACTGATCGGTCGAATAACCATCGCCGCCAGCGCCGCCGCTCGCCGTGGTAGCACCACTATGCCACGTCGAACCTTCATCAATGGAATGACTGTAGGTATAGGCCACGTTGAACAGAAGGCCGTGACTCATTTGCTTCTTCAAAGAGACCTGCAGTCCGTTATAGGCAGAGTTAACAGCATTCTGCCAGTTGCGAAGGGTAGCAAAGTTCGGATTCGGACGACCGTTTCCGGGCAGACCAGTCAGAGTCCTTCCCAAGTTATCGGTAACTGATGCGCCTTCGGGAAGCAAACCGCCGGCTATACGGTTGATGTCCTGTGCTCGGAACAGCTTGTGGCTGATCGTCCCGACGTAGTCCACCTCCAAAACAGTCTTCGGGAAAATCTGTCGCTGAATACTGAGGAAGTCGTTATAGACGTACGGGTCGCGAATGCCCTGAGGCAACACGATTCCGGTCAAGATGGCCAAGTCGGGATTGAATCCCGCCCAGCCACCAATGTTGCCGGTAGCCTGCGCGCCGCCTCCCATTCCAGGGTTCGTCCCGGGGCCGAGGTAGGTTGGGGTTGCTGCGGGGTTGGATGCGCAACTAGATGAACCGCAGATAGAGGGCCCGTAAATCACTGTGTCGCCGCCTCCATTAAGAGCATCTTGGGCTGAGTTGAACGAATAGTAAGGGGGGTCCCAGCGAGAATTGGATAGCGGGTTATAGAGAGTGCTCTCGTAGGAAACGCCGAAGCCACCACGGAGTGAAGTCTTGCCATCACCGAAGACGTCATACGCAAAACCTACGCGCGGCCCGAAGTCATTGTGGTCGCCCTTTCCGAGGGTAGCCGATGGGGCAAATCCGCCGCCGCACTCCGATGCCAGAATGACAGCGCTCGGATTGGCAGGAGCGCAACCCGGGGTCGTGGCATTTGCAACCTGCTGAGCAATGTTGCTACCCGAACCTAGGATAAAAGTTGTCGCCAAATTGTTCTCTTCCGTGTGACGGGTGAAAACGTCATAGCGAATGCCCAAATTTAGCGTCAGGCGTTTCGACACTTTCCAATCATCCTGGAAGTAACCACCATACTCAGTATTGCGCCAGTGGCGGATATTCGTGGCCAACTGCGCCGGTGAGTTATTCACGAAACCCGGATCAACGCCGGCGGCTTCACCAGCAGGAGCATCAGCCGCGAAATAGGTCGGATCAAACATTTCATACGACGGCCGGGCTACGTTGAACTCGCTGTTCTCAAGATTGCGCTTAATGTCGACGCCAACCTTGATGCTGTGCTTTCCATGACTGATGGAAACCATGTCGCCATAGCTGTAGTTGTGCTCTTTAAAGAACTGCGGATAGCCGCTATAGGATCCAAAGCCCGCGGCACCGTCGTCGAAGTAGATGGAAGGCACTCCGGGCTTGGAGGTCGTGATTCCGGTGTTATTTTGCGTGTACCCTACCCGAAGTTCATTCACAATCGATGCGCTAAACGTGTGCACGAAGCTCAACTGCCCATTCGGGAAATAACTCTTGGAGGGGTTGGTAAAGCCGCGGGTGCAGGCTGAGTCGCAAGGACCAAATGAATCGGTCGAATGGAACCAGTTAAACTGCGCAAACATGCGGTTGCTGGAGTTCCAGTTGTAGTCCAACCGCGCAGAAGCTTCGTTGCCGTTGAACAGATTGCCCAGCGATTGCGTCTGAGTTCCGAAGATCGCCACGCTGCTGTTTTCAAACGGCATGAGGTTGCCCGGAGAGGTAGGCGTACTGCGGTCGCCGACGGTTCCGACAAAAGGGCCTGCTGGCAAATTACCGCAACCCATACTCTGCATCGTTGTCCACTCAGCGGCCGTGACACCAAAAATCGGCTGCAGCTTGGTGCCAATGGACGAATAGGGCGCAGGATTGCTCAGGTCACATAACCGGCCTGAAAGATCGGCTGGAGTTGTAGAGGTACCCCCAAAGTAGTCATTCACCGTGTAAAGCGTCGACCCCGCGACTGCCGGCTTGAAATTCTGATAGAGAAGCGCTGCCACCGAGTTCGGCTGTCCCGCAATCACCGCCTGCTGCCATTCGGGAGACTCGACCACTAGGGTCTGTGGCGTGCCAACGGTCTTGAATCGGTCACCCTGATACGAACCGAAGAAAAACAATTTGTCTTTAATGATCGCGCCGCCGATGGTGCCGCCAAACTGATTGAACCGGAGCGGTGGCTTCTTAACCCCTTGTTGATTCAGAAAATATTGGTTGGCATCGAGGTAGTCATTCCGGAAGTATTCCCACACGCTGCCGTGATAGGAATTTGTGCCGGACTTGGTGACGAGGTTGTTAATGCTGCCCGCGCTATTTCCGTACTGCGCCGACATGTTTAACTGCAACTGCTGGAACTCCTGCACCGTGTCTTCAATTGGCGTGTTATTGACGCCGCCGCTCAAGCCCTTATTGGCAACGCCATTGATCAGGAAGCCGTTGAAATCTTCGCGCAGGCCGTTGACTACCGTTCCGTGGCCGTTCTCAAAGTCCACGCCATTCACGTTCACGGCGCCGGGAGCTTGCTGCATCAGGTCATATACGTTGCGGCCGTTGAGCGGAAGATTCTCGATCTGCGTTGCACCGACAGTCGTTGCCAGCTTGGCATCTTCCGTGTTGATCTGCGAAACCTCGCCTGTCACTTCGACGACTTCGCGCGCTTGCCCCAGCGTCATTTTCGCGTCAACGTGGGCGATCGTACCCGCATTCAGCGTCACGCCGACGTTGCTATAAGTCTTGAAGCCTGCGGCTTCCACCGTGATCTTGTACGAACCGGGAGGGAGTTCCGGGATCAAGTACGAGCCGGTCGCATTGCTAGTCGCTGTCACCGCGAGCCCAGTTGCCTGGTTGCTGACGGTAATCTTGGCATTGGCCACGGCCGCGCCAGAAGGGTCTGTGACCGTACCGGCAAACTGACCGTTTTGAATCTGCGCCATCGCGCCCAGCGCAAACAGCACAACCAACAGCGAAATCAGACAACATCGCAGCTTTGTCATTGGCTCCCTCGATGCAACGTTTAAGTGGTAATGCCAACAGCCCCAGCAAAGAAACAGGTTCACGAAACAGACTTCAAGAAACAGTCGTCCGTGAAGTGTGCGGCATTGTCCGACAGTCTGATAACGACTGTCAAGAAATGTTTAAGGCTTTTATTCTTATCAACCTATAGCCCCCCTCAGTGCAGGCTGCCAATTCGTCTGTAGGGTGTCCCACGCCCGATCAATAGCGCCCTCAGTTCTCTGCCAAACCCACCTATCATCAGGCTAAAGAGCAACTTACGGGCGCGCGCAGGCCGGAAGGCTGGAGTTAGCGTTCGCACCTCCGACCGGGCAATCACAAGTTTTCGATAATGCCGATCAGAAGTTTGCTTGGATGGGGGCGAGCTTGGATCTACCTGGTTGTTGAGGAAGCCTGTTTCGGTCGAGATACGTTCACGAGGCCCCTACCTTCTTCTATCGTCAATTCCTGATCGGCGCCCTGAGGCCCGATCCGGTCAACCACGCCGGAGGGCCAGTGCACCACAATCGACTCGATTTGGGTGGCCGCCCCCAGGCCAAAGTGCAATCGGGGATCGCTTACGGATTCAAAACTCGAATTGGCTCGGACCTCGGCAGACTGGGTCAGCCCCCCGGCCTTCACCTCTACGCGCGCTCCGAACCCGTCATGATTCGAGCGCACGCCCACGGTCTTGATCCGCAGCCAATGTCCTTCGGGTTCAGTCCGATTGCGAAGCAGCAGAGGAGGAGCGTCCAGAACGGTGACCAGCAGATCTTCTCGTCCATCGTTGAAAAAATCTGCGGTAGCCGCGCCGCGCCCCACGTAGCGGCGCGACATAGCGGCACCGGCGTGCATCCCGATCTCCTCGAACCTTCCATTTCTCAGGTTGCGGAATAGTAGTGGCCGCTCCGCATAAGTGACGCCGAAGGAGTGCTGATCGACTTGAGGATTCACATGCCCATCGGCGATGAAAATATCCTTCCATCCATCATTGTCCAAATCGAGAAACTTAACTCCATATCCCAGAAACGGGGTGCTGACGGGACCGAAGTCAGAGGGCCCGGCCAAGTCCGTAAACTCTCCGGTGTGATCGTTGTGGTAAAGGTTATTCGTGTCGTCCGAGAAATTCGCCTTCGCGAGGTCGGGCCATCCATCGTTATCGTAGTCAGCGGAATCAATCCCCATCCCCGCCTGTTCTCGCCCGTCGCCACTGTAAGCCACCCCAGCCTCTGCGCCTACTTCGGCGAACCCGCCCTTGCAGTCGCCGTGATAAAGCATGCTGGGGGTCGAGTCATCGGCGACATACAGATCGAGACATCCGTCAAGGTCATAATCCAGCCACATCACGCCAAGTCCGTAGTACGGGCCGGGATCGATGTTTAGCTTTTCCGTAACGTCGGTGAATGTACCGTCTCCGTTGTTGTGATAGAGCCGGTCTCGGGCGCCCTTTAAGCCACGCGGACCGCACGACACAGCAATGCCTCGATACTGGCAGAACGGTCCTTGCCCAAACTCCGGCAGGTGTTCAAGATCGAGATCCACGTAGTTGGCCACATACAGATCCAGGTTGCCGTCATTGTCATAGTCGCCAAACGCAGCACTGGTGCCCCAACGTCCCGTATTGCCGACTCCCGCCTTCGCCGTCACGTCAGTAAACGTGCCGTCTCCATTGTTGTGGTAGAGCACAGCGCCATCGAGATAGGTGATGTAGAGATCTTCGTGACCATCATTGTCGTAGTCGCCCACGGCGGCGCCGAAGCCCCACCCACAATGATTAATCCCCGATTTCGTGGTCACATCCGTGAAGGTGCCGTCATGATTATTGTGGTAAAGCTTGCCGGGGTGGCACTTCCCCGCCTTCACATCGGCGAGCGTCGAGCCATTCACCAGAAAGATGTCCATCCATCCATCGTTGTCGTAATCAAAAACTGCGACCCCGCCGCACATGGATTCCTGAATGTAGCGTTTGCCCGGATCTCCGCAGGTCAGTTGAAAGTCAATTCCCGCCGCGCGGGTCACATCAGCGAAAGAGATCGCCGCAGAAGAAGTTGTCTTTTGCGGATGCGGGGTTCGGGAAGCCTGCCCACGGGGCGGCGAGATTTTTTGAGAATTGGCAAGGCGCGGCAGGCTCAGAACCATCGTACCGGCAAACACGAGGATCCATGTCAGCCCCGACAATCTCGACCTCTGCATCATTGGACTGGCCCGCTCGCCATTCCCCCCGTGACGGGCTGAGCTTTTTTGAGGGCATAGAACGTCTCGAATTCACGCTTGCCTTCTTCTTTGTTGCCTAGCTTTTCGAGGACACGCGCCAACTGATAATGCGGGGTCGGATCCGACGGCTTCAATTCAATGGCCCGCCGTAGCGGAGGCACCGCCGCATCCGCATCACCCTGCAGAAAAAGCGCCTTGCCCAGATCGTACGATGCATCCGCATTCTGCGGATCAATTTCGATCGCCCGCTTCAAATGAATGACAGCAGACTTCCAATCCCCAGCCGCAACCTGGCAGTGACCCATTTGATACAGCACGGTTGGGTTATTCGGCCCATGCTGCAGTTCCTTCTCGTACTCGGCAATCGCTTCGTCGTTCCGGCCTAAACTCGCATACGCAAAGCCCAGATGGTAGTGCCCCAGCGGGAACACCGGATCAATCTTCAGAGCCGCCTGAAACTGTTCAACCGCCTGTGTACTGCGATTTGTATTTTGATACGCACGCCCCAGCAGAACGTGAGCCAGCGCCGCCTTAGGATCAATCTTGACGGCCTTTTCCAAGGCATTTGCAGCATCGGGATACTTATCGTCGGATAGCAGAACGAGTGCTAAGTCGAAGTGGATATCGAAGGACATAGCGTCCAGACTCTGCGCCTGTTTCAACTGTGAGACGGCAAGATCGTTCCGATGCTGTTTGAAATAGACCAGTCCGAGCCAGTGATGCAATTCCGAATCTTTCTGCCATCGTGAAATCGCTGCCTGGCCAACCTGCTCCGCCTCCGCCAATCGCCCCTCTTGCAGATAGCTCAGCAACAATCCGCGGTTCGCCTGTTGGTTCTCCGGAGCTAAGTGGTGAACTTGCTCAAATGCGTGTGCGGCGCGGGCGAAATCCCCAGCCTCAATGGCTCTCTGGCCCTCCTCAAGTAGCGGTTGCAGCCTTTGATCCTGGGCAAGGCCAGTTCCACTGAACACAAGAATCCATGCCAGAAGCGTCGCCACCGGAAACTTGCGCCAGAAGAACCGGTCATTTGACCGGCGTATCCACGAGTTCCATGCGCGGACTATCGCAAACCGCAAGAGGCTGCTCCCGAATATTCCTAACGATTAATGCTAACAAACTGGTTGCAACACTTTCGGAAAGATAATACCGTTGCTGCCTGAGTATCGGGGGTTGAGGCATGTCTGGACATCCGCTCTTCGGACAAATCTTGCGACGATCGGTCGCATTTTTTGCAGCCACCACGGTCATGTGCGCACAACAGGCGACTACTTACATCCCCGCACCAACCATCCGAGTCACTACTCACATGGTGGTGGTCGACGTCGTAGTCACCGACAAGCAAGGCAAAGCCATCACCGGCCTCCATGCTGACGATTTCGTGGTTGAAGAAAACGGCAAAGCTCAAAAAATCGCCAGCCTTACGACACCGGAGAACACCCCGGCGGGCCCAGAGTTGCCACCCGGCGTTTACTCGAACCGCCCGCAGTATCGCTCCTCCGGCGCGCCGATCACGTTGATGTTGCTGGACGCGCTCAATACTCCGTTCAACGACCAGGCTTACGCCCGGCGCCAGATGCTGGCTTTTGTGAAAGAGCAGTTTAAGCCCGGCGACCGCATGTCGGTCTTCACATTGACTGGTTCATTGAACGTATTACAGGACTTCACCAGTGATCCGCAGATCTTATATACGGCTTTGCAACGCTATAGGCCGCAACCGCAAGACTTCGCCAGCGCGGCTCGACCTACAACTAGCTCTGAGAATGCCGCAACCGTAAGCAACGCCGTCAATAGTCTGGACCCCAGCACTGGCCCCAAGACGGATAACTTGGCCTCCGCTAGTTTCCGCGGAGGAAGCGCCGCCGCAGCCATCGCCGTCACCCAGGCATCTCTCGCAAGCTTCGAGAGTGCCCAGGTCGGATATGCCGAAGATCAGCGCGCGATACTCACTTTGAACGCACTTGGGAGTCTGGCCCGCATCCTGGGCGGGTTGCCCGGAAGAAAAAGTCTTATCTGGGTTACGGGCGAGCTACCTTTCTCTCTCATACCCGAAGATCGCGTGATGAGTGACGCCGAACTCGCCGAGGACCTGCCCAGCATGGACACGCGCCGAGTCGGAGAGCACTCGGCAGGCACTTTGGCCGCAACGTTTCGCAATGCTCACTCCCAGGAAATTCGTGAAACCGCCGCCCGCCTCGCTAGCGCGCAGGTAGCCGTCTACCCAGTCGATGCCCGAGGACTCTCCATATCGACCGACATCGATTCGCAAGAGACCATGCGAGAGATGGCGCGCGAAACTGGCGGCCGCGCCTACGTCAATCAGAATGAAATCAAACTCGGCGTCGAACGCGCCTTCGCTGATGAGGCAGCGTCGTACACCATTGCCTACTATCCAGAGAACAAGAAATACGACGGCAAATATAGGCAGATCAAAGTGAAGGTCAAGCGGGACGCGGTGGAGATCCACAACCGCCGCGGCTACTATGCTATCGATCCGACTCAACTGAAAGGCTACAACACGCAGCAGGAAGTCGCCTCTGCACTCGGCGACGTCGTTCCATCAACCCTGGTATCGTTCACCGCTCAGGTCAAGCCCCCCTCCGCAAATTCCGTTCCTGGCAAGATCGGCGTCACCTATCTTGTCGACGCTTCCACGCTCTCTGCAGAAGATGCATCCGGCGGCAAGCATATGAACGTCGCCTTCTACGCGACCATCTATTCAGCGGCGGGAAAGATCATGGCGAACACCAGCCAGAAAGTTGACCAGACTTTCGACGCGAATACTTATCAGCAGATCGTGCAGAAAGGCCTAATGCTTCACCTGGATCTTGATCCTCAACCCGGCCAGCTCCGCCTCGCGGTGCAGGATATTCGAACCGGTCTGGTCGGAACCATCAAGACTGCTTCGCCATAACTACGGGCCGCAGCTATTTCTTGGCTTGCTCCTGCGTCGCCCGGCTTCGCTCGCGGGCGCCGTCCGGGCCCCGTCCAAGGCGCTCGTAGACCTCTGCCAGAACCGAATGCACTCTAGCGAATCCGGGCAATCGCCCCGCCGCGATTTCCAGGTGCACCGCCGAAGTCTTGAAGTCGCCGGTCTTCATCAAGCTGACACCCATCGCGTAGTGCGCCCAGGCCGAATCAGGCTGTAGTTCGATTGCTTTGTGAAGATACGGCACGGCCTCCGCGTACTGCTGCTGCTGAACCAAAGCGGCGCCCATTCCATACTGCGCGAGGTAGATATTGGATTGCGCCGCCAACACCTGGCGCAGCACAGGAACAGCCTTCTCCGGCTTGCCATCATCCAAATCCAACATCGCGGCCAAAGTCTTGTTCGCGTCCGCAATCGCATCCTTCGCATCAGTTCCTTCGGTGGCAGCGTTGACTCCGGCATTCCCTTTCTGCAACCCCACATATCCCAACGACGCCAGCTTCTGCATTTCGCTGGAACTCAATCCTGATCCACTCGATTTGCTGGCGTCACCTCCCAAGTGGCCGTCGAAAGACTGCAATTGTGAAGCTAGCGTGTCGAGCGTCGCCTTCGCGTTCTGCGCTAGATTGTGTGCGGCCTTTGGATCGGCTGATAAATCGTAGAGTTCTGGCTTGGGCGCGCGAACGTATAGATATTTTCCAGCCCGCCACGACTCGAGCAGGCTGCACCCGAAGCCCTGCTGCGGAAGGTCACTGCGCGAATAAGCCGCCTGCTCGCCCTGCGAACTGCCTTGAGCGATCCGCAGCAGCGACTGCCCCTGCATCTGCGAGGGCACCGGAATTCCAGCCTCCGCCAACACGGTAGGAGCGATATCGAGCAACCGAGCGCGGTTCTTCACTTCCTTTCCGGCCATCCGGTTCTTCGAAAGTTTCAACACCAGCGGCACATGAATCGTTTCCTCATAGAGAAAAATGCCGTGCGTATCTTCTCCGTGTGCACCAAGACTCTCGCCGTCCGACGACGCAATCACAATCAGCGAGTCGTCGAGAAGCGATTGGCTTTTCAGGAAACTAATCAGCTTTCCAACTGCACTGTCGATAACCGGAAGCCCATGATCGTAGGTTGTGCCATATGGCGCGTGAGCATCCTGCAAATGCACCCATAGAAAGAATGGCCGCTGTTTATTCCCGGCCAGCCAGGTCGTAGCACGCGTCACCACTTGATCTCCGTGCCGTTCCACCGACTGGAATCGTGTCTCCCCACGCTGGGGTAAGTGAAAGCCAGCATCGTAAAAATCGAAACCGCGGTCATACCCCTGAAAGGGCCCGTTCCTCGGATCCAGCTGGAACGATCCCACAAAAGCACCTGTGCGATATCCGTTGGCGTGAAGCAAATCGGGCAAATAGGGCAAAGTCGTCGCGAGGGGAACCGCAAATTCACTCGCCCGATGGGTTTGCGGATACGTGCCCGTAAGTATCGTGGCACTCGACACAACTGTCGTCGGCGCCTGCGCATAGGCCTGGGTAAATACAATACCCTGATGCGCGACCCCTTCCACATTGGGAGTCTGGTCCCGCCGGTCGGCCCGGAGTGAATCCACCGTAATAAGAATGATGTTTGGCTTGGCCGCCGTCCGGGAGTCGACCGCGAAAACAACCAGGGTTAAAATGAGAAACAAGAACCACGAGCCCAAGTGCCGCAGCATGAGTAGAAGTCTAACAACGTTCCGAAAATCGTGTCGGGACCTCCGAGGGTTGAGTCTCTGAAGAAAATATTCTGGGTGGTGTGCTTTTTCCTGCTGGTCGCGGGCGTGGCCATGTTGCCGTCCTGCCACTCCGCCCAAGCGAATTCCCACACCGATCAGCGCCTCATCATTCTCGGCATTGATGGCATGGATCCTCAACTGCTGCATCGATTCATGCGCGAAGGCAAGATGCCCAACTTCGCCAAGCTCGAGGCCCAGGGAGATTTTCGCCCTCTCACGACCAGCATTCCGCCCCAGAGTCCGGTGGCTTGGTCCAACCTTATTACTGGGATGAACGCGGGCGGTCACGGAATCTTCGACTTCATTCACCGCGACCCCAAGACTTTGGCACTGTATTTCTCAGCCTCGAAGGTCGAGGGCCCCAAGCATTCCATCCATCTTGGCCATTGGTCGATTCCTCTCGGAGGTGGCAGCGCCGAACAACTCCGGCAAGGTACCGCGTTCTGGCAGATCCTTGATCAACACGGAATCCGAAACACAATCTTTCGTATTCCCTCAAACTTTCCGCCCGTCGCTGCCAAAGGCAAAACTCTGTCGGGCATGGGCACTCCCGACCTGCGCGGGACCTACGGCACATTTTCTTTTTACACCGACGATCCCACGGCCACTCCCGGCTCCGTCGAAGGCGGACAAGTGATCCCGGTTCAGGTTGAAAATTCGCGCGTAAGGGCAAATCTGATCGGTCCCGACAATTCTTTTCGCAAAGGCTCGCCCCCCGCGACGGAATCATTTTCGGTCGCGATTGATCCGCTGGAATCTGCCGCCAAGTTCACGGTACAGGATCACGGATTCATTCTGCGGGAAGGAGAATGGAGCGACTGGGTCCGCGTCGAGTTCCAACTGATTCCCTTCTTCGGAAATGTGAAAGGGATGTGCCGCTTCTATCTCAAGCAGGCACATCCCCGTTTTCAGCTGTACGTCTCGCCTATCAACATCGACCCCGCAGATCCCGCTCTACCGATTTCCACTCCGTCCAGCTATTCACGATCACTCACCGACGAAACTGGGGAATTTCATACCCAGGGAATTGCGGAAGACACCAAAGCTCTTTCCGACGGCATGCTCGACGACAAAGAATACCTGCAACAAGCGCGCACAGTCTTGGCCGAGCATCGCCGCATCTTCGACGCCGAGTTTCCCAAGTTCAACCAGGGCGTCTTCTTCTTTTATTTCTCCAGCCTCGACTTGAACTCGCACATGTTCTGGCGATTGATGGATCCCAACCATCCTGAATACGACGCGACACTTGCCGAGCAGAACGGTTCAGCCATCGCCGATTTCTATCAGCAGATCGATCAGGTTTTAGGAGAGGTGCTCCCCCGCCTAGACGACCGCACGACACTGCTCGTGCTCTCTGATCATGGCTTCGCTCCCTACAATCGCTCCTTCAACCTGAATACCTGGTTGCTGAACAACGGCTACATCAAGTTGAACAGCGGCGCCAGCACTGATTCCGGCGAGCCGCTCGCGAACGTAGATTGGACGCAGACGCGCGCCTACGGCCTCGGCTTGAACGGCCTATATCTCAATCTGCGAGGACGCGAGACGAAGGGCATCGTTGAACCGAGCGCCGCCGAAGCGCTAATGGCAGAGATTCGCGCCAAACTGCTCGCCGTTCACGATCCAAAATCGCAACAGCAAGTGATCTCTCGAATCGACCTCGCCAGTGAGGCCTATCAAGGACCATATGCCAGTTCTGGTCCCGACATGCTGGTCGGCTACAACCGCGGATACCGCGCCGGATGGCAGACAATCCTCGGCGCCTTCCCGCCGGAAGAACTCGAAGACAATTCCAATCCCTGGAGCGGCGACCACTGCATGGACTACACCCTCGTCCCCGGCGTCTTGCTCAGCAACCGCAAGATCGCGTCGAATTCACCCGCCTTAACCGACATCGCCCCAACGATTCTCGCCGAGTTTGGAATCGCCAAGGCACAAGGTATGATTGGACAATCCGTCTTTCAGTCGGGCGCGAACCATTAAATTCTTAGCAGTCGGGGAGATCGAGGTTTAGCGAATCATGTTCGGCTCTCACAAAGTAAAGCTAGAAGGCGAATTGCTCAACAAAATAAAGCAATGCGCCGAGGCCTGCGGCTACTCGTCAGTTGACGAATTCGTCGTCCATGCCCTCGAAAAAGAAGTAAATAAGGTCCTGCCTCCGAGCGAAGGCGGCACCACCTCGAAGGAAGTCATCAAGAAGCGACTGCAGGGGCTTGGGTACATCGAGTAGCGATCTCCCGCCGCTTCTTCTAACTATGGGCCCTCTCGGAGTCAACGTCCCAGCCGGAATCGTCGTCGCAATTTCACTGATCATTGGCCTGGTCATGGTGATCGTGTTTGGCTATACCTCTGACCAGAAGGCCATCCACGTCGCAAAAGATCGCCTCAAAGCACACCTGCTCGCGCTCCGCCTCTTTCAGGATCAGATTCACGTCGTCCTGCGCTCCTACGGTCGCATCGTGCTAGCCACCGGTCACTATCTTCGTCTCGCGTTCAAGCCGTTGCTGTTTGTGATTGTGCCGATGACGCTTCTGATTGTTCAGCTTGATCGATATTTGGGCTCCGTTCCGCTCGTCACGGGCCAATCATTTTTGATCAAGGCTCGAATGGACAGTCCGGAATCTTTGAATGAAGCCACACTCCAACTGCCCCAGGGCCTGACAACTTCGGCTCCCGCAGTACACGTGCCATCGGAAAACGAAGTCGCCTGGCGGGTCGTCGCCGCCAAAGCCGGAGAGTACAACATCAACGTTCACGTCTCGGACCAGAGTTTCTCTAAGAGCGTGGTCGTCGGCTCTGGACTGCTGCGTCTATCGTCGACCCGTCTGCGCGGAAAATTCTGGGAACGCATTTTCGTCTCCGGCGAGTCCGCTCTGCCCGAGAACAAATTCATTCAAGCCATTGCCGTCCAATACCCCGACCGCAACATCGCCTTCGCCGGCATCGAATGGAATTGGATCTGGCTCTTCTTCGTTTTGTCGTTAGCCGCAGGTTTCCTCTTCAAGAGTATTCTTGGAATTGAAATATGAAATGGCACGCAACATCTATGCGGCTTGAGCACCGGCGGACGCTCATGTATCTCGCGATTCTGGCGATCATCCTGCTCTGCCCGCAGCACGGCCACGCCTATGCAGGCCCCGGAGCCGGTTTCGCCGTCCTCTCCTCCTTCTGGACGCTTTTCGTCGCGTTCCTCTATTCTGTCTACGCATTTTTTGTCTGGCCCTTCCGCCAGCTGTTCCGCCTGCTACGGCGACGCAAAGCCTACGGAAAAG
>Ga0207693_10003621_pt1 | contig 13198 bp, 14 predicted proteins | sample LARL81metaG_FD_184347 | JGI IMG/M metagenome (GOLD analysis project Ga0207693, IMG submission 184347) | Corn, switchgrass and miscanthus rhizosphere microbial communities from Kellogg Biological Station, Michigan, USA - LAR L8-1 metaG... | ecosystem: Host-associated > Plants > Roots >...
GGCGAAGCGATGCTACGGCCCGCTTAGCTCGGGGCGGCCGGACCATGAGCCGAGCGCGCAAACGTCAATCGATCAAAGGGGCAACGCCTTGAATCGAAAGAAGTTGATTGCACTGTCCATCGGGGCGATTGCCGCGTGCGCCACGATGGCCATCCCGGCAAGCGCCATGGCCGTCACCATCACCGGTGCCGGCTCAACGCTCGTGGCGCCGATCGAGGCCGAATGGGCCAACGCTTGGGGCGCTAAGACCGGCAACTCAGTCACCTACAGCGCGGTCGGCTCGGGTACCGGGATCAAGGACATCTCGTCCCGGCTCGTGGACTTCGGCGCGTCGGACGCCCCGATGACGCCGACGCAGGCAATCACGTGCCACAGCTGCTGGCAGATCCCGTGGGCTCTGTCTGCGACCGGCGTCGGGTTCAACCTGCACGGCGTTCGCAGGCTCCGTCTCAGCGGTCCCGTCCTCGCGGAGATCTACCTCGGTCAGATCACCAATTGGAATGACTCGCGGATCGCCAGGCTGAACAAGGGCGTGAGTCTTCCCAACCTGAAGATCACCCCGGTGTTCCGCAGCGACGGCTCCGGTGACACGTACGCGTTCACCAATTACCTCTCCGAGGTCAACAGCACCTGGAGTCACAGGGTCGGTTTCGCGACTACCGTCAGCTTCCCCACCGGAGTCGGCGGTGCCGGTAACTCCGGCGTGACGGCCGTGCTCGAGTCGACCAATGGCTCGATCGCCTACATCGCGGTCTCCTACCTGATCGCCCACAGCCTCCCGGCCGCGGCGATTCAGAACCGTGCCGGAAAGTTCGAGTACCCGAACCTGGCCAACATCGAGAACGCTGCGAAGACCGTCAAGCACGTTCCGGGCAACAACGAGTTGCACATCGTCAACCCGCCCAGGAGCGCCAAGATCGCCTACCCGATCTCGACGTTCACCTACGCGATCGTGCCCGCGTCGGCGCCGCAGGGTGCGCTGCTCAAGCAGTTCATCACCTACGCGATCGGCCCGGGCCAGTCGTTTGGACCGGCGCTCGACTTTGCGCCGATCCCGAGGGTCGTCCTCAACGCGGCCAAGCGGACGCTCGGGAAGATCGGGTAGAGGCGCCGGTGCTAACGAACGAGGACGAGACAGGGATCGTCCCCTACTCCAATAACTGGGGAGGTTGAGTTGAAACGCAAGTGGCTCGTTGTGGCCGCAGTGGCCGTGGGCCTGCTGGTGATTGGTGCAACGTCGGCGTTGGGGGCGAAGCCTGCGGCGACGAAGCCCAAGCCAATCAAGTTCAAGGTGACCTGTAAGTCCGACGTGGGCGACGTGCCGGCAGACGGTGACAACTCGGTTGTCCCGCCGGTCGATCAGGGCTGGCAGTACGGCGCAGTTCACTGCGGCAAGGTGTTCGGTGGCGGTATCGCTGCCAACGAGTTCAAGCTGCTGGACAGCGGCGACCTCCAGGGGTCGTGGACCCAGTACTTCGGCGTAGGCACGATTCACGGGAAGTTCAGTCTGACGCCGGCCGACACCGGTCCGCCCTCGTCGCCGACCACGTTTGCCGCCATCAGCTACACCGGGACGGCAACCGTCGACGGTGGCACAGGTGCCTACAAGAAGGCAGCCGGCAAGGGGACGATGAACTGCTCGTCGGCCGACGGCGTGCACTTCACCTGTAGCGACACGGTCAAGGTGGTGATGCCGGCGCCCGCGTCATAGCGAGCGGCGGAAAGCGCGTAAGCCCGTCCGCGGATACCGCGGGCGGGCTTCGACGTTAATCGGTCACTCGCGCCCGGGCCCGAGGCTCAGCTGAACCGCACGAGCGCGACGTTGGCCGTCGCGTGAACGGTGGTCGGGGTGGGGCTGACGCTGCCCTGCCCGGTGCTCGGCAGCGTCTGTGTGATCGTCACTCGCGCGCCGAGTTGGTTGCCCCGCGCGTTGGCCAGCAAGGTCCTGCCTTTCGGCGTCAGCGAGAAGATCAGGTAGCCGAGCTCATCGGCCCCGATCAGCTCGCGGCCGGTGCGGGCGATGACCGTGCGCCCGACCGAGATCTCGGTCGTGACGGGGCAGGTCGTGGCGCTGGTGCACGCGGCGAGGATGCCCCCAACGCCGCGTGAGGAGATGAAGTCCGTGCCGCCGACGATCCGCAAGGGCGCAGCCTGCGTCACGCTGCGGTGCGGTCCGCTGCCAGACGTCGTGAACGGAACGAGCGACAGCTTGACCAGCGCCTTGGTGCCGGCGACGTCCTGGACCTTGACGTTGACCGCGAGCCGGTGTGCGCGGTTAAGCAGCGACCGCCCCTTGGAGGTGAGTTTGAAGAACACCAGGCCGGTGCTGTTGGCGCCGATTTGCTCCTCGCCGGTAGTGGCGATCGTCGTGCGTCCGGCGAACACCGTCGTGACGACGTGGCAGGTGACACCGCGGTAGCACCCGACTGGGATCCCTCCGAGACCGGGACCCGACGGGACGAACGCGCTGCGCCCGAACACCGCGATGTGCGGAGGCGTCGCGACCGTCGGGGACGTGGACAGAACGAGGCCGGTGGCGTCGAGCGGCTGAACGGCGAACGCGGGCGCGGCGCTGCGCACGATGATCTTCGAGCTGGCGCCCCGCGATCGCGAGCTCGCGACGCCCACCAGCGCCGCCGTGGTGCTCGAACCCGCGAGCACTCGCCAGGACGCGACGCCGTTGCCTCCGTTGTAGCTCATCGACAGCGACATCGTGCCGTCGGAGGCCGGCGAGATCTTCAGCGTCGGCGGCGGAGGCGGCGGCAGTGCGGTCGCGATGGTCCCCGACGTATCGGCGGTCGCGCCGTCGACGAAGTCGTTGTCGATGTTGATCGTGACTTTGCCGTAGGTCTCGTTGTGGCCGCCCTGGTACTGGTGCAAGCGCTGGTTGTTTGGCCAGTCGGCCGCCGGAATGTAAGCGCTCGCGACCGACTCCTGGTTATTCCACTCGGCAAACCAGATGTCGTCGGGCTCGAGGAAGGTCGTGCCGTACTGCGCGACGAGGTCCGAGACGCCGGAGCCAGAGCTGCTGTAGACGCCCGACAGATAGCCCTCGGCGTGCAGCTGCGCCGTCCATGCCGACAGGAACGCAAGCACCGCCGAGGTGTTGGCGGTCGTCCGCGAATACCCCTCCATGTCGTTGTAGATGGGGTTGCCGGCCGGAATCCCGATGCCCTGGGCGTCCGCGACGGCATCGATTGCGGCTGCGGTGCCCTGCGCCGAGGCCTGGCTGGCCGAGATCCCGGCACAGCCGCACGAGTTGCTCGGCGCCTGCAAGCCGACGTAGATCGGGATCATGTGCCACCCGGCGGCGACCTCGTTGGCGAGCCAGGTGGAGCTCAGGTTCGGCTGCGCGCAAGCGGAGTTCACGCCGCCGATGTAGATCCCGATCGCGCGATATGGCGAGGCGCCCCACGCCGTCATCGCGCTCGGGGAGGGAGCACTGCACGCGTCGAACCCGAGCCCGCCGAATACTGCCGCCGCGGGGTGCGCCGAGGGCGACGAGGCCCGCGCGCCGGCCCGGATCACGGGGTGCGGCGAGGCGGTCGCCGTGGCGGCGGTCGCGCGCAGAGACGGCCGGTTCAGCGCGTCGGCCACCACCCCGCGATCATGAGACCAGGTGGCGGTGACGACGATCCCGCGGGACGGCGTGAGAAACGTCGTCGCTCCGGGGCCCCGGGGCACGGTCGCGAACGCAGCGGACGCCGTCGAATGCGCCAGGGCGCGGCGGATCGTCGCGCTTGCGGGCTGTAGCAGGATCGCCTCCGTGCGCCCGACTGTGTGCGCCGGGCATTGCTCTTGCGCCTTGGGCGCGCCCAGATACACCGCGTGGCGGTCGAAGCGCACGCACACGCGCGGATCCTTCGCGAGGTCGTAGATCCTCCAGGACCTGGGGACCTTCACGACATAGCCGTGATAGCGGACCGCCTTCAGCCCAGTCGCGTGCGCGGCGCCCACCCATACCGAGAACGTCAGGGCGAGCGCAAGCACGACGGCGCCGCCGATTCGGCGGCTGCTGTTGCCAACCAGCATCCGAGCTACGTAAACACAGGCGGTTGCCACTCGGAGCGTGGTTAGGCGAGGATGTACGAGTTCTGACGATGGGTTGTGCATCGTTCCGAGTCGCGACCGGAGACTAGCCGCAGGTGTGAAGAGGAGGGCCACCGTCTCCTTGGAGCTCGATGAGCTCCGGCTGATCGCGGCGGCAAAGGCCGGGAACAAGCACGCCTACCGACAACTGCTCAAGCGCCATCAGGCGGCGGTGTTCCACGCCGCTTACCTACACACCGGATCGGCGCCGCAAGCGCAGACTGTCACGCTGCAAGCGTTCGTGCAGGGATGGGAAGCGCTGCTGCGTAAGCCGCCGACCGCGCCGTTCGCGGAGTGGGTGCTGTCGCTCGCGACCCTGGACGCGCGGGCGGCGCCGCGCACCGGTGCTCAGCGTCCGGAGGCTCCCGATCTCTCCGCCGCGGTGCTCGCCGCGATCGACGATCGCCCGCGCCGCCGTCGCCGTCCGGCGGTCGCCAGCGTTGTCGCGGTTGCCGCGATCGTCGGAATCGGCGTGATGCTGGTGGTGCCCGGAGCGCTGCACGGTGCGACCGCCGGTCACGCGCTCCCCGGTGCCCGACCACAGACGCTCACCCCGCTGGCCAGGGCCGAGCGCTTCCCCCTCGGCCGGCGGATCCCGCTGTTCGAGGCTCGCCATGCTGCGGCGTTCACGGCGCTGATGCCCCCCACCCCCGGCGGCGCCTACCTGGGCCGAGACGTGCCCGGCGGCAGGGTCTCGGTGATCGCGGGGCGCATGCTGATCACCGAGTTCCGCGGCGCCGTGCTGCCGTACATCCTGAGCCTGATCGGTCCGGGAGCGCACGCGAAGCTGACGTGGGTCAACGGCCGCCTGGGCGTGTACGGCTCGAGCGTCAGGGCGCAGGCGCCAGGGGACGTGCTGACGTGGTTGCAGGGGTCGCTGACTCTGCGCATCGAGGGTGCCGACACACTCGAGCAGGCGCTCGCGCTTGCGCGGACCTTGCGCTAGCCGTCGTCGGGCGTGAGCTTGACCCCGAGCAGTTGCTCGAGCTGCGGGATCGTCTGATCCGGGCTGACGTGGTGCACGGTCGCCATCCCCACCTCGGCGGCGGGCTCGAGGTTGAACGGCAGGTCATCGACGAACACGCACTCCGACGGAGCGAGTCCGATGCTGTCGGCACCCATCTTGTAGATCTCGGGCGCCGGCTTGCGAATCCCCACCTCGCCGGAGATGACGATGCCGTCGAACAGCCTGGACAGCAACGAGCGGTCGTAGCGGCGTGTCCCCCAGGAATTCGAGATCAGGCCGGTATGGATGCCCGCCGTGCGCGCGGCGCCGACCGCCGCAACCATCCGCTCGTCGATGCCCGAGCCGGCGAACAACCGGTCGATCAGCCCCGCACCGTCGATCCCCAGCTTGGCGGCGAACTGGGGCTCGAACTCCTCCTCCGACAGCTTTCCCGTCTCCAGCGCGATCAGCAAGTCGCGGCTTTCGCGGTCCTCGCGAAAGCGTCGGCGGATCGTGTCGGGCTCCAGGCCAGCCTCCTCGCAGAACGCCCTGAACGAGGCGAACAGATCGGTGGTCATCACGCCGCCCCAGTCGACCAGCAGGCCGCGGCCGGCGGCGGCGCCCCCGGCCTCAGAAGCCATGCTGAGACACGTGCACGGCGCGGCGCGCGAGCTCGACCACGCCCTCGCCGAACGTCTTCAGGTACGGGTCGTCGGTCGAGCCTGCCATCGCGCGCTTGTAATTGCCCTCCATGAACACGACGGCCTTCCACAGGGCGAGCGTCACGTACCAGTTGACGGCCTGCATCGAGCGACCCGAGCGCTGCTCGTAGCGCTCGATCAGCTCCTCGCGGCTGGGGAAGCCGTCCAGCGTGGTGACGCTGTGGAGGTTGAAGCGGCCCTGCTCGTCGCCGGGCCGAGTCCAGTGGATCATCATGTAGCCGACATCGGCGAGCGGATCGCCGATCGTCGCCATCTCCCAGTCGAGTATCGCGACCAGCCGCGCCGGGCTGCGGGAGGCGAACATCGTGTTGCCCAGCCGATAGTCGCCGTGGACGATCGTGGCCGGCGGCGAGTCCGGGATGTTTGCCGCGAGCCAGCTGCCGACCTCCTCGACCTCGCTGAGCTCGCGGGTGCGATTGTGCTCCCACAACCCAGCGAAGCGCCGCAGCTGGCGCTCCAGGTACCCCGTCGGCTTGCCGAAGCCCTCGAGCCCGATCGCGGTCCAGTCGACCGAATGCAGCTCGACGAGCGAGTCGATCAACTCATCGGCGACACGGCCGCGCTCGTCAGGAGTGTCGAGGGCGTCGGGCATCGAGTCCGTGATCACCTCTCCCTCGACCTCCTCCATGACGTAGAAGGGGGCGCCGATCACCGACTCGTCGTCGCATACGGCAAGCACCGTGGGTGCGCGTACTGGGGTTGGATGGAGCGCGTTCAACAGCCGCGCCTCACGTAGCACGTCGTGGGCGCTCGGCGGCAGCGGCCCGCGCGGCGGTCGCCTCAACACGACGCCGGTGGACAGGCCGAACGTGACGTTCGAGTGTCCGTCTCCGATCGGGACGGCGGTTAGGTCGTCCGGCGCGTCCAGCCCATTCCCGTGCAGGAACTCGAGCAGCGGCTCCAGCACCAGCAGCGGTTGACGCGAGTTGCGCTCCGCCTCGGTGTGCGTGCGGACGATGTCATCGGGTGCCAGCGCGACGGTCATGCAGCGGGCAATCTACCGGCGCCCGGCTCCTGAACAACTCGTGAACACGTCTTGGAGATCCCCGCGCGCGGCGTCGCGGCTGCGACAATCCCGCAATGGACGATCACTCGAGGGGCTCCGTGCTCGTCGTCGACGACGAGCCGACGATTGCCGAGGTCGTCGCGCGTTACCTCGAGCGGGCGGGATACCGGACAAGGGTGGCGGGGGACGGCGTCGAGGCGATTGCCGCCGCAGCCGAGCAGCGTCCCGATCTCGTCGTGCTCGATCTGATGCTTCCCGGGCTCGACGGGCTCGAGGTGATGCGCCGGCTTCGCGAACAGGACCGCGATCGGATCGCGGTGATCCTGCTGACCGCAAAGGGCGAAGAGTCCGATCGCGTGGTCGGCCTCCGGCTCGGCGCCGATGACTACGTGGTCAAGCCGTTCTCGCCCGCCGAGCTGGTCGCGCGGGTCGATGCTGTGCTGCGGCGCTTTGACAACTCGCCGGCGCACGAGGAGCCGATGGAGATCGGCGATATGAAGATCGATCCGGCGGCGCGTCAGGTGTTCGTCTCAGACGACGAGGTTCAGCTCACCCAGCGCGAGTTCGACGTGCTGCTGTTCCTCGCGCGCCATCCGGGCCAGGTGTTCTCGCGCAACCAGCTGATGGATGCGATCTGGCAGTACTCGTTCTACACCGATACGTCGACGGTGACGGTCCACATACGCCGCCTGCGCGCCAAGATCGAATCCGATCCGTCGCAGCCGCGCCACATCCAGACGGTATGGGGCGTCGGCTATCGCTTTCAACCATGAGCAGCGTGCGGCCGGTCCCGAGCGGCAAGGAGCGCGGCTCAACGTTGCCGCTGCCGAGCTTCAAGACCAATCACGACGGGCGCGAGCTCGGGTTCGTGAGCACGATCCGCGCCCGCCTGGGCTCGCTGTCGCGCCAGTTCGCGCTGGCGGTGGCGATCGTCGTGGCGCCCGTTCTGCTCGGGCTGATCGTGATCGCGCTGCTGATGGTTGTCTCCGGCAACGACGTGGCGATCGTCGCGGGGATCGTCGTGTTCGCAGGCGTGCTGGCCGCGATCGTTGCGCGTTTGCTGGCCGGCGGCATCCTTCGTGACATCCACGCGATCAGGGACGGTCTGACCGCCGTCCGCCGCGGCGAGCACGACGTCGAGATCGTGACCGCGGTGCCCGACGAGCTGGGCGAGCTCGCCGCGGCGGCCAACGCGATGATCGGGCGCCTGCGATACGAGGAGGCCGCGCGAGATCAGGCCGAGGCCGCCCACCGCGATCTGATCGCCGCCGTGTCGCACGATCTGCGCACGCCGATCACGTCGCTGCGGCTGCTCGCCGAGGCAGTCGGCGACGACATCGTCGACGGCGAGGTGCGCCGCGGCTACCTGGACCGGATGCGCGTGCACATCGACGCGCTGAGCGCCCTGATCGACGACCTGTTCGAGCTGTCGCGGCTCGAGGCCGGGGACATCCGCTGGTCGCTTGAGCAGGTGCCGCTCGGCGACCTGGTCGGCGAGACTGTGGCCGCGATGCGAGTGCAAGCCGACGCCAAGGGCGTCGCGGTCGTCAACGAGGTGCCCGAGGCCCTACTGCCGGCGCGCGCCAACCCAGAGAAGCTGCAGCGCGTCCTCTTCAACCTGATCCAGAACGCGATCCGCCACACCCCGGCGGACGGGAGCGTGGTCGTCCGCGCCGAGCCCGTCGCCGGCCGGATCGAGATCGAGATCGCCGACACGGGCGAAGGCATCGCGCCCGATCAGCGGCCGCATGTGTTCACGGCGTTCTACCGCGGCGCCAACGCCGCCCGCACGGGCTCGGGGGCCGGGCTCGGGCTCGCGGTGTCACGCGCGATCGTGGAGGCACACGGCGGGCGGATCTGGCTCGTCGACGCGACCGTGGGAACGCGGGTGCGCTTCAGCCTACCGGTGGCGACGAAGACCACCGCCTAGGCGCTCAGCTCCAGGTGGACCGCGAGGTCAGCGCGACCCTGACGCCGGCGGGCGCGCTGTCGCCCACCACCCGGTCAAAGCGCCACCCGCGCAGCTGGCTGCGGCTGTCCGCCCGGCCAACGACGTCGGCCCCGGTGCGCTCCTCGATTGCGTCGACGAGCGAGGCGACGCGATCTTCGTCGCTCTCCTCCTCGGCAAGCACAGTCACGCGATCGGGGCGCCGGCGCGCGATCTCGGTCAACAGATCCTCGTCGGTGATCTCGTCCCCGACGACAGCAAGTAGATCGCTCATGGATCCGAGTCTTCTGTGCCTTTGTAAAGACTCATTCAACGGCCCTGAACAGTTCTCGCAAATGGCGACCTTTTGGCGTCTGGAGCGTGGCCGCGATCGTGCACTACCCTCGATTACAGAGCGATGCCCGAGTTACCTGAAGTCGAGATCACGGCCCGGCTGATCGGCGACGCGGTCGCCGGTTCCCGCGTGGAGTCCGCGCTGGCTCCGGGCATCAACGCGCTCAAGACCTACGACCCGCCGCTGAGCGCGATCGAGGGCCGGCAGATCGCCGGGATCCGCCGGCGCGGCAAGCTCTTCCTGGTCGAGCTCGAGGACGACCTGACGATGGCGGTGCACCTGATGTCCGCAGGACGCCTGCAGCTGTTCGACACGCGCGCATCGCTGCGCGACAGGACCTCGAGGCTGCTGGTTTCACTCGACGACGGACGCGAGCTACGGCTGCGCGAGTTCGGCACAAAACAGCGCGCCTGGGTGAAGCTGCTCCGCTCCGGGGAGGTTGACGAGGAGGAGACGATCGCGGCGTTGGGACCCGAGGCATGGCCCGATCCGCCTCCGTTCGAGGAGCTGCTCGTCGAGCCCCGCCCGCTGTACGCGCTGCTGCGCGACCAACACGTGATCGCCGGAATCGGTCGGTCGTGGGTGGACGAGATCCTGCACGCCGCGATGATCTCGCCGTTCAAGCGCGGATCGGACCTTGGGCCCGACGAGGCGCAGGCGGTCCGGGAGGCCACGGTGCGCCGCATGTCAGACGCGATCGCTCACTACGAGGAGACGTTGTCGCTTCCGATCCCCGACAAGTTGCCGATGCCGCTCACCGTCCACCGCCGCAACGGCGAGCCGTGCCCGCGCTGCGGCGACCGCCTCGAGGCGGTGTTCTACGAGGACTACGTGATGTGTTACTGCCCGACCTGCCAGACCGAGGGCAAGCTGCTCAAGGACCGGCGGCTCTCGAGGCTGCTGAAATAGGGCGAGCCGCACGCGTCGGGCCGGTGCGCGATGCGCCAAACGCGCACAGGTCGACGACGTTGCTCTCGCTGCTGAGCGCGCCGCTCCCCTGGTTGGACGCAAAGCCGACGCTTCCGAGCTCGTCGGCTCGGCGGGCGGCACGACACAAACCGAGAATGAGCATCGCGGCCGAAAGCCACGAGGCCAGGCCGAACGCTGCGATCAGGACCCAGGTCATCGACGCTCCCTCCACTGGGGGCTCGCTCTGCCACCCTCAGCGCCAGAGTTGCCGTTATCGGAGCTTTCCAAAATCGGTTCCTACTTTTTCGGTACTAATCATGCCTGTGCGAGCGGTCGTCTACGCTGCCGACATGCTCGAACAAGGAGACCCCGCCCCCGATTTCAACCTTCCCGACCAGCACGGCGATCCCGTGTCGCTGTCGGGGCTTCGCGGCAAGACCGTGGTCCTTTACTTCTATCCCAAGGCCGACACCCCTGGTTGCACCACGCAGGCGTGCGGCGTGCGCGACCACCAGGCTGATTACCAGCAGGCGGACGCGGTCGTGCTCGGCGTCTCACCCGACCCGGTCAAGCCGATCGCGAAGTTCGACGAGAAATACGGCCTGGGCTTCCCGCTGCTGTCAGACGAGGACCACTCGGTGGCCGAGGCCTACGGCGTTTGGGTGGAGAAGAACCGCTACGGCCGCACGTACATGGGCAACGAGCGCACCACGTTCGTGATCGACCCGGAAGGCAAGATCAAGGACGTGTTCCGCAGTGTCAAGCCAGCCGAGCACGACGAGCTCGTGCTCGGTGCGTTGTAGCCGGCGCTCGGCCTACTGAAGGCCCTCGCGCGCTTCGCGCACGAGCGTAACCGCCTCCGGGAACACGACCGCCATCACCGAGCGGATCTGCTCGGCCTGCTGCTCGGTCGTGCCCTGGATGTTGACGCGGTTGATCGATGCGACCGTGAGGTCGACCGCAAGCTTTATCGCGTTGTCTGCCCAGGCGAGGCGCTGGGCGCCTTGCATCTGCTCGGCGAACTCGCCCAGCCTGCGCTGAAGGTCGTCGGGGTCACCGAAGAGATTTCCGAATCCACTGCCTTCCATGCCACCAATGGTAGCCGTCCCGAGCGGCGTCTCGGGGCCGCCGTAGATGCGCGGCCCGATTCGCCTGCGCGGTCCGGGTCGCGCACGTACACTGGCGGGCTAGTGGACGTCCCCCGATGACCGCCGACGACCAGCTCCTCTACGAAACCCGGGTCCGCCCCCGCCAGGCCGTGATTGCCGGTGTGGCGGCCGCTGCGCTGCTCGCCGCCTCGATCACCCAGCTGGTCGGCCCTCACAGCAAGGTCAACGAGCTGACGATCGGCCTGATCACCGAGCACAAGCGGATGGGCCTCGACCTGCTGGGCGCGGCATTCCAGGCGATCGGGTCGCTGACGGTGGCCTGGACGCTGGTATTCCTGTTCGGGGCCACCAAAGCCCGTAATCCCAAGCTCCCGAGCTTTCTGAGGATCCTCGCGATCGTGGGCGGTGTCACTGCCGCCATCGCAGGCATCGTCTCGGCGGTGTTGATTGCGATCAAGTCCGGCCAGTTCGTCACCTACGGTGACCAGACCTACGAGCAGGCCCATCAGCTCACCAACTCGGCGGCGTTCGTGGTGCCACAGATCCTCGTCCAGGCGGCGGCGCTGCTGGTGGCGATCTCGTTCGTGATGATCTGCCTGCAGGCGATGCGAGTCGGCCTGCTGACCCGGTTCTTGGGGTATCTGGGCATCTTCGCCGGCGTGATGGTGATCATCCCGGTGGTGCAGCTGCCGGTCGTCCAGGCCTATTGGCTGGGCTCGCTGGCGTACCTGCTGACGGGCCGCTGGCCGAGCGGCGTACCGAAGGCGTGGAGCACCGGCCGCGCCGAGCCCTGGCCGTCGGCTGCGGAGATGCGCGAGCAGCGGGCCGAGGGGATCAAGCGGCAAGGTCGCCCGAAGCCGGGGCGCAAGGCCGCCCCCGCCCCGGAGCCTGAGTCACAGCCCGAGGTGGTCGCCGCGCGGACCACCCGCGCCAACACGCCCAAGCGCAAGCGCAAGCGCCGCCACTGAGCGCGAGCGGGAGGCGCCCGGGCCGGGCCTGCCGCCGCGGCCCGCCGCTCAGACATCTGTCCGCCCCTGCTATCGGCGGGATCGTCGATTGCCGATGGGATGGGCACGAGGCTCTTGCGCTTCGTGCTCGTTACTTCGCCGCCGGCAGCGCCACTCCACCCGGCGCGGCCCGCAAGGGCACCCATACGCGCGGCGGCGATCGACGGCCCCGGCCGAGACTGTCCCGGTCCCCTTACCACGCGGGGGGCCGGGACTGCGGGGCCCTCTGAGCGGTCTCCGTTCGTCGTGCCGTCCGCGCCACTCGTCGTCCCAGGCCGACCGTTCAACGATCTCTCGTTGCTCGCGGCCCCGGACGAGCGCAAACGTTCGCGGCGACATCCATTACCCCAGCAGGAGGAGATAGATGGAAGCCGCAAACATCGGTGGGCGCGAAGCGGACGTGGCTCCCGCTCCCGCAGCGGATCCCTACGCCGGCCGCACCGCCGGGTGGACGCCGGCAAACCCGGCGCCGCTCGGGCTCGCAGGGTTCGCCGCGACGACGTTCATGCTCAGCATGATCAACTCCAACCTTGTGAACCACAATTCTCTGGCCGGCGTTCTCGGTCTGGCGCTGGCTTACGGTGGAATCGCCCAGCTGATCGCGGGCATCTGGGAGTTCCGGACCGGCAACACGTTCGGCGCGGTCGCGTTCTGCTCCTACGGCGCGTTCTGGATCTCGTTCTACTTCTTGGTCACGGTCGGGCTGAAGGGCGTTCCGGTGAAGGACATCGACAGCGTGATCGGTCTTTACCTGTGGACCTGGGGGATCTTTACGACGCTGATGTTCTTCGCCTCGCTGCGGACCACGGGCGCTGTCGCGATCGTGTTCCTGTTGCTGGCGATCACGTTCATCGTTCTCGGGATCGGTAACTCGGCGCTGTCGGGAAGCCTGAGCACGACGAACGGCACGATCAAGCTCGGCGGATACCTCGGACTCGCGACCGCAATCGCCGCGTGGTACGCCGCCATCGCCGCGGTCCTGGAGTCGACGTTCGCCAGGACGGTCCTGCCGGTCTGGCCACTCAATCGCTAAGGACGCCAACCCTAAGGAGAGGGTGAACAGGTAGCGGCAAGGTAGCCGTGACCTGTGGCTGATGGTTCGGGCGCCGGCGTGCGGAGCCGGCGCCC
>Ga0207693_10003622_pt1 | contig 13198 bp, 9 predicted proteins | sample LARL81metaG_FD_184347 | JGI IMG/M metagenome (GOLD analysis project Ga0207693, IMG submission 184347) | Corn, switchgrass and miscanthus rhizosphere microbial communities from Kellogg Biological Station, Michigan, USA - LAR L8-1 metaG... | ecosystem: Host-associated > Plants > Roots >...
ACCCAGGTCGACGAAGCCGCGGAACAATGCAGCTGTCAAAACGACGCCGTATTCGCCCGGCTCGCAGGGCATCAAATCGTCGAGCGAGGCGAACTTGACGTCGCAGATCGTGGAGAGCCGCTGGAACGAGCGCGCCCGCCGAATGTAATCGACGAGCTTGTGTTCGGTGACGAGCACGACCTCAACATCGAACATCGTTGCCAGCGAAGGGAGGTTGCCCGGAGCGAGCAAGGCCGGCAAGGTCATCGAAACCAGCTTTTCGGCGTAAACAGAGCCCCACAACGGGATGATCAGGCGAGCCTTATCCTTCATCCGATCGAACTGACCCGTCTGGGCTCCCTGAGGACGATCGTCAGCGGCTGGATTGCGGCCGCCAGGGAGCCGTCAGGCGACGGCTGATGCGCCGACGCAGTTCTGCAAGCAAATCTCCTCCTGACAACTCCGCAAGCCGCGCGTTGCGGGCAGCGGTGACCTGCTGACGCGCCCGCGCCGCGTCGAAAACCTCGCCGTCCACGACCATAGCATAGCGGGACAGGTGCTGGTCGTTGGTCATCGGCTCGTACACGCCTTGGAACGGCACGCAAAAAGGCTTGTCGTATTTCTTCTGCAGGAGCGCAACGAGCAAATGCGTCGTCTTGGCATTGAGCACCAGGTAATCGAGCAAGGTCGGCTGCCACGGAATGAAGCTGGCCAATTGCCAATCCGGCCCGACCCAGATTCCGTAGACTTCATACGCATTGTACTTCGCCAGGCTCTCGAAAAAATTGGGTTGATAGTTGAAATATCCGTGCTCGAGATGGACCGTGAACGGCACCGCGTGAAGCATGTATCCGCCCGGTTTCGTGAAGTCATGCATCACCTTAAATACGTTGTACTGATTTAGAATGTGCTCCGAGGTGCCATGGTTGGTGACGAATCCGTACTTGCCCGCGTGCTCCGGCGGGCACGGGTCGAAATTGAGGTCGAGGGGAATCGAATTGAACTGCGGATCGAGATCGACGCAGCGATAATTAAAACCCAACGCCGTGTAGAGCTCCAATCCGGAGCCTTTCCAGTTTGCAAAGCGACTGAGCATCTCCGCAGGAGGCTCGGGCTTGCCAAACGCTTTGAAGAGGCTCTTGACCAATTCCGATTGCGGGCACCAGACGTTCTGCGCTCCGAGTTCCATCACCTCGGTGATGCCATCGAAGACGCCCGCGGCCCTAAGCTGCCGGTACAACGCAAGAACGGGCGGCCCAAGCCCCATCGAGACCCTCCTCGAAAATCAACGCAACGACAACAGCGAATACCCCTGGAACGCGAGGCTAAGCTTGTCAATGTAGGCGGCCGGCGACGTAGCGTTCCGCATCGCGCCGCCGATGGCGAACCTCAGAGGCAAGCCAGCTGTAGCCATAGTTTTCGAGCAAATCCTCGATCGAAGGCGGCAGGGCGCCCGCCGCGGGCCGGGCGGTCGCCTGCGTCGCCCCCGGCGGCGTCGCCGCAGGGCTGGTGGTCCGGTGAACAGGAGTGCCTGTGCCAACGTCCACGTATGCATTGCGCAGTCGCTGCCACACTGGCCCTAGACGACGACGCAGCGCCCCACTCAAGCGCGTCGCCGCCATCCGCCCGCGCGCTGCATGCTCCTTCGCCGCACCCAGGTAACCCTGCTCGATCATTTTTCGGCGCTCGGCAACAAGCTCGGATCGTTGGGTATGCAAAAAACCCGCAGGCAAGGCTTCCGCCGCCTGGCCCAGTTCATAAAGCAGTCGGTAGCAGTCGCGGCTCATAAGACGTGCGCGGAGGGCGCTGTCGGGCTTCGCTTGCTCTGCCGCGTCCAGCACCAGCAGCGCATATTCCAGATATCCGAAATTGAGCGCGACGAAGGCGAGCTTGAGCAGCATGAGGTGCTGTTCGTTCGCCGAGCGGACGATCGATTTTACGCTGTCGATGCGGCGCAGAAACAATGCATCTCCGAATGCCAAAAACCCCTTCGCCCGTGCGCCGACCGGCATGCGCTTCGGCGAGATCTCCTGCAGATAAGTGAACCCTGCGAAATGGAAGCCGTGGCGGAGGGCAAAATCAAAGATATGAGAAAACAGTGCCTGCCTCTCGTACATCGGATGAAATTCAATTTCAGTTGCCAGCGCGATGCAATGATCGCGGAACGTCGTCTCCGCACCACGTAAGATGTCGAGCTCGGAGCCCTGGGTATCGAGCGATATAAAATCAGGCATGAGATTGCCCGGTACCTTGCCGTCGCGCACGAGCGCGTCGAGCGAACGGATCATGACGTCGCGAACTTCGACGACCTTGTTCTCGTTGCCATACACAGCATCATAGCGCGTGTCCTGCATCGGCACGCCGTCGATCTCTCCCGCAAGCTTAACCTCGCAGTAATAGGTGTCGTATTCCGGGTTCGGCTTAAGATTCGAACTCGCATAAGGATTGTTCGTGATGTGAAGCTTGCCGATCCGATCTTCGAGACCAAGGCAATATGGCAGCACATGGAAATTCTCGTTCGTATTCTGCGCGATCATCTCGAGCGCGCATTTCTCGTCGGCTTCATATAGGATATTTACGATATCTCGGGAAAATCGCATGGGACAGTTGAGTGCCACGCCGAAACCTCTTCCGCCAACGTGGTGAGCGATGATGCGCTCTTCGAGCTCACGCATTACCCGGTCTCTCCCATCCATGCCATCAGCGAGCGTGTCTGCACTGCCGCGGCTATGACTGCCTCTCTTCCCATTCGGAATGCGACAAAATAAACCGAGCGGCTTCCTGTCACAAATTGCAATTTGATGGCGCCGGGCCTAATGATGGGCGGGGACCGAATTTCGTCCGTACGCGCGGAAATCGGCTGGTTGGCGACGTTAAAGAGGGGGTGAAATGCCTGAGTTGGAGGATCGGATCGTTGCCCATCACGTGGGCGGTCGGGGTTTCGGCGTGGCGCTCAACTGTCCTCCTAATCTCGCGAAAGATCTCGTTCACGTTCTTTACGAGGCTGACGAGGTTTGTGCACGCGAGATGATCAAAGAAAACAAGAACGAGAATTTCCACATCTTTCCGTATTGCCTGGGAGAATACAATCGACCCGGCAAGATCTTCATCACAAAGAATCCCTATGCGAGTTCGAACCTGGAGCCGAGTCCGGCCTACGCCAAGCACTATTGTGAATTGCATCTCGACGGCGAGGTCGAAGGCGTCATGTTGCAGAACGCCGTCTATGACGTGAGCTACGGCAACGACAACAGCGTCGTCGACGTGCGGGACGTCAACATTTGCACGCTCGACTACCTCATGAAAGCAACCACAGTCTCGCAGGAGCAGCTAGTACCGGACTTTCTCTCGCTCGACACCCAAGGGTCAGAGCTCAACATCCTCAAGGGCGGGGAGCAAACTTTCCACAATCACTGCGTAGCCCTGGCGACTGAAGTCGAATTCCATCCGATGTACAAAAACCAGCCGCTGTTTTCCCACATTTTCGACTTCGCCCTTCGTCATGGATTCCACTTCGTCGGTTTCACCTATCTCCAGGAAATCTCGCCCCACCGTCTGCCGCTCGGCGCACGCGCCAAAGGCGTCGTGGCGTTCGGCGATGCCCTCTTCTTTCGCGACATCGACAGCGTAAAGGCGGTAGCAAAGTCGCAGAACGAGCTTTACCTCATGCTGCTGAAGCTCGCTTTCATCTCGCTCAACTTCGGCTATCTGGAATTCGCGCTACAGGCGGTCGAGGCAGCCGACGCAGCAAAACCCGATCGGCAGTTGCGTGACCGTCTGCTCGAGCGTGACTGCTATCGTTTGCTCTATGACTTGAAGCGGGCGGTGAGCGAACTGCCGGCCAGTTTTCCCCATATCGACCGGTCCAAGATGATTGCGGAGCGCAAGGCCGTCCTCGATCGCGCGCAGTCCCAACACGCGGCCGTCGCGCAGCCGGCGGCAACTCCCGCCCCGGCAATTGCCAGCGAACCGCAGCCCGAGCAACAGAACCAGCGCATCAGACACCTCATCTTTACCAATCCGGGGGCGGCGATCACCAAATTGGTTCGGCACTTCCGCCGCCCGACCGGCGCAAATTCCCTGCCGCTTACGCAAGCGCCTGTTCCCGCCCCGCCTACTGTTCCGCCGCCCTCGCCGCACAGCACCCCGGTCGAGACCGTGCTCGAAACCTATGGATACGTCTGGTGGGCCGACGTGGTTCGTCGGCGTCGGAAATCCGCTGAACATTGCATCCCGGGCCTGATGTATTGACAACTTTCGGTGGCACCCGCATAGGTATCGCCTCCACGAAAGACCATTTGGCGGCGCTTCCATATCGTCGATCTGTGACGGAGAATTAACCATATGGGCTTGGGTCCGCCGATCCTCGCATTGTACCGGCAATTGAAGGGACTGGGTGCGTTCGAGGGCATCAGCAGCGTGATGGAGCTCGGTGCTCAGAACGTGTGGTGTCCGCGAGCGGAACTCGTCAAGAATTTGTTTCGCGCGTTCGATAAGCCGCCACCGGGCCAGGACATGCTTGACCGGTTCGCGAACTGGAAAGGCTCGGCAAAAGAGCTGTACGCCGCGCTCGGGTTCGACTTTCATTGCATCGACGTGGACCCGCAATTCGACTCGATTCGATTGGATCTGAACTTCGACGAATGCCCTCCCGAGCACGTGGGAAGATATGACTTCGTGACGAACCACGGCACGTCGGAGCACCTGCTCAACCAACAGAACTTCTTCAAGGTGGTGCACGACCTTACCAAGCCGGGAGGGCTAATGCTTCACGCCGTGCCATTCACGGCGCACATCGAGCACGGCTTCTTCAACTATCAGCCGAACTTCTTCGAGGCTCTCGCCCGATATAATTCGTACAAGTTGCTCGGCGTCTGGGTCGGGCCGGGCTGGCAGGCGGCCAGTCTCGTTCCGTGGGAGCCCGACATCCTCGATTACATGGTCATCAATTCGAAGACCACGCACCTGCTCGTAGCGCTTTCGCAGAAGATGTACGACACGCCCTTTAGTGTTCCGTTCCAGGGCGTCTATGAACCGATGACGCCCGACGAGGTCATGCAACGCTACAGTCTCATCGTCGACGGCGAGTTTTACGACGGCAAGCGCGCCAAGCACATCACCAAGGAGTCCGTAATTGCCGACAAGGTTGCGCAAGACACCGTCGTGCTCCGAAATCAGCTGGCCTCGTTGGAAGGCAAATACTGGGATGTCGCTACGCGCCTCGCCACGGCAGAGAATGAGATCGGACCGCTGAAGAGCGAACTTGCCGGCAGCCTGCTCCGTTTCCAGACGCTGCAACGCGAGCTGCAGACCGCGCTCGACAAGACGGAGCACAAAACCGCGGCCCAAAGCGCTTCCGATTTATCCGGCCGGGAACTCATTTCAGAATTCGGCGCTCGCATTCGCCGCCGGCTTTTTACCTGATGGGTCCGGATGAGGTGCCATCAGGCTCATTGGGGATTCACTTTCGTGCTCCGACCGTCAGATGTTCAATCGATCGCAATCGTTCCGGCCAAGGCGAAGAATTGGATGCGCGGCGGCCGTGACCATCCGCACCGCGGTTGAGAAAGGGAACGTATGGGGTTGGGTCCACCAGTACTGGCGTTGTATTGCCAGCTCAAACGGTTGGGTGTTTTCGAGGGGATCACCGATGTGATTGAACTCGGAGCACAAAACGTGTGGTGTCCCAAGGCCGGAATCGTCAAGAAACTGTTCGAGGCATTCGGAAAGCCGCCGCCTTTTCCGGACATGCTCGACAGGTTTGCAAACTGGAAGGGCTCCGGATTGGAGCTCTATACCGCGCTTGGCTTTAGCTATCATTGCATCGATCTCGACCCGCAGTTCAATTCCATTCCCCTCGATCTCAACTTCGACCCATGCCCGCCGGAGCATGTCGGCAAGTACGGCTTCGTCACCAACCACGGCACCTCCGAGCACATTCTCAATCAGTACAACGTGTTCAAGGTGATGCATGACCTCACCATGACCGGCGGTTTCATGCTGCACGCGGTGCCGTTCACCGTCCATCTCGAGCACGGATTTTTCAATTATCAACCAAACTTTTTCGATGCGTTGGCACGGTATAATTCTTACGAGGTATCGGGCATTTGGGTGGGCCCGGGCTGGCAGGTGGCAAGTTTCATACCCTGGGAACCGAATCTGCTGGATTATCTGGTGCTCAACGCGCAGACGACGCATCTCCTCGTCGCCCTAGTGCAGAAAAAATACGATAAGCCGTTCTGCGTTCCGTTCCAGGGCGTGTATGAGCCCATGACGAACGAGGAGCATCTGGCGCGGTATGCGATGGTCGTCGATGGCGAACTGTACGATGGCAAGCGCGTCAAATACATTTCCAAAGAGAAAATAGTCGCCGAACGGCTTGAGGAGGAGACCCGCGCTTTTCATAACGAGCTTGCCGCCGCGCGCGCGAAGGCTTTGGCCGGAATCTCCGGACGAGAATTGCTTGGGGAGCTGGGGAAACGGTTTCGACGCCGGGTGGTCGGCTGACGGTGCTCGGGGACCAATCCAATATGCAAGAGTACAAGCAGGCGACAGCAAAGCCCAGCTTTGAGACGGTGTCCTCGATTAGCCTCCCTACGCGTGTGATCACCTATGCGTGGGGCGATGCCTATGTGGAAGACCTTCTCTCGGTGACCATCCCTGCTCTTCTCGCCCCCGGCAATCTTCCCTACCTCGCCTCCCAGGTGTCCTGCGAAGTCGTCATGCTGACTGAGGAGCGCCTGTTTGCCCGCGTCAGTCAGCATCCAGCTATTGCGCGGCTTCGAGCGATCTGTCCATTCAAGCTGATCGGCCTCGACGATCTCATCACCGCGCCGGACAAAAAGTATGGGATGGCGCTAACCTACGCGCTGCATCGCGGTTTTGCCGATCTCGGCACGGCAATGACCGACCATTGGATGATCTTTCTGAACGCCGACTTCGTCCTGGCGGAAGGAAGCCTGCGCAATTTGCTCGACCATCTCGTTCGCGGAGAAAGGCTGGTCGCCTCGCCCAGCTATTGTGTTGTCGCCAAGGAGGTCAGAGGCGAGCTGCTCAAACGCGTCGACCCGAAAACCACTACGTTATCGATGCCGGCCCGCGAGATGGCCAAGCTCGCGCTGGCGCATCGCCACAACACGATCCGCAGCAAGACGGTCAACCAGAGCGCCTTTCATATTCGATATATGGAGCAATTCTATTGGCTCTCAGATGATAGCACGCTGCTGGGCCACCAAATGCCCATTGCTATCGTCGGACTGCGTCCCGAATGCCACGTCGCCGAGCCCAACTCGTATTGGGACCATGGCTTGATGAAAGAGTTCTGTCCGACCGCCGAACCCGACGTCATGGGGGATTCCGATGAATTCTTGATGATCGAGCTTCGCGAGCAGGACGTCGCACATGATGACATCCTTCCCGGTTGGCCGCAGCCGGTAGAGCTCGCCGAGCGGATGATCTCATGGGTCACTCCCTATCAGAGCAGCTTCGCACGCTACCCGCTCACTTTGCATGCGGCCGACGTGCCTGCGAATATCGAAGAAGGCCGCCGAATGCTCGGCGCATTCGTAAACGAAGTCATGTCCCACGTGCCGACAAATTTGCCGTCGCACGTCGGCCATCCGCAATGGGTCCACCACTGGACGGGCTTCGCGGCGGCGCGATATCAATTCCTATCCTTGCGCCTCGGATCACTCACCGAGACAACGGAGCCGCCCAGCTATCTGTCGCAGGTCGACAAAGCCTGGTGGAAACTCGATGGGCAACAGAAACGCCTATCCCGCCAGCGCGAGGAGCTTTCCGAGACCATGAACCATCAGCGAGACCTTATTCAAAAGGCGCTGCTGGAGGAAAAAGAAACGGCGAAACAGCAAAAAGAGATAGACCGGGAATTCCTCAAGGACCTCACGACCGCTGCGGCCGAATTCCGCTCGTCGAATCACGACTGTTTCGCCCAGATTTCTTTTGCCCCAACTGTCAGTTCCGGGCGTATGGAAAAACCAGCCGGTCCGCCGCCTGCAGAGGACCAGTGGTTCGAGACGCTTAAGCGTTACGAGGACAAGTACAGCAGTCTGCTTCAGAAACAGCGCGCGCTCGAGGCCGCGCTCGAGGCGGTGAATACCTACTATCCGCAACGTATTCGCGCCATCAACCTGGAACTCGAAAAGCTCCAAGGCCAGCACCTTCTGCTGATCGGCAAGACCGCTTCACCTACGACATTTCCGTTCCTGCGAATGCGGCGAGGACCTTCGGTCCCGTCCACGACCAATCATGGAAGCCTGGCGGGCCGGCTGGCTCGGAGATTTTATTACCGGCTGTTCGGCAGATGGCCGCGGGTGACCAAGCTTAACCCTTATTGGGGGGCATTGCGTCACCTCACTGAGGTGGCGGAACGCGCCGCACGCAACGCAAAGGATGTCCTCTATATCGGCGACCGATCGAACGTTTCTGCCATGCTGGCGAATTTGCCCGGCCTGCATGCATGGATGTCCGTGGCAGGGCTGATGACAAGCGGCGGAGGAACCGTTGGGGCCCCGCAATTCGACACCTGCCTGTGCGATCTCGAATTCGCCGATCTCGCGCGGCTTTCGGCAATCTACGGCGCGGCCCGACCGTTCATGCGACCGGGTGCAACCATTATTGCATTCTATATGAACCCCGACGGAGCCCCGTTGCCGCTCAATGAGCTCGCCAAAGACCTGCGCAATATCCCCGGGGCAAGTATCTACTACTCGGGCTCGACTCGTTCCGCAAACCTGCTGCGGGCGTTCCGCTCCACTCTGTCCACGCCCCGCGGGTCACGCGTAATGTTGTTGGCAAAAATCGCGACCCGGTTAGCCTTGCTCGCGCCAAGGGTGTGGGTCAGCCATACCGTCCAGGCGCTGGCCTCCGAGAAGCGACAGTCAACCCCTCCAGCAGTGGCCACCAGCATTACAACGGAAATCAGACTCCCCAAGTCCGAAGGCGAAAATGGGACCGTTTAATATGCCAAGCGGAGTCTACGTTGATGGACTCGAGGTCCCGGTCTATGTTGCTCTCGCGACTTTGTGCGAGCGTGCGCCCTATCCTTACAAAACAGTGCTCAGATTCGGCTTGGCCAGAAGAAGCTCGATCGAGGGATAACGTCCTGCCCGGCACTGATATCGACCAGATCGGCATCAAGCACGGTCGCGAGGGTATCCCTTCTCGGCCTCCGCGCCGGAGCTCGCCCCTCAATGCCTGTTCCGGGCGATGACCGCTGGCCCATTCGAAAGACCGACCGGCACGGTTGAGACATCCTCTCGAATCCTCATTCGCTGCAAACGTTCTGAGGGCCGTGAGGAGAGCCGAGCACATAAATGGTGATTTTTATTAAGCGCGCAATCCTACGCTTCCTGCAGCAGCCCGGCTATGTGCTGCTCAAGAAAGACGAGTACGACGCAGCAGCAGTTCCATGGCATTCAGAGGCGGAAATTTCATCGCATTCAGAGGAGGAGCGCGCCTTTTATTCGAAGCGAGTTGTCGAACTCGAACAACACAATCGTCAACTTATCGAAGCTGCCACCGAACATGCCGGTCGGGTTGTCGAACTCCAGGAACACAATCGTCAACTGACCGAAGCGGCCACCGAACATGCCAGTCGGGTTGTCGAACTCCAGGAACACAATCGTCAACTGACCGAAGCGGCCACCGAACATGCCAGGCGGGTTGTCGAACTCCAGGAACACAATCGTCAACTGACCGAAGCGGCCACCGAACATGCCAGGCGGATTCAGAAGTTGGAGCGCGCCATTGGGGGTTGGGTGCCCGAATTCGAAGATGATGATGGGACCATCGAATATGCCAAGACTTGCGGGGTCTACCTTAGTGAGTCCGAGGCGCCGGTGGCCGAAGGTCGGTTGGTCGCACCAATCATCGCCAATCCGCCTGGGACCACGGTCATTCTCACATTCGGACAGTCGAATGCCGCCAATTCGGGCAACGAACACTACGCCCCGCGCGGGGCGGTCCATGTCTTCAGCACGTTCGACATGAAGTTTTATCGTGCGATCGACCCGCTTCCAGGGGCTTCGGACAAGGGCGGTTCCGTGTGGGGGCGATTGGGCGATAGGCTCATCGATGCCGGCTTTGCTCGTTCGGTGCTTTTCGTGCCCATCGCCTTCGGCGCAAGCTACGTCGAGGACTGGGCGCCGGGCGGGCAATGTTATCCCCGCCTGATGCTCGCGCTTCATCGGCTCAAGCGGGCCGGCATCACGGTCGACCTGTTGTGCTGGCATCAAGGCGAAGCCAACGCCAATCACACGTCGATGACGGCCGACGAATATCGCGACTGCTTTCGCGCCATGCTCCGCGGTGTGCGCGAGGCGGGAGTCAAGGCGCCGGTCTACGTCGCCCTCGCAACCTTGTGCGAGAATGACTTTCATCCGTTCCAAAACAGCGCCGAGATTCGGCTTGGCCAGAAGAAGCTCGTTTCCCTATGGGACAGGGTCATGCCCGGCCCGGACACCGATCAGATCGGCATGGCGCACCGTTGGGATGGGTGTCATTTGTCGGCCTCCGGGCAGGAGCTTGCAGCTCAGGCCTGGTTCCTGACCATCACTGCTAGCCCAATAGCCAGACTGATCCTCTGGTCGAAATATCGGCTCGAATCCGCATTCGTTGCAGACATTTCGACGGGCCGTGAGCAGACCGGCCGGACACGCAAATGATGATTCTTCTTAAGCGCGCGATCCTGCGATTCGTACAGCAGCGCGGCTATGTGCTGCTCAAGAAAGACGAGTACGACGCAGCAGCAATTCCATGGCATTCAGAGGCGGAAATTTCATCGCATTCAGAGGAGGAGCGCGCCTGTTATTCGAAGCGAGTTGTCGAACTCGAAGAACACAATCGTCAAGTTATCGAAGCGGCCACCAAACACGCATCGCGGGCGCAGCAGCTAGACCGAGAGCTCCTCGCCCTAAGAACTGAAATTGCAACGAAAGATTACCCGCGTCTGGAGGCGGAGCGCGCCTTTTATTCGAAGCGAGTTATCGAACTCGAAAAACACAATCGTCAAGTTATCGAAGCGACTTCGAAGCGAGTCGTCGAACTTGAGGAACACAATCGTCAACTTACCCAATCCGCCACCAAATACTCATTGCGGGTCCAGAAGTTGGAGCGCGCCATTGGGGGCGCGTTGCCCGACTTCGACAACGATGATGGGACTCTTGAATTTGCCAGCGTGAGTGGAGTCTACGTCCCAGGGGCGGAGGCCCCACTCGCTGAAGACCGCTTGGTTACGCCGGCCGTCGCCAATCCAGCTGGAACTACGGTCATCCTGACATTCGGACAGTCGAACGCTGCCAATTCGGGCGAGGAGCGGTACGTCCCTCGCGGGGCGGTCCACGTCTTCAACGTATTCGACATGAGGTTCTATCGCGCCGTCGATCCGCTGCCGGGCGCCTCGCATGATGGCGGTTCCGTGTGGGGCAGAGTGGGAGACAAGTTGATCGATGCGGGCACCGCCCAGTCAGTCCTGATCGTGCCAATCGCCTTTGGCGCAACGTACATCAAGGACTGGGCCCCGGGAGGTGATTGTTATCGGCGTCTGTTATTCGCGCTGCATCGACTCAAGTCGGCAGGCATCAAGATCGACATGCTGTGCTGGCATCAGGGCGAGGCGGACGCCAACCATACTGGTATGTCGGGCGCCGAATATTGCGCTCATTTTCGCTCCATGTTGCGCGCGCTGCGTGAGGAGGCGGTGAACGCTCCCGTTTACGTGGCTCTGGCGACGCTGTGCGAGGGGGAACCCCACCCGTACCAAAACGCGGCCGAGATCCGACGCGGCCAGAAGAAGGTGATTTCGATCCGGGACCAAGTCCTACCCGGGCCGGATACCGACCTGATCGGGATCGAGCACCGTCGCGACGGGTGCCACTTCTCGGCCTCGGGACAGGAACTCGCAGCGCAAGCCTGGTTCAAGACGATCACTACCGGGCGGCTGCGGACGCGAATGCGTCAAGCCAGATATCGTGTTGAAATGTATGCTCTTGCACAGGCAGAAGGGGTTGATGGACAGGGGGAAAGAATGAAAAATATCCTGAAACGCCTCATTCTGCGATCGCTCGATCGCAGCGGCTACGTCCTGCTGAAAAAAGCGGAATACGACCGCCCCGCGTCGACGCCAGCCCCGTCCAACGCCCCCTCTCCGGGTGATGCCCCCGACCCCGAGCCCATCTCCGCCGCTGCCGACCCAATCCCGATATCTCCCGAGATTGCACCGACCGTCGCCCCAACTGCCATCCCTGTCGACGTTGGGCCGACGCCCGTCCCCTCGCCTCCGGAGCCCCTCTCAATTCCTCCTTTGCCGCCGAGTCCGGTTAAGGAGTTTGCAGCAGACTCGACTCTGCAGGCCGACTTCGAGCGCGCTTTAGGCGCGCTAAAAGACAAGCTCACGCTGCCGCTCAATCAGATTCTCGCGATCTATTGTGCTGTACGCCATCTGGCCGAAGCGCGCATCCCGGGAGACATCGTCGATTGCGGCGAAGGGGTCCCGGACGCGCTCGCGGTCGTCGCCGCTTCCCTCGTCGCGCTCGGTGAGACGAGCCGCCGCCTCGTTCTCTTCGATATCACATCGGACTTTCGGCATCGGCCCGAAGCCGACGTGCCGCTCTGGGGCACGGACTACGACTTGGCGTCGGCGCAGCGGCCGCCTCCCCGCGCCAAGGAACGCGTCCTGCCCGACGTATTTGCTGCCAGCGGTTATCCGGCCGAGCGGATAGTCGTGGTTCGCTATCCGGTCGATACGATCGATCTCACGCGCCCGATCGCATTTCTCGGACTAAGCGCCGAGACCTACGAGGCCAACCGCGCGGCAGTGCGCACGCTGGCACCACGCGTGTCGATCGGCGGCGTCATAGCGGTCGAAGGCAACGAGCATACTCCGCGGGCGGCAATACCGGGTTGCGTGCAGCATCACTTGGACGCGGTCGCGGAATTCCTGAAAGCGCGCGGCAGTGACCTGCCGTTCTGGCAAGTGACCGACCAATATCGCCTTGCCGTGAAATCACGGCCCTTCGCCGAATAAGACTAGCGGCCCAGACCCCTGCACCGCCGGACCTTTCATTCCGAGGTCAGGCGCACCGGTCCGCTTCGGTTCTCTGCTCTCTCGGCGCCGGCTAAAGCATGGCCAGAAAGCGCGTGTCGCCGTTCGCCTTGCGATAGAACTTGTAGCGGATATTCGGTACCAGCGGATCCGAAA
>Ga0207693_10003623_pt1 | contig 13197 bp, 11 predicted proteins | sample LARL81metaG_FD_184347 | JGI IMG/M metagenome (GOLD analysis project Ga0207693, IMG submission 184347) | Corn, switchgrass and miscanthus rhizosphere microbial communities from Kellogg Biological Station, Michigan, USA - LAR L8-1 metaG... | ecosystem: Host-associated > Plants > Roots >...
CCCGGCGATGGACCGCAGCGCGGTCGACTTGCCGCACCCCGACGGGCCGACGAACACCATGAACTCGCCGTCGGCGATGTCAAGGCTGAGGTTGTCGATGGCCTGGACGCCGCCTGGATATGACTTTTCGACGTTATCGAGAATGATCTGCGCCACGGCGGCGCCCCTTTCAGCAATGTCATCGGGCTTCTCCACAGCATCGGCGCCCTTTGCCGCGCCAGGGAAGACGACATCACCGATAGGCGGTATCGGCCGGATTGATGGCGCACCGGGATCTCTTAGCCGGTGCCGGCCTGCACTGACAGCGCAGCCTCGGCGAACAGCTGGCGCAGCCAGCGGTGCCCGGGGTCCCGGTCGTACATGGGATGCCACCACAGGGCATCGATGAGGGACGTCACGTCGAACGGACACGGCAGGATGCGGATCGGAACGGCGGGCGTGAGCTGCCGCGCCAGCCGCTCCTGGATCAGCGCCACGCCGTTGCCCGCCGCGACCAGGAACGGCAGGGCCAGGAAGCTCTCCGCGACGAGCTGCACCCGCGGCTGCACGCCGAGCATGCTGAGCTGCTTCGCGGCCGGGGTGTAGGCGGTCGGCGACTGGTAGGTCACGACCATCGGCAGCCGTTCGAGGTCGGCCATGGTCAGCTTCTCGCCGATGCCGGGATGGCCGGCGGCCACGATGCAGACCCACTCGTCGGTGAACAGCTGCTGGGACGGCAGGTCCGACAAGATCCCGTGCGGCAGCACCATCCCGTCGACGTCGCGCAGGGCCTGGGCGGCATCGTCGACCGCGGGTACGGCGATCTGGTCCAGCCGTAGCCGGACGTGCGGCGCCTGCTGCAGCAGCGCGGCCAGCGCCGGCCCCAGCACGGTGATCGCGTAGTCGGAGATCAGCACGGTGAACTCGCGTTCGGAGGTGGCCGGGTCGAAATCCGGCTCGCTGGCGAACACGCGGGCCACCGCGGCCAGCGCCCCTGTAGTCTGCTCGGCCAGCTGCGCGGCGAGCGGGGTCAGCTCGTACCGGTTGCCGATCCGGGCGAGCAGCTCGTCGCGGAAGTGGCGGCGCAGCCGGGCCAGCGAGGCGCTCAGCGAGGGCTGGCTCAGCCCGAGCCGCTCGGCCGCCCGGCTGACGCTGCGCTCGGCCAGCAGCGCGTCCAGGGAGACGAGCAGGTTCAGGTCCAGGTTGGCGAGCTTGCTCTCCTGCAGCGATCGGGGCATCAGTTCCGTCTATATCCAGCATCGACAACTTCGTCTTCCCTGATAGTGCCCCCTCCGGCACATTGAAGGCAATCACCTTCATCTGGAGGAATTCTCACCGTGCGAGTACACGATCACGATGAATCCGCCGCCGGGAGCCTGGTGGACCCGGCCCGGCCGGAGCAGGCGATCGCGGAGATGTCCGCTGCCTGCTCCAACTGGGGCCGCTGGGGTTCCGATGACGTACGGGGCACGCTGAACTTCCTGACTGACGGCAAGCGCGTGGAGGGAGCCCGGCTGGTCCGCCGCGGCGCCTCGTTCTCGCTGGCCCAGCCGTTCGACATGAACGGCCCGCAGACCGGGTGGCGGCGCCGCACCAACCCGGTCCACACCATGCTGGACACCGGCCTGGACGCGGCCCGCGGCTCCCAGGGATTCCCGCACGGCTTCGGCGGCGCGGACGACGTGGTGTTCATGCCGCTGCAGTGCTCCACCCAGTGGGACGGGCTCGGTCACATCTTCGACCATGGCCGGGCCTGGAACGGGCGCGCCGCGGCCGACGTCGTGACCAGCGAAGGAGACCAGGTCACGGGGATCGAGACGGCGGCCGGCCTGATCGCGGGCCGGGCCGTGCTGCTGGATGCGGGCCGGGTGCTTGGCCGCGACGGCGAGCTGCCCGACGGGTTCGCGATCACCCCCGGTCACCTGGAGACGGTCATCGCCGACGGCGGGACATCCGTCGGTCGCGGCGACATCGTGCTGGTCCGGACCGGCCAGCTGGCCCGGGCCCGCCGGGACGGCTGGGGCGGGTACGCCGGCGGTCCCGCCCCCGGACTGTCGTTCACCTGCGCCTCATGGCTGCATCGCACCGAGATCGCCGCGATCGCCACCGACACGTGGGGCTTCGAGGTGCGGCCGAACGAGTTCGATCACGCCTTCCAGCCGCTGCACCAGGTGGTCATCCCGCACATCGGCCTGTACATCGGTGAGATGTGGGATCTGGAAGCCCTGGCCGCGGACTGCGCGGCCGACGGCCGGTACGAGTTCTGGCTCACCGCCGCGCCGATTCCCGTCACCGGCGCGGTCGGCGCCCCCGTCAACCCGATCGCTGTCAAGTAAGCAGTAACTGAGGAGCCTCATCCATGCCCAGCGTCCGTAACGTCCTGATCGTCGGCAGCGGCGCCGCCGGCTGCGCCGCAGCCATCCTGTTCGCCCGGGACGGCGCGGCCGTCGATCTGATCGAGGTCAAACCCGACCTGTCCGCACTCGGTTCTGGCATCACCGTGCAGGGCAACGCCTTGCGGGTACTGCGCCAGCTCGGCGTATGGAACGAGGTGGCATCGGCCGGGTATGCGTTCAACACCGTCGGGCTGCGCACGCCGGACGGCACCTTGCTGGTGGAGATGGAAGATGTCCGGACCGGCGGTCCTGACCTGCCGGCCACCGTCGGGATGTACCGCCCGGAACTGGCCCGGATCCTCACCGAGGCCGCCGTCGCGGCCGGCGGCAAGCTGCGCTACGCCACCACCGTGCAATCGCTCGCCCAGGACCCCGACGGCGTAGACGTCACCTTCTCCGACGGCACCAGCAGCCGGTATGACCTGGTCATCGGGGCAGACGGGGTCCGTTCCCTGGTCCGGTCGCTGCTCGGGATCGAGCTGGAAACCAGGCCGACCGGGATGGGCATCTGGCGGGTGTTCACTTCCCGGCCGGACAGCGTGACCCGCACCGACCTCTACTACCGCGGCGCCTGCTACATCGCCGGCTACTGCCCCACCGCCGACGACAGCCTCTACGCCTACCTGGTCGAAGACGCCCAGGACCGGGCGCAGCTGAGCGCGGACCAGCAACTGGGGATCATGCGCGAACTGGCCTCGCACTACCACGGCCCGTGGGACGACATCCGGGCCGTCATGACCGATCCCAGCCGGATCAACTACACCTGGTTCGAATCCCACCTGCTTCCGCCACCGTGGAACCGCGGCCGGGTCGTGCTCATCGGCGACGCGGTCCACACCTGCCCGCCGACCATCGCCCAGGGCGCGGCCCTGGCCCTGGAAGACGCCGCTGTGCTAGCCGACGTCCTGCTCGCGGCGGACGACCTGGACCAGGCCGCCTTCGAAACCTTCACCGCCCGCCGCTACCACCGGGTCAAGACCGTCGTGGAGGAATCGGTCCAGCTCGGCCAGTGGATGCTCGACGGCGTCGAGGGAAACGTGCCCGCCCTGATGGGCAAGGTCATGGGCCTGGTCAGCCAGCCCGCCTGAGAACTCTTATGAGGAGCACCGACGATGACGAAGCGCCTGATCACCCACCTGCGGCACGTCGACCTGGCCGTGCCCGATCACGGCAAGCAGCTCGACTTCTTCACGAACACGTGGGGCCTGACCGCCGAGCACAGCGACACCGGCCTGACGTTCCTGGCCGCCGAGGGGAGCCCCGAGCAGTACATCGTGCGGCTGCGCCAGGCGCAGGACAAGCGGATCGACCTGATCGCCTTCGGCGCCGCCAGCGCCGCCGACGTGGACACCCTGGCCGGGCAGCTGGCCGCGGCCAGCGTGCGGCTGATCAGCGAGCCCGGCGCCGTCCAGACCCCAGGTGGCGGCTACGGGTTCCGGTTCTTCGACAACGAGGGCCGCACCGTGGAGATCAGCTCCGACGTCGCCGTCAGGAACCACCGCAAGATCGAGGAGGGCGAGTCGATCCCGGTCCGGCTCTCCCACGTGGTGATCAACTCCGCCGACCCCGAGGGCACCCGGGCGTTCTACGAGACCCACCTGGGCTTCGCGCTGTCGGACACCCTGATGCACCCCCACATGGGCGAGATGATGTGGTTCATGCGGATCAACGCCTGGCACCACAGCCTGGCCATCGCCCGCGGCCCGCATCCCTCGCTGCACCACGCCTCGTTCGAGCTGCGCGGGCTCGACGAGTACATGCGCGGCACGGGGCGGCTGCTGCGCGCCGGGGTGGAGAAGATCTGGGGCCCGGGCCGGCACCTGGCCGGGAACAACACGTTCTCCTACTTCCTGGACCCGCACGGCAACACGGTGGAGTACACCACCGAGCTGGAGCAGGTCGACGAGGACACCTGGCACCCGCACCTGTACGACTTCACCCAGCCCGAGGTCGCCGATCAGTGGGGGACCGCGAACCAGATGAACGAGTTCGTCGCCCGCAAGTCGTTCAACGACCCCGACCGCGGCATGTTCGTCGCGCCTCCCGTCTGATGAGGGCGCTCTGATGCGATTCGCTACCTACCTGGCCGACGGCCGGGTGCACGCGGCGGTGGTTAGCGGCTCCGGTCTTCATCCCCTGCCCGGCGGCATATCCGTGCTGGAACTGGTCCGGGCCGGGCTGCCGGACGCGCTAGAGATTGGCCGTACGGCCCAGGGCGGCCCGGCGGTGCCGCTGGCCGGGGTACGGCTGCTGCCGCCGCTAGACCCGCCGACGGTCAGGGACTTCGTCGCCTTCGAAGAGCACGTCGAGGGCGTGGTGGCCAGCGTCGGCGACGGCGCGGGCGTAGTGGCGGAGTGGTACCAGGCGCCGACGTTCTACTTCACCAACCCCTACGCGGTGACCGGCCCGTATGACGACGTTCCGGTCCCGCCCGGCTCCGAGCTGCTGGACTTCGAGCTCGAGGTGGCCGCCGTCGTCGGCCGGGACGGGGCGTCGCTCACGCCGGAGCAGGCCCGGGACCACATCTTCGGGTACACGATCCTGAACGACTGGTCGGCCCGGGACCTGCAGCGCCGGGAGATGAAGGTCAGTCTCGGGCCGGCCAAGGGCAAGGATTCGGCCACCACGCTCGGGCCCTGGCTGGTGACCGCCGACGAGCTCGAGCCCTACCGGGATGCCGACGGATTCCTTGCCCTCGACCTGCGCGTGTCGGTCAACGGCGCTGAGGTCGGCCAGGACCTGCTGTCCAACATGGGCTGGCCGTTCGAGGACCTGATCTCCTACGCCTCCCGCGGCACCTGGGTCCGCGCCGGCGACGTACTCGGCTCGGGCACCTGCGGCAACGGCGGCTGCCTGGCCGAGCTGTGGGGCCGCCGCGGCCAGCTCGACCCCCCGCCGCTACGCCCCGGCGACGTGGTCGAGATGACCGTCGAGGGCATCGGCACCATCCGCAACACCGTTGTCCCGGGCGCCGAGCTGCCGCCGGTGCGCCCCGCCCGGCCGCGGCCACGGACCAGGAAGCGGACGCCATGAGCGTCGTGGTCGTCACCGGCGCCGGGCAGGGACAGGGCGCGGCCGAGGCCCGACGGCTCGCCGCCCGTGGTGTCACCGTCATCGCCGTCGACCTGGGTGCTGAGCCGGCCGAGGATCTCGCCGCGGCCGAGTACCGCCAGCTGGACGTCGCCGACGAAGGCGGCTGGGCTGTTTTGGCTCAGGACCTGGCCGGACGGTTCGGCCGGGTCGACGGGCTGGTCGCCAACGCCGGCATAACCTGGCGGGCCCGGCTGCTCGACGTCACGCCCGCCGACCTGCGTCACGTGCATGAGGTCAACGTCACCGGCGCGCTGCTGGCCATCCAGTCCGTCACCCCGCTGATGACCCACGGCGGATCGATCGTCCTGGTCGGCTCGGCCGCCGCGGTGACCGGCCATTTCCCCGTCGCCTACACCGCCAGCAAGTGGGCGCTGCGCGGCCTGGCCAAGGCGGCCTGCCTGGAACTGGGCCCGCGCGGCATCCGGGTCAACATCGTCCACCCGGGCTATATCGAGACGCCGATGACCGCCTCGGCCGCTCCCGCCTTCCGGGCGGCCAACCTGGCCGAGACCCCGCTGGGCCGCACCGGCACGGTCGAGGACGTGGCGCCGCTGGTGGCATTCCTGCTCAGCGATGACGCGTCGTACATCTCCGGCGCCGAGATCGCGGTCGACGGCGGCATGACCTCCCACGGAGGCGTGAAGTCCATCAGCGACGCGGTGCGCGCATGAGCGGTCGGCTAACGGGCAAGGACGCGCTGATCACCGGCACGGCCAGCGGCCAGGGCCGGGCCGCCGCGCTGCTGTTCTCCGCCGAGGGCGCCACCGTGGCCGGCACGAACAGCAACGCCGAAGGCGCCGCCGAGACCCTCGCGCTGGTCCGCGACCGCGGCGGCCGGATGGACAGTACGCGCCCGCTCGACCTGAACGATGAGGACCGCGTCAAGGCCTGGATCGACGCCACCGCCGCGGCGTACGGCGGCTGCATCCTCCTGATCGGTTCCACCGCCGGCCTGACCGGCTCACCGACCAACACCCGGATTGCGCACACCGCCACCAAGGGTGACCCGCTGGCCGAGGATCACCCGATGCGCACCATCGCGCGCGCCATCCCGCTCGGGCGCATCGGGACCCCCGAGAATGTCGCCCGCAGCGTCCTCTTCCTGGCCTCCGACGAGGCCTCGTACATCACCGGCGCCAACCTGGTCATCGACGGCGGCTGGTCCGCCGTCCTGCCCAGCGCCAGCTAGGCCACACTGAGAAAGGGACCACCGTGTTCGAGTACTTCCCCGGCAACTACGTCTGGAATCTCGGCGTTGTCGCCACCCTCAACAGCGGCGGCCTGATCGACGAGGTGGACCGGGCCTGCCGTCCCATCAAAGAGGCCGCTGCCCGTGGCGAGGACGCCGGCACGCCAGACTTTCTGAGGGCCTGGAGCGCGCTGACCGATTCCCTGGCCGCCCAGGCCGAGGCGGCCGAGAAGGCCGGCCACATCAGGACCGCTGGGCAGTTGTACGCCCGGGCCACCAACTACTTGTGCCAGGCCGAGCGGATGCAGAGCGCCAAGGCACCTGACCGCCTCGACACGTACCGGCGAGTCCTGCAGCTGCAGCTCAAGGCCTTTTCCCTCAAGGACCCGCGGCTGTCCCGGGTGGAGATCCCCTACGAGGGGACCACCCTGCCCGCATATTTCAGCCAGGCCCCGGCCACGGACCAAGACCCGGCCCCGGTCATGATCATGTGGAACGGGCTGGACTCGACCAAGGAGCACATGTACTCCTCCGGCCACTGGGAGGAACTGGCGGCCCGCGGCATCTCCACGCTGATGGTCGACTGCCCGGGCTCCGGCGAGGCCCTGCGGCTGCAGGGCCTGACCGCCCGGGTCGACACGGAGGCGTGGGCGTCCGCGTGCATCGACTACCTGCTTGCCCGGGATGATGTCGACCCAGCGGCCATCGGCCTGGTGGGCTGGTCCCTCGGCGGCTACTACGCGCCGCGCGCCGCCGCGTTCGAGAAGCGGCTTGCCCTGGTCGTCGCCTGGGGCGCCAATCACGACTGGGGCGCGGTCCAGCGCCGTCGGCTGGAGCGGGAAGGGGAGCGGCCGGTGCCGCACTACTGGGACCACGTGCTGTGGGTCTGGGGCTACGACTCACTCGACGAGTTCATCGAGTTCGCCGACCAGGTCAACCTCAACGACGTCGTCGAGAAGATCACCGTGCCGTTCCTGATCGCCCACGGGGCGGGCGACCGGCAGATCCCGCTCGAATATGCGCATCGGTCGTACGACCAAGCCCTGGCCAGCCCTAAGCGCGAACTGCGCATCTTCACCGCCGAGGAGGGCGCTACCGAGCACATCGGTCTTGATCACCTGCCGCACGTCAGCACGTTTATCGCTGACTGGGTAGCCGACATGTTCGGCGAGCTAAGCTCGGCCCGGCACTCATGACGAGGTGCGGAAGCCTGCAGCTGCACAACGATTGCCGCAGCGGCGTCCTGAGGGTTGTGGCCAGTGACTGACTAAGTGACTACGACGTCCTTCCGGCGGCGGCAGACGGCTGGCGCAATGTAGTGCGCCGAGGACCATGGGACCCTGTGACCTGCGGTAATGGGGCTCGATGCGGTGGTGTCAGGCTGGGATAGCCCGGTAAAAGCGGCTTCGACCACTGCCCGTCTCCGTTGCAGAGAGGGGAATGGGTTCGTCTGGCTAGGTCGCATTGGGTCGGATCAGTAGAGATCAAGGTGATGCGACCGCCTTCGGGCATCTGGCGATGGCAGCCATGGCTTGAGGCCGCTGTCACTTGGATCATCGGCTCCTGAGACGACGGGAACGCGTTGGACGCGCGAATCTGGCGAAGGTCCAGGTTGGCCGGTGTCTCGGGATAGCCTCGTGCTGCGTACCAGGCCTAGCACGGCGCTTCATAGCCTTGCGCGCCTCGTCGGTGATTACCGTCAGGCGGGCGCGTCGGTGGGCAGGCCTACTGCCCGGGCCGCGCCGCGCAGGCGCTTGTCGTACGTCACGAACGAGGTCAGTGAGGAGCGGGAGCGCAAGGCTGTGCCGAGGTGGATGGCATCTAGGCTGCGCACCGTTGCCGGGGTGACCGTCTGGGCCAGCATCCGGATGCGCTGATCCAGGTCGATCAGGTCGATCTGGTCCAGCACGGCGGGCAGGCGAGAGACCGCTGCCGGCGCGTACCGGGCGAGGGCGCGGAAGGACTCGATCTCGGTGAGCACCGAGCTGATCCACTGGACCTCGGCTCGCTTATCCAGCCAGCTGCGCAGCGTGGCCGATTCCGGCTCGGCATGGACGAGTTTCACCACTGCTGCCGAGTCCAGGTAGATCATCAGCGATCGCTGGCGCGGTCGCGAGCCAGCTCCTCCGCGACGTTGATACCGTCAGGCTCGCCGAGGTCCATGCGCAGCACGGCCCGGCGCATCTCGGCGGCGCGCTCGCGGCGCCGGGCTGTGGCGAGCACGGCCTGCCGGATCGCGGCCGACCTCGAGCTGCCGTCGCGGGTCAGTACGTCAAGGGCGTGCTCGGTCTCTTCGTCAGTGCGGAAAGTTATCGTATCGGCCATACCAGCTACTGTAAGACAAATTGTCTTACAGTAGCAACTGTGCCTGTGCTGCTGCCGTCGGGTGACGAGGTGGTGTCCGGTGCGGTGGAGCGGCGGTAGACGATCTCGGTAGCTCGAAGGAGACGTCGTCCACCGCGACCAGGTCCTCGGTGCGCCGGCAGCTCCCGGACCGGACCTTGAAGACCTTCCACAGGTGGCTGACCCGCAACACCGGGTGCTTGCACGCGGATCCGTTCGTCCTGGAATGGTTTTCTGAGTGGCTACTCATGGATGGCGGTCTCCGTGGTGAAGGAGATCCGGCCGCTGCTCGGTGCAGGCGGAGGTCGCGTAGGGGCAGCGGGCGGCGAGCGCCAGTCAGGAGACCAGGGCGCGGATGTCGTCGGCGCCGATGGTGGTGCCGAACGCGTTGCCGTCGTCAAGCACGCTGGAGAACAGCCTGGCCTTCCTGGCCTTCAGGGCCATGACCTTCTCCTCGATGGTGTCCTTGGCCACGAGCCGGTAGACCATCACGTTGCGGGTCTGGCCGATGCGGTGGGCCCGGTCGACGGCCTGGGCCTCCGTTGCGGGATTCCACCAGGGGTCGAGCAGGAAGCAGTAGTCGGCCTCGGCGAGGTTCAGCCCGAACCCGCCTGCCTTGAGGCTAATCAGGAAGACCGGGGCGGCGCCTTCCTTGAAACGCCGCACGACCGTCGCCCGGTCGCGGGTGCTGCCGTCGAGGTAGCAGTACCGGATGCCCTCAGTCTCCAGCCGCTCGCGGACCTTGCCCAGGAACCCGGTGAACTGACTGAACACCAGCGCCCGGTGGCCGCCCGCGGTCACCTCCTGGAGCTGGCCAAGCAGCGCGTCGATCTTGGCCGAGGCCAGCCCGGCGTGGGCTTCGTCGACCAGCCCGGCGTGCAGGCTCAGCTGGCGCAACACGGTCAGCGAGCGGAAGATCGCGAAGCGGTTGGAGTTCATGTCATCGATCAGGCCGAGGACCTTCTGCCGTTCCCGCTGCAGCCGAGTCTGGTAGGCCTTGCGGTGCTGCGGGTGCAGGTCGACCTCCAGGACCTGCTCCTGCTTGGCGGGCAGGTCGGCGGCGACCTGCTCCTTGGTGCGCCGCCGGACCAGTGGCTTGATCCGCCGCTGGAGCTGGGCCAGGCGCTCGCCGTCGGCCTGCCGCTCGACCGGCCGGGCGTAGTAGTCGCGGAATCGGTCCGGGCTGGGGAACAACCCGGGAGCCGTGATCGACAGCAGCGACCACAGTTCCATCAGGTTGTTTTCCAGCGGCGTGCCCGTGATCGCGATCTTCACCGGGGCTGCCAGCCGGCGCGCGCACTGGTAGATCTTCGACTGCCGGTTCTTGACCTGTTGCGCCTCGTCTAGGAGGAGCCCGGACCAGCTCAGCCCGGCGTAAGCCTCGAAGTCCAGGCGCAGCAGGGTGTAGGACGTGACGACGGCATCGGCGTCCGCGACCATCTCGCGGAGGTTGTGCCCGAGGCGGCTCATGGTGCCGCCTACCGGCACCACCTTCAGGTCGGGAGTAAACCGGGCGGCCTCGGCCGCCCAGTTCGCCACCACGCTGGCCGGGGCGACGATCAGGAATGGGGCAGCCGCCGGGTCGTTCTGCCGGGCGTGGCCGATCAGGGCGAGGGACTGCAGTGTCTTGCCGAGCCCCATGTCGTCGGCCAGGATCCCGCCCAGCTGATGTTCCCACAGGAACGCCAGCCAGCCGAAGCCATCCTGCTGGTAAGGGCGCAGCCGGGCCCGCAGCCCGGTCGGCGGCTCGGTCCCGCCGAGGGAACCGGCCGATAGCAGGCCCTGGACCTGCTCTCGCCATCGCGCCGCCTGGCGTCCGGTCACGCCCAGCGCGGCCAGCTCGTCCCAGAATCCGGCCTGGTAACGGCTGATCCGCAGCGGGCCGGCGGGCGAATCCTGGAGCGTGCGGGCCTCCTCGATCAGCCGGGCGAGCGCGCGCAGCTCCGGCTTGTCGAGGGAGAAGTAGGCGCCGTCCGGCAGCAGCAGATGCGGCTCGCTGCGGCTCAGGGCCAGGAATACGTCCAGGAACGGAACCGGGCGGCCCTCCACGGTGATGGTCACGCCGAGATCGAACCAGTCGGTCTCGCCGGTCAGCTCGTCAGCGGACACCGCGATCCGCAGCGACTCGCCGGCCTCCCGGTAGTCCGCGGGCTCACCGCTGATCTCGACAATCATCCCGGGATGGCCATCGAGCAGCGGCAGCAGCTCGGTGCTGAACCGCATCGTGCCAAGACCGGTCATGCGGGTACGCGGGGCGAGCGCGGGCGTCCCCGCGCCAGTAAGCCCGGCCGCCGGGCCGAGCAGGCCGTAGCGGTCCAGCGGCAGGTCAAGACCGGCCAGCAGCGCCCGCTCGGCGGCCAGATCCCGGTAGCCGTCGTCCGTCCCAGCCGCCTCCAGCGGGACCCGCAGTGGCGAGTCCCCGACTTGGTAGGCCCATTCCCAGCTCAGCTCGAGCTCGTGACCGCTGCCGTAGCGAGCCGCCAGGACCAGGTCGGGACCGCCGATGGCGGGCGCCGTGAACGACCCGTCCGAGGAGATGAGGTCCGCGGCCCGCCGCAGCCGCGGGTAGTACCGGTCCCGGAACCCGGCCTTCCCGGCGGCGGGAACCGCCAGCGTCTCGCCGTCGAGCGCCATCCGCTGCAACGGCGGCGGCACCGCCCGGTCCAGCCGAACCAGCCGGAATCGCCAGCTCCGGGGCTCGGCTCCGTCCGCCTGGCTGGGGTCGACGCACACCGCGCCGTGGCCCTCGGCCCCAATAAACGCCACCGGCACGGCAGGCTCCCCGTCAGCGGCGCGCAGCACCGGGACGATCCGCAGGCCGTCGTCCTCGCCGTTAGTCACGTCCAGGCAGAACGCGGCCTGCTGGTACCTGGCCAGCGGACCGCGCTTGCCGGGGTAGACCAGCTGCAGGCCGGCCGCCGCGGCCTCGTCCAGCAACGGCCACAGCTGCCGCGAGCCGATCGCGGAGAACTCGATCGACCGGTCGTCGCCGTAGTGGTAGCCGTAGTAGCCGCCGCGATCCCCGGACGCCTGGTAGAGCACGTGGAGTTCCCGCAGCAGCCGCACCTGCTGGTCGCCATGATCACCGGACCAGCTCAGCGCGCCCAGCCTGCCCCACGTCAGGTCGCCGGCCACCCAGCCGCCGTTCTTGCCCGGCCGGACCAGCCGGGCCATCAGCTTCAATGGCGCCGGGGCCGCCGCCTGGCCGCCCCAGCGAGGCTGACCCGGACCGCCGGCCAGCGCCAGCTCGAGCGCCAGCGGCACGGTGTCGCCGCGGGCGGGCCCGTCGCGGGCCGGCCCGTCGTGGGCCAGCAGCGAGTCCAGCGACTGTTCCCAGGCCGGTGCCTGGCGCCCCGGCCGGGCGCCGGCCGTCGGCGGTCCGGATTCCAGCGCCGACAGAACCAGCGCGACGACATGCTTGCAGTTGTACTCGAGCGGGCAGCTGCACTCGCCCGTCTCGAACTCGGCCCGCCCGTCGGCCAGGGAAAAGTACGCGGCCGTCTGGTAGACATTGCCGCCCTGGCCGCGGACCAGCCCACGCAGCGCAGTGTCCTGCGGGTCCCACATGGCCTGCCGGACCGCCTGCTGCCGCGCGTACTCGGCGCCCCTGACATAGCTGCCGCCGCCGACGGCCCGCCGCAGAGTGGAAAGCTCCAGCTCGAGCATGATGACCTGCTGCATGGCAAGGAACGATAGTGCGTGACTCCGTCATTTCACCTGGCATGGGCGGCGTCAGGTGAGGTGCGCTCCCGGGAAGCCCCGACGCATAGCCGGCGGCGCTCGGGGGCGGCCTCCAGCTCGCGCTGGCGTGCGACATCCGCATAGTGAGCGACGACGCGCTGCTCGGCCTGCCCGCCTCAGCAGAGGGACAGGCGCAGTAACGCGGACCGGGCGTCACCGGCCGGCGAGGTTGGCGTAGCACGTGTTCAGGTTGCGCCGCAGGCTGGTGATCTGCGCCTTGGTGAGGCCGGCGAGCATCTGCTCTTCCAGCGCGTCGACCTCGTCCCGGTAACGGTCGAGGAGCTTGCGCCCGTCGGCGGTCAGCGCGACGACCAGGCGGCGGCGGTCGGTCCGGTCGCGGTGCCGTTCGATCAGGCCGCGCTCTTCCAGGGCCGTGACCATGTCCGCCATGGACTGGGCGGTGACGAAGGAGTTGCGGGCGAGCTGAGCCGAGGACAGGTCGGGGTGGCGTTCCAG
>Ga0207693_10003624_pt1 | contig 13195 bp, 13 predicted proteins | sample LARL81metaG_FD_184347 | JGI IMG/M metagenome (GOLD analysis project Ga0207693, IMG submission 184347) | Corn, switchgrass and miscanthus rhizosphere microbial communities from Kellogg Biological Station, Michigan, USA - LAR L8-1 metaG... | ecosystem: Host-associated > Plants > Roots >...
CTCGCGGTCGACGAGGCAGATTCCGATGCTCGCGCGCGGGAAGACCTGCTTGTTCTCGATGCTGGTCGGAATCTCCAGTGCCTGGAGAATCCGCGCGGCCGCGTCCGCGGCCTCGGGTGAGTCCGTGACGCCCTCCAGGAGGACGGCGAACTCGTCGCCGCCGAAGCGGGCGACCGTGTCGGTGGGGCGCACCGCGATCAGCAGCCGCCGAGCGACCTCCTGAAGCACCCGGTCGCCGGCCTCGTGGCCGAGGCTGTCGTTGACCGTCTTGAAGTCGTCGAGGTCGATGAACATCACCGCGATGTCCGGGAATCCGCGCTGGGCCCGCATCAGGGCGTGCTCGACACGATCCGAGAACAGCGCTCGGTTGGCGAGCCCCGTCACCGGGTCGTGGAACGCCTGGTGCGCGAGCTGCTCTTCGAACGCCTTCCGCTCGCTGACGTCACGGCTGTTGAGGACGATGCCCCGCACGTGTTCGTCGTGACGTAGATCCGTGTGCTGGACCTCGAACTTCAAGCTCGTTCCGTCGAGATGCTCGAGCGAGCACTCGAACGTGTGGCCGTCGGGACCGCTGGATCCGTTGCCGGTGATCAACTGCTGGAGCCGATGCCGGTCGGCCTCGCTCAGGATCCGGTCGAAGCGGCTTCCCTCGACGTCGACGACGCTGTAGCCGAGCACGCGCTCGATCGAAGGGCTCTGATACGTCACGACCCCTTCGGTATCGAGCACGGTGATCAAGTCGCTCGAGTGCGCGACGAGCGACCGGAAACGCGCCTCGCTCCGGCGGCGGTGCAGATCCGCCGCGAGCGATGCGCCGTCCAGGGCGAGTGAGATCTGCGCGCCCAGCGCCTCCAGCGAGTCGACAAGCGCCGGTTGAATGCTCGTGGGGGAGCAGACGACGAGCATCGGCTGCGCGTCGGAGCGGATCGAGAGGGGAATGACGAGGACGGTGTCGCCGGCGAACAGCCTCAGCTCGCCGCGAACGAAAGCGGGCACGGCGTCGTAGGACGTTCGCAGCGACCCAACCTGGGTCTTGGAAAGCCAGTCTGCCGTCGAATCGTCGAGCTGCCATCCTTCGCCGTCGGACGATGCGACCACCTCGGCGTCGTCGTTCCCCACGAGCGCGAGCCGGATCGACTGATCGTCGCCGAGAAGACGGCGGACGCCGGCGATTGCAGCCTCGCAGACTTGATCGTGGCCGGCCGCCGCGACCAGATCGATTCCGGCGCCTCTCAGGGCACGCTCGCGCGAGACCACTCGGCCTTCCTGGCGGACGAGCCCGGCCATCCTCGCGACGACGAGCAAGAAGAGGACCGCGGAGGCGATGATGAGCACCAGGACGTCTGGGTTGCCGAGCTCCTGAGCGAAGCGAATTGCGGGGGCGATCAGGCAGGCGCCGCCGAGCAGCGAGAGCCGCAGCGGGGTGAGTCGAGTCCGAAGGTCGGTCGCCGGCTCCTCGAGGGCCCGCATCGAGGGATGCAGCGCCGCCGCGGCCCACAGGAGGTAGTAGAAGATCCAGCCGGCGTCGTAGACGAGCTGGTGGTTGTAGGTGCCGTTGAGAAGCGCGAGGTTGTACGCCGAGTCGGTCGCGAGCAGGCAGACGATGCTGCCGGCGAGCAGATAGAAGGCGGGTGCGCGCTTGCCTGCGTCGACCGCAAGGCGGATCGCCGCCGCGAGCAGGAGTACGTCGCCGAGGGGGTACGCGATCGAGACGCTCTTCGCCATCCAGGAAAGCCCCGACAGGTGGATGTTCGGCGAGATCAGGAAGACCCAGGACAGGAGACCGACACCGATCGTCAAGATCGCCGCGTCGATCAACGCCGCAGGGTCGCGCCGCGGATTTCGGCGCCTGACGAGGAGCAACATTCCGGCCATCAGGGCCGGGTAGACGGCCAGGTAGAGCCCGTCGCCGGCCGACGGGAAGCCGACGTCGGCGTGAAAGAGCTTCGGGTAGCTGTAGGTGTAGAGGTCGCCGCTGAAGAAGAGGAACTGGCCGAGGACGAACAACCACCAGGCAGCCTGGGCCTTCGGCTTGTGGATGAAGATGCCGGCGACGATGCCGAGCACCCCCAACAGGCCCAGGGAGTTGATCAGCGGGCCGTTCCCCGCCAGCGGCGGGAAGAACAAGTAGGCAGCGGTGAGCGCACCGGTGGCGGCGAGGTACCACGCCCAGGCGTGATTGCGCCAGTTGCGGCGGCTCGGGCGGAAGCTCACGCCGCGCGCTCCGCTCGCGTCGAGGGTTGGAGATCGAATCCGTTCGCGAGCTTGCCGAGCACGTCGACGAGACGAGCGATCTCAGCGTCCGTGTTCGCCGCCGTGATCTGAATCCGGAAGCCGACTTCGCTCCGCGGAACGAGTGGATAGGCCGCGAGGGTGACGTAGATCCCGTTCTCGAACAGGAACCTGCCGACCGCATCGATGTCCTCGCCGTGACCGAGCGGGACCTCGATGATCGGGAAGCCGGAGTTGTTCGGGGTATGGGCGCCGAGCCGGTCGAGGCAATTCAGAACCGTTGCCGTCTTCTGCCAGAGGTCCGCGCGGATCGCGTCTCCGCGCTCTTGGTTCACGTGCAGGCCGGCGAGCGTCGTCGCGAGCGATGCAATCGGGGAAGGGCCGGAATACAAGTAAGGCGGCGCCGCGGTCTTGAGCAGGCGTTTGAGCTCGCTCGGGCAGGCAAGGAAGGCCGCGAGCGAGGAATACGCCTTCGAGAGCCCGGCGACGAAGAGGACGTGGTCGTAGGACTCGCCGACGTACTTGACGACTCCGTTCCCGCGCAACCCGTAGGGGCTGGGCTCGATCGGGCTCCGTTCGCCGATGACTCCGAAGCCGTGCGCGTCGTCGACGTAGAGCAGAGCGTCATGGTCTCTAGCGAGCCGAGCCATCGCTTCGATGTCGGCTGCGTTTCCGGTCATGCTGTTGACCCCGTCGACACAGATCAGCCGCGGCGCCTTCCCGTTCTCGTTCAGCAGCCGCTCGAGATCGTCCAGGTCCTCGTGGCGGAAGCGCTTCACGGTCGCGCCGTGAGCCGCTGCGAACTGGGCGCCCTCGTAGATCGTCTTGTGCGCGCGCCTGTCGACGTAGATCGTCCCGTCGCCGGCAAGCACCGGGATCACAGACATGTGGATCAACGTGATCGTCGGCAGCACGAGGACGTCCTCGGCTCCGACGAGCTCCGTCAGGCGCTCTTCGATCTGCTCGTAGAGGACCGGGCTGCCGAGCAGCCGCGACCAGCTGGGGTGGGTGCCCCAGCGGTCGAGAGCCGGGGCCACAGATTCGATGATCTCGCGGTCGAGATCGAAGCCGAGGTAGTTACAGGACGCGAAGTCGGCGAGCCATTGGTCGCCGATCCGGATCATCCGGCCGTCGATCTCTTCGACGACCGCGTCCGTCATCGGATTCGAGCGCTCGAGCTCGGCTAGGTCGCTGCAGGCAGCAAGCCATCGATCGATCCAGCGCGAGGACGAGCCAAACTCGGTCCGGGCGCCAACGGACGCGCGTGCAGCAGCCATGTCCGAAAACATCGTCCTCGGACAGAAAAACCTTTAGAAGCAGCTACAAACCTCCACGACCCCGTCTACCGGGGTACGGGTGAATCTCCCTAGGACTTGGCGGGCCCGTACCTGAGGATCACGACCCCGTCGCCGCCCACCGGCCTCGACTCGACGAGCTGAAACGCCTTCGCCGACGAGGTGTCGCCGAACAGCCGCTTGCCGGCGCCGAGCACGGTCGGAAACACCATAAGCCGCAGCTCGTCGACGAGGTCGTCCGCGACCAGCGCCCGGACGAGCGTCGCGCTGCCGTGGACGAGGATGTCGCCGGCGACCTGCTCCTTGAGCCTGGCCGCTTCCTCGGCGACGTCGCCGCCGATCAGGGTCGAGTTCTCCCAGCTGAGGTCGTGCAACGTCGACGAGACGACGTACTTCGGCATCGCGTTCATCTTGTCCGCGAAGCCGACGTCGTCCGTCCTTTCCGGCCACGCCGCCGCGAATCCTTCGTACGTCACTCGGCCGAGGAGCTGTGCCTCGGCCTCGAGCGTCTCGTCGAGCTTGAACTTGTCTCCATCTTCGCCCCGCCCGAACTTGAAGGCCCAGCCGCCGCGGTCGAAGCTCTCGGAGCCGCCGGGGTCTTCGATCACGCCGTCGAGGGTGATGAATTCGGTGACGACCAGCTTTCCCATCTTGGCCTCCTGTTTCGTCGGTTGAGATTCAGACTCTCGCTCTAAGCAGAGCTCATCGATCAGCACCTCTTGTTCCCGATGCGCCGTTGGCGTAGCCTTGGCGCCGCCGTCGATCTCCACATGTTCGGCCTTGCGGCCGGGCTTGACCGTGTCGCGACGATTCGCCGGCTCGCTTTTCCCAACCCGCCCTACGGGAGCAAGGAGTCGTGGCAGCAGATCAGAAACGAGAGCTCGAGCACGAACCGTTCGCCTGCGAATGCTCGGACCCCGACTGCCACGAGCCGATCTCGATCACGGCCGAGGAGCGTGACTTCGTCCGCAAGGTGCCGAGTCGCCTCATCGTCAAAGTGGGCCACGCCAACCAGGAGAACGAGCGCGTGCTGATGGAGGAGCCCGGACGCTTCCAGGTCGTCGAGCGCTTCTGAGCGCGGCGCAGGCCGCGCTCAGAAGCGCGGATGAGGTTCGACTAACCGGCCATCGCCGGGCGCGGACCATCGCTCGCGCCACGGGCGAACAGCAGGCCGCTCACGATCAGGATCCAGAGCCCGATCGCGGCCTGGGGGAAGAAGATGATCGAGGCCAGCGCGAGGATTCCGGCGATGATCCCGAGCCATCCCGCCCAGCTGGGGATTGCCCCGGCACGCATCGCCGCCAGCGTGGCCGCGATGATCATCGCCGAGGCGCCCGCGCCGCCGGTTGCATGCATCATGTAGCTCGCGTCGTCGGCGGCGTGGATCAGGCCCGGGTACACCGTGTGGTGATACGTGTCGTCGCTCATCGTCCTGATCCCCGCGTTCAACGCGATCGCGGCGAATGCGAGCGTCGCGTAGACGGTGCCGCCGATCGTCGTCAGGACCGTTAGGTAGCCGTTCTCTCCTTCCCAGCGACGTACGGCCCCGCGCAGGCTGCTGAGGAACCAGAGGAAGAAGAAGATGCCTAGGCCCGCGATGATCCAGCCGATGTTGATCTTGTCACGGTGGCTCGACTTGGAGTAGTAGGCGATCACCCTCGCCGGAGACGAGTCGCTGTTGGGCTCACCGTCGAACATGACGATGATGCCGATGACGAAAAGCACCACGTAGAGAATTCCGCCGAGCGAGGCCCAGCGGGCAAGCCCAGCGCTGGAGCGCGCTGAAGCCATTGTGTTCATGCCAGCTCCTTGTAGTGGGGTCGGATCGGGGTCCGATTATGTAGATGCCTTCGGCCGTTGCCTCTTGCGGAAACTCGTCTGAATCAGGCCGCATCTTCTAAGGTTGAGTCGATGGCGACGGAGCAGATCCAGGACGCCGCAGCCGTCCGCGCCGGGCGCGAGCGGTACGTGACGCGCGGCGTCGCGACCACGGACCTGACGGTCAGCCGCGCGGAAGGGGCGACGATCTGGGACGCCGACGGCCGCGAGTACCTCGACTTTGCCGGCGGCATCGCGTGTCAGAACCTCGGGCACAACTCGGAAGCGGTCGTCCAGGCGATCCACGAGCAGGTCGACCGCTACCTGCACCAGTGCTTCATGGTGGGTCTCTACGAGCCGTACGTGGAGGTCTGCCGGCGGCTCGACGACCTCTGGCCCGGCAACGCCGAGACGAAGTCGCTGCTCGTCAACTCGGGCGCGGAGGCGGTCGAGAACGCGGTCAAGATCACGCGCAGCGCCACTGGCCGGCCCGGCGTTGTCGTCTTCGACCGTGCCTTTCACGGCCGGACGAACCTGACGATGGCGATGACCTCGAAGCTGGTCTACAAAAAGGGCTTCGGGCCGCTGGCGCCGGATGTCTACCGCGCGCCGGCGCCCTACGAGTACCGGGGAGTAACGACCTCTGACGCCATCGCCGGCCTCGAGCTGCTCTTCGCCCAGGACGTCGATCCACATGAGGTCGCGTGCGTCGTGCTCGAGACTGTCCAGGGCGAGGGCGGTTTCATCCCGATGCCCACCGATTTCGTCCAGGCACTGAAGCAGATCTGCGAGCGGCTCGGGATCCTCTACGTCGCCGACGAGGTGCAGTCCGGTTGCGGACGCACCGGGCTGCCGTGGGCGATCGAGCACCTGAACGTCGAGCCCGACCTGATCGTCTCGGGCAAGACTCTCGGCGGCGGGCTGCCGCTTGCTGCCGTGACGGGGCCCTCGAAGCTCATGGACTCCGTGCATCCGGGCGGACTGGGCGGGACGTTCGGGGGCAACCCAGTCTCTTGTGCCGCGGCCTGTGTCGTGCTCGACACCGTGGCCGAGCACGACTTCCGCGAGCGCGCCGATACCGTCGGCCGCCTGATCCGCGGCCGGCTCGAGCGGATCGCAGGGGAGCAACCCGCGATCGGCGACGTCCGAGGGCTCGGGCCGATGCTCGCGATCGAGTTCGCCGAGAAGTCGGGCGAGGTGACGAAAGAAGTGACCACGAAGGCGCGCGAGAACGGGCTTCTGATTCTGTCCTGCGGGCTCTACGGGAACGTGATCCGGCTGCTACCCCCGCTAACTGCGACCGACGAGCAGCTCGAGCGCGGGCTCGACATTCTCGAGCGCGTCATCGTCGGCTAACGCCGCGCCACCGAAACCGAAACATCACGCACCCGACTCGTAACCCATAGCTCCTCGCACGTGAGGAACGAGGGGGGCGCCGCCGCTCGGCTTCGCCGCCGCTAAATGGCGTGAAGCCGCTAGGCGGCGAGCAGGTCTCTCGGCTCGCGCAGGTAACGCCTGCCGAACCGGATGACCTCGGCATTTAGTTCGTTGGAGCGCACGGGGTGGAAGTCGGGCGCCTCGCTCGAGCGGATGCCCGACGCCAGGGAGTGGCGGCTCGCAGCGGCGAGTTGGTCGTCGCGGATTGCCCGCGTGAGTGCGAGTGCGATCTCTGGATGGAGCACGAGTCTCCTTTCGTCGATCTCACCGACACAGTCGCGACTGGTTCCGCGCGGGTGGTCGTCAATCTGGTGACGAGCTGGCTGCGAACCGTCTACCGCGGAGCGGTTAGGCTGCCCGCGTGGGCTTTCGCGTGGTTCGTCCAGACGACCTCGAGTGGGTCGAGCGCGAGCCTGAGCCCGGAGGGGTTCCGCGCTACGTCTCGGGGTTGAGCGACGTGCTCGGCTTCGAGCACACCCGCGGGAGTCTCTGGCGTTACCCGCCCGGCGCAAAGGGCCGCCGCCACCTGGACACGATCCAGGAGGAGACGTTCGTCGTCTTGTCCGGCACCCTGACGATGTATCTCGGCGACCCCCCGGAGCGGGTCGACCTTCCTGCCGGAGGAGTCGTCCGCGTTGAGTCCGGCACCGTGCTGCAGTCGGCGAACCATGGCGACGAAGAGGTCCTGATGTACGCGTACGGGGCGCCGCCGGAGAGGGGTGGCGCCGAGTTCTTCGACTCGGCGGTCTGAGCCGCTGCGCGAATTCCAGCTCCGCGTCGGGCGGCCCGGGGCGGTTCGTTTTCTCGACCCCCGACGGCTACTCGCTGGTGCTTTCGCCCGAGGCGTGGTGACCCCCGGGCCGCGGTCGCGGTAGCGTTTGAGGCCATGGCCGAGGTTCTGCTCTTCCACCACGCGCAGGGGCTGACGCCCGGCGTCAAGGCGTTCGCGGATGAGCTTCGGGCTGCCGGGCACACCGTTCATACGCCGGACCTCTACGACGGGAAGACGTTCGACACGGTTGACGACGGAGTCGCGCACGCGCGGGAGCTCGGTTTCGGCACGCTTCTCGACAACGGCGTCGCCGCGGCCGACGACTTGCCCGCGGAGCTCGTCTACGCCGGGTTCTCGCTCGGCGGCATGCCGGCGCAGAAGCTGGCCCAGACCCGGCCGGGTGCCCGTGGCGCGTTGATGTTCCATGCGGCGCTGCCGCTCTCCGAGTTCGGCGGCTCCTGGCCCGAGGGCGCGCCCCTCCAGATCCATTTCATGGAGGACGACCCGTGGGCGGAGGAAGACCTTCCCGCCGCCCGTGAGATCGCAGGAACGGTCGCGGACGCCGAGTTGTTCCTGTACCCCGGCGACGGGCACCTGTTCGCCGACAACAGCGTGGTGGACTACGACCCGGGCGCGGCGGCGCTGCTCAAGCAGCGCGCGCTCGACCTGCTCGCCCGGGTCGGGTAGTCCGCGGCAAGAGCTTTCATAACCTCTTTGCATGTCGTAGGGTCGCCCGGTGTCGTCGCTGGCCGACCTCAGAGCCCGTCACCGCGGTCCGGTGATCGCAGCCGGCGACAGCGGCTACGAGGCCGCGCGGGTCACGTTCAACGGCATGCTCGACCGGCGGCCGGAGCTCGTTACCCGGCCGCTCGACATCGACGACGTCGCCGCGGCCGTGGGCTACGCGGTCGAGGCGGGTCTGCCCGTGGCCGTGCGAGGCGGCGGTCACGGCGTCGCCGGGCACTGCGTAGGCGACGGCAGCCTCGTCGTCGATCTGCGCCTGATGCGGCAGGTCGCGGTCGATCCAGTGGAGCGCACGGTGACTTGTGGAGGAGGCGCTCTGTGGGAGGACATTGACCCGGCCTGCCAGCGGCACGGGCTGGCGATGCCGGGTGGGACGTTCGGCGACACGGGCGTCGCCGGCTTGACGCTCGGCGGCGGGATCGGGCACCTTTCGCCGGCGTTCGGCCTGACGCTGGACAACCTGCTGAGCGCAAGGCTCGTCAGCGCAGACGGTGCGATCGTATGGGCGAGCGAGGAGGAGAGGCCGGAGCTCTTCTGGGCCTTGAGGGGCGGCGGCGCGAATTTCGGAGTCGTGGTGGAGTTCAGATTCCGGGTCCATCCGGTCGAGCGTCTCTATGGAGGCGCGGTCGTATTCGCGCTCGAGGATGCGCCGACCGTGCTCCGCGCGTGGCGGGACCTGATGACGGACGCGCCTGACGCTTTCCAGAGCTTCGCCCAAGTCTTTCGCGACGGCGAGACGGGACAAGGCGGCGTCCATCTCTCGATCGCGTACCTTGACGGGGCCGATGACGGTCGAGAGATCGTCGAGCGGCTGATCGGCGATCTGACGCCTCAACAAATCGAGATCAGATCGATGTACTACCCGGAGCTTCAGGAGATCTACGCGCGCCTTCCCTTCGGCCTTCGTAACTACTGGTCAGGGCGTTTCCTGCGCGAGCTTCCGGACGAGGTGTTGACGCTGACCGTGGAGAAATTTGCCGCCGGGGGAACGAATGGAGCGGTCCTGTTGGAGTCTCTACACGGCGCCCCGCAACGGGTGCCGCCGGACGCGACCGCCTTCACCGGAAGACAGGCGCGCTGGGACGCGACCTACATCAATGTCTGGGTGGACCCGGCCCAGGACGACCGGCAGATCGAAGCTGCGCGCTCGTACTCGAAGGCGCTGGCGCCGTGGGCTCTGGGCGGCGGCTACCTGAATTACGCGAGCGAAGCGGCGAGCGAGGACCTCGAGTCCGAGTACGGCGCGGAGAACCTCGCTCGCCTGCAGGCCGTCAAGCGTGAGTACGACCCGGAGAACCGGTTTCGCTTCAACCACAACATCGCGCCGGCCGGCGGCTGAGGCGGGTTCCTTCGACTAGTCCTCGATCGGCTCGACGATCGTCAGCTCGTTCCCCTCCGGGTCGCGAACCGCGAACATCGGCGGCACTGGCGCGCCCATGCGCTGGATTTCAGGGTCGATGTCTGCGCCGGCGTCCTTCAGCGCAGCGTGGCTGGCCTCGATGTCGTCGGTCGAGACGATGATCCCGGTCTGCCGGCCCGGCTGGAAGTCGCCCATCGGCGGCGTCAGGGCGATCGAGGTCGTGGCGCCGGCCGGAGCTACCTCGATCCAGCGCATCTGCCCGTCGGCGAAGGTCTCGTCGACGCGCGTCTCGAAGCCGAGCGTTTCCGTGTAGAAGGCGAGCGAGCGATCCTGATCGGCGGCCGGAACCGTCACGCGGCCGACTTCGGTGATGTTGGGCTTGGCCATGCTGTCTCCCTTCGGTCGTGGTGTCGTGAGCTAAGACTGCCGACGGTCTGGAAACTCATCTTGCCGATGACGCCGCGCCGCCGCGGCGCGAACGAGGCGGGTGACGCCGAGGACGAGGAGAAAGAGCCCAAGCAGCGAGACCGCGGTATCGAGGCCGCTCCCGGGCTTCGCGAGGAAGTAGATACCGACGACAAGAGCCGCGACGCTCGCTAGGGCGCCGAGATAACGCTCGGATGTCGTCCGGCTTTCCGCGGTGAGCGCGGCGGCCTCGGCGAGGGCAAAGGCGACCGCAGCTGCCCCGACCACGTACAGGACCGCGTGCCGTGAGATCGTCGGCCACACCAGCAGCACCGTCCCACCGCCGGCCAGCGCCACGATCACGAGGAGTGTGCGCGAACGCTCCAGCAGATCGCGTCCCCGCACGAGCTCGACGAGCTCGAACGTCGCGTAGGCGAGGAGTGCCACGCCCAGCACGACCTCGATCGTGCGGAGGGAGGGCGCCGGCGCGGTCAGCAGCACAAACCCGGCGACGACCGCGATCACGCCCTGCGCGGTGAGTGGCAAGTCGCCGAGCCGGTTCGCCCAGCGACCGACGAGTGAGCCGGACTCGGGCCGCAGCCGTTCGGCGGCGGCCTGGGCCGGAGTCTCCGTCGGACCGGGGACAGCCACTACGGTAACGCGGCGGCTGCTCCAGCCTCGCAAGGCCCAGACCGTCAGGAACGTGGCGCCCACGAGCGAGCCGCCCGTATCGCAGAGCAGGTCGGTCTCGGTGTCCCAGAGCCCGCCGACGAAGTGCCCGCCCAGGAACTTGTCCTCCAGCCACTCGACGCTCTCGTACCCGGCGCCCACGGCCATTCCGAGCGCGAGGGTGATGATGAAGATGCCCGAGATCTGGGCGGTGCGGTGCTCCGTGATCGCGCGACCGGGGTCGGGCACCACGCCGAGCCGCACGAGCGCGATGTAGAGCACCGGAACGTAGCCGATCGGTGAGAGCCCGTGGACGATCTTGTCGTAGTAGAACCAGCCGCCGTAAAGGCTGAGAGCCGTGCCATAGGCGATCAGGGACATCGCCACGATCAGGCCGAAGTCGAACCAGCGAGGCAGGTTGACCACCCGCGCGGCCAGCAGCACGGCCGATGCGGCGGTGAGCGCGACCGCCGTCGAGCGTCCCTGGAGCGCAAAGACGACCGCCCCTGTGACGAACGCGAGGCGAAGCACATCGAGGCCGTCGCGGATCAGCCAGCTCCAGTCGCCGTAGATCAGCCGGCGGCGATCCCAACCCGGAGAGGCGACAGTCGCTTCGCTAGCGCTTGGCGATGCCAAAGTCGACGATCAGCGGTCGGTGGTCGGAGCCGTCGCTCGGCCCGTCGCGATGGTTGGTGACGACGACGTCGGGGCTCACGAAGCAATTGTCCAACGGCACGCGGAGGAGCGGGCTCCACGTGGGCCAGCTGTAGCCGCTCCACGCGTGGTTTCCGTAGAGGTCGCGCAGCCCGGAGTCGGCGGCGAAGCCCCGGAGCGGTCCGGACCACGGCGGAGTGTTGAAGTCGCCGCAGACGACGGCGCGCGGGCCGAACTGCGGCCGTGCCGCCGTTAGCGCGTCGAGGTGCCGAATGTGGATCGAGCCCGCGAACGGCGTATGGATGTGGGTGATGACGAGCGAGACCGGCATGCCGGCGACGCGAACGCGGCCGACGACGGTGGGTGGGCCGCCGTCGGCGGGAAAGCGCTCGAGGTGGGCGGAGAGGGGGACCCGGCTATAGACGCCGATTCCGTAGGCGTCGTCGCGCGGCTCGAGCGCGCGCGGCCGGTAGTGCGGAAGCGCGGTACGCAGGTGCCGCGCCATCGCCGGCGTCAGCTCGATCACGCCAAAGACGTCCGGACGCGTTCGTGTGACGAGGCGGTCGACCGCGGCGAAGTCCGTGTTGCCGGCCTCGACGTTCGCGACCAGGAGGCGAAGCGATCCCTTTGCCGAAGCCGGTGCGGCGGAGGCGCCGGGTGTGAGCGGGATGTTGAGCACCGCGATATTGAGCGCGGCGAGAAGTGCTGCGAGGCCGGCGAGCGGGGGACGCCGAAGGAGGACGGCCGCCAGCGCGGCTCCGGCGAGGAGGACGAGGTACTGGAGGCGGAAGACGTCGGCGAGCTCGAACACCCACGAGATTCGGTCGAGCAAGCCGACGATGCTCGCGAGCCCGACCACGAGCACGATCCCGGCGACGAAGTGTTGCGCGAGGCGGAGTGCGCTTGGCCAGACCTTCATGACGTGAGGGTATTTATCCGTCGGCGGTCAGCCGGCGAAGCGAGGCGCGGACAGCACCGGGTGCCTCGACCCAGATGAAGTGACCGGCACCCTCGACCACGTCGACCCACGCCCCGGGAATCCGCTCGGCCGCGTCAGTCGAGGCTGCGAGCGGCATCGGGCTCCGTGAGCCATGGACGAAACCGACAGGCACTTGAATCTGCGGCAACCCCGCCTCGAGCTTCGGCAACTCTGCGTTGATCGACGGGACCATCTGCCCTGTGCGTTCGCTCGCCATTTGCAGTTCCGGCATCGGCGGAGCGGCTTCAGGATCGGCGAAGTACGCAGGCCACACAAGGCGCATTGCCTCCTGTGCCGTGGCATCGTCCGCGAGACCCTTCATCGCCAGCTCGTCGAGCTCTTGCGCGCGGGCGCGCAGCGACTCGGGCGTCCGCCGAAGCATCTCCTCGTCGAACTCCGGCCACCGACCGTCGCCGATCGCGCCGAGCGGATCGACGCAGAGGACACCGTAGAGGCGATCCGGTACAGCTTCGGCGATGTGGAGGGCGAGGTGGCCGCCCCACGAGTGACCGACCACGTACGCCTTGCCCCAACCGAGCGTGTCGAGGACGCGCCGGGCATCGTCGACGTCGGTCGCCACCGTGTGCGGCCCTTCTGCGGCCGACGGGGGCTGACCCCGCTGCTGGTACCAGGCGACGTCGTTCTCCTCGGCGAGCTCATCGGCGAGATCGCGCAGGTAGTCGAAGCTCATGCCGGGCCCGCCGTGCAAGAGCAGAACCGGCGGCCCGTTACCCGCGCGGAGGCCGGCGATCAGCGGCTCGGCGTCGCGTGTCGTGAATTGGGTCCAGCGCACGAGGCACTGATCCTCTCATGCACAAGCGCGAACAAAG
>Ga0207693_10003625_pt1 | contig 13195 bp, 7 predicted proteins | sample LARL81metaG_FD_184347 | JGI IMG/M metagenome (GOLD analysis project Ga0207693, IMG submission 184347) | Corn, switchgrass and miscanthus rhizosphere microbial communities from Kellogg Biological Station, Michigan, USA - LAR L8-1 metaG... | ecosystem: Host-associated > Plants > Roots >...
GCCGGCGTGCTGGTCACGGCGGTAATCACAGCGGCCGCGGCGTACTACGCGCTGCAGGTGCCCTGGCTGGTCGCGCTGCTGCTCGGCGCCGCGATTGCCTCCACCGATCCCGCGACGCTGGTGCCGATCTTCCGTCAGGTGAAGATTCGCGACCGCGTCGCGCAAACGGTGATGAGCGAATCGGCGTTCAACGACGCCATGGGCGCGATCGTCACCTTCGGCGTGCTGGCGGTGGCGATGGGCACCGGCGGATTCTCGCTCGCCGGCTCGTTGTTCGACCTGCTCAAGCAATCCGCCATCGGTATCGTCGCCGGCGGCGTGCTGGGCTATTTGGCGGTGCTGCTCATTGCGCACGAGCGCTGGGCATTCCTCAAGGAATACGCGCCGGTGGTGACGCTGGTCGCCGTGGTCGGCGCCTATTTCGCCGCCGACGGCCTGCAGGCGAGCGGCTTCATGGCGGTGTTCGTGTTCGGCATCGTGGTCGGCAACAAGGATGCCTTCGGCTTCAAGATGGCGGCGGGCGAGCAGCAAAGGCTCGACGAATACGTGACCACGACCGCCTTCATCATGCGCCTGTTCATCTTCATCCTGCTCGGCGCGCAGGTCGATTTCTCTCTGATGGCGCAATATTGGTCCGGCGGCGTCATCATCGTGCTGTTGTTCATGCTGGTGGCGCGGCCGGTGACGGTCTTTGCCTGCGCGCTGCCCGACCGGCGCGCCAGGTGGAGCTTCAACGAAATGCTGTTCATGTGCTGGACGCGCGAGACCGGCGTCATCCCGGCCGCGCTCGCCGGCTTGCTGCTCGGCATGAAGGCGCCGGGCGCGCAGATCATCGCCTCGGTCACCTTCATCGCCATCCTGATGACGATTTTGATCCAGGCGCCGACGACCAAGTGGCTTGGAAAAAGACTGGGACTTTTGGAAGAAAAATAAGGGAGGGACTTAATGGCTGCCAATCTGCGCTTTCTCAACCCGAAAACGATGGCCCCGCCGCCGGGCTATACCTACGTGGTCGAGGCCACCGGGCCCAACCGCGTGATCTTCATCGCCGGTCAGCTCGGGCTCGACCTCGACAACAAACTGGTCGGCGGCGCGGGCGATTTCCGCGCGCAATGCGCCAAGGCGTTCGAGAACCTCGGCTTCGCGCTGGCCGCGGTCGGCGCCACCTTCAACGACGTGGTCAAGATCAACAATTACCTCACCGACATGTCGCACATCGGCATCTTCCGCGAGGTGCGCGACGCCTTCCTCCACACCAAGGCGCCGCCGGCTTCGACCACGGTGGCGATCTCGGCGCTGGCGCGGCCGGGCGCGCTGTTCGAGATCGAGGCGGTGGCGGTGCTGCCGGCCAAGGCCGCGGCCAAGGCAGCGGCCAAGCCGGCGGCGGCGAAAGGCAAATCGAAGGCGTCGAAGTCGAAGGCGTCGAAGAAGAAAAAACGCTAGTCGCGTCCGCTCATTCCCGCGCATGCGGGAATCCAGCTCTTGTTAAAAGAGCTGGGTCGCCGCTGCCGCGGGGACGAGCGGCATGGAAAGAACAAGCCCATGCGCATCACCGGCATCGCCGACATCGTCGTTCCGATCTCGTCGTCCATCCGCAACGCTTACATCGATTTCTCGCAGATGACGGCGAGCGTGGTCGCGGTGTTCACCGACGCGACGCGCGACGGCAAGCCGGTCACCGGCTTCGGCTTCAACTCCAACGGCCGCTACGCGCCGCAGGGCCTGTTGCGCGAGCGCTTCATCCCGCGGCTGAAGAACGCCAAGCCGGAGGAGATCGTCGATGCGCGCGGCCTCATCGACCCGGCGAAATGCTGGCACGTGATGATGCGCAACGAGAAGCCGGGCGGCCACGGCGAGCGCTCGGTGGCGGTCGGCGTGCTCGACATGGCGTTGTGGGACGCGCTGTCGAAAGCGGAGGGCGTGCCGCTCTGGCGGCTGCTCGCCGACCGCTACAATAATGGCAAGGCCGACGCGACCGCCTGGGTCTACGCCGCCGGCGGCTACTACTACCCCGACAAGGACATCTCGGCGCTGCAAGACGAGATGAAGCGCTATCTCGACCTCGGCTATTCCACCGTGAAGATGAAGATCGGCGGCGCGCCGCTCGCCGACGACATCAAGCGCATCGAGGCGGTGCTCAAGATCGTCGGCGGCAAGGGCGAAAACCTCTGCGTCGACGTCAACGGCCGCTACGATCTCGACGAGGCGATCGCCTGCGGCGACGCCATCGCGCCTTACGGCTTGCGCTGGTACGAGGAGCCGCTCGATCCGCTCGACTATCTGCTGCATGCGGCGCTCGCGACGCGCTACGCGCCGGCGCTCGCCACCGGCGAGAACCTGTTCTCCATGCAGGACGCGCGCAACCTCGTCCGCCACGGCGGGCTGCGCCCCGACCGCGACTGGCTGCAATTCGATCCCGCGCTGTCCTACGGGCTGGTGGAATATCTGCGCACGCTCGACATGCTGGCCGCGCACGGCTGGTCGCGCCGGCGCTGTGTGCCGCATGGCGGGCATCAGTTCGCGCTCAACATCGCGGTCGGCTTGGGGCTGGGCGGCAACGAGTCGTATCCGCAGGTGTTCGCGCCATTCGGCGGCTTTGCCGACAACACCGCGGTCAAAGACAGCCGCATCGCCATGCCGGACATTCCCGGCATCGGCTTCGAGGCCAAAAACGCGCTCTATGCGGTGATGAAGGGGATGCTCACTTCGTCACAGAATTAATGCGCCTCGTCCCAATTGTCGGCGGCACGGGCGTCGACCTTGAGCGGCACGTGCAAGGCCACCGCCGGGTGCGGCGCGTCCTCCATCACGCTCTTGACGATGGGCAGCGTGGCGGCGACCTCCGCCTCCGGCACCTCGAAGATCAGTTCGTCGTGCACCTGCAGCAGCATCTGCGCCCGCAGCCGGGCTTGCGTGAGCGCCGGCTCGATGCGGATCATGGCGCGGCGGATGATGTCGGCCGCGCTGCCCTGCAGCCGCGCGTTGATCGCGGCGCGCTCGTTGAACGAGCGGATCGAGGGATTGGAATTCTTGATGTCGGGGTAGTGACACTTGCGCCCGAACAGCGTGAGCACATAGCCCTTGTCGCGGCAGAATTCGCGCGTCTCGTCCATGTAGTCGCGGATGCCGGGGAAGCGCTCGAAATATTTATTGATGTAGGCGCCGGCTTCCTCGCGCTCGATCGCGAGCTGGTTGGCGAGCCCGAAGGCCGAGATGCCGTAGATGATGCCGAAATTGATCGCCTTGGCGCGGCGGCGGATGTCGGCCGGCATGTCCTTGACCGGCACGCCGAACATCTCGGACGCGGTCATGGCGTGGATGTCGACGCCGTCCTTGAACGCCTGCCGCAGCGTCGGCACCTCGGCCACTTCCGACAGCAGCCGCAATTCGATCTGCGAATAGTCGGCCGACACCAGCTTCCTGCCGGGCGCGGCGACGAAGGCCTTGCGGATCTTGCGCCCGTCTTCGGTGCGGATCGGGATGTTCTGCAAATTCGGCTCCGACGACGACAGCCGTCCGGTCGAGGTCGCCGCGAGTGCATAAGATGTGTGCACGCGCTGCGTGGTCGGGTTGACGTAATTGGGCAGCGCCTCGGTATAAGTCGAGCGCAGCTTCGACACCTGCCGCCAGTCCAGAATCTTGCGCGGCAGCGCGTGGCCGGCCTCGGCCAGCTCCTCCAATTCGCGCGCGCCGGTCGACCATTGCCCGGTCTTGGTCTTCGAGCCGCCGGGCAGGCCCATCTTGCCGAACAGGATGTCGCCCAGCTGCTTGGGCGAGCCGACATTGACCGGCGTGCCGGCGATCGCGTTGATCTCCTGCTCGAGTGCGGCCTGCTCCTTGCCGAAATCGTTGGACAGCTTGGCGAGCATGGCCGGGTCGATGGAGATCCCGCGCTCCTCCATGCGCGCCAGCACCGCCGGCATCGGCCGCTCCAGCGTCTCGTAGACGCTCATCACTTTTTCGGCCGCCATGCGCGGCTTGAGCGCTTGCCAGAGCCGCAGCACGAGGTCGACGTCCTCGGCGGCGTACGCTGCCGCGCGCGCGATCGGCGTCGCTTCCGGCGTGAACAGCGCCCGCTCTTTGCTCTTCACGTCGGTAAAGCGCGACAGGCTGCGGCCGAGATAACGGCTGCCGAGCGCGTCCATGTCATGGCTGCCTTTGCCGGCATCGAGCGCGTAGGACATCAGCATGACGTCGTCGAGCGCGCCGAGGCGGATGCCGCGGCAGGCCAGCACCAGCCAATCGCGTTTCACGTCGTGGCCGACCTTCACGATGCTTTGGTCTTCGAGGATCGGCTTGAGCGCATCGAACGCCTGCCGCTCGGAAATTTGTCCGTCGCAGAGCTTGGCGGCGAACAGGCCGGACGCCTCGCCTTCGCTCGCCTCGCGATGGCCAAGCGGCAGATAGGCGGCCTCGTGCGGCGCCACGGCGAGCGCGATGCCGCACAGCGCGGTCTGCATCGGATCCTGGCTCGCGGTTTCGCTCTTCAGCGCCAAGGTGCCGGTCTCGTGCGCGCGCTCGGTCCACTTTTTGAGTTGCGCAAGCGTTGCGATGGTTTCGTATCGGCTTGTATCGAAGGTGCTGGCGCGCAAGGCCTCGATCCGGCGGGCCGCCAGGGAAATCGGGGTCATGGCCGGGGAGGCGCCGCCCGCCGGCATTCTCGCCGCCTCGGGCGCCAGCAAAGGCAGCTGGCCTTGCCGGCCGGCGACGGGTTGCGCCGCCGGCGTGGCGGCGGCCGGCTCGGCGGCAGCAGCGGCGATCGCGGCGGCGTCGATGCCGATTTTGTCGGCCACGCGTTGCGTCAGCGTCTTGAAGCCCATCGCCTTGAGGAAGGCGATCAGGTTCTTGTAGTCCGGCTCGTGCACGGCGAGCTGGTCGACCGCGACCTCCAGCGGCACGTTCTGGTCGAGCGTGACCAGGCGCTTGGAGATGCGCGCAAGCTCGGCATGCTCGAGCAGGCTCTGGCGCCGCTTGTCCTGCTTGATCTCGTTGGCGCGCTTGAGCAGCGTCTCCAGGTCGCCGAATTCGCCGATCAATTGCGCCGCGGTCTTGACGCCGATGCCGGGCACGCCCGGCACGTTGTCGGACGAGTCGCCGATCAGCGCCTGCACCTCGATCACCTTGCCCGGCGGCACGCCGAACTTCTCGATCACTTCCGGGATGCCGATGCGGCTGTCCTTCATGGTGTCGTACATGACCACGCAGTCGTTCACGAGCTGCATGAGGTCCTTGTCGGACGACACGATGGTGGCGGTGGCGCCGGCCTCGCAGGCGATGCGCGCGTAAGTCGCGATCAGGTCGTCGGCTTCGTAGCCGGCCTGTTCCAGGCAGGGGATTTCGAAGGCCTGCACCGCGTCGCGGATGAGCGGAAATTGCGGGATCAGGTCGTCGGGCGGCGGCGGCCGGTGCGCCTTGTATTCCTTGTACATGTCGGTGCGGAAGGTCTTTTCCGACTTGTCGAAGATCACGGCGAGATGCGTCGGCCGCTCGTCCGGCTTCATCTCTTTGAGCAGCTTCCACAGCATGGCGCAGAAGCCGTAGACGGCGTTGACATGGGTGCCGTCGGGCGTGCGCGGCTCGAAGCGAATGGCGTGATAGGCGCGGAAGATGTAGCCCGAGCCGTCGACCAGAAAGAGATGATCGCCCTTCTTGAGTGGGCGCGCCGCCGCCTTGGCGGGGGTGGGCGCCGCTTTCGCGGCTGGTTTGGATTTGGCGGTGGCCGGCATGGCCCGAATGTGGGCCGCCGTTGCGGCTTAATCAATGCGGCTTGCGCGCGGCTGTGGACTTATTCCGCCGGCTGCAACGCGGCGGCGCGCTTGGGCGGCGCCAGCCAGAACGGCGAGGGCCGCTCGAACAAAAAGCGCGCCGGGGTTCCGCGCACCGCCCAGAACAGGCAGAGCGGGCCGATGACGCCGAGCACGGTCACGATCGCCGAGACGGTGCCGATGTCGTCGATCCAGCCGGTGCGCAGCAGCAGCGCGCGCGTCGCCGCCATCGGCAGGAAGAAGGCGAGGTAGATGACGATCGAATTGCGCCCGCAATAGCGCAGCGGCCGGAACAGGTCGCTCTTGGCCATCAGCGCGGCGACGCTTACCACCGCGCAGGCGCCGGCAAGACCGAGCGCGAGCGAAACGAACGGCAGCGTCTCGTAGCCGAAATGGACCAGCGTGCCGTTGACCAGGCCCCAGGCGAGCAGGCCGGCAAGGCCGAGCAGCGGATGCAGTTGCGCGCGCGCGGTGAGCGCGAAGATCGGCTTTGCCAAAATGTAGCCGGTGTAACAATAGACGAAGCGGGCGGCGAATTCGTCCGGCACCATCCAGCCGGTCTTGACGTGCGCGATCTCGAGCGCGGCGCCGAACAGCCAGACGACCGGCGCGGGAATGCGGCGCGTCAGGCGGATGAAGACGAAGAAGATCGGCAGCATGTAGATGAACCAGAGCGTGCCGAACGGATCGATCAGCGAGACCAAATAGAGCCGCACGACTTCGGCGGCGCCCTGCTCGTGCAGCAGGCCGGGCGCTTTCACCGCGAACTGAATGGTCATCCACAGCAGATAGAAATAGAAAAAGTGCGCGACCTTGCGGTCGAGAAACGTGCGCCAGGGACGGTCGATGACGTTGGCCAGGAAAAGGCCGGAGATGAGGAAGAAATCCGGCATGCGGAACGGCAGCGCGAAGGCGACCACCGGGTGCAGCCAGCCTTCGCGGCCGGCGGCCATCCCGACGCCGAGCGTCGAGTGCATCATCACCACGAAAATGATGCAGAAGCCCTTGGCGTAGTCGACCCAGTCGATGCGCCCGTCGTGCAGCTGGACCCGATTCATGCCGTGCTTATGTCAAAGAGCCGTTTCGAACGTCTTTATGCGACCGCATAAAGTTCAAGTCTGCCAGCGGCTCTCGCCACTCGATATCGGCTCTGCTATGGAGGCGCCACCGGCTTTCGCCGTAAAGGTTAACCTCGTTGCGGATGGATTAAGTCATGCGCGTTGCCATGATCGGGACCGGCTATGTCGGGCTCGTTTCCGGGGCCTGCTTCGCCGATTTCGGGCACGAGGTGACCTGCGTCGACAAGGACACGGGCAAGATCGCCGCGCTCGGGCGCGGTGAGGTGCCGATTTACGAACCGGGTTTGACCGCCATGGTCGCCGCCAACGCGCGCGCCGGCCGGCTGAAATTTACCGGCGACCTCGCCGCCGCCGTGACAAACGCCGAGGCGGTCTTCATCGCCGTCGGCACGCCTTCGCGCCGCGGCGACGGCCACGCCGATCTGAGCTTCGTCTACGATGCCGCGCGCGAGATCGCCGCCGCGCTCGACGGCTTTACCGTGGTGATCACCAAGTCGACGGTGCCGGTCGGCACCGGCGACGAGGTCGAGCGCATTGTGCGCGAGGCTCGGCCCGACGCCGACGTCGCGGTCGTGTCCAACCCGGAATTCCTGCGCGAAGGCGCCGCCATCCGCGACTTCAAGCACCCCGATCGCATCGTGATCGGCACCGTCGACGAGCGCGCGCGCGAATTGATGCGCGAGCTGTACCGGCCGCTTTATCTCAACCGCGCGCCGATTTTGTTCACCGAGCGGCGCACCGCCGAGCTGACCAAATACGCGGCCAACGCCTTCCTCGCCACCAAGATCACCTTTATCAACGAGATCGCCGACCTCGCCGAAAAGGTCGGCGCCGACGTGCAGGAGATCGCGCGCGGCATCGGGCTCGACAACCGCATCGGCGAGAAATTCCTGCATGCCGGCCCCGGTTACGGCGGCTCGTGTTTTCCCAAGGACACCGTGGCGCTGCTCAAGACCGGGCAGGACTACGACGCGCCGCTGCGCGTGGTCGAGGCGGTGGTGGCGGTCAACGATGCGCGCAAGCGCGCGATGGCGCGCAAAGTGTCGGCCGCGCTCGGCGGCGAGTTGCGCGGCAAGACCGTCGCGGTGCTCGGCCTCACCTTCAAGCCCAACACCGACGACATGCGCGAGGCGCCATCGATCCCGCTGATCACCGCTTTGCAGGACATGGGCGCGGCGGTGCGCGCCTACGACCCGGAGGGCATGCAGCAGGCCAAAGCCCATGTCAGCAACGTCACCTTCTGCGACGATGCCTACGCTTGCGCGCAAGGCGCCTCCGCGCTGGTGATCGTGACCGAATGGGAGCAATTCCGCGCGCTTGATTTCGAGCGGCTGAAGGCGGCGATGGCGCGTCCGCTGCTGGTCGACCTGCGCAACATCTATGCGCCGGAGGAAGTGCGGCGCGCCGGCTTCGCCTATGAGAGCGTGGGGCGGGGGAAGAAATGATTTTGCTCAGAAGTTGTCATGCCCCGCGCAGGCGGGGCATCCAGTAAACACCGACATCGCCATATAACGACATTCGCGATTACTGGATCACCCGCTTTCGCGGGTGATGACAGGTGGTGACTGTGGCTCGCACTTTCGACACTTCACTCCCCATCGACGACGCGCTCGGCGATTTGACCGCCGCGCTCGGCGCCAGCAATTGCGCCGTGCTGGTGGCGCCGCCCGGCGCCGGCAAGACCACGCGCGTGCCGCTGGTGTTGCTCGACCAGCCGTGGGCGCGGGATCGAAAGATTTTGGTGCTGGAGCCGCGCCGGCTGGCCGCGCGCGCCGCCGCCGCGCGCATGGCGGCGACGCTCGGCGAACAGGTCGGCGATACCGTCGGCCTGCGCGTGCGCTTCGGCTCCAAGATCTCCAGGCGCACGCGTATCGAAGTCGTCACCGAGGGCGTGTTCACCCGGCTCGTTCTCGACGACCCGTCGCTCGACGGCGTCGCCGCCGTGCTGTTCGACGAATTCCATGAGCGCTCGCTCGACGCCGACCTCGGGCTTGCGCTGGCGCGCGACGCGCAACAGGGCCTGCGCGAGGACCTGAAGCTGCTGGTGATGTCGGCGACGCTCGACGGCGCGCGCGTCGCGGCCTTGCTCGGCAGCGCCCCGGTGATCGAGAGCCAAGGCCGCAGCTTCGCGGTCGAAACCCGCTATCTCGGCCGCGACGCGCGCGCGCGCATCGAGAACCAGGTCGCCGATGCGGTCGGGCGTGCGCTGCGCGCCGAGCACGGCTCGCTGCTGGTGTTTCTGCCCGGTGCCGGCGAAATCCGCCGCGCCGAGACTTTGCTCAAGGAGCGCGTGAGCGATCCGGCCGTCGATATCGTCGCGCTCTTCGGCGCGCTCGATGCCCGCGAGCAGGATCGCGCCATAGCGCCCGCGCCGACGGGCCGCCGCAAGGTGGTGCTGGCGAGCTCGATCGCGGAGACATCGCTCACCATCGAGGGCGTGCGGGTGGTCATCGACAGCGGCCTTTCGCGCGTGCCGCGCTACGAGCCCGATGTCGGCCTGACGCGGCTCGAAACGGTGCGCGTGTCCCGCGCCGCCGCCGATCAGCGCCGCGGCCGCGCCGGCCGCACCGAGCCGGGCGTCTGCTACCGGCTGTGGGACGAGCCGCAGACCGGGTCGCTCGAGCCTTATACGCGGCCGGAGATCCTGTCGGCCGATCTGTCGGCGTTTTTGCTCGATTTGGCGCAATGGGGCGCGCGCGATGCGGGCACGCTCGCCTTCCTCGATCCGCCGCCGGCGGCTGCGCTTGCCGAAGCGCGCGCGCTGCTCGGCGAATTGGGTGCGCTCGATGCCGAGGGAGGCATCACCGGAGAAGGCCGCAAGCTGCGCGCGCTGCCGCTGCCGCCGCGGCTGGCGCGCATGGTGGTCGATGCCGCGGCCGACGGCGCGGGCGAGCTCGCCGCGGAGATCGCCGCCGTGCTGACCGAACGCGGCCTCGGCGGCGACGATCCCGATCTCGGCCACCGCCTCGACCAGTTTCGCCGCGACCGCTCGCGCCGCGCCGAAGATGCGCGCGCCATGGCGCGGCGGTGGGTCGATGTGGCAAGGCGTGCTCCCTCCCCCCTTGAGGGGGAGGGCTGGGGAGGGGGGTACTCTGACTCGGAAAAGACACCCCCCACCCGCCGCGCTGCGCGCGGCGGCCTCCCCCTCAAGGGGGGCGGTGAAGAAAGAAAAAGCGGGGGAGGTGAAGAAAGCGCGGGTGCGCTGCTCGCGCTCGCTTTTCCCGATCGCATTGCCAAGAACCGCGGTGGCGGCGGCAGCTTCGTGCTCGCCAACGGGCGCGGCGGCAGGGTCGATGCGGCCTCGGCGCTGGCGCGCGAGCCGTTCCTCGCCGTCGCCGAATTGACCGGCACGGCGGCGGCGAGCCACATTGTTCTGGCGGCGCCGATCACGCTTCTCGCGATCGAGGCGCGCTTCGGCGACAGGATCGAAGACCACGACACGGTGACCTTCGACGCCGCTTCCGCCTCGCTGCGCGCGCGGCGCACGCGCCGGCTCGGCGCGCTGATGCTAACCGAGCAGATCAAGCAGGTCGCGCCCGATGCCGGCAGCGCGAAACTGCTGGCAGAGGGAATTGTCGGGCTTGGCATCGGCCGGCTGCCGTGGAGCAAGCCGCAATTGCAATTGCGCAACCGCGTTTCGTTTCTGCGCCGTTCGGAAGGCGATGAATGGCCCGACCTGTCGGACGACGCGCTGGCGCACAGCGCTGGCGAATGGCTAACGCCGTTTCTCACCGGCAAGACCGCGCTCTCGCAAATCGGCGCCGACGATCTTGCCGCCGCGCTCGACGCGCTGCTGCCGTGGGCTTTGCGCAAGCGGCTCGACGCCGAGGCGCCGACGCATTTCACCGCGCCGACCGGCTCCGCCGTGCCGATCGACTACACGGCCGAGCAGGGGCCGACCGTCTCCATCCGCGTGCAGGAATTGTTCGGGCTCGCCGTCCATCCGACCATCGCCGGCGGCCGCGTGCCGCTCAGCATCGAATTGTTGTCGCCGGCGCACCGCCCGGTGCAGGTGACGCGCGACCTGCCCGGCTTCTGGCGCGGCAGCTATGCCGACGTCAAAACCGAGATGCGCGGCCGCTATCCCCGGCATCCGTGGCCGGACGATCCGTTGCGCGCGCCCGCCACCCGTCGCGCCAAGCCGCGCGGCACCTAAGATTGCGGCGATTGCTTTAACCGGCCGCTCACCAAGCCGCGCGGCGGCAACGGCCGTTAAGGCCGCCTTGGGGCCGGCATGGCAGACTTGGCCCATGCGTCAGATCCTCGTCCTTGCCGCGCTCGTGCTTGCCGGCGGCATCTATGCCGCGCGCGTCGCCGACCGCACGCTGGTCGAGCCCGCGCCGCAAGCCGCCGCGGCGCAGGCGGACGAGCAGCGTTCCGCGCCGGTCAGCTACGGCCGCACGCTCACCGTCGATGCCAACCGCCAGGGTCACTTCGAGGTCGAAGCGCGCATCGACGGACGCTTCGTCAACTTCATGGTCGACACCGGCGCCTCGCTGGTCATCCTGCGCGAGACCGACGCCGCCAATGCCGGCATGCGTCCGATGCCGCGCGACTACACCGCCACCGTTTCGACCGCCAACGGCAAGATCAAGGCCGCGCCGGCCAAGATCGGGCGCATCGAAGTGGGCGGCATCACCGTCTATGACGTGCCGGCACTGGTGCTGCCGGACGACGTGCTGAGCCAGAACCTTCTCGGCGTCTCGTTCTTGTCGCGGCTCAAGCGCTACGAATACGCCGCCGGACGGCTGGTGCTCGAGCAGTAGCCCGCCGACAATCAATCGCGACAAGGGTCCACGGAACGGCTTTGCGCGCGCGCCGCGTTGGAGTATGCAACGCGGCGACGCACCCGCCCGATTTGAGGCCTTGATGTTCCCGAAGCCGCAGCCCGCGCTCACGCCCAATACTTACGCCTATGAGTCCTCGCCGCTGGTCAAGCCGACCGGCTTTCGCGAATACGACGCGCGCTGGCTGCTGGAAAAAGAAATCAACCTCATGGGCGTGCAGGCGCTCGGCATCGGGCTCGGCACGCTCATCCGCGAGCTCGGCGTCAAGCCGGAGCTGGTCACCGGCCACGATTTCCGTGCCTATTCGGCCTCGGTGAAAGTCGCGCTGATCTCCGGCCTGATGGCGGCCGGCTGCAAGGTGCACGACATCGGGCTTTGCATCACGCCGATGGCCTATTTCGCGCAATTCGCGCTCGACGTGCCCTGCGTCGCCATGGTCACCGCCTCGCACAACGACAATGGCTGGACCGGCGTGAAGATGGGCGCCAACCGGCCGCTCACCTTCGGCCCCGACGAGATGAGCCGGCTGAAGGACATCGTGCTCAACGCCAAGTTCGACCTGAAAGGCGGCGGCGCCTACGAATTCGTCGAGAACTTCCCCGACCGCTACATCGCCGACCTCACGCAGCGGCCGAAGCTCAAGCGCAAGCTCAAGGTGGTGGCGGCCTGCGGCAACGGCACCGCCGGCGCCTTCGCGCCGCGCATTCTCGAGGCGGTCGGCTGCGAGGTGGTGCCGCTCGACTGCGAACTCGACCACACCTTCCCGCGCTACAATCCCAACACCGAAGACATGAAGATGCTGCACGCCATGCGCGACGCGGTGCTGGCCAACAAGGCCGACGTCGCGCTCGGCTTCGACGGCGACGGCGACCGCTGCGGCGTGGTGGATAACGAGGGCGAGGAGATCTTCGCCGACAAGGTCGGCGTCATGCTGGCGCGCGACATGTCGAGCCTGCACAAGGGCGCGACTTTCGTCGTCGACGTGAAGTCGACCGGGCTTTTCCTCACAGATCCGGTGCTCAAGGCCAACGGCGTCAAGGCCGACTACTGGAAGACCGGCCATTCCTATATCAAGCGCCGCGTCAACGAACTCGGCGCGCTCGCCGGCTTCGAGAAATCCGGCCACTTCTTCTTCAACAAGCCGTTCGGCCGCGGCTATGACGACGGCATGATCTTCGGGCTGGCGGTCTGCGACATGCTCGACCGCAATCCAGGAAAGAGCATGGCCGATTTGCGCAGGGCGCTGCCCAAGACCTGGGGCTCGCCCACCATGTCGCCGCACTGCGACGACGAGAAGAAGTACGGCGTGGTCGACGCGGTCGTGAAGCATTTCGAGGCCGCCAAGAACAAGGGCGACCAGGTCGCCGGACAAGCCATCCGCGATCTGGTCACCGTCAACGGCGTGCGCGTCACGGTCGAGGACGGCTCGTGGGGCCTGGTGCGCGCCTCCTCCAACAAGCCGGAACTGGTGGTGGTGGTGGAGAGCCCGGTGTCCGAGGCGCGCATGCGCGACATGTTCAAGGCGGTCGATGGCGTGCTGCGCACGCATCCGGAAGTCGGCGCC
>Ga0207693_10003627_pt1 | contig 13191 bp, 12 predicted proteins | sample LARL81metaG_FD_184347 | JGI IMG/M metagenome (GOLD analysis project Ga0207693, IMG submission 184347) | Corn, switchgrass and miscanthus rhizosphere microbial communities from Kellogg Biological Station, Michigan, USA - LAR L8-1 metaG... | ecosystem: Host-associated > Plants > Roots >...
GGAGTCCGGTTGAGGATGGGCCGCCAGTTCCAGTGCTTCTAGTCCGCGGGATAACGGAAAGCGATGGCTGATGAGACGCTCCAATTCCATTTCCTGTCCCATTACGAAGCGCACCGATTCCTCCTGCAGCTCCACCGAAGCGCTGTACGATCCCAGCAAGGCCTTTTCGTCCACACAAATGGCCGCCGGATCCACCACCGCTTCGCCGTGCACTGTCTGAGCAAACAGCAACACCCGGCCGCCCGGACGCGCCGCATCCATGGCAGGCCGGATCAGGCCGTTGCCGCCCACCGCCAAAATCACGGCGTCGGCACCGCGGCCTTCCGTTAACTCGCGCACTCGCTGGGTCACGTCTGCGCGCGAGGCATCTATGGTCAGGCCTAAACCGAAGCTTTCAGATATTGTAAGCCTCTGGGAATACAAATCGGAAGTAATAACCCGTGCCCCGGTCCGCTTCGCCAACACGCTCAGAATGAGACCGATGGGGCCTTGTCCGATAACCAGCACAGTTTCGTCCGGTACCAGACGCAGGCTTACCACCCCCTTCATGCAGGTGTTCACAGGCTCAACGAAGCAGGCCTGCTCGAAGGACACGCCGCCGGGAATACGGACGGTGCCGTGCTCGACGATCCAGTCCATTACACGAACATATTCGGCGAACCCTCCACCGCTCGGATCAAAGCCCGCCGTGCATCCCACCTTCTTGTAGGTTTCGCACTGCGCGAAGGTCTGGTGCCGGCAGTAGTAGCAGTTCCGGCAGGGAATGTGGTGAAAGACCATCACGCGGTCGCCGGGCCGGTACTTCGTGACGCCCTCACCGACGGCCGCGACCATGCCGGAGGTTTCGTGTCCGAAAATGCGCGGTGCAGAATGGGAGCCAGTCGAGATTTTCTTCAGATCGGTGCCGCAGATCCCGCACGTGTGCACACGTACCAGAAGTTCGCCCGCGCCAATGGCAGGGACGGGCACGGTCTCCATGCGGACGTCATTCTTGCCGCGATACACGGCGGCCAGCATGGTCGATGGAATCGCCTGCTGGCGTTCTTCCACCGCGATTTGTCCAGCGATTGACATTACGAGGGCGTCTTCTCCTGCTTGGTTCGAATTTCGCTATGCGGCATTGTGTTGGTGAAGCGAATATCCAGCGTCAGATGATCGAGATACGGTTGGCCGGGAGCGATGAAGTGCGAGTCCGTCACCCGGAATACGCAGTAAAAGTTGTCGACCTTCACCACCCGCTCAGTGTTCAGCGCAATCACAGCGAACTTCCCCGGATCAAGCCAGCCGATTTGCTTGTGATCCTCGCTCGGATCGGGTGAGCTGATGAGCACGTCGGGATAGATCTTGTGATGCAGATCGGCCAGTTTCACTCGCCATCCCGTGATGCGCTGGTCGCTCGGGTCCGAGCGCTGGGGCACGCATGCGAAAGTGTAGCGATCCTTGCCACTCTGATCTTTCACGCGAATGTCACAGGTCGCATTGTGCAAATCGAGATCCACTTGCATCGACTGCTCAGTGATGCGCGTCGGCCCTTTGCGGAAGCTCTCTAGGTACACGAAGGTGGCTTCGGATTGCGCGAGAACTGCCGATGCGAGTCCGAGGACGACCGCGACAGTGACGACCGCAATGATCACGAATTGTTGACCACGTTTCATCAGACGACTTTTTCCGGTACTGCTATTGCGTACAGCGATTGCAACCTCGCACTCAACGCCCGCGCCGCTTTTGCGCTGTTCTGCGCGAGACGCAAAACGTCGGGCCAGATGAACGGCCGACTGGCCGCGTACAGCGCGAAGCTTCTCACGCGAAAACTGCCATCCGCGGCGATGAAGCGATCCATAGGCGGCATGGCGAATCCCACTTCATCCGAGATTGCCTTCACGGCAGCGAACCGCAGGCCGCGTGCTTCGGCGCCTTTGGCCACGGCCGCAGCTTCCATGTCCACCGCCTGCGCACCGTAGGACTTCGCGAGCTTCGCCTTCTGCTCGGCACCCGCTACCGCCGGTGAACTGACCAGAACGCCATTGCCGGATCCGGTGTCGTTGCGGCTTCCGTCTCTCGCATCGACAACGTAACGAGGCTGGAGCAAGTCACCGACTCGCAACTTCTCGTCGAGCGCTCCCGCGAACCCAGCCGACAGAACGACCGACGGCCGGTACAGCGCGATGATGGCCTCTGTCGCTCGCCGCGCCGCTTCGAATCCCATGCCGCCGCATACGACAACCGCGTTGTCTGACTCGAAAAATCGAAGCTTTCTATCGCCGTATTCATGATCGGCGACGCGCCAGTGACGGACCAGCGGTGCAACTTCGCGTTCCAGCGCGGCGACGACGGCAACTTCAGGCATAGCCCTTTGCCCGAAACCACGAGACGGCACGGCGTAGTGCGCCATCGACCGGCACTGTCTCCCAACCCAGTTCGCGCTCCGCCTTCGCCGAGGAGACGAACATTTTCTTTCTCCCCATGCGGACCGCGTCGATGGTCGCTCGGGGCTCGCGGCCGCGAATCCACCCCGTGAAGACTTCATCGACCACGCCGGTGGCCAATGCCATCGCGTATGGCACTTTTACTTTTGGCGACGGCAGCCCAGTGATCGCGGCGAGTTTGTCGAGGATCTGCTTCAGCGTAAGATTCTCGCCGCCCAGCACGTACCGCTGGCCACTTCTTCCCTTCTCCAGCGCCAAAATGTGTCCGCGTGCGCACTCGGTGGCGTCGACCAGGTTCAAGCCCGTGTCCACATACGCGGGAAACTTCTTCTTCAGGAAGTCCACCACGATGCGGCCCGAGGGCGTCGGCTTGATATCCATTTCGCCGACCGGGGTGGATGGATTGACGACCACCACGTGCTGCCCCGCGCCACCCGCTTCCATCGCGATCTGCTCAGCCATGAATTTCGACCGCTTGTAGTGGCCGATCATGTCGTCCAGGGCCACGGGCGAATCCTCATCGGCGACCGTTCCGTTCGCGCTGAAGCCCATGGTCGCCACGCTCGATGTGTAGACCACGCGCCGGACGGTGTTCTTGCGTGCCGCTTCCAGTAGCGCGCGTGTGCCCTCGACGTTCGAGCGATACATCTGCTCCGGATCCCGCACCCACAGCCGGTAATCCGCGGCCACGTGAAACACCGTGTCGCAGCCAGCGATCGCTTTTTCCAGTGATGCCGCGGAACGCAAATCTCCGGTCACGCGATCCGCCTTCAGACCTTCGATATTCCGTAAATCGCTGGTAGAGCGCACCAGCAATCGCAACTCCGCTCCCTGCTCTGCGAGAACCCGCGCGACATGAGCACCAAGAAATCCGGTCGCGCCCGTGACGAATGCCTTCAAGAGCAGTCACCAGTCGCTAGTCTCCAGTCGTCAGTTGGAGGATTCCAATGGTCAATCATTTTGGAACGCAAAACTCCGTGTCTCATCCATCGACCGGATGAAGCCCCTGGGTGCACGCAGATCTCTCAGTGACCGTTGCGAAAGGAACCAACCGGCTCTCCCGCCACCATCTTCGCGTACGTAGTGAGTGCGAGCAGCGGGAAGTATTGCCGGTACATGTGGTACTTCAGGTAGAACACGCGCGGGAAGCCGGTTCCCGTGTATTGCGGCTCGTCCCACGAACCGTCTTTCAATTGCGTGCGCAGAAGGTAGGCGATACCGCGCGCCACCGAATCGCTGCGCATGTCGTTGGCCGCCATCAGGCCGAGCACGGCCCAGGCGGTTTGTGACGCGCTACTTGGGCCGATGCCCTTCTGATTCGCATCGTCGTATGATTCGCAGGTTTCGCCCCAGCCGCCGTCGGGATTCTGCACCATGCGCAGCCACTCAGCGGCCTGCTGGACATAGGGCTCGTGATGATCGACTCCGACAGCCTCCAGCCCGCGCAGCACCAGCATCGTGCCGTAGACGTAATTCACACCCCAGCGGCCGAACCAAGCACCGTCGGACTCCTGCTCCTTGCGGATAAAGTCGATCGCCTTCTTCACGGCCTGGTGGTTCTTGTCGTAGCCGTAGGTCGCGAGCATCTCGAGGATGCGCCCCGTGATGTCGACCGTCGCGGGATCGAGCATGGCGTTGTGATCAGCAAACGGAACGTACTGGAACACCATGCGGTCGTTATCCTTATCGAACGACGCCCAACCGCCGTTGCGGCACTGCATGGAAAGAATCCAATCGATGGCGCGCTGCACCGATTCGTGCTGGTAGCGGCCATTCGGGTGTTCGACCCGGCTCAGGCCGAGGCAAACCTGCGCGCTGTCGTCAACATCGGGATAGAACTCGTTGTTGAACTCGAAGTACCAGCCGCCGGGCTCGCCTTGCGGATTTTTCACCTTCCAGTCGCCCACGGTGCGGACCTGCTTCTGCAACAACCAGTCGGCGCACTTGACCATTCGAGGATCGTCGGCGGGGATCCCAGCCTCGCCCAGCGCGAAGAGTGCATAGGCCGTGTCCCACACGGGTGACACGCAAGGCTGCATGCGGAAGGTTTCGCCTTCCTCGATGCCCAGCTTTTCGAATTCGTCCATGGCGCGGATTACCTGGGGATCGTCCGCCGAATAGCCCAGGCAGCGCATGGCGATCACCGAATTCATGATCGAAGGGAAAATCGCGGCCAGGCCGTCGCTCATCTCGAAGCGCTCGAGCATCCACTTCTCAGCGCGTTTCAGCGCGAGCGAGCGCAGCGGGCGAATGTGCACGCGTTCGGCCCAATGCGTAATGCGGTCGAGCACCAGGAAGAAATTGCGCCAGGAGACCAGCTTCTTGTCCCAGTGCAGGTGCATGCGCGACTTGTCGCGACCACCAACAAAGAGTTCGCCAATACCCATCTCGTCAGGAAGCTTTTTGAAAGGCTTCTTCGCGTAGCAAATAGAAAGAGGCACCAGCATGGCTCGCGACCAGGAAGAAATCTCGTAGATGTTGAACCAGAACCAATTCGGAAACAGCACGATCTCGGGCGGAATCGCGGGAATCGCGTCGTAGTCGTACTGCCCGAAGAAGCAAAGATAGAGCTTGGTGAAGGTGTTGACCTCGGTCACGCCGCCGAGTTCGTGAATCTTCGTGCGAGCCCGCCGGAGGGCCGGATGGTCGGAGCGCAAGCCCGCAAGCTTCAACCCGAAGTAGACCTTGACCGACACGCTGACGTTCGAAGGTCCGCCGCGATAAATGCTCCAGCCGCCGTCCTCGTTCTGCTGCTCGAGCATGTAGCGCGCAGCCTTGGCGAAGCGCTGCTCGTCGACTGTACCCAGCATCGTGTGCAGGATGAGGTAATCGGCCTCGAGCGTGGCGTCGGCCTCAAGCTCGCCGCACCAGTAGCCGTCCTCATGCTGCTCGGAGAACAGCAACCGGCGCGCGGCATCGGTCGCCGCTGCCACCCGGCTGGTCAGATCGTCAATTTTTCCGAAACGAAGTTGAGGCGCTGACTTGGTGGAAAGCTGGGGGGAGTGTTCATCCATACGAGATTGGGACTCCATCAATCCGCGCTAACGCTCGCGGGGGCGCTGGCAATGGCCTCTACGATTTCGGGAGGCAGGCCAAAACGCACGTTTTCAGGCATCACTTCCAGTTCCTGCACGTTGTCGAAGCCCTTGGTCGCGAGGTACTTGACCACTTCTTCAACCAGGCACTCCGGCGCCGACGCTCCCGCGGTGAGCGAGATCGTCTTCACGCCTTCAAGCCAGTCAGGCTGGATGTTCTTGTAGCTGTCGATTAGATGCGCGTTCGTGCCGAGGTTGCGCGCCACCTCGACCAGGCGGTTGGAGTTCGAACTGTTTTCTGACCCGACCACCAACAACAGGTCCGCCTCGGAAGCCACTTCCTTTACAGCCACTTGCCGGTTCTCGGTCGCGTAACAGATGTCTTGCGCGTGCGGTCCCTGGATGTTGGGAAATTTCTTTTTGAGCGCGGCAATGATGTCCTTGGTCTCGTCGAGGCTTAGGGTCGTCTGCGTGAGGTACGCCACGCGGTTCGGATCGGGGACCGTCAGGGATTCGACTTGTGCGGGCGATCCAACAACTTGGGTGACGGTGGGTGCCTCGCCCAGCGTGCCGATGACTTCATCGTGATCGCGGTGACCGATAAGGACCAGCGAGTAGCCTTCCTTGGCAAACTTGACGGCCTCGACGTGAACCTTGGTGACGAGTGGGCAGGTCGCATCAATGACGCGCAGCTTGCGCTCTTCGCTGGCTTTGCGGACCTCAGGCGAAACCCCGTGGGCGCTATAAATTACGCGTTCCCCTTCAGGAACTTCATCAACACTATCGACGAAGATGGCGCCTTTCTCCTGGAGTTCTTCGACCACGAACCGGTTGTGGACGATCTCTTTGCGAACGTAGATCGGAGGCCCAAACGCCTCGAGGGCGATTCGCACGATGTCGATGGCACGTACCACCCCGGCGCAAAATCCTCGGGGCTTTAGGAGCAATAAAGTTTTGGTTTCGCTGGTAGACACTATGAGATCCTTGTCGTCTTCGGCCTTGTATTAAGGGTACACTTTTCCCCAGAAAAGTTAACCCTAGACTACCTGATGGAACCCCTTTGGTCAACGTAAGCTATAGAAAGGGTTAGGATTAACAGCGAACGGTAGTCCATGCGGATTGAACGGGGCGGGATAAGTGCCGAGCCCACATCGATTTGAGTTTTCCCTTCCGGCGCGGAGCTGCTATTCTCCCCATCTTTCCGGAAGGTCCGCATGGGGATCAGGGTCGTCGGGTGGTTGATTGTCCTCCTATCTCTTACCAGTGTGGCCACAGCACAGACCACTAAATCGGACTCCTCTTCTTCTTCCGATGATACGGCCGTGCTGGAAGAACTGGCTTGTACGGCCGGGCGCGCCTACGCCGAACGCGACCTCCCTACCCTCGAGCACCTCAGCGCCGACGACTGCGTGCAGACTGACGTTCCGGGGAGGAGTGTTGCACCGCGCTGAGTGGCTAGACTTTGTCCGCAACCGGATGTCGGAGCTTCAGGTGGATTGCGATTCGGTCGAGGTGCGGGTATACGGTGAGAGCGCGGTGGTCATGGGAGGCTGGACCTAAACGAGAAAATCGGCGCCGGGCAGCCCGGGGATTCATTCTCGCTGGACCTCTTTTTGGACGAAATCAGGGGATGGCTGGAAGCGGCACGCCTTTCAGAATACCTATGTCAATCCCAACGCGGATAAGTGCGCGATGGAGGAGGCGGCCAAGTGAAGAGAACACAAGGCTGAGCGCCATACGCTTACTCGAAGCCCAAGTCGGAAAGTTCCTTATCGGTAAGTGGAGCAAAGGCGTCCGCGGAACAGGTGATTTTCCCAGTCATACTTCCGGCCTGGCGCTTCTTGCGTGCCTTCCTAATCGGCACCAACTTGGCCATAGGCTCGTTCCCGCGCACAATGATGACTTCCTTGGCCGGAAGCCGCTTCTTCGAGCAGGCGCGACAGATTGGCTTTTGCCGTTGGATCGTGTACTTCATGGTAGCTGCGTATGCTAGCTGAACAGTCGGTTGGGTCAATTCCCTCAATCTTTGGCTTAAGCATTCGCTTTGATCATCTGCTCAGCGTGCTTCAGCGAGCTTTCCGTAACCTTGGCGCCGCTTAGCATGCGAGCGACTTCCTGGGTGCGCTCGTCGCCAGTTATGTTTCGGACGGTGGTCTTCGTGCGGCCGGCGGATTCCTTCTTCTCGATGCGGTAGTGATGGTCGGCGAAGGTTGCAATTTGCGGAAGGTGGGTGACACACAGCACCTGGCTGGTGCGTGAGAGTTCTTTGAGTTTCTTGCCGACGGAGTCGGCGGCTCGGCCGCCGATGCCGGTATCGATTTCGTCGAACACCAGCGTGCGCGGAACGCCCGATCCTTTCTTCTTCCCTCCGGATACCGCAGTGGCTTCGACGCTGGCCTTCAGAGCCAGCATGACGCGCGACAGTTCCCCGCCCGAGGCAATGTGTTCGAGGCGGCGGAGGGGCTCGCCGGGGTTGGTGGAGATCATGTACGCAACCTGATCGAAGCCCGAGGCGGACCAGTTCTGTTCTTCGTCGGATCCAGTCACTTCAATGTGAAAGCTCGATTTCATCGCCAGATCGTTGATGGCGGCTTCCACCAGCTTCTCGAGTTTGCGGGCAGCCTCGTAACGTTTCTTCGAAAGCCCACGCGCCGCGGTCAAATATTCCTGAGCGGCCGCGGCCAGTTCACTGCGCAACTGGCGGAGAACCTCATCTTTGTTCTCCATTTCGGAGAGTTTGCGGGCCGCCTCGGCACCGAAGGCGATCACGTCATCGAGGGTGGCGCCGTACTTGCGTTTCAAGCGGTCGATGGCAGCCAGGCGGTCTTCGACTTCGGCCAGATGTTCGGGCGAGGCGTGAATGCCGCCCGCGTAGTCACGCAAGGTCGCGCCCACGTCCTCCACGCTGATCAGTGCCGATTCGAGCGCGGCCAGCGCTTCCTGAAATTTCGGCTCGTAGCGGGCCAGTTCCTCGACCTGTTTGCGCGCCGAGCGCAGCGACGAGGCGGTGGACGAATCGCCTTCATAGAGCAGATCGAACGCGTTCATGGCCGCGTTGTAGATTTTCTCGGCGTTGGCCAAAACGCGCTTCTCATTTTCGAGACGCTCGTCTTCGCCGGCCTGCAACTTAGCGTCTTCGATCTCGCGCTTTTGAAAAGTCCACAGATCGAGCAGGCGAAGGCGGTCTGTCTCGTCGCGCTCGAGTTCTTCGATGCGGCCTCGGATTCCGGTCCATTTGTGATACGCGTCGTGCACGCCGGTGACTTGTGCGCAGGCGTAAGCGTCGAGCAGGGCAAGCCGCGCCGGCCCGTCGAACGCGGCTAGGGTTTCGTTCTGCGCGTGGACGGTTGCGAGGTACGGGCCGATCAGCTTCAGCACGGCAACCGTGGCGGGCTGGTTGTTGACGAACACCCGCCCCTTGCCGCCCTGGGCGATCTCGCGGCGGAGAATCACGGAGTCGCTTTCGGAGTCGAGCCCGTTTTCCTCGAGGATGCGGGCGATGGTTTTCGATGCGCTGCTCTCGATTTCGAAGACGGCAGAGATGACTGCCCGGTCCGCTCCTGAACGAATAACGTCGGTGGAGGCTTTCTCGCCGAGCAACAGCGTGAGTGCATCGATCAGGATCGATTTGCCGGCGCCCGTTTCGCCCGTAAGCAGGTTGAGTCCGGAGGCGAAGGCCACCGCTACGTTATCGATGACCGCGTAGTTCTCGAGGCGCAGTTCGACGAGCACCGAGGATCCTGGGTTGCGAAGTTGAGCGCAGCATAGCACGAAGCAGGTAACAGGTCACAGATGACAGGTCACGGGGAAGGCACGGGTGGAGTGCTGGTCTTAAGGCCTTGGGCTTTGGCTTTGGGCTTTGGGTCTCAGTTGTCAGGTGTCAGGACTGCCATCTGAAGTTCAGTTGCGCATTTTTTGTTTCGTTTGTCGGGTGTTGGTTGCTGGCAATGTTTCGGTTTGCCGATCTCGCCGCTGGCGGTTCATCCTCGTCGCCTCGTCCCTGCTGCTCTCTGCTACTGCGGCAAGCAGACACTTTTCCACCTCGCGACTTCACTTTCTCTACTGTCCTGGTGCGTTGCCCACCTTGGTTCGACGGAAAAACTCGGGCTTACTGTCGTTAAGCTGCTCATCTCAGGGACTATAATTAGTGGACGCTCCGCTTCGCAGACACAAACTATTCTGGAGGTCACGCGGCGCCTCGCGCGTCTTCATATTCAAGATGCTGAATGCATACTGGTTAGCCTTCGCAGTCGGCGGCCAAGTTCTGGATCTGGTGAGCCAGACCGGCTTCGTCGCTAAGTTTGTCCTCCTTCTTCTGCTGGCTTTCAGCGTGCTCTCCTGGGCCATCATTCTTTCCAAATGGAGCCTGCTTCGACGCGCCCGCGTGCAGAGCGGACGCTTCGTACGCGCATTCCGTAAAGCGCAGCGCCTTACGGATGTTGCGGCGGTGGCGGATCAATTCCGCCCCAGCCCGCTGGTCGGCGTCTTCGAAATGGGCTTCGAAGAGTACAAGCGCGGAGCGGGTCGCAGCCTTTTGCCCGTGCAGCGCGCCATGCAGATCGCAAATTCAGAAGAACTCACTCGGCTGGAACGCAATGTTCCATGGCTCGCTATCACCGGTGCCGTCACACCTTTCGTCGGGTTATTCGGCACGGTGTGGGGCATTATCGATGCCTTTCACGGACTGGGCACTGCTGGAGCCGCGACGTTGCGGGCAGTGGCGCCCGGCATTTCCGAAGCGCTGATCACGACCGCCGCCGGGTTGGCCGCTGCAATTCCAGCCGTGATCGCCTACAACCTGATCGGCAGTTCGATCCGCGAGTTTGCTTCGCGTGGCGATGACTTCGCGCTTGAGATGCTGAACGCGGTGGAACGGTCATCGGTGCCGGTGCAGGCCGACCCGGCTGGAGCTCGACGCTGATGGCTTTCACAGGCGCTAACGGTCGAACGCAGACCTCGATCTCCGATATCAACGTAACGCCGCTGGTCGACGTGGTGCTGGTGCTGTTGATCATTTTCATGGTGACGGCGCCGGTGCTGCAGTCGGGCATCGAAGTGAGCGTGCCCAAGACGCGCACGGTCAAAGAGATCACCGAGGAACGCATGGTGATCAGCATCAACAAGCAGCAGCGCGTCTTCCTGGGCAACGATCCCATCAACATCAACGACATCAAGGCGCGCCTTCGGCAGAGAATCCGCGACCCGCAGAACCAGTCGGTCTTCATTCGCGCGGACGAGGATGTGCCTTTCGGCGCGTTTGCCACGGTGATGGACGCCGTGAAGGGCGCGGGCATCACCAACGTGAGCATCGTGACGCAGCCGCTGGATTCGAATGCAAGCCGACACTGAGATATTTTTCGAACACGGACGCCTGGGCAAACCACTGGCATGGTCCGCCGGGCTGCACGTATCGTTCGTGGGACTGATGATTCTGTTCGGCGTGATCCTGCCGGGGCGGCGCGGCGACGTGTGGGGAGCGGGCGGCGGCGGGGAGGCGATCGGCGTATCGCTGGTCAGCAACATTCCCCTGCCGGCTAGCCAGGTGCAGACCCAGAACGTCGTCGCCAACGAGTCGAAGGGTCTGTCGAAGTCACAGCCCATCGAAAAGGTGGAAGAACCCGACGCGATTCCAATCCCCGACAAAAGTACGAAGGTCAAGCCAAAACCGGTCACGAGCGCGAGCAAAGCCAAACCACAACCGCAGGCCGAGGAACCCAGCAACGAAGTGCCTTTTGGGCAGGGCGGACCAGTCAGCGGTCCTTACGGCACGTTCAGCTCGAACGGCGCCAAGGGCGGTTTCGGCGTCCAGGGCGGCGGCGGCGATTTTGGCTCGCGTTACGCTTACTACGTACAGGGGATTCAGCGGCGCATCACGGAAAACTGGATGCGTTACGAAATTGACCCGACGATCCGGCAGGCGAATCGGGTCTATGTCACGTTCGACATCAGTCGGTCAGGCCAGCCGTCGAATGTGCAAATCGAGCAGTCCAGCGGAGTACCTTCTCTGGATAACTCGGCGCTGCGGACCGTTCAACGCGTCGATTCGTTTGGGTCTCTGCCTCCCGAATATTCCGGCAGCAAGGTGTCGGTGGAGTTTTGGTTTGACTACAAGCGTTAAGCGTCACATGGAACAGTAATGACCGTCACACGATTTCAAATCTATCTTTTGGACATTTAGGAGTTGGTCGCGAGCATGGACTATCGTCACTTGAAGCCCCAATCCCACCGGAATACGATTCAGTTTTCATCCCGCGCCGCCGTTTCCACGATGCCGTCTTGCCGTTTGCTCATGCGTAGGTTCGCCGCGAACACAGCATTCGTGTGTCTGCTTGCCATTTTGCTGGCGGGAGTGAGTTCCGCGCAGGATTGGGTGCGCACCGGCACTGGTTTGGGTGTGGACAAAATCCGCCTCGCCGCGGCCGACTTCAAGCCCAGCACGCAAGATCCGAACACGGCCGCGCTCCTGAAAACTTTTAACGACACGCTCTGGAACGATCTCGACAACGCCGGTATCTTCGATATGGTTTCGAAAAGTTTTTATCCGACCGACGTTCCCGGCAGCCCAAATGAAGTGCGCTTCGAGCAATGGAATGCTCCGCCGCCGAACGCGTCGATGCTCGCCTTCGGCGATTTCGGCGCCACCGGCAATAATCTTCTAGTCCACGGCTGGCTTTATGACGTAAAGAATGTTGCCTCGCCCCAGGTGTTGGGCAAGCAATACACGGATGCGGCTACGGCGGACGCGGCCCGCGCCATCGCGCACAAGTTCGCCAACGAAATCATCTTCCGCCTGGGCGGCGGCGTGGCCGGCATTGCGGAGAGCAAGATCTATTTTGTGAGCGATCGCGGCGGCCACAAAGAAATCTGGGGCATGGATTACGATGGCTCGAACCAGCACCAGATCACGCATCAAGGAACAATTTCTCTTTCGCCACGCATTTCGCCCGACGGATCACGGCTTGCTTTCAGTTCCCTCACCAAAACCGGCTGGGAAATCACGATGTACTCGCTGGAGTTGAACCGCGGCGTGTCATTCGCGCGCTTCGGGGGAACGAATCTTTCTCCCAGTTGGGCGCCCGACGGAACCAAGCTCGCGTTCTCGTCGTCACGCGGTGGCGAGCCGAATATCTACGTGTCGGAACCCTCCGGGGCCAATCCTCGGCGCCTGACCAGCGACCGCGGTCCCGATGTGGGACCGACCTTTAACCGCAAGACAGGTGCGCAAATCGCTTTCGTCAGCGGGCGCACCGGACTTCCGCAGATTTACACCATGGAAGCCGACGGCACGAACGCCCAACGCGTCACCGACCAGGGATATGCAGTCTCGCCGTCGTGGTCACCCAATGGGCAATTCCTTTCTTTCTCATGGTTTCGTAAATATGGACCTGGAGCTCCGGGAGCCAATGACATTTATCTGATGGACATCGCCAGCAAGCAGTGGGTGCAGTTGACTCATGACGGCGGGCGCAATGATTTCCCATCTTGGTCCCCGGATGGACGCCATATTGTCTTTCAATCGAGCCGCTCGGGCAGCGAACAGATCTGGACAATGCTGGCCGACGGGACCAAAGTGCAACAGCTAACGTTCAGTGGCAGGAACTCCCAACCAAATTGGAGTTGGAAGTAGGCGACTAAAGTGTCAACATGAAGATGCACTTACCACTGTTATCATCCCCGGTTATGGCGGAAATGTTGGCCCGCGTAACCGGTCTATACCGTGCGCGGACGTG
>Ga0207693_10003628_pt1 | contig 13184 bp, 10 predicted proteins | sample LARL81metaG_FD_184347 | JGI IMG/M metagenome (GOLD analysis project Ga0207693, IMG submission 184347) | Corn, switchgrass and miscanthus rhizosphere microbial communities from Kellogg Biological Station, Michigan, USA - LAR L8-1 metaG... | ecosystem: Host-associated > Plants > Roots >...
CAGTTAAAACCGAAGAACACATCCACTCCAACAAACGCCAGGCCAAAAGGCTTGCCTCGCAATGGCAAAGCGGTTTTCGATCGAGCAAAACAGGTTCCTAGGCTCATTACTGTCGGACAGCTCGACACTTTAATCGGCGCACTTGTTCGCGAGGGGTACGAAGTAATCGGGCCCACAGCTCGCGATGGGGCGATTACCTACGAGCGCGTGAAGTCTGTTGCAGACTTGCCGGCGGGATGGACGGACGAGCAAGAGCCTGGGCGCTATCGCCTGCAGAGACGGGACGATCAGGCGCTCTTTGGGTACTCACAGGGAGTCCAGAGCTGGAAGAAGCATCTGCACGCCGCCGATGTGCGGTTGTGGGCGGCAGAGAAGGAAAATGGAAGCTTCCGTATCCTGAACAACGAGCCCGATGCCATCGCGCCAAAAGCCTTCCTTGGCGTGCGTGCCTGTGAGTTGGCAGCTATTGCGAAGCAGGATCGGGTGCTGCTTGAAGACAAGTACCACGATCCTTTCTACGCTTCGCGTCGCGAAAATGCCTTCATCATAGCCGTGCAGTGTTCGGCGTCAGCAGCAACCTGCTTCTGCGCGTCTGTGGGCTCAGGCCCGAAGGTGACGGGCGGTTTCGACCTGCTCGTGACCGAACTGATCGACACCGACAATCACAGATTTCTCGTCGAAGCAGGATCAGCGCGCGGTGCTCAGTTCCTCTCCGAGTTGGAGGCCGCTCCCGCATCGCCCCACGACATGCAGGCTGCAGAAGCGGCGATCACATCCGCCGCGCAGCAACAGCGCCAAATCGATACGCAAGGGCTGAAGGAATTCCTCTACGAAAACTTCGAGAACCCGCAATGGGATAAGCTTTCAGCCCGCTGCTTAAGTTGTGCGAACTGCACGATGGTGTGCCCCACTTGTTTCTGCACCACTGTTGAAGACGTTACCGATATCACGGGGCTCCATGCCGAACGCTGGCGGCGGTGGGATTCGTGCTTCACCTTGAACTTTTCTTACATTCACGGCGGGAGTATTCGTAATTCGACAAAGTCGCGTTATCGCCAGTGGATGACGCACAAGCTGGCGGCATGGACGGAACAGTTCGGGGAACCGGGTTGTGTGGGTTGCGGACGGTGCATTACGTGGTGTCCAGCGGCGATTGATATCACCGAGGAGATTCGCGCGATGCGGGAGGGAGTGAAACGTGCAGACTCTTGAAAGAATTATTGAGGAACATCCATTTTTCGAAGGGCTGGATCAGGCATTCATGGATCTCGTCCTGGGCTGCGCCACCAACGTGCGCTTCGGCAAGGATACTTACATCTTCAAGGAAGGCGATACAGCCAACACGTTCTACCTAGTCCGACAGGGCAACGTGGCGCTGGAGATTTTTGCGCCGCAACGGAAGCCTATCGTTGTCGCTACGCTTGGAGAAGGCGACGTGCTGGGCTGGTCGTGGCTTCTACCTCCGCATCACTGGAAGTTCCATGCGCATGTGCTCCAGGACACGCGGGCGATCGCGCTCGACGGGAAGTGCCTGCGTAAGAAATGTGAAGAGAACCACGACCTCGGCTATGAGTTTCTTAAGCGCTTCGCCGGCATCGTCGCCCAGAGACTCGAGTCCACGCGGTTCCAACTACTCGACGTTTACTCGGCACACAAATGACAGCAGCAGCGCCCCAACTCGATGTAATGCTCCCGTCGCCGTGCATGGTTAAGCAGGTCACGAAGGAGACTCCCGATACCTTCACACTGACAGTCGCGCGAGACGACAAAGCCGACCACCCTGCGTTCGCCCCGGGCCAGTTCAGCATGCTCTGGGTGTTTGGTGTTGGCGAATTGCCGATCTCGATCAGTGGGGATCCGTCGAATCGCGAGCAACTGGTTTACACAGTCCGCTCTGTAGGTAAAGCCACTCATGCACTCGTGAGCCAAAAGCCGGGCGCGGAGATCGGAGTGCGCGGGCCGTTTGGAAACGGTTGGCCGATGCAAGCCGCGCGGGGGCACGACGTCATCATCGTCGCAGGTGGAATCGGCCTCGCGCCGCTAAGACCTGCGATCTATGAAGTCCTGCAGAACCGCGCTGAGTACGGGCGCATGGTGATCCTGTATGGCGCGCGCAGTCCGCGCGAATTGCTATATCGAAAAGAGCTGGCCAGTTGGGCGAGACAGCCGGAGACGCAGGTGCTCGTAACTGTCGACTATGGCGGCCTGGGCTGGCATGGTCATGTGGGAGTTGTAACCACGTTGTTTAAGTATGCGCGGCTGCATCCGGCTCGCTCCGTGGCGATGATCTGTGGGCCGGAAATCATGATGCGCTTTGTGACTCGGCAACTGCAGGAGCACGGGTTGCAGGAAGAGAACACTTATCTGTCGATGGAACGCAACATGAAATGCGCAGCAGGTTTCTGCGGGCACTGCCAGTACGGACCGCACTTCATCTGCAAAGATGGTCCGATCTTTTCGTACGCCGAGATCGGGAAATTACTGGAGAAATATGAGCTCTGAGCGAAAGAACGGAGCGAAGGCAAAAGTGAAGGCGAGTGCAGGCGCAAAGTCACGAGCGAAGGCGTCTTTAAAACCGCGGATTGCGGTCTTCAAGTTCGCCTCCTGCGATGGCTGCCAACTGAGCCTGCTGGATACGGAAGATGAGTTGTTAGCGATCGCTGGCGCCGTCGAGATCGCCTATTTCCCCGAAGCGTCGCGCTCCATGATGAAAGGGCCTTACGACATCGGATTCGTCGAAGGGTCGATCACCACGCATCACGACGCACAAAAGATCCAGGAAGTCCGCCGCGAATGTAAAACGCTGGTGACCCTTGGCGCGTGTGCGACTGCAGGAGGGATTCAGGCGTTACGGAACTGGAAAGATGTGGACGAATTCATTCGAGTGGTCTATGCCTCGCCCCAGTTCATCAGCACCTTGAAACTATCGACGCCTATCGCCGAGCATGTGCCGGTGGATTTTGAGCTGCGCGGCTGTCCTATTAATAAATATCAGCTGATCGAGTTAATTGCGGCCACGCTTGGAGGTCGCAAGCCCAACATCCCGACCAATAGCGTATGCATGGAGTGCAAGCGCAAAGGGAACGTCTGCATCTCGGTGGCGCGCGGTATTGGTTGTTTAGGTCCGGTGACGCAGGCCGGTTGTGGGGCATTATGCCCCAGCTTCGACCGCGGGTGCTATGGCTGCTTCGGACCGATGGAGACGCCGAACACAGCCTCACTGACTGACCGGCTGCGAGTCTTGGGGCAGGCGGACGATCAGACGATGCGCAGCTTCCGCGGGTTCAACGCCTGGGCATGGCAGTTCCGCCGTGCCAGCGAGGAGTGTGAACACAAATGAGCCGTGCTGCGAGAACCATCCGAGTCGAAACACTTGCCCGGGTTGAAGGCGAAGGCGCGCTGCACATCAACCTCATCGGCGAGCGCGTTGCCGACGTAAAGCTCCGGATATACGAACCCCCACGTTTCTTCGAGGCCTTCCTTCGCGGTCGTCATTTTTCTGAAGTCGCAGACATCACCGCCCGCATTTGCGGTATATGTCCGATCGCTTACCAAATGAGTGCGATTCATGCCGTCGAGCGAGCACTAGGCTTGCGTATCGATCCGGCGGTGCGGATGCTCCGACGGCTCTTCTATTGCGGCGAGTGGATCGAGAGCCATGCGCTGCACGTGTACATGCTGCATGCGCCCGACTTCCTGGGATATCAGGATGCGATTGCGATGGCTAAGGACCATCCCGAGGTGGCGCAACGGGCTCTGCGACTGAAGAAGATCGGGAACAAGCTGGTCTCGCTAATGGGCGGCAGGGAGATTCATCCGATTTCAGCGGCGGTCGGCGGCTTCTACAAAACCCCCAGGCCTGAGCAGTTGCAGGAACTCGTCGAAGAGTTGAAATGGGCGGTCGATGCGTCAATTGCGACGGTGAAGTTTACGGCTGGACTGGAATTCCCTGACTTCGAGCAGGACTACGAATTTGTTGCTTTGCGCCATCCGGACGAATATCCATTTAATGAAGGGCGTCTGGTTTCCAACCGTGGACTTGATATTGATGCCGCCGAGTATGAAGACACCTTCCTCGAATTGCACGTGAAACATTCGAACGCGCTGCATTCGGTGGTGCGCGGGCGCGGCTCCTATCTGGTCGGGCCAATGGCGCGTTTCAACCTGAACTACAGCACACTGTCACCATCGGCGAAGCAGGTCGCGGCCGACGTGAAGCTGAAGCCACCAGTGCGCAATCCGTTCCGAAGTATCATCGTGCGTGCCGTAGAGCTGGTGTTTGCATGCGAAGAGGCGCTGCGAATCATCAAGGAGTACGAGCCACCTGCCGAGCCACGAGTAGAAGCTCCGAACCGCGCTGGAGTCGGCCAGGCGATCACCGAAGCTCCGCGTGGAATTCTGTATCACCGGTATGCCATCGACGAGAAAGGATTGATCGTCACTGCGAAAATTGTTCCTCCGACCTCGCAAAATCAGAAACGAATCGAAGATGACTTGCGGGAATATGCAGGTCGCCTGGCAGCGTGGCCTCTCGACGAGGCGACTTGGAAGTGTGAGCAGGCAATCCGCAACTACGATCCGTGTATTTCCTGCGCGACGCATTTCCTGAAGCTCACGGTTGAGCGCGACGACGAAGTGCAGAAATGAAAACGCAAATCATCGGCTGTGGCAATCGAAATCGCATGGATGACGCAGCCGGGGCGCTGGTGGCCGAGCGCCTGCGCCGGATGGGAATCGCAGCGGAAATCCAGGATGGCGGCGCATTTGAACTGATCGCAAGCTGGGAACGGCAAGAGCATGTCATCCTGATCGATGCGGTCGTGACCGGCTCCCCGGGTGGGACAATTCACGTTTGGGAAGGGACTCCGCCGCGCTTGCCGCGAACACAGCAAATCTCGAGCCATGGCTTTGGACTTGCAGAGGCCCTCCGACTCGGCAAAGCCCTGCACTGCCTGCCTGAGCACATCACTGTGTACGGGATTGAAGGCGGCGAATTCGGTGTCGGCGACAACATTTCGCCCGAGGTGTTGGCCGCGGTAACACGGGTGGCGGACCTGATTGCGGCAGAGCTCAGATCCCAGGACTTGCCGCCAGCCGAAACGGACATCGTGCAACTCAGCGGACATTGATTTGATTGCGGCAGTCCGCTAGAGAGAATCGAACAGGCGGGCGAGGGCGCCCGCCCCACATGACCATCCTCAGCTCACAGCCTGCAAATCAGTAGCTCGCGCTCGTAAACCATTTCGGGTGGAAGGTGCGCGTGCAGGTCGATGAAAAGTTCTTCGTGATCGATGACTTCATGCTTCCAGGCTTTGCGATCGACTTCCTGTAACGTCTCAAATTTCTCCATTGGAAAATCCAGTCCGGTCCAGTCCACATCCTTGTAGAACGGAGTCCAGCCGATAGGAGTTTCTTTGCCGCGGGTGCGGCCGTGAACGCGATCGACCATCCATTTTAGAATGCGGAAATTGTCACGGAAGCCGGGCCACAGGAATTTCCCATCTGCATCTTTGCGGAACCAGTTCACGTGAAAGACCCGCGGCGTCACATTGAGAGATCGCTGCATCTTGATCCAGTGACGGAAATAATCGCCCATGTGGTAGCCGCAGAACGGCAACATTGCCATCGGATCACGGCGCACTTTGCCGACTTCGCCGGCAGCGGCGGCCGTTGTCTCTGAGCCCATCGTCGCGCCGGCATAGACACCTGCGCTCCAGTTGAATGCCTGGTAGATGAGCGGAATGGTGTGGGCACGGCGTCCGCCAAAAACGAAGGCGCTGATCGGCACACCGTTGGGGTTTTCCCAATCAGGATCAATAGTTGGGCACTGCTTGGCGGGGGCGGTAAAACGCGCATTCGGATGCGCTACTTTCGCGCCGGTCTTCTTGGCAATCTCCGGAGTCCACGTGTTGCCCTGCCAATCGATGCATTCCGCTGGAGGTTCGTCCGTCATGCCCTCCCACCAGACGCCGCCTTCAGGGGTGAGTCCGACATTGGTGAAGATCGAGTTCTTCGCAAGGGAAGCCATGGCGTTCGGGTTCGTCTTCTCCGACGTTCCCGGAGCCACACCGAAAAAGCCTGCCTCAGGATTGATGGCGCGAAGTTGCCCGGTCGAATCGGGCGTGATCCACGCGATATCGTCGCCTACGGTCGTGACTTTCCAATCTTTCAGCGAGTCGGGCGGAATCATCATGGCAAAATTTGTTTTTCCGCACGCGCTGGGAAAAGCAGCGCAGACGTATGTCTTTTGGCCTTGAGGGTCTTGGACGCCGACGATGAGCATGTGCTCGGCCATCCAACCTTCGTCCCGCGCCATGTTAGAAGCGATCCGGAGCGCGAAACACTTCTTGCCCAGCAGCGCATTGCCGCCGTAACCGGAGCCGTAAGACCAGATCTCGCGACTTTCGGGGAAATGAACAATGTACTTCTCTTTGTTGCAAGGCCACGGAACATCCTTTTGCCCCGGCTCGAGCGGCATGCCCACAGAGTGCAGGCAGGGAACGACGCGCTTGTAGTCCTTGTCAATCTCTTTGAAGACCGGCAGCCCGATGCGCGTCATAATGCGCATGTTCACTACGACATAAGGCGAGTCCGTCAGTTGCACGCCGATCTGGGACATCGGGGAACCGACAGGTCCCATGCTGAAAGGCAGGACGTACATAGTGCGGCCGCGCATCGAGCCGCGGAAAACGGCGCGCAACTTGCGGCGCATCTCGTAGGGATTTTCCCAATTGTTCGTCGGGCCGGCTGCATCTTTGGAAAGCGAACAGATGAACGTCCGGTCTTCTACGCGGGCCACATCACTTTTGTCGGAGCGCGCCAGAAAACATCCCGGCCACAGCTTCTGGTTGAGGCGGATGAAAGTCCCGTTCGCAACCATTTCTTCGCAGAGTTGGTCGTACTCCTCCTGAGAGCCGTCCACCCAGTGGATACGCGCAGGCTGCGTGAGTTCGGCCATTTTTTCCACCCAACGAAGCAGGTGTTCGTTGGTAGTGAGAGGAGTTGCGGGATTAGTTTGGGTAAGAGTGGCCACAAATGCTCCTTTATGAACTCGGAGCACGCCGCCCGGCCGTTGGCTCGAACGGCGGCTGATATGACCTTCAATGTTACAGCAGCAGCGCGCACCAACGTTAGCCGGCGCGACTGTGAGGCGAACCGAAAATTCAGCTGTGGTTCATGGAAAATTCCGATGCAGGTCACCGTTGCAGTACCCGCGACCTGAGCGCACTTTTCGAAGTTTTCCACACCAAAAGTACGTGACCTTCTGTGACCTACTTTGCACACATATTTAAGGTGTTTAGCTTATTGGTGATGTACAGGAAGCACTGTACTTTGTGGCTGGGGCCCCTTCTAAATTCCTGATACGCAGTCTCCGACATGGCGGGGAGCCGTGCGGATTTGTGCTGGAACAACGGAGGGTAAATGAAGTACGCAGCATTGGGGCTGCTGATCCTGGGCAGCATTTTGTTTGTTCCAAGTCTTACGAGCAGCGCGCAAAGCGCTTCCGCTTCGATTGCTTCAACCGACCCAGATTTTTCTATAGTTGTCTTTCCCGACACGCAATATTACGGTGGAAATTACGCGTATGTTTTCCAGGACCAGGCGAACTGGGTCGTAAGCCATCAGGCATCCTTAAATATCAAAGCAGTCGTCGGGATGGGCGACATTGTTGACGGTGGAGGGTATCCCGTAGACAGCGCCGGCAATGTAGTCGGTACCTGCGCCACAGTTCCGCCGTCAACCTGGCAGACCCAATGGAAACAGGCGCAGTCGGCGGTGAACATTCTCGCTTCGCATGGAATCTACTATCAGCCGACGATCGGAAATCACGACTACGATTGCCAGGCGGACAGGCCTCAGCCGCGCAGTGCAACTAATTACTTCCGCTATTTTGGAAACTTGGCGCTCAGTCCTACGGCGTACATATTGGACTCAGCGGGCAAGCGCACGCCCAACTTCTACAAGACCATGAAGATCGGATCGAGCAATTTTATGATCTTGTCGCTGGAACTGTTTCCGCAGAGCTGGGTAGTGAATGCGGCCAACACGCTGATCTCAAACTTCAATGGGCCGGTGATTGTGGCGACACACGCTTATCTTTCGAGCGACGGCTCAGGGCCGACGTTCGGCGCCAACGCTCCGGCGGGATCGGCGTATCCCTTGTGCTCGGGATTTTCTGGGAGTATTTACGGTTGTCTGCCCGATTCGCTTAACTCGTATAAACCGGTTGGGGGCGGAACCGATGGAATTGGCCTCTGGTACAAACTGCTCAGTCAACATTCCAATGTGTTTATGGCACTGAGCGGACACGTTCGAAATCCAAATCCGGGCAACTATCCCAACGTGCCGAATTACAACGGCGTAGGGCGCGTAGACTGCAGTGTGCAGTCTTGGACGACGCTGTGCTCGAATCCGAACCGGCCGATTCAAATACTGTCCGATTTTCAGGGGCAGGGAAACAACGGTTACTTCGGATACGGGTATTTGCGGATTCTGACTGTGAGCCCTTCGCGAAAAACGGTGACGGTATTCACCTATTCGCCGTCGATTGCTAGCCGCCCGGGAAACTTTCCGGCAGGAATTCCGGTATACAAAACGGACACGTACGATCAATACACGCTCAACTTTCCTCCGACCTTCGGCGGGCCAGCGACGGAGATTACACACATCACTGCGCCACTCGACGGCAGCCATGTTCCGCTGAAGTTTGGGATTGCAGCATCGGCCAAGGGACCGGATAGCGCGAGCCATATGCAGGTCTATGTGAACGGAGTTAAGCAGTCCGACTATTCAGGTGTCAGCGCATTGCCCAGCGTCGCAACCGTAACCTTGCCGGGGCGTGGTGTTCATCGCATCGCCGTGCAAACGTACGACAACACGAAAGCAACCTGGGTCAAGTCGGTGATTTACGTGAGCAACCCATAGTTACCAGTCTCACCCTGCCGGATGGCAGAGTGAAAAGGCAATAGGTACTGTAGGCATAAAAATGCCTCTGCCTCCAAATTTCGGAACGCAGGGGCTATTTGCGAATTCAACTAAGCGTTTGCTTCAACTTCTGTTTTCGCCGCGTAGTGAGAGTCTACGTACTCGTCGAGGATCTTCATGAACTCGTCGACGATCTTGTCGCCCTTGAGCGTGGTGAACAGGCGGCCATCGACGTACACAGGAGCTTTCGGTTCTTCGAAGGTGCCGGGCAGCGAGATGCCGAGGTTCGCATGCTTTGATTCGCCGGGGCCGTTTACGACGCAGCCCATGACTGCAACCTTCATCTCTTCAACACCGGCATAGCTTTGCTTCCACACCGGCATCTGTTCGCGCAGGTAGGTCTGAATCTGCTCGGCCATCTCCTGGAAGAAGGTGCTGGTAGTGCGCCCGCAACCGGGGCAGGCGGTGACCTGTGGGGTGAAGCTGCGGATTCCAAGAGACTGCAGAATCTGTTGCGCGACGCGAACTTCTTCAGCTCGATCGCCGCCCGGCGCCGGCGTCAGCGAAACGCGAATGGTATCCCCGATGCCTTCTTGAAGAAGAATGGATAATCCAGCGCTCGAAGCGACAATACCTTTTGCGCCCATGCCCGCCTCGGTAAGTCCGAGGTGCAGTGAATAGTTGCAGCGGTTGGCGAGCGAACGATAGACGTCAACCAAGTCTTGCACGCCGCTGACTTTGGCGCTGAGGATGATCTGATCCGCACGCAGGCCGGACTCCTCCGCCAGTTTTGCCGAATTGAGCGCGCTCACGACCATAGCTTCCATCATCACGTCGCGAGCTTCTTTGGGTTCGGACGACCGCGAGTTCTCGTCCATCATGCGAGTGAGCAGCGACTGGTCGAGCGATCCCCAGTTGACGCCGATCCGAACCGGCTTTTGATTCTCAACAGCGACGTCGATCATCGTGCGGAAATTGTCGTCATTTTTTCGCCCGACGCTGACGTTGCCAGGATTAATCCGGTACTTGGCGAGGGCCTTTGCGCAAGCAGGGTACTTCTTGAGCAGGATGTGGCCGTTGTAGTGGAAGTCACCAATGATCGGAACGCGGATGCCCCGGGCGTCGAGCTTTTCGACGATGTGCGGGAGGGCGGCTGCGGCATCTTCATTGTTGACGGTGACGCGAACCAGTTCCGACCCCGCGCGAGCCAGTGACGCGACCTGCTCGACGGTGGAGGCCACGTCGGCTGTATCGGTGTTCGTCATTGACTGCACCACAACTGGTGCATCGGAGCCCACGCGCACGTTGCCTATGGTGCAGGTGACGGATTTGCGGCGTTGAATCGAAGCCATGGGAATCTCTAGTTTAGCAGACAGCCGCCAAAGGGTTGGAGACGGCTACTTCCCCGCATGACTGAGGGTTATTGGCCGAAAGCCAGACTACGGTAGCCGCGTTCCCAGGGTCTTTACGATATCGTTGTAAATGACGACCGCAGCGAACAGCACCAGGAAAACGAAGGCCGCCTGGTAAATCCGCTCTTTAATCGGCAAACTGATATCTCGCCGCATGAGTGCTTCGATGAAGAGCAGCAAGATCACGCCGCCGTCCATAATCGGGATGGGCAGCAAGTTAAAGATGCCGAGATTCAGGCTGATCCCGGCTGTCAATTCAAGCACAGGCATCCAGCCCTGTTGCGCGGCCGCGCCAGCCTGCTGCGCGATCCCAATCGGGCCGGATACGGCTTTCAACGAGGCCTTGTGCTGTACGAGCCTTCCAACCAACTCAAGAATCATTGTGGAGAGTTTCCGGTTCGTCGCGAGCGATTGGTTGAATGCGTCCGGCAAAGAGAGTTTGCTAACTGAGATCGGATAGGAGTTCCTGAATCCGAGGCGATAATGTTTTTCCGTGGCGCCTGGAGTATCCGCAAGAACGGGAGTAACATCGAAATTCAGCTGCTGGCCGTTACGCGCGACGGTGACCTGCAACTGCTTGTCCTTCGTGTGCTGCAAGCTGTCGATCATTGACTGAATCGACGGAACCGCCTGGCCATCGATCGAGAGAATCCTATCACCCTCTTTTAGTCCAGCTTTCGCGGCAGGCATGCTGGCTTCCACGTCGCCGATAACGACCGGGACGTTGGGAACCCATCCGGCTGATGGAGGTTGTTCGGAATTGCCGACAGTTGGAACCACCGTGCCCTGAATGCGTTCATTGCCCCGTTGGACGACGTAGGGGAGCGGCTGGTTCGCGCTCACCAACTGCTTCATGTCCACTTGTTCCCATGTGGGATTCTGGACGCCGTCAACTTGGACGATGTGGTCACCTGGCTTGATGCCGGCCTTCTCAGCAGGAGAATTGTGCTCCACTGATCCAACAACCGCCGGCTCATCCATGTAGGCAGCGTGCTCGTAATGCACCATGTAAACGCCGGTCAGCAACAAGACCGCCAGCAGGATGTTCATGCTGGGCCCGGCGATGGCGATCAGAAAACGATGCCAGCGCGAATGGTTGACGAACTCGCGAGGATCGTCCGTGTGGCGGTCCATCGGGTTCTCACCACTCATCTTCACGTAGCCGCCGAGCGGAATGGCGTTGATGCGGTAGTCGGTCTCGCCCTTGCGGAAGCCGATGAGGCGCTTGCCAAAGCCGATTGCGAACTGCTCCACGCGCACGCCCAGCAGCTTGGCCACGGCATAGTGGCCGAACTCGTGGATGAGAATCATGAAGCCGAGAATTACCGCAACCGAGAAGAGTGAGATGAGCACTGAATTCAACATTAGAGACTAGTTTTGAGGCATCGCCGCAGGAACACTCCTCAGGCGAGCAACCCTTTCGCGTGCGCTGGCGCGGGCTTGTTGGTCCACACGCAGCACTTCTTTAATAGATTCCAATTTGCCCACCGGCGTTTCAGAAACCACCTCTGCAATCAGTACGGCAATCTCCTCAAACTGGATGTTCCCATCCAGAAACGCCGAAACTGCGACCTCGTCGGCAGCGTTTAACGCTACGGTCTTTCCGCCGCCTGCCGCGGCTGCTTCGTATGCTAGGCGCAGACAAGGGAATTTTTCCATGTCGGGAGGGCAGAAATCGAGGTGCCTTAAGTCACTCAGACTAAAGTTCAACTCGGACGCAATGCGGTCCGGGTACGTCAGCGCATACAGGATCGGCAGGCGCATGTCGGTGACCGAAAGCTGGGCCAGGATGCTCCCGTCCACAAACTCAACCAGAGAATGAATCGTGGACTGCGGATGGACGATGACTCCTACTTGCTCCGGCGGCAAGTTGAACAAACGGCAGGCCTCAATCACCTCGAACCCCTTGTTCATCAATGTGGCCGAGTCGATAGTGATGCGGTTGCCCATTTTCCACGTGGGATGGTTCAGCGCCTGCTCGACGGTGATGTCGGCGAACTTCGACTTGGGCGTGTTCAGGAACGGCCCTCCGGAAGCTGTCAGCCAGATGCGTCGGACTTCGTCCATGCGGCCTCCACGGAGGCACTGGTGCACGGCGTTGTGTTCGCTGTCGATAGGCAGCAGCGGCTTGCCTTGGCGGCGGGCCTCGGCGGTGATGAGCTCCCCGGCGGCGACCAAGCATTCCTTGTTGGCCAAGCCGATAACCTTTCTGGCTTTGACAGCTTCGTAGGTGGCTTCGAGCCCGGCGACACCCACAATTGCACTGACCACGAAATCGGCGTCGGGATGCGTGGCCACGCGGACAGTTCCAGCGGCGCCATGGGTGATCTCAATGTCGCTGATGCCTGCTTCATGCAGCCGAACTCTAAGGTTGTTCGCGTGGGACTCGGCAGCCACCGAGATGACGCGGGGACGCCAGCGTTTCGCCTGCTCAAACGCAAGATCGAGGTTGCGTCCGGCGGCGAGCGTCACAACCTGAAAGCGGTCGGGAAAAGATTCAACCACACTAAGGGTGCTCCGGCCGATCGAGCCAGTCGATCCCAGGATCGCAATGCGCTTCATGGATAGAGATATGGTACTAGAAAGGCGGCTTAAAGCAGTTACCTTACGTCGTCACTCCCAAACCGCACCTCGGAACTTTCACCGCCCCTCCGGTGTCTCTGCGTGTACGTGAGGGAGTGCCCAATGCTCGAAGCCAGGGAACTGACAAAGTCGTACTCTTCCGTACCCGCAGTAAAAGACGTCACCTTCTCGCTGCGTCCCGGCGAAGTGCTAGGATGCCTCGGCCCGAACGGTTCCGGAAAAAGCACGACCGTCAAGATGCTGATCGGACTTCTCGATCCCACA
>Ga0207693_10003630_pt1 | contig 13179 bp, 11 predicted proteins | sample LARL81metaG_FD_184347 | JGI IMG/M metagenome (GOLD analysis project Ga0207693, IMG submission 184347) | Corn, switchgrass and miscanthus rhizosphere microbial communities from Kellogg Biological Station, Michigan, USA - LAR L8-1 metaG... | ecosystem: Host-associated > Plants > Roots >...
AACGAACCGGCTCAGGTTTAGAAGAACAGCAAAAACCAAATGAAGTGAAAGATGCGCCATGATACTCCTCGCGAGCCCTCAGAAAGCCAGCATTTTCCGCTGGTCGCGAGCCCGACCGTCTGCCCGCCGATCGGCAGCCACTCAGTGCTCGCTCATTTGGATAGGAAGGCTGGTCGTGGGAGCGGACATTCTCAGAAAAATTATCGGAACAGCAGCCGTTTGGGGTTACATAGGCCCAGTCTCCGCATCACGCCTCGTGACACGCAGATTGCCCGCGGAAGATCGACAAGAATCTGGTGTGGGATCATGGAGTCCAAAAAGGGGCTGGTCGAGCGGCTGAACGTAATCCTGGCAAGTAGAAGCCTTACTTTGTATCAAGTCTCGCAGAGAACGACCGCCCTCTACGGACGGTCATCTCCCAGCTTCGTGCCTCACAATTTCTACTATGCTCTCGGGCGGGCAAATTTCAGCCCCAGCCTCCACCAACTACTGGCCTTGAGCCACATCTCGAACTACCGTTTTCACGACTGGCTGCGGGTATTCGGATTTCACCCGGAAGACATTACTCACTTGCAGGCTAGCCTCCCTTCCAAACGAACGATGATTCTCGATTCATCTCTGGAGGACCCCGAGGCCTGGGTTCCGTGGTTCCGAAGCAGGCCAGGAAGCCTTCCAGCGCCGGAAATCGCGCCCATGGGTCGGCTCCTGGAGTCCGCTCCGCAGGAGCGCGTCTGTTCACTCCCGCAAACAAGGGCACATAACTTCGTGTACGCGAGGATTGGATCGGAGGACGCATTCGCATTTCCAGACTTGCTTCCGGGCAGCATCGTTCGCGCCAATGCTAGCCTGGCAAGATCGATGCTGGCTGCAGCAAACGGAAAGAGATCAGAACGCCTGTTTCTCATTGAACACGCCAAGGGGTTTTGCTGCTGCCGGATCCGCGTCGCAGGCAGACACCGCATTCTGCCGCTGAGCACACAGCTGCCCTATGCACAGGTGGAGCTCGAGCTCCCGACCGAAGTGCGAGTGATCGGGGTCCTAGACCTTGAAATACGTCCTTTGCTCACACCCGAGGCAGCGGACGTGCCCACTGAATTGGCAAAACATTGGAGACCTTCCGCACTGGTGCGGCAGGAGTCGAAGCTGAGCCTGCTGCTACACGGTGCGCGGTTGAAGATGGGCTTGTCCTTGCGAGAGGCCTCGGCGATGAGCCGCCGCGTCGCCGCCGAACTGGGCGACGAGCAATACTTCGCCGCACCAGGCTCTCTTTCCGACTATGAGGCAGTCGACAATTCGCCGCGGCATATTCATAAGGTGATCACGCTCTGCGCGGTTTATGGGTTGCATTTCTCGACATTCCTGAACAGTATTGGTGTCAATGTGGAGAATGCCGGCAAACATCCCATGCCCGACGGTCTGGTTCCCCGCAAACTTCCAAGCGGACCCGCTCGCGCCGAAAACCATGGGCCGATGGACGGAGGCTTGCTCGAGCAACTGCTCAGACGATCCGGGCACGTGCCAACTTTTCTGCGTGGGTGTCTGTCCGACTTGTCTGGCCTCAGGACTTTGTCCCTGAACGACTTTTTCTGGGTTGGTGGAGATCAGAACCCTCTCCACCCTCTTCTGGCAAACGGATTGATCGCGATCGTAAACCGGCACAGAAAAAAGGCTCTTCATTCCCGATCCAGGCCGTTGTGGCAGCAGCCCCTCTACCTCCTCCTGAAGCGTGGAGGAACATACCTTGGCGGCTGTTGCAGTCTGGAGGAGGGGACATTGGTCATACATCCGTGCCTTCCGAACCATCAGCGACCGGAGCATCTGCGGAACCACATTGATGCGGAAGTGGTCGGGCAGGTGGTCACGATTGCGAGAATGCTCTAACACGCCGGTCCCATTCCCAAACATGAAATCTGAGTGCAGCCTGGTCCATTCTGACAATGGCGGGGGAGATCATTCTCAATTGTCGGGTTTGCGAACAGATCAGGGGAAGGATGGAATGCCGATCGATCCTTACCCTACTCTGTGGCGGTTCGGCTGAAGCGAAATTCGTTGTCTTTAAGGGCGCGAAACGACATGAGCTCGTGGATTCCTCCGGAGATTCGCTGGCTGTCCAAGCAAGTTCGTCCCTTTCTTCACTGGCATGCTGCCAGTATCCTCTGCATCTCGGTCGGCAGTTTCCTTGGACTGCTCGCTCCGCTAGTCCTGAAATCTTTGATAGATCTGGTCCTGCCTAGCCGGAGGATCGGTCTTCTGATCGTGACGGTGGGCCTGATCTTCCTGTGTCACCAAGGCAGAGCGGTGCTTACCAGCGTAGGCGGCTACTTGACCATGCGCGCAGCAGAGCGGCTGGCACTTGACATGCGCCTGCGTCTGCTGCGCCATCTCGACACGCTCTCTGCCGACTACCACGAGCGCACCCCTGTTGGTGCGTCGATGTACCCGCTGCAGGAGCCCATCGACGAAATCTCATATTTTGGTTCCGATCTGCTGCCTACCATCTTGCGGACGCTCATGGCAACGATGCTGAGCCTGGGAACGATGTTGCTATTGAATGCCCGGATGACTCTGGCAGTTTTGCCGCTCATTCCCGTCTTTCTCCTCACCAGAAAGCACTTCCATAGCCGTCTTGAAGACGGTTCGAATACCGTTCAGCGCAACCACATTGCATGGACCAGTTTCCTCGAGGAACACCTCTCATCGATCGTGGCGCTACAACTGCTCCGTCAGCAACGCCGACGTGAGCGAACGGCATTCAGTCTCTTGGCCACGACGGTCCGGTCGTACAACAGACTTTTTATGACCGGGATTTCCTTCACCTTCTTTACGAGCCTGACCATCGGACTCGCGATGTCGGCTGTCATTGGGCTAGGCGGCTGGAGCGTCTTCACAGGTTCCTTGACGGTGGGTGGTTTGGTCGCGTTCTATACATATCTGACGCAGCTGTTCGAACCCCTCAGCGGGGTCGCAGAAACGTACGTGCGCGCGCACAAGACGTTCACGAGCATCCGCCAACTGCAGGCTGTGTTCGCGTTGAAGCCTGCGATCAAGGCTTGCTCCGCCGCAATCAGCTTTCCTCCAAACCAGCCATGGACGATCGAGGTCGCCGACGTGTGCTTCGGGTATCCAAACAGTCGCGGGCTGCTTTCGATTCCGCACCTGCACATTCGGGCAGGAGAGTACGTAGCCATGGTGGGTGAGAACGGCGCTGGCAAGAGCACACTGGCAAAGCTGTTGGCGCGTCTGTATGACGTGGACGCGGGATCGATTTTGGTGGCCGGCTGCGACGTGCGGAATATTGAAATCGAAAGCCTCCGAGAGCACGTCTGGTACGCTCCGCCTTACCCGATCTTGTTCGACACAACGCTGGCCAGCAATCTCCGTCTGGGCAAAGCAACAGCCTCGGACGCTGAACTCGAGGCAGTGGTGGAGGACGTCGGGCTCACGGCTTGGGTCGGGACGCTACAAGCAGGCCTGGATCAGCGGGTCGGCCCCGGAGGATCTTGCCTATCTGCCGGTCAACGCCAGCGCATGGGGGTGGCGAGAGCGATTCTCCAGCACCCTCGCGTTCTGATTTTGGATGAAGCCACATCCTCGCTCGACGCCCGTTCAGAGCAGCAATTGCTTTCCGGTCTGCATGACGTTCTGCCCGGGAGCACCCTCATCGTGATTTCCCATCGGCTGTCAGCACTGCACTGCGTTGAGAGGGTGATCATTTTCAAAGCCGGACGTATCGTTGAGGAGGCAAGCCCGGAATTACTCCTAAGAAACGGGAGTGCCTATTCTCGGCTGTTCAACGCCTTCGTCTCGACTCCGGGACATCGTCACGTCAAGTTCCACGCTCCGGATGGAGAGGCGCATCGAGGAGTGCGATGAACGCTTGACGCGTTCGTCATCGACAACCGCAACCCGGCAGGCTCGGCTGAAACTGGTTGATGTTCAAAGGCTTGCTGTTTCACGTGAAACAATCCGGAAACTAATTCCCTGATTCTTTCATTCCCTCTCTTTGCTGATACGTCCCGCAAAGCGCTCGTCAAGGCCCGAGATGCACGGTGCGCGCCCTTGACCGCCTTCGCTGACTGGACAAAGAGCTTCTGCCTCCATGATGGAATGAGGTTAGTAAGAAAACATTGTGCAGGGTTGTGCCTTTGATGGCAGAATCCGGACGACGGTGCCTCAGTCGTCGATATTGGAAGAGGTCATTCGATCTGTCTTCCTGGCAACGGGGAAAACCGTCACGATTGCGGTCAAGGCAGAGCCGCAGCAGGAAATTCAGGAGAGCCCGGTCGAGATGACAACCGAAGAATTTTTCGACGAGCTCTGATCCGCAGCGTCATTCAATCGCCCAAGCCCGCGATTCCGAAATGATCGTTGACGAGCCTGTCATGAATGCTTCGGCACCTCCGGCAACGGCCCGCCCGCCAACCGCTTCTCAACCAGGCCGCCGATGAAATCAGCAAAGGGCCGAATATCCTCGCCCACGCTCGCCTTTTCGAGCGCGGCCATGTAAGCGTTGCGCTCCGCGACCGGTATCACCGTCCAGGGATAGCCGCCGGACGCCATCATCAGGTTCATTAGGAACCGTCCCATGCGGCCGTTCCCGTCCATGTAGGGATGAATGTAGACGAAGACAAAGTGCCCGAGCACGACGCGGACGGCGGGATGCTGCTCTTCCGTCAGCAGGTTGAAGAACGCCGGCATGGCGTCCCGCACCGCGTCCCGGTTCAGGGGCACGTGCATCGATTGCCGGATGTAGACCTGCCCGTTGCGGTAACCGGCGAGATCGGAGGGCTTCAGGATGCCCGCGGTGACGCTCGGCGCGAACATCTCCCTGTACCATCCGCGATGATCTTCCTCCGCCACCGTGCCTGAATTCTCGCCCGCCAGACTGCGGGCGATACTTTTTTCGACCACCTGAAAGGCCTGGAAGTATCCGCGCGCCGCCATTGCGTTGCGTTCATTGCGATCGCGGTCATTTGTTTGCGGATTCCATGCGCCGATGCGTATGCGCTCAATCATCTCCCTGCTGACGCGGTACCCTTCGATGGACAGCGAATGGTACGCGTCGGTGACATAGGCTTTCGCGACGCCCTTCAGGTAGGCGTCGGATTTGCGCGGCAACCCCGGTGCTTTCGGGAAGCGCTCGATCACGGGCTCGCGCATTTTCTGCCAGAGGAGACGAATGCGATTGACGTAAGGCGACGTTTCGCGGGCGGGTAACGCCAGCGCGGGACGATCATTGAAGGGATCTGTCTCCCGGACCGTGTAGCCTGCGGCGGACATCGTCTTCACGATCTCGTCCGCCATGCGGTCGCGGCCGCTGTTGCGGAAAGCACCGGCTAGGCGCCCCGCAATCGTGCTGTGTCCACCGTCCAGCAGCTTTGCCAGCAGGCCGGAGGCGTCGCGGACCATGGCCATGGCTGCACGCGCGTCCGTCGCATGGCTTGCGAAGTATTGTGGCGAGCACTCGATCAGTGCCGCTTCGAGCGCATAGAGGCGCAGCCCGTCTTTTTCTTCCCGGTCTGCCGGCGGCAGGGCGGCCTTGAGGTCCAGCAGCGACGTGCCATGCGGGAGCCTGGTGACATTGTTCTTTCCTTTGGGCGAGCGGACGGCGAGCTGTCGCGGTACCGTCCAGTTCCCGCCGTGCAGCGACAGAGATTGTTCAGGAGACAGAGACCAGCTCTTGCCGAACCGGCTTTCCAGATAAACGGCGGCAAAGCGCCAGAAGGACGCGTACCAGGCCGTGCTCTCGCCCTTCTTTTCATCGGGGCGGCTCGGTATGTACCACCCCTTGATGACTCCCTGCAGGAAGCCGTTGGCCAGAAGGCGCTCCCTGTGGACCCGCGTCATGTCCCGCGCCCGGATGGCGGCGGCGCCATTGGCGTTCTGCAGGCCATGCAAGATCTCCAGAGACTGGGCCAGTTTTTTTGAGGGTGAAGCCATGATGTCCTCAAACTCGTTTTTGCCGTTATGCGACAACTAGTCTATTGTGCGTTGTTGTTAATAGTTTATTTTGTTGTACCATATCTAGTTTATTGTGTCGAGCGGTGCCTAGTTTTTGCAGCATGGGTTCTGCCTGCATGGCCATAGGGCCCTCTACCTACCCCTCCTTCTTCTAGATGTCCTGTCAGAGGCATAGCTGCTCTCATCCATGTTCCATGGCCGACGCCCAGAGCATCAGGATGTTGACAGCGTGATGGCATTGTCTGAAATGCGCTGCCTCTGCCAACACCAGCCTGCAGACCTTCGCTGCGCAAAGCGACAGCGTGGCTTTGTCGAGTCCCCAAGGAGAGACGATTCCTCCAGTCAGGACGTTTGAGTCCAGAAAAAGGCAGATCCGGCGCGGGCCAGTCACTTCTTGCGGTGGGTTCGAGAACGGCGTCGGGCGGCGCTTGGGGAGGACTTCGTTCCGTAGCGTCGAGCGTAGACGCGATCGCGAGCCGCAGGAAGCGTCGCCAGGAGGTCATCCGATGTCAGACCGGCGCGACTTAGGCTTGTACTCACCTGTTCGCAAAGCTGCTGCAGAAGAATACGACCATCCCCCAGACGCAGAACGGCAAAAGGAGCACCATTCCCCAAGCCAAGATCCTCGCGGAACTGCTTAGGAACGGTAAGCTGGCCTTTCTCGCCGATCTTGGTCGTCGTCAGATATTCGAGAGTAGTATTGGGAGTTACCACGGGTAGGAAAACCTACCATGTAATCAGGCCTAATTCGAATGGCTTCCAGGCTCGCACAAAACTAAAATCGAGGGGACGTCCAATTAGGCGTTCCCTCAGCCTCCGATGCATGTCTGACAGCAGGGCGTGGAGAGAGGTTTTCCCAGCACGCTCTTGATGTTCAGCTCGTTGTGCTCGAGGAAAGCGCGTTTCGACACTCCGGCAATTCACCGTTCTCTCGAAGACAATCTCGCAAGCGCCATCTTAGCGGCGTGATAACCGCACATCCCATGCACGCCGCCCCCGGGTGGAGTTGATGAAGAACAGATGTAGACCTCTTTTGCTGAGGTCGCATAGCGCCGCCATGTCGGCCGAAACAGAAATTGGCGGAGATCCATCGTTCCGCCTCCGATGTCGCCTCCAACGAGGTTCGCGTCCATGCTTTCGAGTTGCGCGGGAGAGAAAACGCGCCGTGCCAAAACAAATTCACGGAACCCCGGAGCGAAGCGCTCGATCTGTGCTTCTAGTCTTTCCAACATATCCTCTTTCGAGCCGTGGGGAATGTGGCAATACGCCCAGGCTATGTGTTTCCCTGCTGGAGCACGCGAGGGGTCGAATATGGTTGGCTGGGCCAGCAGCACGAACGGGCGGTCAGCGTGGCGCCCAATTCGGGTGGTTTTTTCCGACGCCGCAATCTGCTCGAAGCTTCCGCCCAAGTGCACGGCTGCGGCGCGCAAGCACTCGGAAGCTGTCCACGGAATGGGCCCGCGCAATGCATAGTCCACTTTGAATGCGCCGGAGCCGTAGCGAAATCGCTCCAGTCGATGCTTGTAGCTGTCCGACAGGCGTGGGCTAGCTATTCTGAGAAGTTGTCGCGGGGTAAGGTCACAAAGGATCAGGTCATATTGTGACAATCCCGCAAGCGACTCAACACGCCAAGAAGTCCTTACCTTACTCCCGAACGTCGATAGATAACGGCACAGTGCATTTGTAAGAGATTGAGCTCCTCCGCGGGGAATCGGCCAGCCGACGGCGTGCGCGGACACTGCCATCAACATGCCAAACGCTCCACTCAGGGGCTCAGTGAGGCTAAGAAATGAATGAGCAGCGAGACCGGCAAACAGCGCGCGTGTGCGCTCGCTGTGAAAGCGATGCGCGATTGTTTTCGCAGAAAAGAGCGCATTCGCTCCAAAGCGCGCCATCAGCCAAGGATGCTTCGGGATCGTGAGAATTGGGCGAAGCACGTTCGGAGCGAACTCGCGCCAGTTCTCGACAAAGGGCTGCATGAGCCGGCCCCAAGCATTGCCGTCGACGCCCAGGGAAGTCTTGGTGTTTTCAAGCTGGCGTTCCAAGATAACCGCCGTTCCATCGTCAAGCGGGTGGGCGAGCGGAGCCGGAGAATGAATCCATTCCAAGCCGTGATCCTGCAGGGGGAGCGAAGAGAAGAAGGGCGATCCAACAGCAAGCGGATATACCGCGGATCCAAAATCGTGCTGGAAGCCCGGCAGGGTTAGCTCCATCGTGCGGGCGCCCCCGCCCGGCGTCGGTTCTGCCTCAAGCACATCTACCTGCAATCCTGCCTGGGCCAGGACAATAGCAGCTGCCAGGCCATTTGGGCCGGAGCCCACGACACATGCCTTGCGGCTCACTGCAAATCACCCGTAAGCTTTGCTCTGGCGATGTGCAAATGCGCGGCCATGAGTTAGTCCCGCGACCGCACAGTAGGCCACTCGATCGCCTTAATGTCGCCCTCAGCTGTTCGCTCCAGCGTGGGGGAGTACAGGCCCAGAAGTTGCCGGCGCCACCACATTCCTGTTTCACGTTTTTCTGCCATGGTTGTGAACCAGTATTGCCACAGCAATACGCGAATCTGACGGGGCGGATCCCGAGCAAAAGGATTGTCCGCAAAGAGCGCAAGGACATCCTTATCGTTCGAGAGCAATCGCAACTCGGTATTCGGCACGATCGAATACTCGCGCCACGAGCCCAAAGAAGCAAACCACAGGTTCCAATCAAATCGCGGCTGATAGGGGGCATAGATCCGCGGCCTCTGATTCAATGCCTGTGGCTTGTAGCGAAACGGATATGCCACCCAATTTTGTCCGTCTGAGGAACCTTGGAATTCGATCTCAAATCGTCCGCGCGTCATCACCGCAAAGAGTCCGTAACGATTGGCGATCCGAAACGGCTCAAGCGCGATTACAGGAGACCTTGGGAGAGATGGGTTCGCGAACATCTGCACGGTTGTCGCATAGAAGATCCAGAATAGCATCGCCGAACTTGCGGACTGCTTCAGCAACCTCCACGGTCGGCGAAGCTCGTCCCACCAGCGTTTCGACTCAGTTGCTGGCCTTTCGCTCGAACCGGATACGGTCGGCAACTGGCATTTCCACCTCACCGGCAAAATGTCCAGCAGGAACCGATCATCCAGTAAAAGCACCCCCATCGCGAGAACCAGGTAGTTCAGGAACGTGTAGTTTGCGGTCAGGATTACGCCAATCTGCCACAGGGTCACAATGAAAAAACATGCAATGCGCCATCGGCGAGGAAGAAACAGCAGCCAAACCAGACCTAGCTCCAGAGCCAGAGTCGCATAGACCGTCGCGGCGTGAAACCAATGCGGCAAATGCTGCACGTACCAGCCAATCCAGGTGGGCAACGGCCCGTTCTGGTAGTACTCATCCATTGCGGTGAAATGGCGCCATTGGGGGTCCCCGCTGAGAAGCTTCACCATGCCAGATTGGAAGTAAATGCGAAACCACTCCCACTGCAGCAAGAACAAGCTGGCGCGCGAGGCGGGATGGGTTCTGCCCAAACCAGGACGCAAGCCTGGCGGCGCAAAAAATAAAGAGAGGAATCCGGCCTCCAACAACATTCCATCCGATTGGTATTCGGAAAAGTCCTGAGCTGCGCTTACAAAAGAAAGAAAACATACGAAGCAAATGATCAGCATTCCCCGCGGCCAGAAGTTCAGCAGAAGGAGTAGCGAAGCCAGCAGGCCCGCCCAGCACAGCGCGTGCAACATGAGTGTTCCACTGGAGAACCAGAGCAGCGTCGGCGCATACCAAATTCGTTCCCAAGGACCGAGGGATTGAGCCACAGCTTGAAGGTACCTGCCCGCAGGCAGAATTCCGTTCGGACCAATGAGGCCGTGGATCTGAAAAGTTAGGGAGAAAAATGCGGAAAAGCAGATGGCCCCGAGCACGCGAAGGAAGACCCACCGCGGAATCAGCCGGTCTGGCGCCCCATGCTGCGCATCAAAGAGCCAACCGATCGACGAGGGACGGAACCAGTCCATAGCCGTCGCAATTATACGGATGGCCACACCGAAGTTATCCATACACGGCTTCTGGCAAATCAAAAGACCAGATTCTGGGTGGTTCGTCACCCACCAAAAGAACTGCACGCATCGATGGAAATTCCTGTCTGGCGAGCAATTCAAACCCTACCTGTTTCGGGTCCGCAGACGGCTGCTGAAATCACCTGTTCTGCTCGTGACATGTCACGCGCCGAGGAATCCTTCTGGGGACAGGCTCAACCAGAAACAAAACTGTCAAAACTCAAGACTGCCCCTGTCGAAAAAAGCGCAATCCCCTGCTCTTGATCCAGGCATCAAAAATAGGGTTCAATTTGGTAGAAATGATGAAGCGCATCTTCCTACCTGTGCTTGGGATTGTTGTAGTGGCCTCAGCCGTGTGTCTGGTTTCCCCCAACTTCGAGGCTGCCCAGGGCCCTGCTGACGAGCACGTGAAACTGGAACTGGTCTCGGAACAGAATGCTCTCGTTTCCGGCGAAGAACTCTTCTTGGGAATCCGGTTTGACCTGAAGGAGGGCTGGCATACCTACTGGGTGAATCCCGGCGACTCCGGTGAGGCGCCACGCATCGAATGGCAGTTGCCGGCAGGATTTCAGGCAGGCCCAATTCAGTGGCCTTACCCGGAGCGTCTAGTCACAGCTCCTTTTGCAGATTATGGTTATAAACACCAGGTGTTACTCATGGCGCCAATTCGGCTGCCCGCACGATTGCGGGCAGGCGAAACCGAGAATATCGCTGCCCAGGTCCACTACCTTATATGCCATGATGTCTGTATTCCGGGCCAGAAGCAGCTTGTGCTGTCGCTTCCGGTCCAAAACCGTCCTGCGGCTTCGCTTTCTCGTGAATTGTTTGCCACTGCGCGAGCGAGGGTTCCCAAACCCAAACCGCGAAGTTGGAAGATCTCCGCCGCCTCGCTAGGAGACGAGTTTGTATTGAATCTGCAGACTGAAGAATTGACCAAAATGCTGCAGTTCTTTCCATTCCATGCGGAGCAAATCGAAAATGCCGCTTCTCAGGAGATGACGGTGTTTCCTGGTGGCGTGCGCCTTCATCTCAAGAAGTCGAATCACCTGCTAAAACCCATTGCTCGCCTGCAAGGGGTCATCGTTCTTGATTCCGAGAGAGCTTACTCAGTAGATGTTCCTGTTTCACGATCGTCCAAGATGTCGACCCGCGATTGACGCGCTCGTGGAGGAGTTTATGAACCGGAATGTGCGTTCTAGTTTCGTCGCCCTGCTCTTGCTAATTTCTTCAGGTTATGCGGCCAAGGTCGGTGAATCTGCACCAGATTTCCAAGCCACTGCCAGCAATGGCCAGGTCTACAAACTCTCGCAATATCGTGGCCAGTTCGTGGTACTTGAATGGCACAACAATGGCTGCCCCTACACCAGGAAACATTACGAGAGTGGCAACATGCAGCGGCTGCAGAGAGATTGGACCCGCAAAGGCGTTGTTTGGTTCACAGTCATTTCCTCCGCGCCGGGCCAGCAAGGGTATGTTACCGCGCAACAGGAAAATGACTACCTCAAGCAGACGAAGGCTTCGCCCTCGGCAGCATTATTGGATCCGCAGGGTGATGTGGGAAGGCTTTACTCCGCCAAGACCACTCCTCATATGTTTGTTATTAATCCTCAAGGTGTGCTGGTCTACGACGGCGCTATCGATAGCAAAGCGACCACGGACCAAGCCGATATCTCAACTGCCAAGAACTACGTTTCCCAGGCATTGGAGGAAGCAATGGGAAACAAGTCAGTCAGCATCCCGACCACTCGTCCCTATGGCTGTTCGGTCAAGTACGCCCACTGAGGGGTCCGGGGACGGATCGGGCGGGTCTCCTCTTCGGTCAAGTACCGGTACAGGCTTGGCAGTGTTTTTTGGGGACGGGTTTTCCGGTGCTTCATCTGAGTGTGCCACAATTCTGTCGACTATTTATTGGACGCTTGCGCGCTGATTGGGTGTTGATGGTGCGGGGAGTTTCGATAGTGTTCCGCCAGTAGATCTTGACCCCAATCGCCATTGAAGTCGCGCCACACGCAATGAACGTGATTGGCGCCATTCTGAGTGTTGTCGTACTCGATCAAAAACGTTCTGCCCTGCACCCGATAATAGTGGCCCTGGCCCTTGTCCAGCCCGCCCATCCAGGCGAATTTGATCTCATCAAAACCCGCCTCGCGAATCTTATCCAGCCTTTGGCGGGCCTGCGCGCGCGGCTGTGCCCCAAGATACTCTTCGATTAGAGCCAGCAGCGTGCCCTGTTGGTCTTTGCCGAGCTTACTGTAGGCGATCCCCCTATCTTCCTGGATTGCCGCCTTACGCTCGTTTGATGTCAGAATGTCACCGGGCGCTGTGGCGCTTAGAACGACTTGCGCACGCTGTTCCGCGGAGAGAGACTTCACGAGCGACCTCGCCAGATCTTCCTCCGCGCTTAACAGGCGTGTTCCCTTCATTGGCCCATCCCGCACTTCAGCCGGATTTGCGCCAAAAAATTGCGGGCTGCTACCGATCGACTGCCCATTCAAAATCGTCCAGTTCTGGGAACAGTGATGGCCTTCATAGCGCCAGCCCCACGCGCCATTTTCGGACGGCTCTCCGAAAAACGTGAAGAAGTAAAGATCTGGATCGCGCGTAGGTCCCGAACTGCCTTCTAATTCGCGCAACACTCCTTCGAGCTTGCGGATCATTTCTGCTTTTGTATAGCCTTTCTCGCTCAGGCCGGCGCGCAACAGCGCCCGTGCTGCCTGTCGCTGCGGCCCCTTCAACTCCTTCAACGGAATCCCCTTTCTCGAAACCGGCGTGTAGAACCAGTGGAAGCGCTCTTCCGAATTGAACGTCAGGAGGGCCTTGGACTTCTGCGCCGCGTCCAGTGTCGCCAGGAATGTGCGCGCGGCTTCTAGCATTGCGGAGCCCGGAGGCGAGGTCTGCGGCGTGCCTGCTTCTGCGAGACCGAGCCCGAACCAGAGTGCCAGCAAGAGCCATAACATCCCCTTGCAGGTGTGTATTCCAAAACAGATGGGCGACCGGCTCTGCTCCGGCGTAGTTGCCTTGTGGCTACACGGTTCGCGCACTTCGCGCTTTGCCAATACGGTACATTTATTTTCTGGTGATGGGGTTCCGAGCGCTCGAATCAGGTGAGGGTGGCGTGGCCTGTCCATCGCATATCTCCGGGTCGCAACAGTCTACTCTCGCTCCGAGTTCGCCCACAGTACCCA
>Ga0207693_10003631_pt1 | contig 13179 bp, 10 predicted proteins | sample LARL81metaG_FD_184347 | JGI IMG/M metagenome (GOLD analysis project Ga0207693, IMG submission 184347) | Corn, switchgrass and miscanthus rhizosphere microbial communities from Kellogg Biological Station, Michigan, USA - LAR L8-1 metaG... | ecosystem: Host-associated > Plants > Roots >...
CGCCTGCATCTGGCCCTTCAGCCGGCGCAGGTTGAAGAACAGCTTCTTCTGTGCCGCGGTGGTGCCCATCTTCACCAGCGACCAGCTGTGCAGGATGTACTCCTGGATGGCGGCGCGGATCCACCACATGGCGTAGGTGGCGAGCCGGAATCCGCGGTCCGGGTCGAACCGCTTCACCGCCTGCATCATGCCGACATTGCCTTCGGAGATCAGCTCTCCGACCGGCAGGCCGTAGCCGCGGTAGCCCATGGCGATCTTGGCCACGAGCCTGAGATGTGATGTGACAAGCTTGTGTGCCGCTTCCATATCCTGATGGTCGCGCCACCGCTTGGAGAGAGCGAGCTCCTCCTCCGGCGACAGCATGGGGAACTTGCGGATCTCCTGGAGATACCGCGAGAGGTTGCCCTCAGGTGCGACGTTGATGACGGCAGAGGCCAAGGGAAGGCTCCTTTCGTCGTGCCTTTATCTTGCCCAGTGCGGCGCAAGACTGAGGCCGGAATGTGACTGAACCAGTCATGGGTGCAGGAAGGGACATCACGTCCCGGATACTCACCCCGTTCTGGCGGCTATGTTTCCGGACGATCCCACCGACGCAAAACACCCGTTCGCATCGGCCCGCCCCACATACCGGACCGCGTTGGTCCTGTCAAGGAAACTGACCTATATCAGCCCTGCGCGGCTTGCAGGTCACGATCCAGTGCGTCGATCAGTGTCGCCATGTCCGCCGGTGGTTCGCTCGCGAAGCTGAGGATCTGACCGGTGCGCGGATGGGCGAAGCCGAGCCGGGCCGCGTGGAGCGCCTGACGGGGGAAGTCCAGGAGCCTGTGGCGGACCGGCTCGGGCAGCGTGCGGGCCGCAGCCGGCACACGACGGAGGTAGAGCGGATCTCCGACCACCGGGTTCCCTTGATTGGCGAGGTGCACGCGGATCTGATGGGTTCGCCCGGTGCCGAGACGGCACTCCAGCAAGGCGACCGCCGTCCGCCAAGCGCGCAGAGTGCAATAGTGGGTGAGAGCGGCCTTGCCGTTGCGGGTGACGACGGCCATGCGCTTGCGGTCACGTGGGTCGCGGCCGATGGCGCCTTCGATGGTCCCCTCGAGCGGATTGGGCAGACCCCAGACCAGCGCGAGGTAGGCACGGTCCAGGTCGCGCGAGGCGAAGGCGGTGGTTAGTGCCGTGTTCGCGTGCTGGGTCTTCGCCACGACCATGATCCCAGAGGTATCCTTGTCCAGCCGGTGTACGATGCCCGGCCGGCGTTCGCCGCCAATGCCGGTGAGCTGCTCACCGCAATGCGCGAGAAGCGCGTTGACCAGTGTGCCGTCTTCGTTGCCCGGGGCGGGATGCACGACGAGACCAGCGGGCTTGTCGAGCACGATCAGGTCAGCGTCCTCATAGAGGATGGCGAACGCGATGGCCTGCGGCTGTGGCGTCGCGGGCGCGGGCGGCGGCAGGTCAAGCTGATAGGTGGCGCCTGGTCGTACTGGCTGCGCCGGCTCGCTGAGCACACGCCCTCCACTCTGCGCGAGCCCCTGCTCGATCAGCGCCTTGACGCGCGAGCGCGACAGCGTGCCGATGGCGTCGGCGAGGAAACGATCCAGCCGTTGGCCACGCGCCGCCGGTCCTGCGACCGCGGTGAACGAGCCGACGGGTGGCGCGCGCTCTTGCATGGCAGCGGCGGATAACGCGATTGGTGCGGATGGGAAAGCGGCGAGTCGAGGCATGCGGTTCCTGAAGGTGCTGACCATCGGCATGGGTGTGCTGATCGTGGTGGCGACCACGGTGCTGGTGGTGCTGATTGCCGGGCGGATAAGCGGGGCTGGAACGGCGCCGGCTTCGTTTGCGGTGCTGCTGGACGAGCCTGTGGGAACGCGGATCGCCCGGATCGCGTCGGCGGGGGATCGGTTGGCGTTGCACCTGCAGGGTGGCGGGCCGGATCGGGTTCTTCTTGTGGACCCGCGTTCCGGTAAGGTCGCCGGACGGATCGGGCTGCGCGGAGGAGGGCCGTGAGCCAGACCTTGGCCGTGGCTGGCTTGAACTTGCCTCCGCGCTGCCCTAGAAGGCGCGACCCGACCGAAGTCCCCTTCGTCTAGAGGCCCAGGACACCGCCCTCTCACGGCGGCAACGCGGGTTCGAATCCCGCAGGGGACGCCACTCCCCAGGAATTGGCGCCGGTCGGATCATTTCATGTCCATGCAGTGGGCGTCCCTCGCCTATCAAAGCAAAATGCTGACAGGTGGCGATGGCCTGTCAGTCACCTTCCCGCTGAACCGCAAGAGGATTGCACCACTTCAACCCGGCGAATCGCGCGAAGTCGCCGTCGGTGGAGTGGAGTTCGAGCCCGTGCTCGATCGCCAGCGCAGCGAGGTGAGCGTCTGGAACCAGATTGCCATGCACTCCCGGTGCCGCGAGAAGTCGCGCTAGGATCTCGCCATGCCGCTGCGTCGGCGCGGGAACCCACGCGGACCCGCTCCCCAGCCAAGCATCTACCTGATTCCAGGCAGCCGCCATATCCAGCGGGCGTTGGAAGACCCGAGGGTTGGTGGCCAGTCGTAGGAAGGCCAACAGGGATGCCCATGGTAAACCGACGCGCGAGGCAGCGTTCATGCGCGCATCGAGCCAGGACCGTGCCGCGATGTGCTGAGGCGCGGCTGCGTTAACGGCGTAAGTCAGTAGGTTCGCATCCACCAGGATCAACGAAAGCCTTCGCCTTCCGCCGCCGCGAGCGCCTCGGCGACATCGTCCAGGGGCAGACGCGGAAGCCCGAGATCGACACTCTTGGTGACGAACGTGGACCGGGGCTTGTCGCCCTCGGCTATTGCTCGAAGCCCGCGCCGCAGCGCTTCGTTCACGGCATCCTTCAGGCTTAACCCTTGCTTTCGCCGCAGTGCCTCCAGCTCAATGCTCACGTCCGCGTCCAGGGTCAGGGTGGTCCTCATGCATCATGACGTATACTATTTGATGCTCTGATGTCAAACCCGGAACCGCCGTGGCCGCGTGGCTCAACGTCCGAGGACCACCTCCCAGTGCCCGGTTTCATACTACTCGGCACGCCAATCAAATCATTGGGTTATTCGCCACTTGGCGATTCGGCTGCCGCAGTCGGGAACTTGGGGCTTAGCATGCAGTCTTCAACGCAGCGGCTTCCGCAAAACCGCACGGTTGAGGAACTGCAGCATCTCGGCCGCACCGTCCCCTTCTCGTTCTGTCATGAGTGCAACCGGTGCGCGGCCCGAGAACGGCGCGGCGCGGTTGCAGCCAAGCCGGTGCCTGGCCAGCGGCCTGCAACGTCGCCTTGATCTCCGGCAGGTAGCGTGCGAGGCGGGCTTGGCGGGCCGTGAGCCGGAAGCGCGGCCGCTTGCCGGACGGCCCTATCTTGCCGGGGTAGCCGATCAGGGCCAGCGCGTCTGCGTCGGGTATTTGCAGTCGGTCCACCCACTGCCAGAACTCGCGCGAGGTCATGGTCCGGGACGGCAGCCAACCCATTCAACGGGAACGCTGAGCGCTGCGACCTCTCGCTCGACCCAGTCCTTCGCTTCTTCCAATGTCGAGCACAACTGCGTCGCTGAGGCGCGACCCGGTGCTGTAGCAGCGCGAAGCGCTGCCACGAATTCGTCATCGTCGCGATTCAGGCAAACAGCGTGTTGCCGCGGAGTGGCACTCATTTCTCCATAGAGAATTTTGCGCTCAAGTACCGACCTGATAGTGGGTTGTCTAGCGAGGTTATGGCGATATTTGAACACATGCGACGCTAGAGCCATTCAGGCCGCCGCCGATGCATCGCCCCGAGGCCGGCGAGTCGCCATCCTCGCCAGGCCGTTGACTGCCAATCCACGCGGCGGCTAGCGGACCCTCGCCGTTCCCGATAGCGGGTTCGCTCGCCGCTTGTTGACGGGCACATGACGCCGGACGCCTCGACAGAAGGCGGGCGGCGGATGCGATCCTCGCATGGGCCTCTACCCTCAGCCTGCAGACAGCTCTCAAACTTCGGCACTGCCTCATGTTACACGGATCATCTGGATAGGCAGCAGGAAGCACGCCTAGGTCGTTGCGGTCATGATCGGCTCGTAGCGAGTGGAGGGGCAAGTGCTTCGGAACCTTATCGGATTAGGCATGGCAATCTCATGCGACGTGCGGCGCCGGCGCGAATATAGGACCGCCTCGGAATTGCGATTGCCTTCGTTCCGGTGCCATCCCACGTGGGCGCCACGCCTCACCGTCGCTTCCAGGTCGGGCGGGCGGTTGTTGCGCCATCCGGCCCAGGCCCTGATGACCTTAATTTCCGGTAAATGTAGCCCTTCGGCATGTGATCGGGCGTCCAATCCTTTCGCCATCAAAACAATATCCCGCGGCGTCCCCTGAAACGATCACTCCGACGCAGCGAGTGCACCTCCTCGAAGCGATATCAGGCGTGCCAGCCGGTCGAATTCGGCCACGTTCAGCGTCTCAGCCCTCCGATGCGGCTGTATGCCCGCATCGCGGAGCAGCGCCTCGCCGCCAACCCCTTTCAAGGCGCCTCGCAGCATCTTCCGTCGCTGACCGAACGCGGCGGCGGTCAGCCGCTCCATCGTCCCAAACAGTGCCGGCTCGGGCTGCGCGGCGTGCGGCACCAGACCGACGACGGCTGAGAACACCTTCGGTGGCGGCACGAAGGCGGCCGGTGCGATGCGAAGCAGCAGATCCGTCCGGCAGGTCCATTGCGCCAGCACGGACAATCGCCCGTACGAACCCCCTCCGGGCACGGCACAAATACGTTCCGCCACCTCCTGTTGGAACATCAGCGTCAGCCGCTCGAATCCGCACGCCTGGCGCAGCCAGCCGATCAGCAGCGGCGTCGCAATGTTGTACGGAAGGTTGGCCACCACCTGCCGTGGCGCCGGCACCAGCGTTGGGATATCCACCTCAAGCGCATCGGCGGAAACCACACGCAGTCGCCCGCCTGCCTCCGCCGCGAGCTCATGCATCGCCGCCACCGCTCGCCGGTCGAGCTCGACGACCGTCACGCTCGCCGCCTCGGAGCCGAGCAATGCACGCGTCAGCCCGCCTGGTCCCGGCCCGATCTCAACCACATGCTGCCCGGTCAACGGTCCGGCCGCGTGCGCGATGCGCTGCGTCAGGTTCGCATCGAGCAGGAAGTGCTGCCCAAGCGACCGTCTCGCCGCCAACCCATGCCGCGCGATCACGTCGCGCAGCGGTGGCGGCGCGATCACGCGCCGCTGGGGCGCAGATCGATCGTCGAATGGCGCCGCAGGTTGGCGAGCAACTGCCGCGACAGCAGTTCCACGCGCTCGTTCAGCAGCTGGGCCTGCACCTCCTGCTTGCTCTGCTGCGCGAGGTTCTTCTGCTCGCGCGAACAGACGATGATCACGGCAATGCCGTCATTCGCCACCAGTGGCTGACTGGCGCGGTCGAACGGCAGACTCCCCAACACTTGGCGAAATGCCGGCGGGTTCACTGTCTCGAGCTTGACCTCGCCGGGGTCCGGAGGCCGCGGCGAATTGTTCTCCTTCGCCACCTGCTCCATCTGATCGCAGCTATGCACGCTGGCACTGATGCTGCGCGCCTTCTCCAGCGCCTGCCTCTGCTGCTCGGTCGGTGCCTGCGGATTGAGGGTGCTCGTAAACGGCAGGAACACCTGACGCAGCGACACCGCGGTGCCGACGTCCCGGCCGATCTCGCGCTTGCCTTGCAGCGTCACGATCGAGATGCCGCCGGGCACCTTCACGGGATTGCTGATAGCGCCGGGGGGCATTTCGGTGATCAGGCGCGCCACTTCGGGATCCAGCTGATTCGGCTGCACCCACCCCAATGCGCCGCCCGCGAGTGCCGTCTGGTTCTGGCTGAACTGCGCGGCAACCACCGGGAAGGGAGCACCGGCACGCAGCTCGTTGATCACCGTCTCCGCGAAGCGCTGCGCATCGGCCGCCACCGCGGGATCGTCCACAGGAATGAAGATCTCGCCGACGCGATATTCGGGCTTGCCGACCATTGCCGCCATCAACCGCTGCTGCTCGGCCACCTCGGCATCGGTGACCTTGATCTGATCTCCCAGCTGCTCGCGCAACACCTGCGTCCAGCCGAGCTGTGTTCGGATCTGATCGATCAGCGTGCGATAGCCTGCGCCGCCGACGCTGAGTTTCTGCCGCAGTGCGCCCTCAGGCAGGCTGTTGCGCGCCTCGATGTCATGGATCGAGCTGGCAATCGCCTTGTCCGGAATCACGATATGGCGGCGCTGCACCTCCTGCATTCGCAGCTTCTCATCAATAAGCTGACGGGTGATCTGCTGCTTCAGCCGATCCAGGATCTCCTGCGTCACCGGCAGGCCGGTGGACAGCGCGAACAGTCTCGTGCGGTTTTCCACATCGGAATTGCTGACCACGTCGCCGTTCACCACGGCCACGATTCGCATCGCCTGCGCGGTGGGTGCCGGTGCAGGTGTCACCGCGTGCACGGCGATCGGCTGCGCGAACACCAGCGCAATGGCGCACCATGCGTGTCTTGCGTAAGCCATACCGCGATCTCCCGAGTGTCAGAGCGCCCTGAAGCCGAACTGTCCGACGGTCTTGAACGTCATCTGGAGCAGAGCAGTCGTAGAGCCGTGATCGCCATTGTAAGTCGTATAACGTCGGAAGAATCGGATATCAAAGATATAGCATTCATCCTCATAGGCCGCATCGGCGCCAACGGCGACCATTTGGCTCAGCTGGATGTTGCGCCGTGCAAAACCGCTGATCCGGTACTTTCCCCAGTTCGACGTCACGCTGGCGGTGATCTCGTTGCGCGGCGTGAAGAAGGGAGACCCGGGCGGCGGCGGCGGCGGCTGGTCGAACAGGGTATACGGGTTGAAGGTGCTATAGAAATAACCAGCGCTGACGGAAAATTTCGGCACGCCGATCGTCGCCAGAGCGTCGGCCATCCGCGTGGCGAACGTCTTGTGGTCAAGCCGGGTGCGATAAGTCAGGTTCAGCCAGGTCGTCGGCGCCAGGCTGGCGCGCGCAACGACATCCGACACCGTGTCGTGCAGACCGGACGATTCCGGAAACTGGTTGTCGGGGGCGGTGCGATAGGATTGCCCGATAAGCGCATCGAAGGTGGTCCCCCCGAGATACCAGGTCCCATGCAGCGCGACATTCGCCCGGACGCCACCATCCAGCCGATCAATACCGGGGTAGCGGTTGAAACCAAAAAGATTGACGTCGGAGAATTCAAGATCGAGGCTGTCCTCATTCGGGTATCGTGTCCGCTGACTGTCGCCTACCTGCGGCCCGACGACAATTTGAGCAATCGGCTCGATAAGCTGGGTCCCCCAGTCACCCGAATCGCGCATGAACGGCCATCGGAAATCCAGCGCGGCCTGTGGCTGCGCGCGAGCCGCATCGATCTGGCTCTTCGGGCCGAAGTTCGGCTGCTCGTTGAAATCGCTGGCATTGTAGGCGGCCGCATCGGTGTGCAGGGTGACCTTCCACAGATCGCCGAGCGCGCCGACGAATGGCCGCGACCAGTTCACGGTAAGACCGGCCCGGCGTGTGTTGGTACCGTCGGTGCGCACCACATTGAACACACTGGTATCGATGCTGAGGCGGCCACCCAGTGCATCAGGCTGACCGAAATAGCTGTATTCGTAGCGTGGCAATACGAGCGGCAGTTTGCTGCTGAGGACTACATCGTTAAGGGTCTGGTAGAAGCGCACGTCGAAGCGCGAATAGGCGCCCTGGCCAAAGCCTTCACCGTACACCTGGCTGGCCAACAGGGTGGCATTGCCGAGTTGTCCGCCCAGCTGAAAATCACGGACATAATCGGCCGATGAGGCGCGGGCAATGTTGAAGCCCCAGCGCCAGGTGTCATTCAGACTGAATTGGCCGTTCGCGTAGATGGTCGCCTGCGGCGAGTTATCGAGATAACCGACGGACCCATCCAACAGCAGGGAGCCATTGTTGAACCGGCGCCGGTATTCGGCATTCAGCTGTGGACCGTCTCGGGTGGTTATCATAGGCGTGAACGTCGCATCGGACTGATCGTCGATCACCCAGTAGTAGGGCTGAGCGAAGAAGGCGCCGAGATGCGACGATCCGCCGAGTGAAGGGATCAGCAGGCCGCTGCCCCGCTTCACCGAGGGATCGACGTGCCAGAAATAGGGCATGTAGCCGATCGGGAAGCCGTACATCTCCAGCACGGCATCCTGATACTCGATCTTCTTGTGCTCGAGATCCTGCACAGCGGACAGGGCGCGGATCTGCCAGAGCGGCGGTCTTGTCGGGTCCTTGGCGCAAAGGTCGCACGTCGAATACACCACGCGTGACAGCTCGTTGATCTGCCCCTCGGTGCGCCGCGCGCCGTTGGCCGCCAGTCTGCCGTTCTCGGCCATGATCGCGCGCATGTCGCGAAGCACGCCGTTCTTCATGTCCTGAGTCAGTTCGGCATAGTCGGCGAACAACACCTGGCCATCCGGCTCCAGCAGTGCGACGTTGCCTTTGGCTGCCGCCACGCCGGTGTTGCGGTCGAACGTGATGCGGTCCGCGCGCAGGACGTTATCGCTCTGCCAGGCCTCGACATGCCCCTGCGCAATCACCAGCGAATTCTCGCGATCGTACTCCACTGAATCGGCGGTGAACGTCACAGGCTGATCTCGCGAGGCCGGCTGATGCGAACTAGTGTTGGCAAGCTCACTCAACTGCGCCCGCGCGGCCTGCGTCAGCGCGAATGCGATCAGCATGGCCAGAAGCAGGACGCGGGCATGCGCACGCATCGGGCTCACGGGGACTCGCGCCATTTTCAACCATCTTCCGTATGCAGAAGCAGCGCGATCGCCACCATCATTCCTGACACCGCAGGCGCCCATGCGGCCAACGCCACCGGCAATGCGCCCGTCTGGCCGAATTCCTCGGCGATCTTCGACACCACGAACAATGCAAAGCCGGTGGCTACACCGCTGGCAATCATCTGTGCGACGCCGCCGCGCCGCGCCGGACGCATCGAGAACCCGGCGGCAACCAGTGCCATCGTCGCGCAGAGCAGCGGCTGCGCGAGCAGCGACTGAAAATGCAGCCGGTGCCGGATGGAAGAGAATCCGGAGCGGTCCAGCAGCGCGATGAAGTCTGGCAATGTCCAAAACGACAAGGTGTCCGGCGAAGCAAAACTCTCCTGTACCCGCGCCACGGTAAGGTCAGTCGGGAGGTCGATGGTTGCCGGCGGCTCCGGCATCTGCTCGGGCCGAATCGCACGGGCGTTCTGCAACTGCCACGCACCCCCGCTGAGGGTCGCCTGCGTTGCCTCGATCCGAGTGAGCAACCGGTCTCGGCCATCCAGTCGGAATACGCTGACCTGAGATGCGATCATCCGCTTGCCATGCAACTCCACGCCGTGGGCGTGAATGATGGCGACGCCCTGGGGCGACAGGGCATGATCGGACTGTCGCAGCCAAAGCTGACCGCCGGTCAGCGCCAGCGGGCCACCGCCGGACTTGAGATACAAATTGTCCATCGCCTCGGCGCGCCCGAACATCACCGACGACAATGGGCTCACGGCTGTGGTCGCCAGCACACCGAGCAGCAGCGCGCAGAATGTCGGCGCGGCAAGAAATCCCCAGGCGGAAACGCCCGAGGCACGCGCGACGACCAGTTCCGACGAACGCGTCAGGCGCCAGAAGCACAGCATCCCGCCAAGCAGCACCGCGAACGGCAGCACCTGCATCGCAATATAGGGAAGGCGCAACGCGGCAATCTCGCCCACCAGGCCGAAGGTCGCATCCGGCCTTGCGATGGAACGGCGCAGCAGTTCGATGAAATCGAACAGAGCGACCAGTCCCGACAGCGCGAGCAGCATACCGACCACCGCACCGGAGAATTGCCTGGCGATATAGACCGACAAGATGATCGGCCGCGTCATGTGCTCATGAGGCCTCGACAGGATGGCGGTGTGATTGCAGCCACTGTGGTCCGAGCAGCAACCAGCCGCAGATCAGGCCTGGCGCCACGGCATGCAGCCATATCATGGGCAGCAGCGCATTGTCGCGTGCTGCCAGGTTCTCCATGGCAAGGCCGAAAGCCAGCAGCACCACCATCGCGGCGATGGCAGCCAGCGGCCGCACAAAGCTGCCGTGGCGGCGGAACGTCCCGCTAAGCACCGAGAACAACGCGATGAAGCTGTAGGAGATCGCGGTCAGTGGCGACGCCAGGCGCTTGTGTCCCTCGGCAATCCATTTCGAGTTGTCGCGCGCCAGCGGCAGATGCGGATTGAGCAACTCGCCGACCGACATCTCGCTCATATCGCGCAGGCGGGCACCGGTGGTGCCTTGGTTGTCGGTGAGGTCGATCTCATTCTGCCCGAACGTCAGCACATTGAGCCGACCGGTCTGGTGATCGATCTCCTGGCGGCTGCCGTTGACCAGCAACACACGTGGGCCATTCGGTCCCTCGGTCAGCCGGCCACTTTCGGCCAGGATCGTCGCGTGGGCAGTCTTGTCGCGTCCGTCATCCACCAGAATGCCGCGCAGTGTGCCATCCGGATCGCGCGAGCGGACGTACACGGTCAAATCGTCGGAGACCTGCGTGAATACGCCCTCCTGCAACAGGAAGGCGGCCATGCGGTTGCGGATCTCCCATTGAAACTCGCGGAATGAGGTGAAACTGGCGGGCACGATCCACAGGTTGAGCGCGTATCCACAGATCGCGGCCAGCACCGCCAGCGTCAGCGCCGGCCGCGACAGCGCGAATGGCGAAAGCCCGGCAGCACGCATCACCGTGATCTCCCGGTCACCCGCAAGACGCTGGTAGATGAACTGCACCACGACAAAGGTTGTGATCGGCAGGATCACCGCGATGAAGCTGGGTATCAGCAGGCCGGTGAGCTCGACAAAGACGACGAGGGAGAGACCATGATTGACCACCAGCTCGACGAAGCGAAGCGACTGGATGAGCCAGACCAGCGCGGTTAGCCCGCCGGTCACTGCGATCAGCGCTAACAGAAGCTGGCGAAAGATATAACGGTCAAGCCGTGTGATCACTTTGCCGGAGCGCATGTTGCGAAACCGATTCCCTGCGTGGCGGCACAAGGGTTGTGCGTCAGGCCACATTGCGATGCAAGCCACGCGGGAAGCGCGCGCGATCACATGGTACAGAAGCCACACGCCGCCGGCCGCTCGGCGGCCGACGGCATGGGACACAGGAACTGCTCTGACGGGACCGAGCGGCTAGGGGCTCGCCTCGTGGGCGAACACCTCGATATCAGAGACTATCACCTTGCCCTTCGTTTCGGGACCGAGCAGCAGAGCGATGATGAAGCTGACCAGACCAACCGTGGTGCCGACCATCATGGCGCCGCCGAAGCCGACATTGTAGTTGACTGCGAGATAGGTCAGCACCGGAGCGACGAGACCACCCCAGATCGCGCCTTGATGGTAGCAGAAGCCGGCGGCCGTCGCGCGCACCTCGGTGGGGAAGCGCTCGGACAGATAGCTCGGGTTCTGTCCGTAGATCGCACCACCGAACAGCCCCTGTAGCGAGAATGCAATCGCCATCGTCAGGTAGTCGCTGGTGAACAGGTAGAATGGCGTGATCGCCAACGCGATGACAGCCGGGATGATCATTGACCAGCGGCGGCCGAGCACGTCCGCCATCCACCCCCAGAGGAAGCTGGCAGCGAATGTCGCGGCGTTGGAGAACATCAGCGGCACCGAGACCAGTGCCGCCGACAGCGCGAGATCCTTCTGCAGATGCGTGGCGAATAGTCCAAAGATCGAATAGTACACTACGAAGCCGCTCGCCATCCACCAGCACGCGGTCAGTGTATTGGCCAGCACAGTGCGCTTGAAGATCACGAACAGCGGCAGGTGAACCTGCTTCCCCTCCTCGCGCTGCTTCCTGCGGTTCTCCAGCCACACCGGCGGTTCCTGGACGTACTTGCGCACCCAGACAACGACCAGTGCGGGGAGGATGCCGATCCAGAGCAGGCCGCGCCAGCCTATGAGATCAAACAGCAGGCCGTATGCGGCGCTCGAGGCCAGGAAGCCCAACGCCCAGGAACCTTGCAGCACCGAACTCATCAGACCACGCGAGCGTGCCGGCCAAGATTCCATGGCGAGCGACGCGCCAGCCGGCCACTCCGCCCCCATGCCGATGCCAAGCAGTGCGCGGAAGAAGAACAGAAAGGTAAAGGTCGGCGAGAACCCGGCGATGAAGTTGCAGATCGAGTACCAGAGGATCGAGATCATCAGTGGGATCTTTCGTCCCACCCGGTCTGCGAGCCAGCCCGACGCCGTCGCGCCCACCAGACGCAACCACAGTGTTATCGCGAAGACCGCGGTCACCTCGGTCAGCGGAACGTTGAACTCCTTCGAGATCGGCACCATGATCAACAGGAAGACGGTGAAGTCGAAAGAATCGAGGGTCCACCCCATCCAGGCGGCCCACCACGCCAGCCACTGTTCCTTGGTTGGCTCTTTCCACCACGGCACGGACTGGCCGCGCGCGACACTTGTCGACATTGCTTGATTGCCTCCCCGGGCTTGATTGCCTCCCCGGCGTACTTCAGGACGATCGATGCGGCACGAGTGACCGACGGCACGGCATGAACGGCTGCGCGGCGCTTCCGCGCACGGTACGACTTCGAGACATCAGCCTAAGCAGCATACCCGCTATGCGTCAAACGGTTGGCCCGAGTCGCGGCAGCGGCGACCCGGATCATGCCCGGCCAGAGTGCGCATGCGGCGGCAACCCAATGCTGCGATGCCGGCGCAAGGCACAACCGGTGAACTGCCGACGCGAGGCGCATCTGGCGTGACAGACCGGCGGTCAGGCGGCCGTGATAGTGATTTCCGCGTCCTCCTCCCGCCCAGGTGCGTGCTGCCAGTGATCCGCCGGCCAGCGCCAGCGTGACGCCTTCGCCGGCGAGCGATGCGATCACTGCGGCCTGATCGCCAAGGCGGAACAGACCAGGTGGGTCGCGCGGAGTCGGTGTGTATACATAGCCATACGGCAGGCCGGCGACCGCCAATGGCTGATCGAGCAGGGCACGGGCGCCGGCGAGTCGCACCCGGAGATGCGAACATTCATCCGTCAGTGCATCGAGCAGGCTGTCCCACGCGCCGTTGACGGCGCGGAGCCTTGCCGCGGACACCAGCACACACAGGACTGCCCGATTCGCTTCCACGAGTTGCAGGCCGGCATAGCCCCCGGCGACCAGGAT
>Ga0207693_10003633_pt1 | contig 13173 bp, 10 predicted proteins | sample LARL81metaG_FD_184347 | JGI IMG/M metagenome (GOLD analysis project Ga0207693, IMG submission 184347) | Corn, switchgrass and miscanthus rhizosphere microbial communities from Kellogg Biological Station, Michigan, USA - LAR L8-1 metaG... | ecosystem: Host-associated > Plants > Roots >...
TCCGGTGGCCGAGCTCGGCCCGCAGGTGCGCGGCGTTCTCGAGGCCGCGCCGGACGCGTGCACGGTGACCGACGTCGGCTCGACCAAGGTCGGGGTGTGCTCCGCAGCCCTGGGCTCGACCCGATTCGTCGGCGGCCATCCGGTCTGCGGGTCCGAAGCGCGCGGAGCCGAGCACGCGAGTGCGGAGCTCTTCGACGGCGCGACGTGGTTCCTGACCCCTCTCGCTGCGACCGAACCGGAGCGTTACCGGCTCGTGCACGGATTCGTGTCCTCCCTCGGCGCGACGCCGGTCGCCGTCGACCCGGTCGCGCACGACAGGCTCGTGGCGCTGACCAGCCACCTGCCGCACGCACTGGCCAACCTGCTCGTCAACCAGGCCGGAGCGAACCGGATCGACGGTCACGATCCGCTCGCGGCGGCCGGGGGATCGCTGCGCGACATGACGCGCGTCGCCGGCGCGAATCCACGAATCTGGATCGACATCTTCCTCGAGAACGCCGACGCGGTGCGAGCGGCGCTCGGCGAGCACCGGGAGCAGCTCGATCGACTGGAGCAAGCCCTCGAAAGCGGCGACGCCGGCTTTCTCGCGAAATGGATCGGCGAGGCGGCGGGCAACCGGCAGCGGATGCTGGCGGAGGCGTACCCGGATCCCGGCGCCCTTCAGCAGCTGCGCGTCCACGTTCCCGACCGGCCCGGCGTTCTCGCCGGGATCACGCAGGCCCTCGGCGCCGAGCGGATCAACATCGAGGACTTCGAGCTCCTGCACATGTCGCCGGACCGCGGCGGAACCCTGACGGTGCTGATCACGGGCGAAGACGAGGCGCGCCGTGCGGCCGAGTTGCTCGAAGCCCAGGGTTACGGGGTTCTGGTCTCGCCCGTCCTCGGCGATCAGTGACCCGGGTCGAGCCTGCAGCGGCCCTCGTCGGCGACATTGCCGTCCCCGCAGTGAAGGGCATCTGCCAGCGAGGCGCGCTCTTGGCTGCGATCGCCGACGGCGAGAGTGAGCTGCGGAACTTCGGGCACGCCGCAGACACCGACGTCGCGCTCGAGGCCATTCGCGCGCTCGGAGCCGAGGTGAGCGAGCCCGAGCCGGGAACGATACGAATCAAGGGGCGCGGCCTGCGTGGGCTGACGCCACCCGGCACCCCGATCGACTGCGGCAACGCCGGCACCGTGCTTCGCCTGCTGAGCGGAATCCTCGCCGGCCAGGACGGCCGGTTCGAGCTCGTAGGCGACGAGTCGCTCTCCTCCCGCCCGGTGCGCGTCGACGAGCCGTTGCGGCTGATGGGTGCGCACGTCGCGACGAGCGAGGGACGACCGCCGGTGACGATCGACGGAGCTCGTTTGCGGCCGATCCGGTACGAGCTTCCGGTCGCGAGCGCGCAGCTGAAGTCTGCGGTCCTGCTCGCGGGCTTGTTGGCCGAGGAAGGCCCGACGACGGTCGTCGAGCGGGTCCCAACGCGCGACCACACCGAGCGGCTCGTGCGCTCGCTCGGCCTCAGGCTCACCCGGGCCGGCACCGAGATCCGCGTCTGGCCGGCCGAGCGAATCCCACCTCTCTCGCTCGAGATCCCGGGCGATTTCTCGTCGGCAGCGCCGTTCATCGTCGCCGCAACGCTGCTTTCGGGCTCAAACCTCCGGATCCACGATGTCGATGTGAACCCGACGAGAACCGGACTGCTCGACGTGCTCGCCCGGATGGGCGCCCGAATCGCCGTCTTCAACCGGCGCAGCGCGAACGGGGAGCCGGTGGCCGACCTGGAGGTGCGTTCGGCGGAGCTGCTGGCGACCTCGATCGACGCTGACGAAGTGCCGCGGCTCGTCGACGAGTTGCCCCTGTTCGCGCTCCTGGCTTCGCATGCGCGCGGCGTGAGCGTGGTCAAGGGCGCACAGGAGTTGCGCGTCAAGGAAACGGACCGCATCGAAACGGTGACGAATTCGCTGCGCGGCCTGGGCGTTCGCATGTCAGCGGGCGAAGATGGCTTCCGGATTCGTGGTGTTCCCGCCCGCCCCCGAGGGGGAGCTATGGCCTCGAGCGGCGACCACAGGGTCGCGATGCTCGGAGCGGTCGCGGGTGCCGTTTCGAAGGAGGGAGTGGAGATCCAAGATGCAGAGGCGGTCGCTGTAAGCTTCCCCGGGTTTTTCGAGCTTCTGGAGTCGGTTACACAGCGATGATCGTTGCCATTGACGGGCCCGCGGGAGCGGGAAAAAGCACGGTTGCCCAGCGGCTCGCTGAGCGCCTGGGCTACCGCTACCTCGACACCGGCGCGATGTACCGAGCTCTGACCTGGCTGGCGATGACGCGCGACATCCCGCTCGGCGACGGCACGAAGCTCGGTGCGCTGGCCGAGGAGAATCCGATCACGCTCGAAGGCCGCGTCTTGATCGACGACACGGACGTCACCGCAGCGATCCGGAAGTCTCGGATCGACCGCGTCGTGCCGGTAGTCGCTCGACATCCCGAGGTGCGGGCCGTCATGCGTGCACGCCAGCGCGAGCTTGCGGAGCCGGGAGACGCTGTGATCGAGGGCCGCGACATCGGCACGGTCGTCTGTCCGGGAGCCGACGTGAAGGTCTACCTGAACGCCGACCGCGAGATCCGCGCCGGACGCAGGCTCGCCGAGCGGCCGGAGATCGGCGCCGACGCGCTCGCGACCGACCTTCGGATACGCGACCAGAGCGACGCCGAGCGGATGATGCCGGCGGCTGACGCGATCCAGATCGACACGACCGACCTCGATGTCGACGACGTCGTCTCCCGCATCGAGCAGCTCGTCAGAGAACGCCAACCAGCATGAGAAGCATGGGGGAACCCAGGGTTCCCCCACGAGCCCCCTTCTTCTTCGCTACCTCTTACGCGGAGGTGCTGCGCCTCCCGCCGGGCCAAGCCCGGCTCCGCCGGCGTGTACGGAAGGTGCCCTTCGATGAAAATGATCCCAATGAACAGATTCGCTAAAGCCGGCACGATGGAGATCGACGCCAGCGAGGACTTGCTGGGAACGGTCGCAATCGTCGGCTTCCCGAATGTCGGTAAGTCCACGTTGGTCAACCGTCTGACCGAGTCCCGCGCCGCGGTCGTGCACGAGACGCCTGGCGTAACGCGCGACCGCAAGGAGCTCGTTTGCGAATGGAACGGCAAGCGCTTCCTCCTGATCGACACGGGCGGCGTCGATATCGCCGGGACGGATCCGATCACGCGGTCGATCGCCGACCAGGCGAAGACGGCGGTCGGGGAGGCCGACCTCGTCGTCTTCCTGACTGACGCGCGCGCCGGGATCACGCCCGGCGACGAGGAGTTGGCGCAGATCCTGCGCGCCGCGCACAAGCCTGTGCTGCTCGTCGCCAACAAGATCGACGACCCCGACCAGGACGCGCTCGCCTTCGAGTTCCACCGGCTTGGGCTCGGCGATCCGGTTCCGCTCTCGGCGGCGCACGGCCACGGCACCGGCGACCTGCTGGACACGATCGTCGCGCGGCTGCCGGGTCGCGGGCGGCCTGCGGTCACGGACGCCGCGATCCGCGTCGCCATCCTCGGCCGGCCGAACGTCGGCAAGTCGAGCCTGCTCAACGCAATGCTCGGCGAGGAGCGCGTGATCGTGTCCGACCAACCCGGTACGACGCGCGACGCGATCGACACGGTCTTCCGCCGGGGAGAGCGGGAGTTCGTGTTCATCGACACCGCGGGCCTCCGCCGGAAGCGCCGGCAGAGGCAGGGGATCGAGTACTACTCGGAGCTGCGCGCACTCGCTGCCGCCGAGCGTGCGGACGTCGCGCTGGTGCTGGTCGACTCGAGCGAGGGAGTCGTCGACCAGGACCTGTCGGTCGCGGACGTCGCCCGCAAGGCCCAGTGCTCGACGATCGCCGTCCTCTCCAAGTGGGACCTCTCGGAGGTCGAGATCGAGGACGTCAAGGCGAGGCTGGGCGAGCGCCTGCGGCAGAGGCCGCCGGTGCTGACCGTGTCGGCGAAGACCGGACGCGGGATCGCGCGACTGCTCGACCGGATCGAGACGCAGTTCGATAAGCACTCCGCGCGGATCCCCACGGCCGAGCTGAACCGTTTCCTCGCCGAGCTCCGCGAGGCGCGGGAGGCGCCGGCTCGCGGCGGGCGGCGGCTCAACCTGCTCTACGGAACGCAGGTACGCGCTCGGCCGCCGCGCTTCCGCTTCTTCGTCAACGATCCGAGCCTCGTGACGCGTGACTACGGCTACTGGGTCGAGAATCAGCTTCGCGAAAGGTTCGACCTGGCCGGCGTCCCGGTCGCGATCGACTTCGTCCGCCGGAGTTGAGCGTCGCCGGCGGGCGGCGGCTATCGGCGTCCCTGGAGCTAGCCCCTGGCTTTTGAAGCGCGACGAAGCTCGAAGCGGTTCTCGCTGCGGCTGAGCAGCCGGGCGATGTTGGCCCGGTGGAGGACGAAGATCGCAACCGCGGCTCCGGCGGCGAAGGCGACCACGGGCCAGGAGGCGCCGAAGAGCAAGGCGAAGAGGGGGAGTGTCGCGGCCGAGACCAACGAGGCGACCGAGGTATAACGGGTCAGGAGGAACGCGCAGACCCAGACGGCTGCTGCCGCGAGCGTCGCCAGCGGGGCGACCGCCAGCGCGACGCCGCCGGTCGTTGCGACGATCTTGCCACCCCGGCGGAAGCCCATGAAGACCGGCCGCCAGTGGCCGACCAGCGCGGCGATTCCGGCGAGCAGACCGACGAGTTCACCGCCGAGCCAAAGTCCGAGCAGCGCCGCCGCGAAGCCTTTGGCAACGTCGAGCAGCGCGACGCCGAGGGCGATCTTGAAACCGGCTGTTCGCCAGACGTTCGCCGCTCCGGTGCTGCCGCTCCCTTCCTTGCGGATGTTGACGCCCTTCAGCAGCCGGGGTAGCCAGTAGCCCCAGGGCATGCTGCCGAGGAGATAACCGGTGAGGATCAAGAGAACGTCGGTCATTCAGAGCCAGCCTTCGCGATTCTACGAAGTGCTCGCGGGGTCGCGTGTCGCGGGGGCGGCAACGAGTCCCTGCTCGATCCACCAGTCCATTGTCCGGCGTAGCGTCTCCTCGATCGGCGTGTAACGCAAGCCGAGCTCACGTTCGGCTTTCGACCCGTCGTAGGCGTGGCCGTGGGTGATCGTCCGGGCGAGCTCTCGGCAGATGCGGGGCGAGCCTCGCCGAACCCAGGCGACCGACTCGACGACCGTGGCCAGCGTCATCGCAAGTGACGGTCGCAGCGTCCGGACGGGTCGATCGATCCCCGCGAGGCGGCCGAGAAGCGCGAGCCCCTCGCGAACCGTCAGCGTCGCTCCGCTGAGGACGTAGCGTTCTCCCGGCCGGCCTCTCGTGGCGGCCAGCAGGTGGCCGGTCGTGCAGTCTGCGATGTCGACCAGGCTCAGCGTCGAGTCGACTACCGCCTTGAGGCGCCCGTTCACGTAGTCGAGCAGCAGCCGAGTCGATCCGCTCGCCCGCCCTGGGCCCTGGACGGATGCCGGGTTCACGCTCACGACCTCGACCTCGGTCTCGTCCGCTGCCGCGAGCACCGCCCGCTCGGCTTCGAACTTCGAGCGCTCGTAGTCGGAGAGGAACGAGCCGCGATGGGGTGACTGCTCGGTCCCGACCGTCCCTCTTTTCTCGCCGAGCGTCGCAGCCGAAGAGGTGTACACGATCCTTTTGACCTCGGCCTGGGCAGCCGCGCGGACGACGTTCTCCGATCCGCGGACGTTGACCTCGAACATCGGCGAAGGGTCCCGCACGCAGAACGCGTTGGCGCCGGCCGCGTGGTAGACGAGGTTGCAGCCGCTCATCGCGGCGGCGAGCGCGTCGAGGTCGAGCACGTCCCCCCGAACCGGCTCGGCTCCCAACTCTGCAAGCGCGCCGGCCGAGGCTTCGGAGCGCGCCAGCGCCTTCGGACGCACGCCGTCCTCCAACAACCGCTCGATGATCGCGCGGCCGAGGAAGCCCGTGCCTCCCGTGACCAGAACGGGCTCGCCCATCGTGACTAGCGCAGATCCTCGGAGAGAGACGAGGAAAAACGCGCGATGTACTCGACTGCCGAGACCACCGTGATCACGGCCGCCGCCAGCAACGCCCATTCGTCAAGACGCAGAGGGCCGAGGTCATTGCCCCACTGGACGATCGCCAGGAAGATCGCAACGAACTGGACGTTGGTCTTCAGCTTGCCCCAGATCGAGGGCGGGAAGACGGTTCCCTCGGCGGCGACCACTCCGCGCAGGCCGAGAATCAGCAGCTCGCGTCCGACGATGATCGCCGCGATCCAGGGGGACGCGCGTTTGACGTCGACCAGCGCGATCAGCGCTCCCGAGACGAGCAGCTTGTCAGCCGTCGTGTCCAGAAAGGAACCGAGCTTGGTCGTCACGGCCCACCGGCGCGCCAGGTAGCCGTCGACGAAGTCGGTCGAAGCCGCGACGGCAAAGACGATCGCCGCCGCCGTGTAGGCGGACTTGTTGTCCGGGCCGGCGAGGATAAGGGCCATCACCGCCGGCACGGCCAGAATGCGCCCGAACGTAAGTGCCGGGAGGAGCGTCCTCGGTGCGGCGGCTCGCGCAATCATGAGGCCGCACCCTGAGACGAGACCGCGGTCGATTTCGCCGTCTGGCGCGCGAACAGTGCGCGGACCTCGGTGGCCGAGGAGAGCTCCAGAGCCTGCTCGGCCAGCTCGCGAGCCTCTTCGGCGTCGAGGTCACGGACAGCCTGCTTCACGGCGGGGATCGCGGGCGCATTCGCGCTCAGCTCGGCGACGCCGAGTCCCACCAGCACGGGCACCGCTTCCGGGTCCGAAGCGAGCTCGCCGCAGACGCCCACCCATTTCCCGTGCCTGCTTGCCGCCTCGGTGACCATCCGGATCAGGCGCAGGACGGAAGGGTTCAAGCCGTCGGCCAGGGCGGCGACCGACGCGTTCCCTCGTTCTGCCGCCATCGTGTACTGGATCAGGTCGTTCGTCCCGAGCGAGAAGAAGTCGACCTCGGGTGCGAACTGCTCCGCGGCGAGCGCCGCCGCAGGAATCTCGACCATCACGCCGATCTCGAGCTCGTCCGGGGTCGGCAGGCCGGCCCGCGCAAGGGCCATGCGGGCCTCGTCAAGAACGGCCTTCGCCTGCCGGTACTCGTCGAGCGTGGCCACCATCGGGAACATCACCTTCAGCGGGTACTCGGCGGCGGTCCGCAGCACGGCCCGCAGCTGCGTCTCGAGAAGCTCCGGCTGCTCGAGCGCCAGCCTGATCCCTCTGACGCCGAGGAATGGGTTCGCCTCGGACCGGAGCGGAAGGTACGGCAGCGGTTTGTCCGCGCCGACGTCCAGCGTGCGCAGGATCAGCGGCCGCCCCTCCAGCGCTTTCGCGACGCTCGTGTAGGCGACGTACTGCTCGTCCTCGCTCGGCACCGAATCGCGCTCGAGGAACAAAAATTCGGTGCGCAATAGGCCGACGCCTTCGGCGCCGTTCTCGATCGCTGCCGGCACGTCTTCGGGGGAGCCGATGTTGGCGACGACCTCGATCCTGCGACTGTCTCGGGTCACCGCTGGCTCGGCGGCAGCGGCCCGAGCGCTGCGAGCCGCCTGCTCTTGCGCGGCCGCACGGCGTTTGGACTCCGCGGCGAGCTCTTCCGAGGGCTCGACGTTCACCACGCCGGCGTCTCCGTCCAGGAGGAGCTCGGTGCCCTCGGGCACCCCAAGCAGCGCCTCGCCGAGCCCGACCACCGCGGGAATGCCGAGTGAGCGGGCCAGGATCGCGCTGTGTGATGTTGGGCTGCCCCCGGCCGTCGCGACACCGAGCACGAGCGTGCGATCGAGCGAAGCGGTGTCGGCGGGAGTCAGATCGCGTGCGACGACGATTCCGGGAGCGCTCAGGGGCACAGCGGCGGCATCCCCGGCGAGCGCGGCGACAACCTGCCGCGCGACGCCGGTCAGATCGTCTGCGCGGGCGCGCAGGTACTCGTCCTCGAGACCGCGGTAGTCGGCCGCCACCGCCTCAGCCGCAGTGTTCCATGCCTCGGCGGCGTTCTTGCCTTCCTCGAAGATCGCGCGCCGGGCAGGCCCGAGGAGCGCCTCGTCGTCGAGGAAGAGGAGATGCGCGTCGAAGATGGCCGCGCTGTACTCGCCGGCTCGGGCCTCCACCGACTTCCGCGTGTCGGCGATCTCGGCACGCACCTGGTCGAGCGCTTCCGTCAGCCTCTGCCACTCGGTTTCCGGGTCGCCCGACGATCCGATTGGAATCTCGGGATCCAGCGGGTGGAAGTGGCGGGCCGGCCCGGTGACGATCCCGGGAGCGCCGGGAAGGCCGCTGAGCGTGCGCCCGTCGCCCAACTGAGCAGTCGGAACCGGCGGCGCCGGCGGAGTGGGGGAGGCGACTCGCTCGTCGAAGTTGCGCTCAGCGAGATCCTCCAGCGCCGCGAGCGCGGCGGCCGCCTGCGGGCCGTGAGCCGAGACGAGGACCTCGTGCCCCTGGCGGACGCCGAGCGTGGCCAGCCCATTGAGGCTGCGCCCGCTGGCCGGGCCGCGTCCGCTCGTCAGGTTCGTCACCTGAACGTCGGCGTCGAAGCCGGCCGCGGTCTGGACGAAGCGGGCTGCCGGCCGCGCATGTAGACCAAGCCGGTTGCGGATGGCCAGGCGTACCGTCAAACCCGGCTCGAGCTGAACCTGGCCAGGACCAGGAACAGCAGGCTCTCCGGCCCCGAGTTGTGCGGACTTCCCCTCCAGCCCGCCGCGCGCCTCCTCGGCCACTTTGGCGAGCGGCTCGCCGAGCCGAGCCGCAACGGCCGCCGCGACCGCTCCTTCCACGAGCGGAGCCTCGCAAAGCACCACGTGCTCGCGCTGCTCCGGCGTCAGGAAGTCGAGCGCGGTTTCGGCGCTGAGGACGGCGCTCCCGAGATCCATCAGCACGAGCACCCCGTCGCCGGAGTCGGCGCGGCCGATCGCCTCGGCGACGAGAACCGCGTCGGTGCCGAGCGCCCCGGCTTCGGCCAGCCCTCCGGCGAGCTCGAGCTTCACATCTGGTCCGGCCATCTCCGCGGCCAGCTCGCGCACACCTGCAGCGAGCGTTTCGCTGTGAGAGACGATCACGATCCCGACCATCGCCTACTCAGAGCCGAGCCCGTAAGCGCGATGGAGGACCTCGACCGGATGGACCGCGTGGATGCCCGCGCCGTGCTCGATTTGCCAGCGGCAGGTCTCGCTGTCGCAGGCGGCCAGGTCGCCACTCGACTCCCGGAGCTCGCGGAACAGCCTTTCGCCAACGGTCATCGAGATCTCATACTTCTCTTTCTTGAACCCGTACGTGCCGGCGATCCCGCAGCAGTCTGCATCCAGCTCGATCGCCCGCACGCCGGGAATGAGCGCAAAGAGGTCGAGCGCGGGCTTGCCGATCCCGTGACCCTGCTGCTGGCAAGGGGCGTGGTAGGGAATCGTCAGGTCCAGTTGCTGGAAGTCCGTACGGAGCTGCCCTTGCTCGTGCAGCAGGAGCAGAAACTCGCAGAGGTCGTACATCGACTCGCTGACCACCGTGAGATCGTCGTCTTCGACCTCGAGGATCTCCCGGGCCTCGTGCTTCAGCATCAGCCCACAGCTGGTCGAGTTGGCGACGATAGCGCTGCCTTCTCGGGCGTACGGCGCGAGGTTCGCGGCCAGCCGCCGCACGTAGGCACGCGCAGCCGGAAAGTTCCCATTCGACTGCAGCGGCAAGCCGCAGCAGCCCTGCGGAGGGACGACGACGTGGAAGCCGTTGTGCTCAAGTACCTCGACCGTCATCCGTCCGACCGCGGGCTCGTAGTAGTTCGTGCCGCAGTTGTGGAAGTAGATGACGGTTCGCTCGGCGGCCGGGCTGACGTGATTCCGGGCCCAGCGCTGGAAGGTCCGGCCTGCGAAGCGCGGCAGCGCGGCGTCCCGGTGAATGCCGAGCAGCCGCTCGCCGAGCCGCCTCAGTGCCTGGTTCTGCAATGTCCAGTTCGCCAAGGGCGCGACCGGCGTCCCGAACCGCCCGACCAGGCCCGGCCGCGCAATCAGCTGGTTGCGGAGCGGAATGCCACGCTCCTCCCAGAGCTGTGCCCGCGCCTGGGAGTTGATCTCCGCGATCTTCACTCCCTGCGGGCAGACCTGCGTGCAGATTCCGCAGCCCGAGCAATAGTCGACGGAGAAGTCGGGGGAGACGCCGGTCCGGCGGAACCGCTCAGCCTGGGGGCCGACGTACTTCGGGCCGGGGAAGAGCGGGGTCGCCGCTGCGTACGGACAGAAGCTCTCGCAGATCGTGCACTTCACGCAGCCGTCGAGCGAGTCGCGCGCGAGCTCCGTCACTACGTCTCCCTGAGAATCGCAGAGGCTGCGGCGTAGCCCGACGCGAGGCTCAGGCCGTTCCCCGAGGCCTCCCGCCACGGGACGGCGCCCCCGAGGGTGGCCCCCACGGCATGGACGTTCTCGTACGGCGTCCCGCCTTTGCCGTCCACCGGGCGCATGCTTTCGTCGACGGTGACACCCGCCCGGGAGATGGCGTGGTCGGCGAAGTAGCCCTCTTCGAAGGGCCGCTGCTTTGACCCAGGGACGCCCGCTACGGGCAGGTCGAAGACGGTTTCCCTGATCTGGCCGGACGAGTCGAGCTGCAGGCCGCCCGACGCGAAGCCGCCTGTGGCGAGCACGAACGAACGAGCCCGATACGTGAGCGGCCGGCCGGCCGTCTTCGCCAGCACGCCCTCGAGCCGGCTGCCGCTGGTCTTGGTTCCGACGACGGTGTTTCCGACCACGAGCCGGCAGCCGTGGCGCCGCAGGGCCGTGGTCATCGTCTCGTAGAGCCGTAGGCCTTGAACCGAGGGCGGGAGCGTCGGCACTTCGAACACCTGGTGACCGAGTCTCGTTTCGAGCTCGTTCCAGACCTCTCGCGCTCGTCCGACACCGAGCACGGCCGGGAAGCCGACGATCTCGCCGGGAACCAGGTAGCGATCGAGCTCGACTAGAACCGACTCGCGGAAGCCGGCCTCCTCGAAGCGGCGCGCGAAGCCCAGGCCGCTGACGTCGCGCGCATTGCCGAGCGGGGGCTCGAGCTCCACCACACGGGTCAAGATGTCCGCTTCTCCGGGAAGCGAGGCGCGAGCGAGGTTCTCGGCAAGGTAGGCGGGGTAGAAGTCCTTCAGCCCGCGTAGCCCGATGAAGACGAAACGGCCGCCCCCGCGGAGGTCGCCTGCGGCCATCGTCTCCGGCACGAGCGCTGTGGGCTTTGCGACGCCGACCGCGGTCGGGACGAGGAAGTTCTCGTCGAGGCCGCCGCGATAGCCGTGGTCGCCCAGGCGAGCCTTGAACCAGTCGAGGCTGGCACCGATCAGCTCCACCGGAAGGCGCCGGTAGGGGTGGTCGGGATTCGCAGCGGCGAAGTCAGGGAGCGCCTTCGCGGGGCTGTCGACTGGGCCGTCGACGTACCCGAGGACGTCGACAGTGCCTGGTGAGAGGTGGGTCGCGCCGACGCCTTTTGCCAGAACGGCCACCCGCTGTCCTTCCTCGGCCAGTCGCAAAGCGGCTGTCAGGCCGGCGAGGCCTGCGCCGATCACGACGGTGTCGTAGCTCGCAAACCGCGCGACATCCGTCATTCGGGCAGGTGCTGGACGGTCAGCAGGCCCTGGAAGATCCACTCGTCGAGGCGTGCTTGGCGGAGCTGGGCTCCGTGCAGGACCGGATGCACGCCTTTCCAGCGCTCCTCGAGAAAGTCCAGGAGAGCGGTGTTCGCGGCTCGACGGTCGAGGTGCTCGAACGAGTGGAGGATGCCGGTCGCCCGGTAGATGCAGAAGCCGCCCTGGCAAGGGCCCATCCCAAGTCGAACCGTCCGGCGGACGTCGTCGAGACTACTGGGGTGCCGGTGCGCGACCCCGGCCAGCAGCCGCTCGCGCGTTACCAGCTCGCACTCGCAGATGATCTCGTGCTCTCCCGGAACCGGCTCCTGGGTGCGAACGCGCGAGCCGAGCCAGTAGAAACGCTTCTCCTCGGAGCCCGGAAGTGGTTCCTCCTGGGTCGTGCACTGACGGTCGACCCCGAGCTTTGCGCAGACGGCGTCGACGGCGTGCTCGGCCATCAGCCGGAACGTCGTCGTCTTGCCGCCCGTGATCGTGATGAAGCCGTCCACCCCGTCGCGCTTCGCATGGTCGAGCACCGTGTGGGTGCGGCTGACGTCGCGCGTGTCGCTGACCTGTTCGCCCGCGAAGAGAGGGCGCGCTCCGGCCCAGACCCGCAGGGCGCGAGCGTTGCGAAAGCCGGGCACGAGCTTCTCGCCCTCGTCGAACATCTCCTCGATCTCGGCCGGGGTCACCTCCAGCTCGTCCGGGTCGGCGACCCGCGTGTCGGTCGTCCCGATCACCGAGACCGTTCGGATCGGGACGATGATGTCGCCGTCGCTCGGCGGCTTGCAGCGATTGACCACCGTGTTCACCAGCCGGTGGTTCATCGCGATCATGATTCCTTTGCCCGGGAGCACGGTTACCTCGCACCCTGCGAGGCTCGCGATCTGCCCGGACCACGCGCCGGCTGCGTTGACGACGACTTGCGAGCGGATCTCGAGCTCGTCTCCGTTCAGCTCGTCGTGCACGCGCGCGCCGACCACCTTGCCGTCGTCCAGCTCGAGGCCGAGCAGGCGATGGTAGGTCAGGATCTGCGCTCCGTGCTCCTTGGCCGAGCGGGCGCACCCCCAGACGAGCTTCCAGGGATCGAGGTTGGCGTCAGGAACGGCGAAGGCGCGCGCGATCCCGCGGTCGAGCCGAGGCTCCTGGCGGAGCGCCTGGGCAACGGGAACTTCTTCGACGGGTACGCCTGTCGCCTGGCAGCCACGCAGGAAGTCGTCTCCAAAGCCTGGGTCGTCCCACTGGGTCGAGACGAACAGGCCGCCCGTGTCCTCAATGCAGTCGGCGGCGGTGCGGCGGAGGATCGGATTCTCGACCACGCACTCGCGGGCCGCGACCGGGTCCTTGACCGCGTAGCGCCCACCAGAGTGGAGGAGGCCGTGGAAGCGCCCGGTCGTCCCGGCGGCCAGGTCGCCGCGCTCCACCAGAACGGTCGAGAAACCGCGCAGGGCCGCATCGCGGGCAACGCCGGCCCCGGTGGAGCCGCCGCCGACGACGAGGACTTCCGTTTCGAGAGTGGGCACAGCTACCGGCCGCAGTATCGCAGCGGCCTCAGGGACAGCTCAGGGACTGTTCCCGGAACGGGGACTGTG
>Ga0207693_10003634_pt1 | contig 13172 bp, 12 predicted proteins | sample LARL81metaG_FD_184347 | JGI IMG/M metagenome (GOLD analysis project Ga0207693, IMG submission 184347) | Corn, switchgrass and miscanthus rhizosphere microbial communities from Kellogg Biological Station, Michigan, USA - LAR L8-1 metaG... | ecosystem: Host-associated > Plants > Roots >...
CGCTCCCGTTATCGCGCGGCGCGCGGGGCGTGCTGAGGGCAACATGTTGGCTCCTTCATCGGGTGATCAAGTGGCCGTAACCGGTGACGGTTGGCGGCGAAAACAAGCTAAGCAGAATGGACCGCGACGTTTCTTGCAAAACGGCTGAAATCTGCGGTGACCGAGGGAAGGATTTAGCAATGCGGATTAGGCACACTTATCTCACCGCGATGCTCGCGGCGGCGTCCGCCGCTCTGGCGTCCACTCTTGCCGCCGCACCACCGGCTGCGGCCGACTGTGTGTCAGCGGCGGGGCCCAACCCCCTCACCCTATGCTCGCAGGGTGAAAGCCGGGTCAGCAACAGGACACCCCTGCCGAAGGCCACTCCTTATATCCCTCTTGACTGTGATTACGACTGGCTGTGCGACCAGGGCCTCGGCATCGCTCTCAGTGACTGAGGGCAGCGGTGGTGCCAGGGTGACGAATCGTACGTGATCTGCGAAAAGCCGCCATGTCTAACGGCGTCCACATCGTGCGCATGCGCTGGGGCAAAGTCTTCGACATCGGCGCCAACGAAGACTCCCAGGTCTTCGCCGAATCCATGAAAGTCTCTGCCGCACACGGCGTGCAGGAAGCACTCGCTGACTCAATCGTCAGCTGAACATATCTCCGTCGTCTTCTTCGTCCCCGACGGAATAGTCAAGACCTAGTAGGGCAGGGCCACTCCGGTTCGAACGAGCCTCGATATGGCCGCACCGACACCAAGTCTCCAATGGTGTATGCCTCGATGGTCCACGTCGCTGGCGGGGAGGGAGGTTCGATCCGCCATGACCCTGCGAGGCCGAGGAGCCGTCGCTGCCGTCTCGAAATAGAGCCGCTATTACATAGCCTTGCGCAACGGCCCTCACCGAGCATGCGTTGCGGGAGCCAAAGCAAGTCCCAGGGTGGGGGTGCCGGGCGGGAGGCAACACAACGACCGATCCCGACTCGCAGGTTCCCGGGCATCGTTCTGCTCGTACGTTGGGAACAGAGCGCCGAATAAGCGACGCGAACCCACGAGGAGCGACCATGAGCATCGACCGTTTCACTCACCGCGGCCCTTGTCGTCAAGCTGGTGGCCGAGCCAGACGAGGCGGATGAGGTCAGGACGTTCCTCGCCGATGCCGTCAGACTTGCCAACCAGGAGCAGGGCACCATCGCCTGGTTCGCGCTGCGCACCGACACGACAACCTTCTGGATCGTCGATGCGTTTCCGTCCGACGCTGAGCGTCAGGAGCACCTGGAGGGCGCGATCGCCTCGTCCCTGCTCGCCAGTGCAGAACGGCTCCTGGACGGGCCACCTGAGATTCTCCCGGCCGAGGTCCTCGCCGCCAAGCTGCCCCAGTGAGCAGCGTCAGTTTGCGCGTGGCCGACCGGTATCTGGCTGGTTTCCATCACGGACGGGCCACGAGCGAGTGAGGCCGCAGCGGCGCGACCGCAGCGGCTTCGACGAGGCTCTTGTACGCCTGGTACTGGGGTGGTCAGCCGGTCCGCGAGGGGTGGTCACCAGTCCGGTAGCCGCCCATGCCGTGCTTGGTGACTTTCATCGCTGCCTCCTGACGGTTCTAATTCTGACAGCGTTGCCGATGGGCCGGAAGCCCGGCGAGATCTCACCGTTTGTTCCTCCAGCTGTGAACCCCTGACACACTGGGTGCGGGCTAATCGGGTGACTGAAGGGAAATGATCCATGACTGGTCTGGGGGCACTCGCGGTAGGGGCAGCACCGCTAGCCGGTGGCCTCCTGCTCGGCGGCATGGCGGGCAAAGGGAATTCGAGTGTTGCGGACTTGCGAGCCGTCATCACATCGGAGCTGGAACTGCTGCAGCAGCTTCCGGAAGCCGAGGTAGCCCGTCGAGCCGCGCTCAAGCGAATGATCGGAGAGCACGTCGACGCCCTCCTCGCGGCGCAAGAGAAGAGTCGGGAGTTTCAGAGTAGGACCAGATATTTCACCGAGGAAGGCCACTGGCGCGACATCGTGCTGTTTGTCACGATCCTGTTGTTCGCCGTGATTGCTTGGCATGCCGACCACCATCGTCCGGTCTGGCTTCCGTTGTTCATTGCGACGCTCGTGGTGGCTGTGATAACGGCTGTCGCTGTGGTGCGTGGCTTCTTGACGAGCATTCGCGCCGATGAGGGCGACAACGACCTGCGCGACGGCGACAACGATCCCTAAACGCCTAAGCTGATCGAGGATCGGCGCTCTTCCGACGGACCTGACGAGGTCAGCGCGATCATCCCGACTCCCGGAGGAGTCTGGCTTGGCGGTTTGCTGACGATCCAAACCGCCGGGTCAGGGGCCTTATTTCGGGTATGCGGAGGGTTGATGCATGCGAAAGTTGTTGCTGCACACGGTGTTTGCTGTGACGGGATGGCGTAACCGGTGCGGCCCGTCCGCGTGGACGTATCGACTGAACGATTTCGATCGGTCGGCCTTTGCTGGCAGTGCGAAGCGCAGATCATGTTCCTAAAAGAATATCAAGTGCAGCTTTGCATTCCTGTGGTGTCGTCCGGTGTGCTGCGTCCGCACACCGACAGCGAATCGTCCTGACGGGCAACGAGTATCGATACCGCACGCAGGCTGAGCGCCGATCTGCCGTGCGCGACAGGTATTCCCGGTGTGGGTGTCGTTGGGTGCCATAAGCGCGGAGGCGGTTCGTAGGTGGATCCGACCGTCAGAGAGCGATACGACCTGCGGTCGGGCCCCCGCTTCTATTTCGCCTTTCCTTCAGTCACGCCGACGGCGGCGTGCATGCGTCTTCGTGCCGCCCGACAACGTGATCGCATTCGCGAGGGTCACGATAGTCAGCGGATTGTCCTCAGCGCCCGGCATTGTTTGCGATCATTCCCGGTGCGGCGCGTCTGTTGTGGACACAGAAACAAGACATCGGGGTCATCCTCGCGGTCGAATTTCGGGCTCGGCTACGACTCGGTTCGAAAGCTGACCTACCTGTTCGAGGGGAGCGTGGACTCCACGGACACGTGGTCGTGGGACGGCAGGTGCTGGAGGCAGGTCTCGTATTTCGGCCCGACGAGGCGAATTGGACACTCGATGACTTTCGACACGGCCCGCAGTTGCACCGTGCTGTTCGGTGGCGAACCCGTTGCGGGACAGGCGCTTCGAGACACTTGGGTGTTCGACGGCACGTAGTGGACGCAGGTCGAAGACATCGGTCCGTCACTGCGAACCGAACACGCCACCGCGTTCGACCAGAACCGTGGACGGCTGGTGCTGTTCGGCGCTCTGCTTCGTGGCGACGGTGCCGACGGTCAATGGGCCCGCGACACCTGGGAGTGGGACGGGCCACGTGGACACAAGTCGAGGACGCCGGTGGGGCGAAGCGCCGCTCGCACTGTTGGGCGTACGACAGAGACAGAAAGCGGATGTCGTGGTGGGGCCACAATAAGTGCGTGACGGCCGCAGACGGCAAGGGGATAAGGAAATTCGACCATGACGGCCTTCGGAAATAAATTGGCGACGGCCGGCATCGCGCTCGTCAGTGTTGGTGCGATCGGGATCGCGCCAACGGTTCAGACCCCGCCGCGGCCAGCGGTCCCAGCGGTTCGTCTCGCGGCGGCGACTTCTCCGACAGTGGTGCAGCCGCTGGCACAGCAATCCAACGTCCTCGGGGCGCTGCTCAGGACCGGGGTCCAGGCGATCGCCGATCGCCGCGATCGTCTTGTCGATCGCTGAGTTGCGGGCCATCGCCACCGAGAACTGTGCGCCGTGTCGTATGCACGTGCCCACCACGGCGCGCGAGCCGAAGGCCGAATCGCCACGCACCAGGATCGTGGTGTCTGCGCTGATGGCGCGGGCGGTGCTGATCGCCTGCGCGACCATGCGTGCGGCACCCTTGGCCGAGTTGGCCCGCCCGGCGCGCAACCGCGGCCCGGCGATCACCGGCGCCGAACCTGCCTAACAGGTGGAATGACGCCGACCACCAACTGGCGCCCAGCCTAATCGCGGGCCATAGCCAATACCCGCAGGACGTTGGCCCGCCGATCTTCGATGGCGCGGCCGATCTCCTGCAGCAGCAGGGGCTTGCGCAGTACCAGCTCTTCCATGTGCGCGCGGTCGATTTGCAGCACGGTGACCTCGTCGAGGGCGTATGCCCCGGCCAGCACCGGCTGTCGGGTCAGCGCGGTTTGGCCGAGGAACGCCCCTTCCTCCAGCGTGCCGACCGAGATCAGTGATCCGTCGTCAACCGTCGCTGTTAGCCGCACCCGACCTGCAACGAGGAAGGCCATGGCCGTGGGCACTTCGCCCGAATGCAGAAGGATCTCGTCGGCGCCGAAGCGGGCGACCGTGGCATACGCTGCCAGCTCCTGTTGGTCGGTGTGGATCAGCCGCAGCTTGGGCGCGACGGCGCGCAGCGCCTTCTCGACGCGGTCCCGGGTGGAGAACTCGTCCGCGGCCCCGTCCAGGTGCAGGCCCTCGCGCCGGGCCGCATACCACGTCCAGCGCAGGAACATGGCCCGGGCGACGGCGTCGTCGGCGGGGGACCGCAGCGCGACGGTGGTGTGGTACTCGGTAGCGCCGACTGCGACGCTGACTGGCGCCACCTCGGACTTGCGGTACGGCAGCATGTTGGCTACCCGGTTGAGCATCACGCACACCACGTCGGGCGGATCAACCAGTGAGAACGTCGTGGTGATCATGATCTTGTGCGCGCCGGCAGGCTGGCTCAGGTTGGTGAAGGACGCGCCGGCCAGCACCGAGTTGGGCATGATCTGCATGCCACTGCCGGTGTCGATATGGGTGGCCCGCCAGTTCACCTCGACCACCCGGCCCCGCGCCGTCGGAGTGTCGAGCCAGTCGCCGAGCTGGAACGGCTGCTCGAACAGCAACAGCAGGCCGGAGATGATCTGGCCGACGGAGTTCTGCAACGCCAGGCCCAGAACAACGGTGCTGATCCCCAGCGCGGTGAACAGACCTCCGACGTTGGCGCCCCAGATATAGGAGAAGATCACCGCCAGGCCGAGCGCGATCAGCACGAAGCGGGCCACGTCGATGAAGATGGTCGGCATCCGTTTGCGCCAGCTGCCCTCGGGCGCGCCCTGGAAGACCGTCGCGTTCAGCCCGGACAGCAGCATCACCAGCACGACGAAGCCGAACACGGTGGCCACCACGCGCACCGACGTCGCCTCGGCCGACACCTCGGTGGCCTTGACCAGCAACAACAGCAACGCAGCCAGCGGAAGCAGATAGTTGCGCAGCAGGCTGACCGGCCTGGCCAGGATGCTCTGCCTGCGGACCAGCACGTGCTGCCACTCGGTGAGCAGAATCAGCCCGACCGGCAGGCCAATGGCGACCCCGATCGCCCAGTAGAACCACGATGAGTCCAACAGGGCTGTCATGACTGACGGTCCAACAGTCGCCAGATCGGCTCCTCGGCCCCGTCGACGGTGATCACCCCGATCCGGGTGAAATGCCGCGAGTCACGCATGATCTCGTACACACCCGCCGTCACGTAGATGCCCGGCTTGGGGGAACCGCTCTGCACCTGGTAGGCGAGGTTGACCGCGGCACCCCACATGTCATAGACAACGGTCGACCGGCCGATCAGCCCACTGGTCACGGTGCCGGTGTCGATGCCCGCCCTGATGTCGAGGCGGCGGCCGGTCTCCCCGTTGAACCGGTCGACGATGCGCTGCATCCCCAGGGCGAAGTCCACCGCGCGCCGGACGTTGTCCAGCCGCGGCACATTCAGCCCGCAACTGGCCAGGTAGCCGTTGCGCAGGGTCCTCACCCGCTCTACGCCCAGGCCCTCTGCCGCGGCGTCGAACTGCCGCAGCAGTTCGTTGAGGATCGCCAGCGATTCCTCCGACGGCAGCTCGTCGGACAGTTCGTCCAGGCCGACGACGTCGGCAAAGATCACCGTGACGTCCTGGTGATCCTGCGCGATGGTCTGCTCGCCCTCCCGGTAACGCTGCACCACCTGCTCGGGCATCAAAGACAGCAGCAGCCGGTCGTTCTCTTTGCGCTGCTCGGCGAGCAACTGCTCCTTGATGCCGAGATTGCGGCTCATCTCGTTGAAGGCCGCCGTCAGATCGCCGATCTCGTCCCGCGACTCGACCGGGACCGCGACGGCGTAGTCACCGCGGCTGATGCGCTGAGCACCGGCCTCCAGCCTGCGGATCGGCCGCACGAAGAGCTGGGCGAGCAGCATGGCCGCGATGCAGACCACGAACACGATCGCGGTCGAAGTGAGCACCAGGGTGCGGGTGAACGACGACTCCGGCGCGAACGCCTCGGAGGTGTCGATCTTGGCGATGATCGACCAGTGCAGGTCGGTGTTGGGCAGCGTGACCGGGGCATAGGCCTGCAGCGTCTGGTGTCCGAGATAGTCCGAGGTGATCAGCGTGCCGCTCTGCCCGCGCTGAGCGTAGTGCACGGCGTCCGTGGCGACGGGTTGCACCAGCATGGTGCCGCCCAACCGGACCGCCTGGTCGACCACGTCGGGTGGGGTGCCCGCCTCGACGGCGTCGCGCTTGTATTGCTCCGCGTTCTGTAGGAACAGCCGAGAATCGGACCGCATCAGATCGTCAGGCCCGGCCAAGTAGGTTTCGCCGGTCTTACCTAAGCCGGTCGACTGCCACTGCTTGTCGACGGTCATCAGCCGGTTCAGTCCGGTGATTGGGAATTGCAGGGCCAGTGCGCCGTCGACGCGCCCGTCCACCCCGACCGGCGCCACCATCCAGGCCGTTGGGGCATCCCCGGCCGGCTGGTAGCGCTGGAAGTCGGTGACGGCCACGAAGTCCACCGCGTTCGACGCGATGGTCTGTTCGTAGGCGTCACGCAGGTTGTTCTCCCGATACGGCCCGGTCAGGAGGTTGGTGCCCAGGTCGACCCCTTTGTCGGCGGAATACACGACGTTGCCGCGTCCGTCGAGCAGCAGCGCGTCGACGAAGCCGAACCGGTTGACGATCTGACGGAAGAAGTCGTTGTAGCGGGTGTTGGCTGCGGTCCATGCGCTGCCGTCCCGGGCATCGTCGAGGTCGATCGCGTTGTTGGCGGGGCCGACCGGCGCAGTGTAGTAGGCCTGCAGGTATTTCTGGGCGTTGGAGTCCGGTAGCAGCGCGTGCGGATCGAGCCTTTTGGCGGTCTTCTGTTCGGTGTTCTTGGCGAATTGGTTGTAGTGATCGAAGACCTGTTGCTGTTGCGCCGGGTTGGTGGTCGCCGTGGCGAGCTGGTCGAAGCCGGCGGTGAACGCTCCCAGCGCATCGATGGTTGTCGACCCGCGGGTATACATGATCAGCGAATTCCTCAGGTCGTTGATCTTGTCCTGCATTTGCCGGCTCTGCGAATCCCGCACTTGGGTCAGCCGGTCGAACACAGATGCCCGCAGCGAAGTGCGGCCCGACTCGTAACCGATTAACCCCACCACGGCCGCCGACACGATGCTGGAGAGCAGCAGCATGACGATCAGCTTGGATTTGATGCTGACCCGCGACAGCAGTCCGCGCCGCAACCGGCCGCGCGCCGGTCGAACAGCGGGTTCTGCCTCCGGCATGGCTGCAGGTGAGGCACCGGTATCGCCGGGCGGCGCCGCTGCGGTGTGTGTGGCCGACGTCGCGGGGTCCTCTGACGCGGTCACCGGCCCGAGGCTCACCCCAGGCGACGATGGCGGCATTGGTTTCCTCTCGGTTCGGCGGTCTGATCGATTCGCGGAAGCGACGCTGCCCCCGAGCACCGCAGCAGACTAGCGCGCTAAATCTGAACCCGCATAACTCAGCAGGCACAATGCCTGCTCAAGCCGGTGCGCTGTGCACCCGCATATGCTCGATCCGTTCGATCTGCAGCTTCGTGCAGGCATAGACCCCGGTCTGTGACACGGGTGCGGGCCGAATTGCGCGCCGGCAGAAAGCGCACCCACACTGGTTATAGCGCACACGCCCAACAGCCTGTGGGCGCGTCACTGCGGACAGCTGTACATGTAGTCAGGCCCACGGCACCGGCGGGCTTGCCAGGCGACAACACCGATCCTGTCAGGCGGGCACCGGGTCAGCCGCCACATACATTTACGGAAGGTTCAGCTTCCCGAATCGGACGAGGTTTGGGCGGCCCACAGGTCGGGTCCGAAGACTTCGTAGCGGATTCGGGCCGGCGGCACGCCGCGTGAAAGCAGTGTCGACCTCACGTGCCTCATGAACGACAGCGGACCGCAGGTGAAGACCTGAATGTCTTGCGGGAGCGGGATGTCGGTCAAATCCATAAATCCCTGGCGGGAGCGGGTGTCGCCGTCGTCATCGACGGATTCGTACCACGCATGGGCGGTGAAGTCGTCGATCTCGCGTCCGAGATGCAGGACGGTTTCTCGCAGAGCGTGATCTTGAGCGCGGCGGTCGGCGTGGGCGACGATGACGGTCCGCTGAGGCCGGCGCCTTCTGATCTCGTTTTTCCCTCCGCGAACTCCACGCCGCTGCGTAACCGCAATTTTCGCCGCGACAGCTTCGATGCGGCTACGGCTGCACTGGGCCTGACGATCACTCCGCACAACCTCCGTGACACCGCATCGTCGCTGGCCATACATGCGGGGGCCTCGGTCGTTGCGGTTGCGCGCTTACTTGGCCATGAGTCGGCTGCGACGACGCTCAATCACTATGCAGGGCTCTTCCCTACCGACCTTGACGACTCAGCGGTACGCCTCGATGCCGCCCCGAGAGAGGCCGTCGGAGACCAGTGAGCGCCACTTGGTGTCATTGGCTCAGCGACCAGGCACCGACGAGGAGTCGGACCGACGCGGAGCCGGGAATCGCGGAAAGCGTAGATGAGCTGCGAAAACACGAAGTGCCCCGGCAGGATTCGAATGTGCCGGGATGAAAGACGCCGATATGTGTCGTGACCTGCAATTACGTTGGGGGAGTGGGCATCTCGGGTAGGCGGCGGGTTGCTCAGTTCGCTCAAGATGCGCGCAGCGTGAATGATTTGTGTGGTTGAACTGACGTTGTGGACGGGCAAACCCGCTGGTTACGCCGGTTGGTCGGCAGGAATCGAACCGGGAACTGAAAGAGATTCGAATGGACAGAGAAACACGGCGGCGTAGTCAGCGCGGACGCCGGGAATGGGGTTACGTCCGTAAACAGGGAACGAAATCGGGACGGTATCAGGCTTCCTATATATCGGGCCAGACCTGCGACGGCACTTCGCCCCGGTTACGTTCTCGTCCAAGATGAACGCCGAATCGTGGCTAGCCAATGAAAAAGATCTCATCGAAAAGGCAACGTATAACGAGGATTACGTTTGGCAGCCACCGGAGACGCGCTAGCTGGAGAAAAGGCTGCGGCCCTGACACTCGCGGAATATTCCGCTCTCTGGATCCGGCGGGCAGTGATCGAGGGCGCGCTCAGATCTGGTCGGGGCGAGCGCCGCGAGAAAGCCCGTGAGCGGAAATCGGTTCAGCCGGAAGTTAACTCACGCAGCGCCGGGAGCAAAAACGCCAGCGCCGGGCTCCCGTGAGACATCGCGTCCTTCTCCACGGGAGTGAGTTCGGCAGCCGTGCGTGACGACCCCGCGGGCAGAAACACCGGGTCGTAACCGAGCCCGCCGTCCCCGCGCGGTTCCCGCCCGATGCTGCCCGGCAGACGCCGCGCACCACGATCTCGCCGGACTCCGACACCAACGCGAGCCGGACCGGATCACACGTTCAGTGGGCCGCGATTCAGCGCGCCGGTCAGCGAGTCAGGGAGGGACGGACGGTGAGGACCGGCGACTGGGTCCAATGCAACACCGGTTCGGGGGTCGATGCCGAAAACGGTTGCCATCATGTTCCTTTCATGGGGGCCAGCAGTGGTGCGGTACGCGCGGGTCGAAGCCATGCTCGGCGCGTTCGGGTTCGCCGGACCGGCGTCCGGGCTCGATCTGGTTGGTCAGGATCGGCAGGTAGCCGAGCCCCCCGCGCAAAGTCGCGCAGTCGTCGAGCCGGACCACCACAGCACCCTCTCTGGATGAGTTTGGGATCACTGGCTCAGTCCTGCTGAGACTTTCGGCACGGGGAGCCGCTCGTCTCCATTACGTTACTTGCCGGGCGCCCAGAACGAGTGATCACTTCGGGCGTTCTCACGTTCTCCTAACACGCGCTCGCTGTTGACGCTAGGGCTGTGCGCCCCGCGGCGATCTGCTTCTCCAGTGAGTGCAACCAGTCGGGCACTTGCGGGCAACCGGCGAGACCGCAGACCGCATGCGCGATCGCGATGGCCCCTTTCGGCGGCGAATGTCCAGAGGAAAACGCCTTCATGTCGACAACCTGCGGCTCCTGACTCCGGTCAAGGAGGATGACACGCACCAACCAGCACGACGCACCCGTTGCCGAATACGACGTGCTCACACTGGTGGCCAAGTCATTGACCTACCCAATCGCAGTCTCTTACGGGCACCCGGACTATCCGCGGGGTGGGCACGTGACTTTCAGCATCGATTCGGATAATGCACTGATAGTGCGATATCGTGCACTGCATGGATCAGAGCGCTGCCAACCTTGCGTCGGCGATCGGCGTGCGGGTCAAGCAGGAGCGGAACTCGCGGGGCTGGACGCTGGATCAGCTGGCCGAGGCCGCAGGGGTGAGCCGCCGGATGGTGGTCAGTGTCGAGCAGGCGGCGGTCAATCCCAGCGTGGGGACGCTGCTTCGGCTCAGTGACGCACTCGGCGTCGGTCTGCCCGCGTTGGTCGAACCGCCTGAAACCAAGTCGGTGAAGGTCACCCGCAGGGGTGAAGGCGCCACGCTGTGGAGCGGTGAGGGCGGTGGGCGGGGAGTGTTGGTGGCCGGCACCACACCACCGGATGTGGTCGAACTGTGGGACTGGACCCTGGGCCCAGGAGACCAACACAGCAGCGAGGCCCACGCGCCGGGAACCAAGGAACTCGTGCACGTCCAGGACGGCTCGATCACCGTCGAGGTCGCCGACCAGTCGGTCACCCTCGATGCCGGTGATGCGGTCGCTTTCCCCGGCGACGTCGCCCATTCCTACGCCAATCCGAGCACCCAGCCGGCGCGGTTCTCCCTGGTCGTCTTCGAGCCCGGGGTCGGGGCGGGAGCACCACGATCGGAGAGACGTCATGAATGACGTTGACACGCTCGAAAGGTTCCTGGCGGGAGCCCACGTTGGTGATGCCGTGTTCGCGCTGCGGCCCGACTACCGGGCCCTGCTGCTGGCCGTCGACGGGCTGGTGCCCGGCCCCAGCGACCAGGACAGCGACGCGCTGCTGCAGGCAGCCGAAACCTCGGCCAGCCAAGCGCTGAGCAAGCAGCCGGTCGATCAGCTGCCACACGTGGCGGCGTGGCGCGATGCCTACCGGGCGTTCGGGGCCAAGCCGCAACGCACGCGCAACAGCGTGGAGGCATTGCTGCGCCGGGCGGAGTCGGGGCTGCCGCGAGTGAACCGGCTCACCGACCTCTACAACGCGGTCTCGGTGCGCCACCAGCTCCCACTCGGCGGGGAGGACCTGACCCGCTATGTCGGTGCGCCGCAACTGATCCGCGCCGCCGGCACCGAGCCCTTCCACACCACCGCCGGCGGCGCGGAGGTGATCGACCACCCCGAGCCCGGCGAGGTGGTGTGGTGCGATGACGCCGGGGTGACCTGCCGGCGCTGGAACTGGCGCCAGGCGCGGCGCACCCAACTGCGTAACGACACCACCACGGCGTTGTTCCTTTTCGACGCCCTCGATCCGATGACCGACGAGGCGCTGCTGGCCGCCGCCGACGACCTCAGCACCCACCTGCTTCGGCTGGGACCCGACGTCCACATCGCTCGCCGCCTGATCGCCACCGGCGCAAACCTTGATGAAGGAGACTGACATGCTCATCCACCCGTGGGATGCCGCACTCGACACCACCGAATGGCGCGACTGGCTGGCCTCCACGGACCGGTTCGGGATTCTCGCGGTCAACAACCTCGACCCAACCCGAGCCCCGCTCGTGCTGCCCCTCCATTTCACGCTCGCCGGCGACGAGCTGCTCATCCACCTGGCCCGGCCCAACCCGGTCTGGGACCACCTACAAGCGGCCACCGAAGTACGGCTCGCGGTGATCGGCGACTACGCCTACATCCCGACGTACTGGCGGGCTAAGGCCGGTGGGCCCGACGAGGACGGCGTGCCGACCAGCTACTACTCCGCCGTGCAGTTCGTCTGCCGTCCAACGGTTGTCGACGACCCCGAGGGCAAAGCGCAGATCCTCACCGCCCAGCTCGCCGACTTCCAACCCGAAGGCCGCCACGCCCCTGTCGCCGTCGGCGCGGACCCCTACGGGCGGATGCTCGCCGGGATCCGCGGTGTGCGGCTGACGGTGCTGCGAGTGGAGGCCAAGTTCAAATACGACGACTCCAATCCCGTCGACCACCGCCAACGCGTCATCGGCAATCTCGAACGGCGCGACCACGGACTGGATACCGCAGCCGCCGCCCAACAACGGCGGCGCCTCGCGGCGATCGGCGACTGGCGAACCCACCGGAAGCAGAAATAACCACCACCCGCGGCGATCAGCCGCTCGGTGATGGCCGGGACCTGCGGGTCGGCCACCAGCAGCGTGGTGAACAGCCCGTCGGGCAGCCCGGCGGCGGTCAGGATGTGCTGGCAGGCCAGGCGGCGCCGGTGGTATCGGGGGGAGTGTTTGAGCAGCGCGGCGTTGCCGAACATCAACGCCGGGGCGGCGAATCGAAATACCTGCCACAGTGGGAAGTTCCACGGCATCACCGCCAGCACCACCCCGACCGGTTCATAGGACACCCAGCTGCGGTCCGCGGCCGTCTCATAGATCTCGTCGGCCAGGAAGGTCTGGGCGTGCTCGGCGTAGAACTGCAGCCCGGTCCTCTCCTCTTCAGTCCTCCAGCTCGCAACCTTCGTAATGCAGGCGCCAAGGTCGCAGTGTGAACCGCTCATGTCATGAGGCGCCGGGGATCGGCGAAAGCGTCTTCGATCTCGGGGACTGTGCTGTGTGCGGCGATGAGCGCTGTGAGGAGCACTCGGGCTTGTGCGGCACGGAGGCTGTGAGCCGGGATCGCTCCGGCGGTCTGGAGGTCGTGTCCACCTCCACCTCCGCCGTACGAGGCGGTTAAGGGGCCCTCCGGCACTCGGCTTGAGACGACCACGACGACTCCGGCCTGGCATGCGCGTCGAACAGCGTCGACGACGGTCGGGTTGGTGTTGCCGGAGCCC
>Ga0207693_10003635_pt1 | contig 13171 bp, 8 predicted proteins | sample LARL81metaG_FD_184347 | JGI IMG/M metagenome (GOLD analysis project Ga0207693, IMG submission 184347) | Corn, switchgrass and miscanthus rhizosphere microbial communities from Kellogg Biological Station, Michigan, USA - LAR L8-1 metaG... | ecosystem: Host-associated > Plants > Roots >...
CGGACGTGGTCCTCGTGGCGGTTGGAGAAGACTCCCTATGGATGACGGGCGAGGCGGCCTCCCGTGCCCATCTCGGACTTCCGGGAAACCAGCAGCAGCTTTTACAGGCGGTGGCCGCCACCGGTAAACCAATCGTCTTAATCGTCTTTAGCGGCCGCCCACTCACGCTTGACTGGGCGGCAAATCACGTTCCGGCGATTTTGCAGGCCTGGTTCCCGGGAGTGCAAGCTGGCCCCGCCCTGGTCCGAGTATTGTTTGGGGACGTCAATCCGAGCGGCAAGCTCACGGTTTCAATGCCTCGTTCCGTAGGGCAAGAACCGCTCTACTACGACGCATTGAATACTGGTCGTCCTCCCGAAAGTCTTGATCTCACTCGTCCGCCGACCGACAATAGCGAGAAATATCATGCTCGCTACGTCGATGAACAGAACACCGCGCTGTTCCCCTTTGGGTACGGATTAAGCTACACCACGTTTTCTTATTCTTCTTTGGAGTTGAGCACCACCCAGTTGAGCGCCGATGCCCTGAACCACGAGGCCGAATCGTTACATGTGTCCACAACCGTAAAAAACTCCGGAACGCGTTCGGGTGACGAAGTTGTGGAGCTTTACCTACGCATTCGGGGGACCAGCATATCTCTTCCGGTGAAAGAGCTGAAAGGATTCCGAAGAATTACGTTAGCGCCGGGAGAATCACAGCGGGTCGAATTCACCATAGGCCGGAATGAACTAGCCTTCTGGAATATTGATATGGAGCACCTCGTTGAGCCGGCACGAGCCACCGTGTGGATCGGTCCCAACTCTGCAGAGGGCCAGAATGTGGACTTCGCCATTGCGAAGTGAAACGGTCGTTTTCAATTCGTGTGCCCGCCGCGGGGATCTCCCTAAACCGCACCCCTATTATGCCTCCGTTCGGAATGAGAACGCCGCATTGGGGCTGCTGCCACGAAGAACTAAGTCTGTTTCGAAAAAGCCCGTGCTTGCTGGCAGTGCTTAGACGGGGCTAAATATTTTTGCCAGCTACGTTATGGCCTAACGGGTCGCGGCATAGGTAGTCTCGGGAGTTACCTCTTGTCTGTCTCCAAGCTTTCACGCCTCTTTAGCCTGTTCGCTTCTATTAGGTGCTTGTAAGTCGCCAATGCTTGTTCTGCATCCTGCGTACGACCGGCACGGCGATAAGCTTGGCCTAGTTGGAAATAGACGGCATCGTGATCGGGGGCAAGCCTTTTGGCTGTTTCAAGGTTCTCAATCGCACCTGTTGTATTTTCCTGTTGGAGGAGAGCTCGCCCGAGATCAAAGTAAGCCAGTTCATAATCTGGTTTTGCCTTTAGAACCTCACGCAAGAGGGCAACAGACTCCGATAACTGCCCCTGGGAGAGCAGCGTATATCCGAGATAGTACGTGGTGAGCCAATCACCTGGCCGAAGCTCGAGTTCAGCGCGAAATTCCCGCCTGGCCGGCTCGAATTCTTTCTGTTGTAGATAAACCAAACCGCTGTAGTAGTGAGCTTCGGATAGCTTGGGATCGAGGCGCAAAGCGTTGCCAAATTCGTCGAGGGCGCATGAATAGTCCCGCTGTTCCGCACATGCCTTGCCTAACAATAGGTGGACCGAGGCGTTGTCCGCGTTTTGTTTCAGGAGCTGGCGGAAAATCGTAGTGGCAGCTGCGGGTTGCTCCATGTGAACCAAAGCCGTACCCCAGGCTAGAAGCAAGCCGGGATCATCGGGCGGATTTTCGAGAAACGGATGAAGAACTTCGACAACTTTTGCATAGTTCTCTGACATGGAGTAGCTGAGACCCAGTAACTGGCGAACGAAAGAGTCGTCGGGATGCGATGTAAGGACGCGTTCAAGTGGTGGAACAGCCTCTTCGTAACGCCCTGCCCGGAAACCTGCAAATCCCCAGTTGCGATCCAAGCCGGGGAGATCAGGTTTCCATTTAGAGGCCTGCTTGAAAAACTCAGCGGCTTCCGAGAATTTCGAGAGTTTGGCTCGCATTACACCGAGATCGTTGTATGAGCTGGCTAGAATTTCAGAGGCAAACCCGCGGTACTGCCTAGTTGCTAACGTCTCTTTCTGTGTAGGCAATTTTGAAGGAACTGAAGCCGTTGGCACGCCGTGCTGAAGCATGGTCTGTCCGCTTTGCTTTTCTTCGGGGGATGCCGCCTCGAGCAGATCAGAGACCCGATCCGAAATCCTGCTTTCTCGGTCATCTTTCGCGCTTTTGCTATCGAAAATGTGTTTTACGTCGTACTTGAACTTTGTTTCGCGTATTCGCTGCGAGTGGTTCAGCGCTGTTTTGGCCTCCTCCTCGCGACCAATCCGGCGCAGATTTTGTCCGAGCAGATAGTATGCCCGGCTTGCCTCGCGCAGGTTTTGTTCTTCTTGCGTGGCCACCAGCTTCACGTACTTTTCCAAGAAATCGACTGCTGCTTTCGGGCGACTGGTCTGCGAGTAAACCTCTCCCAAGTAGAGATAGACTGAAGTCTCCTGAGGACGCAGCCGCGCCGCATGGAGGAGAGCCGTTTCTGCAGCCGCGAAGTCGCGCAGGTTTACGTTCGCAATTCCAAGAAGTTCCTGGACCTGATATTCATCGGGGTGAATCTGAAGCTCTTTTTTGAATTCTTCACGTGCCCGCGGGTAGCCCTCTTCCTGGTAGTACTCCAGGTAGGCGTAGCCAAGAAAACCGTGGACCCGCGGGTACCTCGGATCAAGTTTGATCGCCTGGCGAAATTCCGCGATCGCCTGTTGTGGAAACTTGGCGATCAGATATGCGCGGCCAAACAGCATGTGCAGTGCTGCCGACTCGCCCATGGTTGATTGCAGTTGTTGGAACCACGTGACCGCCGTCTCTAGTTTTTTCGCCTTCAGGTAGGCGATCCCGAGAAAATAACCCGTCTCGAAATCATCTTCGATATCCAGCGCAGCCTTCAATTCCCGGACGGCATTGTCGCCATCGTCCTCGAATAAGTAGATTCGACCGAGTAAGGTGCGAGCGCGGGCCTGCATGGCGTCCTTGTCCCTTATCCGCTCCAGCATTGCCTTTGCCTCGCTAGCTTTTCCTTGGCGGAACCATACGGCGGCTGCGTCCACTTGGGTCCCGATATCATCGGGTTTAAGCTGCAGAGAGGATTCCAGGTAAGCGGCTGCCTCATCGACCTGCCCGCCAGAGACTGACATCTGTGCAATCTGCCGCAACCCAAGTGTGATCGTGTTGATGTAGTGGTTTTCGGCGGTTGCGAGGTCGTTCGCTGCGAGCGCAGCTTTCGCTGCCTGAAATTCGGACTCCAGGTCTTGGCCGGGCTTGTTTGCCGCTCGAGCGGCGGGAAAGAGCCAAGCTGCCAGCAGGGCAAGCAACACGAGGCGTGGCTGGACGATTTTCAAACCACCATTCAAAACACAGCTCGCTACGGACCGAGGGAGTTCAATCTCGTTCAATGAGCAACGCCCGGTGCACCGCGTCCACTTGGTGGAAACGGGATCGGCTTCCGGCCCTCAATACCTTTTCCTTCCACAATCGTGTAGATTTGGTCGCCGCCGAGATTTTGAAACTGATCTACGGCTCCGTTCGGCCAACGAACCTGAACCGATTCCATCCTGCTGGCCGTTCCCAGCCCAAAATGTAAACGCAAGTCATTTTGCGACAGGTAACTGCCACCCCCGCGCACTTCGCTGAATTGCTGAACCCCGGCCGTGCGGATGGTCACGCGAGCCCCAATCGCAGCGCGGTTGCTCTTTGTGCCGACAAGTTTAAAAAGAACGCGATGGCAACCATCCGCATTCATGTTCTTTAGCAGCGAAGGCGGCTCGCCGACGTTGAGTAAAAGCACGTCGATGTTTCCGTCGTTAAAGACATCCCCAAAAGCCGCGCCACGGCGAGAATGAAGAGGGAGCACCGCGAGACCTGATTCCTTCGACACCTCGTCGAATGTGCCGTCGCGATTATTGTGATGAAGAAGCAGGGGCTCACGATAACGGGGACCGGTTTCCAACGTGTCGATCTGCGGATAAACATGACCATTGGCAACGAGCAAGTCGAGCCACGTATCGTTGTCCATGTCAAAGAAGGCGGTACCCCAGCCTACGTAGGGATAGCTTGGCCTGCCCACTTCGGAGGTCCAACTGACATCTTCGAACCCCTTCGTACCCATATTGCGGTAAAGCGAATTGGGCTGTTCCTCAAAGTGGGTCACAAAGAAGCTGAGGCGGCCGCTGTGATCGTAGTCACCGAAATCCACGCCCATGTTCCCCAGTTCCAGTCCCTCACCGCTAAGCGCTACGCCCGCCAGCAAGCCGACGTCCGTGAAGGTACCGTCGTGATTGTTGTGATACAGATAATTGGGTACCGAGTCATTGGCGACCAGAAGATCGGGCCAGCCATCGTTGTCGTAATCGGCCCACATCACCCCGAGGCCATAATAACCAATCTCGTCCTGAACGCCGGCTTTTACGGAAACTTCTTCAAATGTGCCATCCCCACGATTGTGGTAAAGAAAATCTGATTCGCCTTCCAATCCCCAGGGGCCACATTGCACAAGGATGCCTTTAAATCGGCAAAATTTGTTGCTTCCAAATTGCGGGAGATTGTTCAAATCAAGGTGCGAATATCGGGCTACAAATAGATCAACGTTACCGTCGCGGTCGTAATCCCCCCATGCGGCGCCCGTGCTGAAGCCACCACCGCGAACCCCGGCTTTCTGGGTCACATCCTCGAATTTGCAGTTGCCGAGATTACGATAGAGGACGTTGCCGGTGTAGCCAGTCACGAACAAGTCGAGCTTTCCGTCGTTGTCGTAATCGGCGACGGCCACACCCATGCCCCAACCTCGAGTGGCTAAGCCAGCCTCGTGAGTGATGTCTTTGAAAGTTCCATTCGGCTCCTGGTGATAGAGAGTGACCATGGGATCGCCGCCTTTCCGCAATCTTTCCACGGTGGAACCGTTTACCAGGACAATATCCAGCCGGTCATCATTGTCACAGTCGAATAGACCAACGCCGCCACTTGTGGAATCGACGATGTAGTGGGCTTCCGGAGCTGCGATGTGGGAAACGGTTAGGCCAACGTCGGAAGCAACGTCCACGAGCTTTGGGATCGGCGGTAAGGCACCTCGGACATTCCTGTTGCTTGGAGAACGCTTTGCGGGCGGTATAGGAACGCTCTGCGGCCCCTGAGCCTGCGCCACCACGATCTGTGGCAACAGACAAAGAATCAGGAAAGCGGTCAGGACACGCGAGAGTTTCGAGAGGTACACAAGGAAGGGTGATTTTAACATCATTGCAATTCGTTCGCGGCGCCGCTCTGGCTGCAGAGACCTGATTTCATGTCTGGGCCAAGAAGCAACCGTGGAGGAGGGATGCCGTGGAGGAGTTTGGACAATCAAGTTTCAGAGGGAAAAGCACATAACGTCCCGCCGCTTTGACTTGCGGACGGGACGTTTTCGATAGATCATCCGGTTAGAACGTGAACCTTAACGAGTACTGGAATTGACGATTGCGATCCGATGCCGTCCTCACAGTACCTGTAACAGCAGTGGGCGATGAGTTTTGTACGGACACCGCATCCGCCAGCACTGTTGTCGGGTTGCCGGTTGCATCCAGAAATTCGGGACTCGCAGCGGTATTGGGAGCATTGAAGCCAATATTCGGGCCAGGATTGTTCCCAGGGGCGAGAGTCCCGTATTGCGGATGGTTGAACAGATTGAACGCATCCATTCTGAACTGTGCGTTAACCCTCTCAGTGATACGGAAATTCTTGGATATTGAGAAGTCAACCACGCGGGTCGGTGGCCCGAGACAGTCGCCCACGGGAGCACTTCCGATATTTCCCAGCTTGAATCCGTTCATGGTGTACCGGTTCGGATTTACCCACTGGAAATTGTCGAGGAATCTGCCGGGATAGCGGCAAGGCTGTCCCGGTACCAGGTTCGGCCGCTGAGCGCCCGCGCCATTGCCGATACCGGACGGGTCATTGACATTGGAGATGCTGCCCATAATAGGCGTGTAAGAGTTCCCGCTAGTTATGTTGACGCCGGTGGCAAGTGTCCAACCACCAATTGTGCTGCGAATTACTCTGGCCATCTGTTCGAAGGTGGGTGCATTGTACAGCACGCTGGCCGAGAAAACGTGCGGTCGGTTGATGGTGGCGGGACCGCGGCCTTGGGCAAGATTAAACGGGTCGATGACCTTGTTATTGCCCCCGTTGCTGATGTGCAAGGACGTGTCGGAAATGATCTTGGAAAATGTGTAGCTTAGCTGAAGAATAGAACTGCGCTGGAAGCGCGAAGTAAGCCCTGTCTGTAGTCCGTCATACTGAGCATCTCCGCGATGGGCATATTCACCGATTGTCCCAGTAGAGATCGCATTGAAGGGCTTCAGCAGGTTTCCAGCGGCGTTTCCGTTTGATTGCGCAAACTGCAATCTGTTGCCTGGCGAGATGGCATTGGCATCGTAGTTAGCCGTCCAGTTCCTTGTACGACTACCTACGTACCCGACCTCGACCTTTGTGTCCTTCGCCAGTTCATGTTGCACGCTCAGATTAAATTGCAGGACGTAAGGAGGCCGATTGCTCAGTTCTTGCCCGATGGAGGCATTCCCCAAGCCAGTGCCAAAGCAGTTTGGCACGCAAGCCGGAAGCTGGTTGGTATTATCCAAGAACCGTCCGTTGCCGTTAATAGATCTAAAGCTGCTAATAAACGGAGGGTTCACGCCAGCAGTGCCATCGGTGAGAAAAATGTCGTCCCGGTTATAGAACTGGCCGAACCCTGCTCGTATGGCCCACTTTCCCATTCCATTTGGATCATAGGCTAACCCTAGCCTGGGCGCGAACCCGGCACGGTAATTGTTCTGGATGGCTCGGTTCGGTCCTTTCACTCCCCCCGTTCCTGCCGGACAGGGATTCGACGAGAGCCCCGCTGAATAGAACAGACCATTGCAGGCAGCACTCCCAAGGGCAGGATCAAAGGCCGCCTGATTAAATACTGTGAATTGATCGTTCGCCTGGTAAGGATTCGGCAGATAGGAATACCGGACGCCCAAGTTCAAAGTCAGATTGGGCGTTACCTTCCAATCGTCATTGAAGTAGAACTCGTAGTTTTGCCAACGACCCTGTTTCTTAAAAATGACGTCCTGCTCGCCCCACTGGAGAGCCATGTTTTGAAGAATGTAATCTGCGGGGCCGTAGTGGGTGGTGAAGTCGGCTAAGTTTGTGCAGCCCGGGTCACTCGTGTTCTTGCAGCCGTTGTAACCAACTGGGCCGTTTGTATTACCCTGCTTTTGTGAAAAATTGTCCTGGTCTTTCCCGTTTCGGCTATAGAGGGCCCCCACCTTCAACGTGTGGCGACGTACGACTTTGGAAAAGTCGTCCTGAAATGTATACAAGTCTTCTTTATTGGACCAAGGCGCAAAGCTCCAGATTGTGGGGAGGCCGCCACCGCTAATCCACACCGGAGGATTCTTCGTCGGATCGGGATTGGGAAAAAACGTTGGAATGAGTGTGTTCAATTCTTGCGCGGCCGGGGTGGTTTGCGAGATGTTGATCCGGTTACCCGAGTAAGAGAATTGGAAATCGTTTACAGCCGTGGTCCCGATCGCCTTACTCAAGCGGGCGACCGCAATGCGGCCGGGTTGGCTCCAACGCTCCTGGATCTGAGAAGCTCCCGCATCAGCTCCCCACCCGGAATTGCCCACGGCCGAAGGTCCGAATGTCCAGGAGTCTTGCGTGTACTTCAACATCAGTGTGGTTGACTTGTTAAGGTGAATGTCACCGCGGAAGCTATCCTCCCGAAAAAAGGTCGGTTGCCGAAATGCTTTCGCATAGTTCGTACCGCACCCGTAGTTGGGGCTTCCTGGAGTAAGAGTGGGCAAGAAATATGCATTTAGGATCGCAGACCCAGCAGGACTCAGTCGGGCTGTAGGTATGACGTCGATCGTACCGGGAGTGGAAGGAGACGCGGTAAACGCCCCACCGGCATTACCAGGATCCGGGTCGTGGAGTCCGCCGTTCAACAGACAACCGGTGGTGGTCGCGCTGTTGAATGCGGAATCTAGAGCGGCGTCAGAAAAATCGCCCGCCCGTTGACCTGGCGTCGGAACATGAGCGCTCTGCACTCTGCCTTGGATCAATCGATTCCATTCTTCCGAAATGAAGAAAAATACCTTGTCCTTGATGATGGGACCGCCGAAAGAACCCCCAAAGTCGTTGCGACGAATCGTGTCTTTTTTGGCGTCTGGGTTAAAATGCTTAAGAACAGTATCTGCGGAGTCGAGAAGATCGTTGCGGCCAAAATAATAGAGGCTGCCGTGGAAGTTGTTGGTTCCACTCTTGCTTACGATAGAGACAATGCCACCGCCGGCCCCACCGAATTGCGCGTTGTAGCTGTTGCGTTCGATCTTAAACTCCTCAATGGAGTCTAGAGACGGATAAATCAGGAGCGTGCGGTTCGATCCAACGTCGACGTTGTTGGCTCCATCCACCAGCCACAGGTTAGCGTTGGACGGACCACCACTAATGGAGAGGTCTGCTCCTCCATTAAGACCCTTCTTGTCGTAGCTAAAACCATCGTCTGTCGATACTCCTGGAACCACAGTAACCAATTGAGCAAAGCTCCTACCGTTTAGTGGTAGCTGGGTGATCTGCGCGCCCGCAACCGTGCCGCTCAATTCGCCATTGGTGAGCTCTACTTGTGAGTTATTGGCAGTTACCTCAATGGTGTCAGTCGTGACCCCTATCTTCAACTGAGCATTGAATGTTAAGTTGTCATTCACGTGCAGAACGATGCCCCTCTCCCAGAAAGCACTGAAGCCCGCCATCGTTACGCTCAACTCGTAGCGGCCGAGGGGAAGGCTCTGGAAATCATAGTTTCCGTCCTGGTCACTCTTCGTGCTTCGCGAATAAGCAGTGTCGCTGTTAGTAATCTTTACCTCGGCGCCTCCCACAGAAGCGCCTTGCGGATCGGTGACCGTGCCTCGAACTGCGCCGGTGAAGTTCTGCGCGCGAGCGGTGTGAACGGAAAGAATCAGGCCAAAAAGGACGTATAGAAGTGGGAGCCGAAACCTGTTCAGACGCAGCATATTCTCCTCCCACGAAGGGCAGCAGCCTTCACTAATACTTTTGTATTACTAGACGGGACGACATTTAGCCCTGCAGGTGTTTCGTTGTCAAGCGAAAAATACCGGTTTTCTGAAATTTCGTTGTTCAGAGAACCGGTATTCTAGCTCCCCTGACCCCTCCACCTTCCCTTGACCAGAGATTCAATAAGGTACAATGCTGCAATTTGCACGAGCCACGAGAGTTTGGCGAGGAGCCACTGCGTCATGAAAGGCCAGAGAGACAAAGGGGGAAAGAAAAGCCTTCACGTCACCCTGAAAACGGTTGCCGAACGCGTAGGTCTGACCAAGGGGACCTGTTCCGCGGTGCTGAACAACACACCTGCCGCCCGATCCGTTCCCATGCACACCCAGCAGCGAATCCTTGAGGCTGCTCGAAGTCTGAATTACAGGCCCAGTTTTTACGCCCGGAACTTGCACGTGAAGCGCACGTACATGATCGGAGTGATAGCGGAGGAGATCGGTGATTTTTACGGTTCCTTGGTCATCAGCGGAATAGAACGATACTTGCGACAGAGAGACTTTTTCTTCCTGACCGTGGCCCACCGTCACGACCGCAAGCTGCTGGATGCATATTCGGAGATCCTGCTGGACCGCGGCGTCGAAGGCTTCATTACAGTGGACACATCGATCGACCACCAAATTGCCCTTCCGACAGTTGCCGTTGCCGGGCACGTTCGCATGGATAATGTGACCAATATCGTTCTGGATCATCGCAGCGCAGCACGGCTGGCATTGAACCACCTCCTTGAGTTAGGTCACAAGAAAATTGCTTTTATGAAAGGCTCGAAGTTGAGTTCAGATTCTGGTCAACGCTGGAAGGCGATCTGTGAAGCGGCAAGAGAGCTTTGCGTTGCCATGCCAACGGAACTCATCGTGCAACTCGAAGGCGATGATCCCACCCCCCAGTTGGGTTATCCTTTCGCGCAAGAGTTGCTTAGCCGCAAACGACCTTTCACGGCTCTATTTGCCTACAATGATATATCCGCGATCGGCTCCATCCACGCATTCCAGGAGGCCGGGCTACGAGTTCCTGAAGATGTTTCTGTGGTGGGATTCGACGATATTCAATTTGCCGTGCACAATAACCCGAGTCTCACGACCGTCCGCCAGCCACTCCAAAAGATGGGTGAGATAGCAGCGCGCACATTGATAGACCGGATCGAAGAGCGAGGAAACTACGTATCTGCAATCGCCATCGAGCCCGAATTCGTCGTGCGGGGTTCGACCGCCCAGGCCCCGGTTAAAAGATCTGAGTTCACTTTTTGTTCAGCGCCTAGACGTCCGGGAAGCGCTCCACGTCGCTTGAAAGCCTGAGATTGGGACATGCTCGACCTTTGGTGATCGAGGCTCTGCTCCTGTTTAGGCTCGTGATCCGGAATGATGGCTGCGTTGTCTGCACTGGGAGTCATGCCTACTCCAATCGAACTGCGCAACCAGTCCGAAGCGTATTTTGAATCTCCGTCAGCGAATCCGTGGTGCGAATCATCATCAATCGTGGATTGCGGTGCATCCGCACGCACTTGAACGCGGTAGCTGATGCCTGGCGCATCAGTGACAATTCGCGCACGGGTTCCTGGATGCTGGCGGATGATCGGGATCGGCTGGGTCGGTGCAACGTTGAAGCGCGGGCTCCAGTCTCCTCACCCTGAGATGGCATCGAAGTGTTCCTCGATGATCTGCTTTCGCCGCGACAATCGGCTAGCGCCCGCACACAGGAGGATTATTCCAGATCGGATAGCGTAATGATTATGGGGGTGTGGTCAGAGGGCTTTTCCTGCCCCCTAGGTCCCTTATCGATTTCGCAGCTTTCCAGTCGATCTGCCAGCCTTGGAGACAACAAAAAGTGATCGATCCGTATACCTCGATTGTTTTGGAACGCCTGCCGAAAGTAATCCCAAAATGTGAAATGTCCTGTTTCGCCCACGTGCAACGACCGGAACGCATCCGTATAGCCAATGCCCAACATCGCACGATAGCGGGCTCGCGGCTCCGGCTGAAACAGAGCATCGTGTTCCCATGAAGACGGCTTGTGACAGTCGATGTCCTCAGGAATCACGTTGAAGTCGCCGCCTATCAGCGTTGGCACATTGTCCTGCTTCCATCTAATCATTTGCTGAGTCAGTCGATCCATCCACGCTAACTTGTAAGCAAACTTGTCGCTCCCTACTGGATTGCCATTGGGAACATAAATATTGACGATACGCATGTCGCTGATGATTGCCTCCAAGAACCGCGCATGGCTGTCGGAATCGTCACCGACGAGAGCCTTAGCAATCGTTTTCATCGGATGTCGCGAGAGAATCGCAACCCCGTTATAGGCCTTCTGCGTCACCGATACACTCTCATAGCCGAGCGACTTGAAGGCTTCGGACGGGAATTCTGTCCCCTTCAATTCTTGCAGCAACAACACATCCGGTTCGCGAACTTTCAGCCATGCCGTGACATGGGTGAGCCGCGAGCGAACAGAATTCAAATTCCAGCTAGCGACTTTAAACATGAATCCACATTCTAGCGTCGGACTGCGAGTGAGGTCATTGGCTGGGAGGCTTTGTGGTTTATCTTGTCACAAAGCGAGGGATTTCAGGCGAGTTGCCGCTTCAGGTTGACCGTTTCAGGCCTTCTCTTTAGAGGAATGTGACGCATGGACGTTGAACGCATCATTGACGACATCGAGCAATTGGAGGAAATTGTCGACTCATCAGCGCCGTTCCGTTCGAACGACGGACTCACCTCAGCTTCGACTGAATGCTCAAGATGGCAGGTCATGTTCTGCATGGCCCAGGTACGGACTTTTGGGCCTGAGGATCGAATGCATTTTACGCTGATTAGGGTGCAATTTTGGACGGCTCTATCTCCTAATCTCCTCTCAGACCTGTCCCCCGGCTGACTCTCCCGCTATACTTACCAGCGGGTGTGGCGCGGACACTCCTGTCCGCGAGCGGAGCGAAGCTCCGCAGGTTTTTCTCACTCCCAAGCGGGGCGCCATAGCCCGCATCATCTCGAGGCGTATTGGATGAATTGGTCCGAACAAGTTGTCTTGGTCACCGGTGGCACGGGCTCTTTTGGCAAGAAGTTTGTGGAAATCATGCTGCGCGAGTATCACCCGAAGCGCCTGGTGATCTTCAGCCGCGACGAACTCAAGCAGCATGACATGCGCGCCTCGGGATTCGACCATCCCAGCCTGCGCTACTTCATCGGAGATGTTCGCGATCCGGCCCGCCTCGAGCGCGCCCTCGCCGGAGTTACAGTCGTCGTCCACGCCGCGGCCCTCAAGCAGGTTCCGGCGTGCGAGTACAACCCGTTCGAAGCCATCCAGACCAACATCATGGGCGGGAAGAACGTGATCGACGCGGCCATCAACCAGGGCGTGCGTCGTATCCTGGCCCTCAGCACCGACAAGGCCGTCAACCCGATCAACCTCTACGGCGCGACCAAGCTGTGCGCGGAGAAAATGTTCGTGCAGGCCAACTCCTACGCCGGCACGCGCGACACTCGCTTTGCCTGTGCCCGCTACGGTAACGTCGTGGGGAGCCGCGGAAGCGTCATCCCGGTGTTCATCGAACAGCGCAAGCGCGGAAAAATCACGATTACCGACCCGCGCATGACGCGCTTCTGGATCACGCTGGATCAGGGCGTCCGCTTCGTGATCCGCTGCCTCGACGAGATGCACGGCGGGGAAATCTTCGTCCCGAAAATCGCCAGTATGAAGATGATCGACCTGGCGGAGACGATCGCGCCGGGCTGCGAAGTGGAAGTTATCGGGATCCGCCCTGGCGAGAAACTGCACGAGGTGCTGGTCTCGGAAGACGAAGCCCGCAACACCGTCGAGGTCGTCGGCATGTACATCATTCAGCCCTCGCACCCGTGGTGGAAGGGTTCGAACTGGGAGAACGCGCGTGCTCTGCCCGACGGTTTCCGCTACGCCAGCGAGACGAACACGATTTGGTTGACTGCCGAACAACTGCAGGACCTGATTGCTCCGGGGCAGGACGACAAGGCCGCGATTCCTGCCTGAAGCAGAATCAGCGTGACCCATGAAGCAAGACGGCATGGCCAGCACATCCA
>Ga0207693_10003637_pt1 | contig 13169 bp, 14 predicted proteins | sample LARL81metaG_FD_184347 | JGI IMG/M metagenome (GOLD analysis project Ga0207693, IMG submission 184347) | Corn, switchgrass and miscanthus rhizosphere microbial communities from Kellogg Biological Station, Michigan, USA - LAR L8-1 metaG... | ecosystem: Host-associated > Plants > Roots >...
CATGTCGAGCTATCTCGCGCGTCGGGTGCAGACGAGCGAAAACATCGAGCTCCTGTCCCATACCGAGATTCGGAAAATGTCTGGCAATAAAATGCTCGAAGCCGTGGAGCTCGAGAATACGCAGACGCGCGAGCGGCGCGTTGTAGAAACACCGGCCGTTTTTTCCATGATCGGTGCGAAACCCTGCACAGATTGGCTGCCGCCTCAGATCGAACGCGATGAAAAAGGATTCATCAAGACAGGACATGCAGTCGCCCGGGCGCCGGCATGGAAGGAGAGCAAACGTCCACCGGGGCCCCTCGAAACGAGCTGCCCGGGTATTTTTGCGGCAGGCGATGTTCGCTCCGGATCGGTGAAGCGTTGCGCTGCTGCTGTCGGTGAAGGTGGGATGGCAGTCGCCGGCGTGCACGAAGCCCTCGGCACTCTTGGGTGACAATGGCTAAGCGGTAATCAATCGCTGTCGCTCGTTCCGCCTGGTTTGTAATCGCAATTGACCGCAAGCGGCATCGATGTCGTGTCCCTTCTCTCGGCGCAATGTCGCGGCAATTTTATGAGTGCGTAAGATCGACAAGAACTCTTCCTGTCGATTGCGCGATGGTCGCGACCACGGCAAACCCTCAACCATGTTGCAGGGAATCAAATTCACCTTTGCGGAAAGTTTTTTGGCGTGCCGCGCCAGAAGATATGCCTGATCGTCGGCGTCGTTCACACCTGCGATTAAGATGTATTCGAAGGTGAGCCGTTGTTTCTTGCGACTCGCGTAGTAGTCACAGGCGGAAAGCAATGTCTCGATGTTGTACTTGCGATTGATTGGCATGATTTGGTTGCGCACTTCATCGGTCGCGCCGTGCAACGAAACGGCGAGGCGAATTTGCACCGCTTCATTGGCAAGTTTGCGAATTTGCGGAGCGAGACCGCTCGTCGAAACCGTGATGTGACGCGCACCGATGCCAAGGCCCCACGACGCGTTGATGATGCAAATTGCCCGCATCACGTTGTCGAAGTTCGCGAGCGGTTCGCCCATTCCCATGAAAACGATATTGTCGATCGTCTCTCCGCTTGCGCCTTCAATCGCGATGATTTGATCGATAATTTCGTTCGGGCCCAGATTGCGGGAAAATCCTTCCAAACCACTCGCGCAAAATTTACAGCCGTAAGCGCACCCGACCTGGGTCGAAATGCAAATTGTCCGTCGGTCTGACTTTTCTCCGTAAAGCGCCGGCGACGCTGGAATCAAGACACACTCGATAAGATTTCCGTCGACTAAACGAAACAGAAATTTCCGAGTGGTGTCGCGCGAACCGAGAACTCGAACTATCTCTAATCGATCAAATGTAAAAAGTTTTGCCAACTGCGCGCGCAGAGCGTGCGGGAGATCGGTCATTTTTTCGAATGATTCGACCCGCCTTTTGTAAAGCCAGTCGGCGATCTGTCCGACGCGATAACTTGGCTCGCCCAAACCGCGAAGCATCTCTTGCAGCTCTTCAAACTGGAAAGACTTGATGTCGATTTTTGCGGTGTCCACCACGATGAAGCTTACCAACCGACCGAAGTCACATCAAACGACGACAACTTACTTTCGCTGATTCCCACGACACGCAACCGAAGCGATTTGAGAGATAGCAGAATCATGGTTAGTTTTGACGCTTGTAATGAAACGGCTGGCAATTTTCGGTGCTTTGTTTTTGGCAATCGCATTTTTAATCTCCGCCTGTGCCTCGCGTGACGAAATCACGACCGAGGAGCCCAGCGCGCAAACCGGATCCGCTGTTCCGGGCGAAAGAGTTTCCAATGAGGGAGCGGTCACTCCCGGCGGCCCTGGAACGAGCGCGAACGTTCACTGGTAATCCCGGCGACTTAAACAGGACGGGCCATTCCCCCTCTCCGTCACCAGATTCTGCTTGATCGATAAGTGACTCGGCGAAGTATCTGCAGCGATGCAAAAATCGCGCACGCCCTTCACTCTTGGTTGGGAAGCTGCGCGCGCGAATGCGGTCCCGGCCCTGATCATTCAAGTGTTCATGCTGGCGCTGCTGATCGCTTACTACACAAATCACAGGGTATCATCAGCGCTGACGGGACTTGCTGAATTTAAGCGCTCGCACGGGTTGCTCTTTGTCATCGTCGCGTCCATCACGGCCGGCGCGCTCATTCCCGAGTTGTTTTTGATACTTTTTTTCCAGCGGGGTCGCCCGACGCGACGTAACCTGCGCAATTTAGTCTTCACCGTTCCGGTCTGGGGATTCGATGGAACACTTGTCGATCTTTTGTACCGGAGTGAAGCCGCCTGGTTCGGTGATGTGGCAACGTTGCCCGTGGTCGCGGCAAAGATTTGCGTTGATCAATTTGGTTACAATCCGTTTTTCGCCGCGCCATTCGGCGTGCTCACTTACGAATGGAAAAACAATGGAATTTCAGCGAAACCCTTACGGCAACTCTTCACCGCGAGCCATTATCGCGACAAAATCATTCCGACGCTTCTCGCCACTTGGGCGGTCTGGATTCCCTTGATGGCAATCATCTATTCATTGCCTCTCGCGCTCCAATTCCCACTTTTTGGACTCGCGCTTTCGTTTTGGGTCTTATTGCTGACGTATATGACCAATCGCTTTGCCGGAAAAATCGAAGCAGATGCGCCGCTGGCACTATCTGTCGCGGACGTCGACGAGCTGAGGGATCAACGACTTCCCTTCAGAAAGTAGACAAGTGCCTCGCAAACACCAGCACCATATTCGCTTTGCGCGATATACCCGCCAGCGGCGCGGACCGCGTCTTTGACGACTGGAATTGCATTGGCTGGGCATGAGGAAAGTGCAGCCACCTGACCGTCCAACATCGAGATGTCGTTGTGATGATCTCCCGCGGCAAAAATATTCTCGCGCGGGACTTCGGTTAAACGCGACAGTTCCGCCAGTGCCGCGCCTTTGTGGTAATCAGCATGACAGAAACGCAGATAAACCGTGTTGCGCTGATAATTGAGGTTTGGTTCTTTCGTGCGCGCCTGCTCGATGAACTCGGTAATCCGGTTCATCTCTTCATCGTCCGTCGCAACCAAACCTTCCAGACCTTGAGAATGATAAAGCAAACGCGCTTTCGTCTTTTGATTTACAAAGTCGACAACTTCGGCAAGCACGGACTGCGCCGAATTGAAAAGCTCGGCGTGATCGCGAGCGCAGCGCTCGTTCCAATCGCCGAATGCTTCCCATTTGTCCCCATTTTGGCCGGGACGGAAAACGTCGCGCTCGCTGGTGAGAATAAAATCGGGATGGATCGGAAATGAGAAGTCGGCCAGTCCTGATTCGAGCAGATCGACGGAGCGACCGGTGTTGATTGCCCAGATCGCTCCGTCATTTTGCAATTCTCGAATCAACTCCATGCATTGGATATCGAGAGCCGGTTCTCCGGCGCGCGAAACGAGCGTGCCGTCGAAGTCGATGCTAAGAAGTTGAATATGCATCGTCGATCTTACGATTTGATTCGATCTTATGATCGATTTTGGAGGCTCGACACGCAACCGTTTTGCGTAAATTCGGTTATGAGCACCCGCCTTCACCAAGGCTATGGCGCGGCAAGGGAGCAAGAGTAAGAGAAAGGAAATGAAATCAGCCTACGAACTTGCAATGGAACGGCTCGAAAAGGGGTCGCCATCGATCTCGCTCAGCGCAGACCAGAAAAAAGAGATCGCGGAAATTGACTCCGTTTATCGAGCGAAGATCGCCGAGAAAGAACTTTTCTTGAAAGACCAAATCCGCAAAGCGCGCAACGCTGGGAATCTGGAGGAAGCAGAGTCGCTCGAGAAACAGCTTGTCTCAGAGATTCGCCGGTTGCGGGAAGATTGCGAAGCAAAGAAGGAAAAGTTGCGCGCGAGCTTTGGAAAATGATTTTCCGTGGAGCAACCCGCGTCGCCGCGCCCCTCCACTTTTCAGGAAATCGCCTCGGTTGCTTTGGTTACGGGTTTTCCGCGTTTCGGCAGATCGGGATCAAGAAAGCCGAGCATGTGAGCTCGCTTGATCGTGCGGACGCCTTCGCGCTTCTGCAGATCAGCAATGCTCTGGCGAAACTTTTCCATCTTCGTCCAATGCACCTTTGGCCGGAAATGGTGCTCGGCGTGATAACCGTTGTAGAAGAAGAGCCAGTTATAGATTTTCCCGTAGCTGCTCACGCCCCATGCAATCGGTTTGTCGGGATTCGCGCCGTAATGCCGGTAATAGCCGTTCAAATAACTAAAGCAGTGGCCGAGATACCAAAACGGCAGGAAAAAGAGCATGAACCGCCAGTTGATGAAGTGAACCGGTTTCGTTGGCACAATGATCGCCATCACGAAGAGCGTCGTCGCGAACGCCGCCAACTCGATATTGCCCCAGAAATGATCGCCGTTATTGCGTTTGCGCAGTTCTCTGCGGATCGCGCCGACATCGTCACGGAAGAAACTCAGGAACACATAGTTCCATGGACTTTCCGGTTCGGCGTCGTGCCCATGCCGATAAATCGACAACCAATCAACCGTGTCGCCATTTTCATCCTGTCGATCCGAATTCCCTTTGTGGTGCTGCATGTGAACCGCGTCATACATCGTCTGTGAAAAGCAGCAGGCGATGGATTGCGTGATTCCAAACAAGCGATTGAGCAGGTTTGAACGGAAAAACGGGTTGTGAATGAAATTGTGGCCTACTCCGTTGATGTTCGCGTTGACCATCAGCGAGTAGATAAATCCGAGGATCAGCATCACCCACAGCGGCGCGTGCGGGTAAAGAAAGTAAAGACCCAGGAAGTATCCCAAACAAAAAAGTCCCGCCGCGGCGGGAATTGCGTCCCAGCGTGTGTGCGCAAACAGCTTTGAGTTTGTAGTCGGGCGTTCCACCCGGATGGCGTCGGCAGTCATTTAAAATGTCGAGTGTAGCATTATTCGCCAAAGAAATAGCCCTTGGCAAGTTTTGAAGATTGCCAAGTCCGTTTCTGCGCGCCTAACTTAGCCGCTCAATGTTTGCTCTCCAGCCAGAATTAAAAGTCTTCAGCGGCTCCGCCAACCGCGAGCTGGCTGAACGCATCTGCAAATACATCGGCGTGCCACTTGGTCAAGCGACGATCAGTTCCTTCCCCGACGGGGAAACCTACGTCAGGATCGAGGAAAACATTCGAGGCCACGACGTTTTCATCATTCAGCCAACGTGTCCGCCGACCAATGAACATTTAATGGAACTTCTGATCATGGTTGATGCGGCACGCCGCGCCAGCGCTGACCGGATCACAGCGGTCATTCCATTTTTTGGTTATGCTCGCCAGGACCGGAAAGATCAGCCTCGCGTTCCAATTACAGCGAAGCTCGTCGCCAATCTGCTGGATGCGGCTGGGGTGAATCGCGTGCTAACGATGGATCTCCACGCCCAACAGGTGCAGGGCTTTTTCGACATCCCAGTGGATCACCTCTATTCGCTGCCGGTCTTGATCAAATATTTGCGAAGGGAGCTCACGGGCAAAACGGTTGTGGTTTCGCCGGATCTGGGTGGACTGAAAATGGCTTCAGCCTACGCCGAAGCTTTAAGTGCTAATCTTGCAATCGTGGCAAAGGAACGCCGCAGCGCCACACAGACCGAGGCATTGTATCTCATCGGCGAGGTGGAGAACCGCGACGTGCTTCTGGTCGATGACCTGACCGAGACGGCTGGCACATTGACGTCTGCGGCTGAGCTTTTGAAGAAACGGGGCGCGCTGAAGATTTATGCCGGGGTTTCCCACGCAGTTCTTGTCGATCTTGCGATCCAGCGTTTGCAAAAATCGAAAATCACGGAATTAGTAACAACGAACAGCACCCCGGTGCGCACCGTGGAAGGGTTTAAAACCACGGTGCTATGCGTCTCCGAGCTTCTCGGCGAGGGCATAAAGCGGATTCACAAGGATGAGTCCGTCTCGTCGCTGTTCAACATCGAAAACGAAACAAATGGCAAAACAGGTTAAGCTGAAAGTGGAACCGCGCATGAGCGTGGGACGTTCTGCCGTGCGCAAACTGAAAGCACGCGGAGTGATCCCGGCGATCATTTATGGCGGCAAGGATAAACCGAAGCCATTGCAGGTCTCTGCTCGAGACATTAATGCAATGATGAGTCACGCTTCCGGCGAAAACGTTCTGGTTGAGCTTGAGGTCGCCGGCGAAAAATCCAATCGCACGGCGCTTGTCCAGGAAGTGCAACACTCGCCAGTGAGTGGCGAGATTCTACACATCGATTTTCACGCCATCTCAATGGACGAGACAATCCAGGCTGAGGTCCCACTCGAGCCGACTGGCATTCCCAATGGTGTCAAAAACTTTGGCGGATTGCTTGAGCAGAGTTTGCGCGTGCTGACAATTGAATGTCTGCCGCGCGATCTGCCGGATCGGATTACGGTCGATGTCTCGCAGCTGAATATCGGCGACTCCATTCACGTGCGCCAGATTCAACTGCCATCTGGAGTCACCAGTAAGGTGCCACCTGATCTCACGGCATTTTCGGTTCTTGCGCCAACAGTTGAAGAAGAGCCGGTCGTTGCTGAGGTCGAGGCTGCGGCGGCGGGACCGGAAGTTATCACCGAGAAAAAGGAAGAGGGCGAAGCTGCTGCGCCGGCTGCGAAGGAAAAAGCTCCGAAGGAAAAGGAGCAAAAGAAGTAGTTTTGATTGCAGATTGCGGATCGCCGATTACAGATTGAGCGGATTGTGGAAGAGAAGGTTCCACAGACTCGCCTGATTGCCGGTCTTGGAAATCCCGGCCCGGAGTACGCGGCCACGCGTCACAATATCGGCTTCATGGTCGTCGATCAGCTTGCCACGCAGGTTGGATCGGCATGGAAGAAATCCACCACGTGGCGCGCGCTTTCAGCGAAATGCGGAGGAGCGCTTCTCGTAAAACCGATGGCGTACATGAACCGCAGCGGCGAGCCACTTGCATCGATCGCGCAGTTTTACAAAATCGAGCCGCAAGAGGTTCTCATTGTACTCGATGATCTCGCGTTGCCGCTCGGCCGGGTACGATTGCGAGCCAGCGGCGGTCCCGGAGGACACAACGGCCTTGAATCGGTCCTCCTGCAATTCCGCACCGAAGACATTCCGCGGTTGCGCATCGGGATTGGCGCCGCGCCACGCGACGGCGCGGTTGACTATGTGTTGAGTCGGTTCTCCGAGGAAGAAAGACCGCTTGTTAGCGCGGCAATTGATCGCGCCGTGGACGCGGTGAAATGCGTAATTGACAACGGACTTGTTTCCGCGATGAACACTTTCAACAAAACTGAAGAATCATGAAAAACCGCTACGAGGCACTGCTTGTGCTCAATACGCAGGGCAGAGAAGACACCATCAAAGATATTGTCGACCGACTAGAATCAGAATTTCAAAAAGAAGGCGCCGACATCGAGCAGGTGCAAAAAATGGACAAGCGCCATTTTTCCTATGTGGCCGGGCCGCTCGATTCGGGATTTTACGTGAACTTCGTCTTTCGCGCCGAGCCGCAGTTGATCACGAAGTTGCGTTCCAAATTTAAACTTGATCCAGAAGTTTATCGTCAGAACTACCAACGCCTCCCGGAAGAAAGGGCGAAGCCGCCGAAAAAGTTGGCTAAGGCGGAATAGTTTAGCTATAACCTGTGCATGGCTAGCTTCAACAAAGTCATATTGCTCGGAAATCTCACACGCGATCCGGAAGTGCGCTATACCCCGAAAGGAAGCGCGGTATGCGATCTCGGCGTCGCAGTTAATCGCGTTTACACGACTGATACCGGGGAGAAGCGCGAGGAAGTTACCTATGTCGATGTTGTCCTTTGGTCGCGCCTCGCCGAGATCGCCGGTGAATACTTGAAAAAAGGCCGCCCGATTTTCATCGAAGGGCGGCTCCAGCTTGACACGTGGGACGATAAACAAAGCGGTCAAAAAAGGAGCAAGCTGCGCGTTATCGGCGAAACGATGCAGTTGCTTGGCAGCCGACCCGGCGGTGGGACCGCTTCGGCAGAAGCCAGCGACGAAGGTCGACAAGCGCCCTCTGGCGGCAAGCCGAGCGCGCCTGCCAAATCTGCTGCGCCAGCCGAGCCGGACGACGACGAAATTCCGTTTTGATCAACAAAACGAATGGCAGGGCGGACCGCCGTGCCGTCCGACTGCGCGACGCTAATCCACTTTTGACTACGGCGCGACCGGCGGTCGCGGCCTCCCACTTAAAATGACATCCACTGAGGCCTGTATCGCGCTGAACATGCTGCCGACCGTCGGGCCGGTGCGACTGCGCAAACTACTCGAAGTTTTTGGAACTCCGGAGCGGGTGCTGACCGCGAAACGCCGCGAACTTCGCGCCGTGGAGGGAATCGGCGGTGAAGTGGCCGACCAAATTGCAGCCTGGGAATCAACTGTCGATCTTCCAGCCGAGCTTAATCGCATCCGCGATTTCGGCGCGACTGTCATCACCCAGGAATTACCATCATATCCTCGGTCGCTTCGGGAAATTCACGCCCCGCCAATCGTGCTTTACGTCTGGGGTGAACTTCAGGAGCGCGACAATCACGCCATCGGGATCATCGGCGCCCGGCGGACGACGCACTATGGAAGCGAATCGGCGAAGAAGCTTGCGTATCAAATCGCGTACGCCGGATTGACAGTGATCAGCGGTTTGGCGCGCGGCATCGACACGGCCGCGCATCAAGGGGCGATCGCAGCGAAAGGTCGAACCATTGCCGTTATTGGCGCTGGATTGCTCGAAATTTATCCGCCTGAGAACCGAGGGCTCGCTGAAAAGATCATGGCCGGCAATGGCGCGGTCGTGTCGGAGTTCTCAATGGAGATTAAACCCGACCGGCAAACATTTCCGATGCGGAATCGCATCATCAGCGGCTGGAGTCACGGCATTCTTGTTGTCGAAGCGGGTTTGAACAGCGGCGCGCTAATTACCGCGTCGCAAGCGATCGAGCAGGGCCGCTCTGTTTATGCTGTTCCTGGGCACATTAACGCGCCGAGTGCGATGGGATCCAATCGTCTGATTCAGCAAGGGGCCAAGCTCGTAATGAGTGCGAGCGACATTCTCGAGGACTTGCAAATTCTCCTTCCCGAGACAAAGCCGTCGCCAGAAGCCGCCGCGCGTCCCCTGCCAGTGCTCTCCGAAGACGAGCGTCGCGTTTATGAGGCGATCGATTCGTCCGAAACGGCGATCGATCAGATTGCTGCCGCATGTGATTTGCCAAGCGCAATTGTCTCCTCTACTCTACTCCGTCTTGAACTGAAGCGGCTCGTAAAGCAGTTGCCCGGAAAATATTTTGTGAAACTGGGCTAGGGTCGCCCGCGTCTTTCTTTTGCCGATTGCAATTACCGCAAAGCTAAGCTTCGGTTCCTGCTCTAAATGTCCAAATCCCTTGTCATTGCCGAGAAGCCTAGTGTCGCAAGCGATCTCGCTCGCGCACTGGGCGGTTTGAAAAAACATGATGACCATTTCGAAAATGATCGCTACATCATCTCGTCGGCGATCGGCCATCTGGTCGAACTTGCTTTGCCGAGCGAATTAGATGTGAAGCGGGGAAAATGGAGCTTCGCGAATCTGCCAATTATTCCCGATGAGTTTGAGCTAAAGCCGATCGAAAAAACCAAGGCACGCTTTAACGCGCTGAAACGCTTGATTCAGCGAAAAGATGTCGATCTTTTGATCAACGCCTGCGATGCCGGCCGCGAAGGCGAACTTATCTTCTGTTATCTCGTGAAACTGAGCGGGAGCAAAAAGCCGATCAGGCGTCTTTGGCTGCAATCGATGACCAAGGAATCTATCCGCTCGGCTTTCGAACATTTGCGTTCGAACGAAGAAATGATTCCGCTGGGTAAAGCGGCGGTATGCCGGTCTGAAAGTGATTGGCTTGTGGGGATCAACGGCACCCGCGCCATGACCGCGTTCAACAACAAGACGGGCGGCTTTCAACTCACACCGGTCGGTCGTGTGCAAACGCCCACGCTCGCGATTCTGGCCGAGCGCGAGGAAAAAATTCATGATTTCAAGCCGCGCACCTTTTTCGAGGTTTTCGCTGATTTCGAAGTCAAAGCCGGCACTTACCGCGGGCGATGGTTTCAGGAAGATTTCGCCAAGAACGGCGATGAAGATACGCGCGCTGAACGGATTTGGGGCAGAGCCACTGCGGAAGAAATCAAAAGTCGTTGTCTCGGCAAGACTGGAATCGCGAACGAAGAACGCAAACCGACTACGCAAGTGCCGCCGCTTCTGTACGACCTCACCAGTTTGCAACGAGAGGCCAACGCTCGCGGCTTCAGCGCCAAACGCACGCTCCAGATCGCGCAGCAACTGTACGAGCGATTTAAGGTGATCACGTACCCGCGCACGGATTCGCGCTATTTGCCCGAGGATTATCTCGCCACCGTAAAATCGACGCTAGGCAAGATCGGCAATCAACACGCGCGCAAGGCGCTGGATAATGATTGGGTCAAACCGTCGAAACGAATCTTTAACAACACTAAAATCTCCGATCACTTCGCGATTGTCCCGAGCGGCCAGGCGCTGCATGGGCTCGATGAAGCGCAGCGAAGGATCTATGATATGATTGAACGCCGTTTCGTCGCAGTTTTTTTTCCTGCGGCGCAATTTGAAGTGACTACCCGAATCACGCGCATAGAAAAATATGCATTCAAGAGCGAGGGTAAGATTCTAAAGGAACCCGGCTGGCTCGAGGTTTATGGACGTGAAGCAGCCGCTAACGAAGAGGGCGGCCAATCACTTGTTGCCATCTCTGAAAACGAACCGGCGAAAGTTCTCGATATCGAAGTGACGCAAAACGAAACGAAACCGCCCGCGCGTTTCAACGAAGCGACACTTCTCTCGGCGATGGAAGGCGCGGGCAAACTAGTCGAGGACGAAGAGCTGCGTGAAGCGATGCGGGAAAAAGGACTTGGAACACCAGCTACGCGGTCGACGATCATCGAAGGTTTGATTCACGACGGTTACATCACCCGGCAAGGGCGCGATTTGATCGCGACGGCAAAAGGCATGGCCTTGATCACACTGCTGCGTGGCATTGGCGTCGCGGAACTCTGCTCTCCGGAAATGACGGGTGAATGGGAATACAAGCTAAACCTGATGGAGAAAGGCGCCATGAAACGTAAGGAGTTCATGGGGCACATCAGGCAGTTCGCTCGCGAGATTGTCGAAAAAGCAAAAAATTTCGAAGGCGACAGCGTCAGCGGAGATTTCGAGACGCTCGAGGTAAGGTGTCCAAAATGCGGTCGTGGTCCATTCGACGAAGATTATCGAACGTTCAAATGTCGATCTTGTGGATTGATCATTTGGAAAACGATGGCGAGCCGGCTTTTCGAGAGACCGGAAGTAGAAAAACTTCTGGCCGAGGGACGAGTTGGTCCGCTGGAGGGATTTCGCAGCAAAATGGGCCGTCCATTCAACGCCACCGTAAAACTGGGCGAAGATTTTAAACCAGAATTCGATTTTGGTACGGACGGAAATGGCGCGCCGCAAAAGATCGACACGTCCCAGCACGAATCGATCGGCGTTTGTCCGATTTGTAAGGAAGCACAGGTATATGAGCTCGAAAATGCCTTTATCTGCGAGCGGGCCGCAGCAGCCGCCAAAAAATGCACATTTCGCATCAGCAAAACGATTTTGCATCGCACCATTCCGAAAGAACAGGTGCAAAAACTGATCACGACGGGCAAAACCGATCTCCTTCCACAATTTATCTCGAAACGGGGCCGCCCGTTTTCGGCGCATTTAAAACTTCAGCATGGCAAGGTCGGTTTCGAATTTGCCGAAAAATCGCGGCCGGCGAAGACGCCACGCAAACGGGCTGCGGTTTAGACCGCTTCTCCCCAGAAGCGCGTTTGAGAGATGTTCTGGGATTGTAGTCGCAAGCCACCAGTGCGATAGACCCGTGTTGGAAGACTTGTTTTGGTTGATTCACAACGATCAGCCGGCTGAAAAACGGCACTGTTAAAATACGAGAGGCGTCAAAACGCGGCCAACTATTGGGTTATTCCGCCGTAATTCTTTCCAGAGACTTGTTTTCGTCGGAACCCGTTTCGACTTGCTGTTGGACATGGTGCACCATGGCCACCGCGGCGATTAGAACGCACGCCGCAACTACCTGGTGGAGGTGAAGACTCGCGCGAAAAAAGCCCCACGTGATACACACGGCAGCGAGCGTCTGCAACATTTCGAAATAGCCGGCTGTCGATGCGCGTGTAAGACGCAGCCCTTCAAAATAGATCAACAGCGGAATTCCGCCCGAAACCGACGCGAGGAGAACCAACCAGACAATCGCCTTTGAGGCGTCCGCTTGCGCGGCTACCGGCCACAGCGTCGCGCCATGGAGTTTGCCATAGGCGAGAAGGATCAGCGCCATGCAGGTGAGTCCGACGATGATCCGCAGGCTGGACGCAAGCTTGAGCGACATGCCGACCATCACGCCGCGTCCGGCGACAGTCGCAAGCCCCCAGAAGAGGGCGCAGATGAGTGCATAACCAGTGCCGCGGGTTAGCCCGGCACGCTCGAACGAGACGGCGATCAGCGTTGGATGCGCAACCGAGACGAAGATACCAGCAAGGATCGCTATGCCCGCCCACAGGAAGAAACGCGCCGCGAGCCGGTCGCGGAAAAGCAGGAACGCACCCATGGTTGAGATGACGGGCTGAATACTCAGGACGACGTTCACCACTGTTGGGTTGCCGTACTTTAACGCGAGCGTGAAGAAGATTGTCCCCACGGCTGACCCGGCGAAGCCGGATAAGATCAGGTAACCCCAGGTGCGCGCGTCGATCTTGCGGATTTCGCCAACTCGCGAGAGCAGGAGCGGCAAAAATATGAGCAGAATGAGGACGTGCTCCCAAAAAACGATGACGTCAGCGTCAAAAAGATTGTTGAGGGGTATTCGCCACGCGCTCTCGGTCCCCCAGAGTGCGGCCCCCAGACCAACCAGCCACGGACCGTACGTCACAGAATTCCCGCCTCGGTTTTTCATGCGGAACGGTGTAGTGCGAGTATGACGCTACGTCAATGCGCGCTGGCGCTTCGGGCCGGCGCAAGCGCCATCGCGAAAACCCGCTGTGATCCGCAGGCGCGTGTCTACACACACGTAACGGAGGCGTTCTGTTGCCGGAGTCCTTCTTTCGGGACCCGACTCAATTTCGATTGGTCTTTTGCACATGGGCGTGAACAC
>Ga0207693_10003640_pt1 | contig 13163 bp, 19 predicted proteins | sample LARL81metaG_FD_184347 | JGI IMG/M metagenome (GOLD analysis project Ga0207693, IMG submission 184347) | Corn, switchgrass and miscanthus rhizosphere microbial communities from Kellogg Biological Station, Michigan, USA - LAR L8-1 metaG... | ecosystem: Host-associated > Plants > Roots >...
GTCAATTCTTTTTACACTCAAATTTATCAAGAATCTTGTTTATCACCTCATCAAAATTATCTGTAATATGACCATGTTTTGATAATCGATCTCTAGTTTCTTTTGAAACACGAATTGAAGTCATCTCATTTTGCATATCAATCATTAGTATGCCATGTATATATTATTTATGGCGAATATCTTATATAATTCTGTTAATATTACAAAGTATGTGGCAATGCACGAAATGTAATCATAAAAACAATAATTCTAGTGAAAAATGTCATGGTCTAGATTGTAAAGCAATTCGAGAAACAGATTCATTTGAAAAACCTACTGAAACTCATAAAAAGAAAGAAGCCAAGAAAATTTATGATTTTTGTCCAGCATGTAAGAAAGATATGTTCTTTACAAAGACTAGATGGAAAGGCAAAACTGCCTGGAGTTGTGAATCTGGAATGCATCGACCTTGTGACTTTACAGGAAAAAGTAAGCCGTTTCCACTACACTTACCACAGGTGAATCTATGAAAGCCTTCTTCTATTTCATATTTGCTTTTGCGGTCTGCATTCCTATGGCACTATTTTTCAATAGGTGTATGAAATGAGCAAGTTCTGTCCAGTCTGCGGTGAAAAAATGTTTTCACCTATAGAATTATGGGAACATGTAGACCAACACGATAGGAAATGAGCCAAGAAACCAAGACTACCGTATTTGTAGGGGGCATATATAATTGGCCTGTAACATTGACTAAAGAAGAAAGATTCAAGAATAAAAACTATCCAAGATATAATTGGGCAGATATTGATACAACTGATTCAAAATACTATGATTCTGTCATTGCAGTTTTTAAAAAATATAAAATCAGTTGTGTTGGACAGAGATGTGGAAAAGGCTTTCACGTATGGGGAGATTTAGTACCATTTGAATTATGGATGAAGATATGGAACGAAATCAGACCATTTGCAGATCCTTTGTGGGCCCCACATACACTTAGAATCTCGAAAAAAAGGATTAACGAAGTATGGGAAAGACCAATTTTCTATGATTTTGGCACTGGCTTGAAACCCTGGATGAAAAGCCTGATGAGTTTTCTCTGTAAGGTATTACGAAATGAAAACTCTAGTAATATCTATAATGCAATGCATCAGGTAGGATTAGATAAATATTTCCAAGTAGTTTGTTATCCTGTGGAGTTGAAGTAAAATAACCTATGAGCAGATATGGCAATGGACCTACGATAACTACAATATACAGGGTTACTTTTCAGCCCAAGACTTGATAAATGATGTTAGAGAGGAATTTGAAAGAACCAATTCCTATTTTCCACCAGAAGCAGAGGATCTAATCAGGTATAGATTTGGATTTAGATCTGAATATGCGCAAATGCAAGCCAAACAAGATGAAGCTAAAGAAATTGCCGAATTGATAGGAAGCGGTCAAGTATTAGAATCACTCTCAGATGAAATTCTAGATGATTTAAGAAACCCAAAGGCAGAAATCATGGGTATAGACATGACAGAATATGCGACTACAAAAGAAACTGTAATTCCACCAGACATAATCAGGTATGCAGAGAAACAGACATTCTTTGGTAGAATAGCAAGTGGATTTAGAAGAATACTCAGATTCGGAAGAAGATAAAAAATAAAGAAAAAATTAAACCATTGGTGGATTTAATTTCTTTTCAATCATTTTTGATACAATGAAAGGCAATGCCGAGGCTGCAAGCAACACTACCCCGTTTAGTACCTGTGGCAGAAATGCAGTTGCAATTCCTATCAATAGAAGTGACGCACCTCCAAAGACGAATAATGCAAAGGCTACTCTAGATGCCTTTCTTGCTTTGACCAGTTTGTTTTGGTCTTGTGTCATATGTGACATGAATATCATATAACCGAGTGGAAATAATAAAGCTACCGTTTAACCGAGTGGTTTAAATATTATCCAAGTGGATTAAATATATGCCTAAATGGAATAAAGAAGCTAAGGAATTTGAAGTTTCAATCTCATATTCTGATAAGAAGGGTTCTAAGGTAAACATGCCAAAGCCTATACTTGAATTGTTAGGAAAGCCATTAAAAATTAAGTTTATCGTATCTGGAAAGAGGATATTAGTAGAATGATTACATTTGCCCAATTAATTGCGGAGATTGGTAAGGATCTAAGAAATGATTATGTCGAGGCTTGGTTAAAATGTAAAGTTAAAGATTTTGATATGGATATGGCTCTCATAGAAGAAAAGAAACACCGTAAATCAACATATAAAAAATTGTACGAGGAAGAATGATTGGTTTACAGACAAGATAATAGACGAAATAAACATAAAGGAAGATACACTATTCTTGGTATCATTCTAGGCGTTATTCTTACAGGTGCATCAATCTATCTCTATGATAATAACCGTCAACCAATACTTGATAATGTTAACGAGGTCAAGCAGTTTGCGATTAAGCAGATTCCTAAAGATAGTCCTGTTATTGCAGTAGTTAATGATAATCCAGTTGTCAAGCCACTGGTGCCAAGTCCACCAGTTGATAGTTCACAGCAAGCAACACAACCAGTTTCACAGCCTAAAGTTCAGATAACACCTACTTCCATAGCATCTGCTCTACATATACTAGTTAATCTACAAAGAGCAAATAACGGTCTTCCTAACTTACAATGGGATGATTCACTGGCTCAGATTGCACTAGCACATAGTAATGACATGCAAAAAAACAACTACTTTACTCATAACGATCTACAAGGTCAAGATCCTAGTTATCGTTTAAATTGTAATAATCCTCGTGAAAATATAGCATGGACAGATGGATATAGTTTGGATAAAGTTTCAGGTATAATTATAGATGATTGGATGGGTTCACAACTACATAGAGAAAACATACTTAATTCAATCTCAACTAATGAAGGAATTGGTGTATCTATTACTGGTAGCCATGTTATAGTCACAGAAGATTTCTGTTAAAAGATAAATCATAGTTCATTGTAATCATGATATGAAAATCGTATTACAGGACTACAAGAAATTTGTAGAAATAGCACACAGTAAGCAGACCACTACTCGTGAGCTAGGAACACAAATCATAGAAGAGTGGCTAACAAAACAGAAATAATTAGTTTTTACCACTAATATTTCGAATTATTTTGTTTACTCTCCTTTTCTTTATTTTAATCTCATTCCCATTCTCGAATTTCATCTAAAACAAAACTCTCCTGTTTCTTGGAACTTCAATATTTAATGAACTGGCAAAAATGTTATGAACATCCAACTGGATCAACCCTGTTGGACCAGAATTAGTTTTGGCCTTTCTCTTTATACCAATGTTACCAAATGAAAGATAAGATGGTTTACTTGGTGGTGTACTAATACTGTTAAAACCGCTAAAACCTGATGTTCCAGAAGTTCCACTAAAAGCCGATATTCCTGAACTACCAGAAGGACCTGAGGGACCTGATGGTGCTGATGGACTGCTTGGACCTGATGTTCCACTAAAGACTGAAAATGTGGACCTACTACTTGTAGAAGATTTGCCAGATGGACTTGATTTACCACTTAATCCTGATTTAGAGGACTGTGAAGATAGTAATGATTTACTTGATTTTGTTGATTGTGAACTTAATGATGACTTGGAAGATTTGCCAGATATTGAGCTAGTAGCAGAAAATATAGAATATTGTGATTGTTTACTAGAACCTGATTTAGAGGACTGTTGGCTACTAAATGTACTTGTTTTACTACCAGATAAAGAAATTAATGATGCGCCTTGTGAACCTTTACTTATACCTTTAGATAATTTCGATGGACCTTCATAATAGTTAGATGATTTACCAAGATCAGAACCACTTACTGGTTTATTAAAATCTAAACCATAAAGTTTACCATAATATTCTCTTTGCTCTCCTATTAGAACCATCATACGATCACCTGTATCTTTGGTTTCTGGTCTAGATTGGAACTCTTTTGCTTTTGTTTCAAATTTTCCCAAAGTTCTTACAAGTTCTTTTCCTTGACCAAACAATTTTGGTCCTACAAAAAATTTACTACCTAATCCTGAAAAACTAGTAGTTGATGGTCCTTGTTCTTTTATGGTTTCAGAAGTTTGAAATGCAAGTATTTGAGATAAACCAGTTTCTTCAGCATGTTGGCCTCCATAGTGAGGACCTTTGATATTTGTTCCTTCTATTGTAGTCTTGTAGACTTTGAAGTTAATTCCTTTACCAAGTAAATTACCAGTAGGTTTCATAGCACTACCTACTTCATTCTCTGTATCGCTTTTGGTGATAAATTCAACCAGTTTTTCATCATCCTTAACACCATAGATCTTACTACCTTCTGCTCTTGTAAGTTGGACTTCGGGTAATAATTCTGACGACCTGATTGATTTTAATGAATCTTCATTTATGAAAATTATTTCACGAGTACCAGCATTTGGGCTTGTTCCTGCACCATACCTTGTATTATAGTAGGGTTTTTCGACAATATTATAACCTCTTGCTTGGGCATAGCTTTTAACATTTTCTTGAAAAGTCAACCAATTAACCACACCTTGATTATTGCTTGACGCTTTTCGCAATTGTTTTCGTTCTGATTTTGGTATATCTTTGTAGAATAATACGTCTTCTGGATTAAATTCAACTTTAACCACCTTTCCTCCAAATTGACCAATTGCACTAGCTTTATTCATTACAAAGAAACCACCTCTTTTAGATTTTAGAGTAGAAGGATTTTCAACAATATCTCGTGCTTCAGCAACTGTTTGAGTAGCATGAAATCCAACTCCTGGCTGTTCATAGATTCCTTGTTCCTTTTCGATGTTAGTTTGAGCAGTAGAAGCTAAAGCCCTAGCTTGTCTATCTTGCAATTTGCCCAATATTGGATTTGTTTCACTGATTGCATTACCTTTAACAAAATCAATATCATGCACAGGCGCTAATTCTTCGGTATTTTTTATAACTTCTGGATGAGTAAACATATTACCAAATGTACTACCTTGTCCTACTGCACCACGACCTGTTGAAAATACTCGAAGAATTGCATTTCTGGCAGGGTATAATTTGGCATTTGTTTGTAAAACTGAACTACCAACTTGACTAGTTATTCTCTCATTTGATGTCGGAATTTCCTTTTTGTATTGTGTATATTCACCAGAAGTATCTGCTAGTTGTTTCAATTCAATAAAATTCTGTGTTGCCTTTGCCGTACCTGGAATGCTTCTACCTGTTGATTCTGCATAGGTTTGAAATTCTGGTGAAGTTAATTTGGAAACTGGGTAAGGTTTACCAGTGGCAAACTCTTCACCTCTAGTAGCTTGTGATTTTATTGAATAACCTTCTGGAAAATAATCCTGTGGTTTAAGCTTACCAGTTTTATAACCAGTTGGTACTTTTGATATTAACTCTCTACTACTTGAACCATATCCAAAAACCAGACTTTGTGACATTGGTACAGGTTTTGCATTCTCTTTACCAATATTACTTATTATTGGAAAAGCTGGTGAAGCTTCAGTTTTGGCGACTTTGATTGGTATACCTTCAAATCGTATTGGCGATAGACCTTTTGCACCATAAGCGGTAGTAGCCAACATACCACCAATAAAGAGGGAGGTTCCAGCATTAACATATCCTCGACTTGCGGTAGGTGCTGGAAAAGCACTAATTATGGATTCGCCTCTATGTGTAGTTGATGGATTATCTTTTTGTTCTATCCTACCTTTAAGAAAACTGCCTAATTTGAAACTCCCTGCTGGGGTACTGGTTACGAGATAACTAACATCTTCTTTGAATTTATTATAATTAAGAGTCTGATTTTTGTTTACATCTAATATTGCACCTTTACCATATCCTAATGCAGATAATCCTAATCCGACTATCCCAGCACCAGTAGAAACTGCACTTTTTCCTAAATCTGTTAGTATACCTCCTATATCTTTAGGTTCGGCTTTAGATTCCATAACTGCTTGAATACCTTGTGAAATAGTTCCATTATATTTTGGCGTGACTGTATTAGAAGTATAAGGACCTATATCAGGTGATTTTGTTCCATATCCTTCTGATTTAAGAAAATCGTATCTAGAACGTTGACCAGAAGTAGTTCCTACAACTTTACCAGACTCATCTTTAATTACAAATGTATTTCCTGGATATTCTAAATTTGACATGTAAGAAGCATTTGCTTTTTGTTGTGTCTTTGCCTGTGCGTTTTGCTCTCTGTTATAACTCTGAAATATACTATTAATCTGAGCAGAATCATTTGGTTGTAAAGAACCAGTACGATAAGCATTATCCCAAAATGATTGAGATTGTTTCTCAAAATAAGCTGGATTATTTTGTATCGAGTTTAGTAACGCCTTTTCTTTTTCGGGATAAAGTATCTGATAGTTAAATCCGTTTGGTGCGTTGCTTACGATATTATTTAGTGTAGTTTTTGCATTTTTATCACCTGAATAAATTAATCCAATAGAACCTTTTTCTTGTGTAGAAAATGATACAATTCCACCTTTAGACACAACATCTAACAAAGATTTACCTTCTGGGGTTGTTGAATAATCTACTTGGCCAGAGATTGAACCATATTTAGTTTGTAACCCTATGGTATCACGATATGCGTTTGGTCCTGAGACTTGACCTACTTTTTGCCCTCCTGAAAATATATCTATAACAGTTCCTTTACTACCTTCTTTAGATACAAAATCTGCAAATGAACGTCTTTGTGCTGAATCATAAGTCCCACTGCCTTTTGATTCTCTAAAATAAACTCCTTGACTATCACCTAAGGATTCTAGAGTCTGCCTGCCTTGTTCGTTTGCCTTTACACTTCCAACTTTAGCACCTTGGGCATTGTAAATATTAATTATGGAACCTCGTGACTCTGCATCAGAAAAGAACGAATTAAAATCCTGAGTTTGCTCTTGAGGTTTGGGTGCGACTATAGGAGATTGATTCTTAGTTGATTGTGAAGAAAAGAATACATCACTTGCGTTTTTGGTCTGATTTTTATCTGTTAAACCACCTGAAAACGGAGTACCTTGACCTTCCTTAAAGGTACTTTTAGCACCCAAAGTAGTATTTAATGCCTTTTCTTGTATTGAATCTCTTTGTAATTGGTCTTTAGATACATCATTCCAGCCAAAACCAGTTTTGTTTCCAAATACTTGTTGTGCCTTACCGAGTGTTACTACAGAATCAACATCTTTTGTACCACCAGAAGCATAATCTTTGTTTGATGTTTTTTGTGAAGATGTAAATGCTCTCTCTGCTTCCGATTGCTTAACTTGATCTTCCTTAGTTGAATTTCTTGATATTTGTTCCTGATTAGAAAATATCTTTGCACCGATTGATTCTGATTGTTTTCCAGCCCAACTATAACCAAAAGATTTTCCTTCTGATTGTTTTGTCTGTACCCCACCTTGATCAGAACTAAACATCGATTTGAAACTATTACGTGCCTGAATTGCAGCCTTGTTTTTGACCAAATCATAGTTTGACTCTAAAGGATTTTTGTCAAAGTTTTGTGATACTATCGGAGAAACTTTACTTGTATAACCGTAATTTTCTTCTGGTTTGAAGGTTGGTGATACAGAACTTGCTTCTTGTTTTGATGCAGATACACCAGCAAGACTTGAAAAATCAGCATTATTAGCTTTTGATTGATCTAAAATGACACCATTATTTCCAACCCCTCTATCTGAAAGGAATGTTTCCTGAGACTGTCTTGACGCAAACTGAACTATTTGTCCTTGATCATTTAATCGGTTTCCGGCACTATCAAATCCATGAGATTGTGGAGTACCTGTTAATTGAGCAGATTTGGCTTGCGATTGCTGTTTTTGCTGTGCGTTTCTTTCATCTTGTGCTTGAGTCTCAGCTTGACCTTTAGCTAATGCTGCTGCTCTTCCAGCAGCTTGAGCATTGCCACCATTACTTGACATTGTTAGTATTATGTACTAGTATTAAATAGAGTTTTGCTAGTCCCCTTTGATAAGATTTCCTTTTACAGTTTGGTCCAAAAATACCACAGCTAGTATCAAGGATAAAAGTATCAATGAATACCCTAAAATCAACTGTCCAGAACCAACAATGGGAAACTGCCCATTACCTACTAGATAGGTAGTTTCATTTGATGGATTAATCTTGGTTACAGTCGTGGTAATAGTATAAGAAGCAGAACTATTCTTGGTAACAGTTGTCATATTGGCTGGATTTGTAGATTTGAAGAATGCTACATCGTCACCTATCACTATAACAAGCCCAGATATTAGAAATGCAACTATTGGAATGACTAACATTAATGCACCTATTTTTTTATAAAATGCAAGACATAGAAAACCAATGGTAAGCAGAATGACAAAAATTCCACCGTCAAACATATTTGGATTTGTTACCATGTCATTTTAACTCCACGTTTCCACTTTTATAAGAATATTGAAATATGCAGTCATAAACTTCTATTACTTACAACATAAATCCAAAGTAATGCTTCTGATGAACCGTAAACTATTTGTATAAGCCATTTAATGTTTTGATCAACTCCAGGTATTCCCTGTAATACAGAAGCTACACCTCCACCTAATGCAGCATTACCTACTATTGCAATCGCATTTAATAATACAGTTAAACCAGTAATAAAATCACCAAAAATTAGTGCCGGATTTGGATCTTGCCCATTATTCAAGTTTGATATTGAAGTGAAATTTCCAGCCATATTCTTGACCATATCTTGTGTCCAATTATGCGCTGCATCTGGTGGTGGGGTTATTATCGTAGATAGTTCATACATACCAAAAGTTACTGAAAATGAAAAGACCGTCATGATAATTGCAATTTTTCCGTACCAGATTTTAAACCGACTCCTTTTTCATTAATTGTAATATACCTAAAACCTCTTTTTGAGGATTTGTATTGATATCACTTTCCCATAATCTAATAATATTGAATCCTAAAAATTTCAATTTACATCCTCCAAATCTTTCATCAAATACCTACTAATAGGATTGTTTGTAATGCCAATAAATCCGGCACTAATCAGTCCACCAGCCACAATAATAAGAGAAAAATCAAGCGGTGTCATTCTTTGACCAACCTCAAGACCAACATTAAAACAGCAGTAGCTATACCAATTCCCAAAACATAAAACGCAATTTGATATTGTGATGAAATATACTTGCTCGTCATTATAGTACCAAATGCTGCAATCTCATAAATCCCTAAAATTGTAAGCATTGGCAAGCTTCTATTTCTTACATAAATTGCTATTGTAATTATTCCAATTATTAACGCCATAACCAGTAATGACATTCCCGTTCCAAAAAATACATCGTAAAGATTCAAAACATCCAAAGGATTTGTCGGCATGCACGTAGACGTCTCTATGCAGTTTGTCACGTTCTAATCCCCCGAATCCCTTTTCAGACTGTAATTAAAAATTACAAAACCACCAACTAGAATTGGAATGAAAGGAAGAACCGTATAGAACCCCTGCCCTAAGTTAAACGAAGTAACTACAGTTGGATCTGTACTATTAATCAAAAGTGGATTGTTAAACAATGTATGCTCGGTTGACATCATTGGATATGCAAAATACATGAAATAAAGTGACATGAATAATCCTGTGATAAGACCTACTACCATTCGCATCATGGTACAAAACCTCGAAATTTAATAGTCAAATGCGGTCCTATCCGTTGCATAATTGTATATTGTCCATCCACCGATTACTGCAATCAACAAAGGAAAAATAATCCACCAATTATTTGTAAAAGGTAAAATTGTCTGCATCAAGCTTGATGTAGTATTAAGTTGTGCAAGTTCTGTATTGTATGCAGTTTTAGTAATAGGAATTACAAACCATAACATGTAAATCACAATAAATCCTGTCACTGTAGCCCCTGCCATTTCTCGAAGCGCCAATTTAGAAACTTCTCCTTGATATAATCAACTAGTTTTATATAGAATCACTATTATTTTTACTTTTTAAAAAGAAGAAGATATGCCTAGATTTCTCTAGGTCATGATTTTTGCCAGAATAACTAGTACCGCTATTATAACTGCTAGAGCTAATAGTGTTGGTACGATTGTAGTCTGGGTTTGGATAGTATTACATCCCTGAATCCAAGCGTTCACTGTGGTTGCGTTTGTATTAGTTGTGTTGATTGTTGCTGGACAGTTGAAGTTGCCGACGACCGTCGGAAAGACGCTGAACAGGGCTATAATAACCAATATGGTTACTACTATACCAATAGCCACTTGTACTAACTGCATCATGTTACTATTAGTATGCGCAGTTGTGGGATGTTGTATTTAAGTTCTAGTTTTGAATATTGTGTTTTAACAATAACTTATTTTGGGCTAGAATTAGTCTTTGTTTTGCTATTTCGATATACTCTTTTGAAATATCACACCCAATAAAATTTCTATTATTAAGCATAGCCATTTTACAAGTTGTTCCAGAGCCACACATAGGATCAAAGACTAAATCCTTTTCATTGGACCAAGAGAGAATATGATCTTGAGCAAGTTTTTCTGGAAAAACCGCAGGATGTTTGAATGCTATTTTATCAGTAGTTGTTCCACCTAATCCAACTGCATACTCCCAAACGTTATTTCTTGTCTTTTCCTTTTTTAATTCTCCTAAGATTTTTTTATTAATTCCATCAGATTTCTTATTTGAGGGTAGCATTTCAAAGCCACTACGGACTGTTTTTTCTTTTAAACGATTGAATGTTTTTGGTTTATCTTTGACGAGCACAAACATAAACTCATAACAATTTGTATATGCATTACTTCTCATAAATGGAGTGTTTTTCTTTTTGTAAATCATAATATCATGCATCTTGAAGCCGATACTTTGAAAAAATAGTGCCTGTCTAAAACTGGTTAAAGTCAGACCTCCATTTATTTTATCACCTACCACCCAGACTAATACCCCATGTTCTTTTGTGACCTTATACAGCTCTTTTGCAATGGTCTCAAAGTCAAATTTGTACCCATTATAATCTCTTAAATCATCATATGGAGGAGAGGTTATAGTAAGATCGATAGAATTTGGATTCATTCTTTTCATAAATTCTACACAATCGTCAACATAGAGAGTATTATGATTTATAGATTTGGACATATTTATCATTAATCTTCCAATACGGGTAAAGTATAACTTCCAGTCTTACGAAATTGCTGTGTTCTTAATCTAATACAAGTTTTACATTTTCTTGTGCCATTCTTTGCTACATATAGATTTTCATTAGAAAGTGGGTGACCTCTAATACACTCAGTCTTCCTCGCATTTTTACCAAAACGACTACTTGTACGAATTGAATTTTCATATACACTAATTGATTCTAAATGATTAGGATTAACACAATTTGGATTTTTACACAGATGATCTATAACATGGTCTTTTTGAATTTCATATCCGCCAATAAATTCATAAGAAAATCTGTGAGCCATAACATTTTTTTCCATAAACCAAAATCTACCATAAGCATGTTTTCCTTCTGTCGCAAATCCTCCATGAGATCCTTTCCAAATCCAACACCCAATTGGGGAAGAATTAAAATCAATCTTAGATAGAAATCGTTGTTTTACAGGAATTGGATACCAGCCCATAATTTTATTATAAGTATACAATTATATAAGTATGTCCATAAAAACTTATAAGGTTAGATGTATTTCTAAATATATGGCAACAATGACAATAACATTAACTGATACTACAGAAGAAAAATTCAGACAGGCAGTTGCTCGTAAATTAGGAATGCGAAAAGGAAACATAAGTAAGGCATTAGAAGAAGCAATAGATTTGTGGATTAAGGCTTAGGTTTAAAAAATAAAAAGAAAAGAGATTAGACCTGTTTCTAGGTCATTATCTTTGCCAAGATTACTAGAACGGCTATGATTACTGCCAATGCTAGCAAGGTTGGAACTATTGTGGTCTGAGTCTGAATCGTGTTACATCCTGTGATCCAAGCGTTTACTGTGGTTGCGTTTGTGTTTGTAGTTGAGATTGTTGCTGGACAGTTGAAATTGCCGACGACCGTCGGAAAGACGCTGAACAGGGCTATAATGACTAGGATAGTCACTACGATACCGATTGCGACCTGAACAAGTTGCATCATGTTACTATTAGTATGCGCAGTTGTGGGATGTACTATTTAAGGAATTGTTTGTAATTTTTGGTTATACTCTTCGGACCAGTGATAAACATAGATTGCGTCTATCAATGGAATCAAGGTATATGACATGATAACTCCTAGAGGATGATTAATCAAAAATAAAACAAGCATGTTTATAATTCCAATTGGAATATTTATGACAAGTATTTTTCTTGTCTTTTTTAGTTTTAGGAATGGGTAATAGCCCAAGAATGGCACTAGAGATAGTAAAGTGAATTTCCAAACATGAATAGGTTTTTCTGTCATGATAACACCAAATCATGTTTAATTTCTTCGACTTTTAATCTTCTCAAGCATTTATTACAATACCATTCGGGTGGATTAGTTTTGTAATTACATTTTACAGTTCTATGTTTATTTGTGAAACGACAAGAATCAGCAGATAAACTATCTTCGAAGTTACTTTTATTATAAGAAGTCAATTAGGAAAAATTTCCTCCATTGAGTAAACCCTACCACATTTGCAACAATAATATGGATTATGATTTGGCATGGCAGAGGGCAAAATCCGGTTACCACAATCAAGACATTTCTTTAAAGATGTCATTTCTCCTTCTGGATCACTTTACGGCACTTGTTACATTGGATTCTAACATTATCAGGTTTCTTGGTTTGATTCTGATGACCGCAAACTTGACATTCGATTTGCCTATAAGTTACATTTGGAACAAACTCTTTTGGTTCATAAGGTAGCCTGCAATTTTCCAAGACAACCATGTTTTCAGTTCTTCTAGGATTGAATATTCCAATTTTTCCTTGATGATATGACATCATTAATCTGCCGTCACCAGGATCTTGTTCTGTACCCCACCTGAACCAGACTCGTTTTAATCCAGAGCCGAGATAAAAGCCCTTGTCTCTTGGACCAATGACTGTAACTTCCTGTAGGAATTTATAGATTTTATCTAGCCTCTGTTGTTGTTCTTTGTCCTTTGTTAACATCTTCATTGCATCATTTCTATCTTCGTTGTCAAGTGAAGCAAATATCCAAGATACGGCAGAACGTAACATTGG
>Ga0207693_10003641_pt1 | contig 13161 bp, 10 predicted proteins | sample LARL81metaG_FD_184347 | JGI IMG/M metagenome (GOLD analysis project Ga0207693, IMG submission 184347) | Corn, switchgrass and miscanthus rhizosphere microbial communities from Kellogg Biological Station, Michigan, USA - LAR L8-1 metaG... | ecosystem: Host-associated > Plants > Roots >...
CGGCCGTGGCCAGCACCGAATCGGTCACCACCCCGGAGGGCGGCAAGGCGATCATCGACACGGCGTTGGACCGCTACGGCCGCATCGACATCCTCGTCCATAACGCCGGGAATGCCCGACCGGCGTCGTTGAAGGAGATGAGCTACGGCGACTTCGAATCCGTCGTCGATGTCCATCTGCGCGGCGCCTTCCACGTCGTGCGCCCGGCGTTCCCGCTGATGTGCGAGGCTGGGTACGGCCGCATCGTGCTCACCTCGTCGATCGGCGGTCTCTACGGCAACCACGAGGTGGCGAACTACGCCGTCGCCAAGGCAGGCGTGATCGGCCTGTCCAACGTCGCCGCGATCGAAGGTGCGCCGCGCGGCGTCAAGAGCAACGTCATCGTGCCCGCTGCGGTGACGAGAATGGCCGAGGGCATCGACACCTCCGCCTACCCGCCGATGGGCCCGGAGTTGGTAGCACCCGTGGTCGGCTGGCTGGCGCACGAATCCTGCTCCGTCACAGGCGAAATGCTTGTCGCGCTCGCCGGGCGCGTGGCGAGGGCAGTGGTCTCCGAAACGCCTGGCGTATACCGGCCGTCATGGTCCATGGCAGATATAGGCGACCACATCGCCGCAATCCGCGACGCGTCGGATCCCGTCATCTTCCCGGTCGTGCCCGACGGCCACGGAGACCACATCCGCTACAGCTTCTCGATGGCTTCCCAATACGGGCGCGAGGAGGCACAGCATGCCTAGCGGCCCTCTCTCCGGCGTGCTGGTGGTCGACCTCACCGCCATGGTGATGGGTCCGTACTGCACCCAGATCATGGCCGACATGGGCGCCGACGTGATCAAAATCGAACCGCCCGAAGGGGACAACACTCGGTATATCTCTGTCGGACCGGCTCCGGGAATGAGTGGCGTCTTCGTGAACGTGAACCGCGGCAAGCGCAGCGTCGTGTTGGACTTGCGCTCCGAGGCGGGCAGGACGGCGCTGCGGCGGCTGATCCTGGAAGCCGACGTCTTCATCCACTCGATGCGGGCCAAGGCGATCACCAAGCTCGAGTTCGGCTATGAACAAGTCGCGCCGCTGAACCCACGCATCATCTACACGAACTGCTACGGCTACGGCAGGCGCGGGCCGGAGCGCGATCTACCCGCCTACGACGACACCATCCAGGCTGAGTGCGGTATCCCCGCGGTGCAGGAACAGCTCACCGGCGAGGCCAACTACGTCGGCACGATCATCGCCGACAAGGTCGCCGGGCTGACGGCGCTCTATGCCACGATGATGGCGCTCTTCCACAGGGAACGCACCGGAGAGGGTCAAGAGGTCGAGGTCAGTATGTTCGAAACCATGGCATCGTTCATGCTGGTCGAACATGCTAATGGGGCGATGTTCGATCCCCCGCTCGGGCCCGCCGTCTATCCGCGGACGGTCGCGCCGAACCGCAGGCCCTACCGCACCAGTGACGGCTACATCGCCGCGCTCATCTACAACGACAAGCACTGGAACGCGTTCGTCAACGCCGTTCAGCCCCCATGGGCGACCGATCTCTACTCGACGCTGGAACGGCGTGCCCGGCAGATCGACACGGTCTACGGGCTACTGGCCGAAACGCTAAAGGAGCGCACCACCGCGGAGTGGCTGGCGCTGTTCCGCGAACTTCAGATACCTGCGGCACCCCTCAACACACCCGATGCGCTGTTCGACCATCCTCACCTGAACGCGGTCGGCCTGTTCGAGACGGTGGACACGCCGCACGGTCCCGTCCGCTTTCCGGGTGTCCCAACGTGGTTTTCGCGTACACCGGGGAAGGTCGCCGGTCCGGCCCCGCTGTTGGGGGCGGATACGGAGCGGGTGCTCGCAGAACTTGGCCTCGACGCGCAAGACGTCGAACCTGTGGTGGAATCGGGGTAGGCGCACACGTGGACTTTGAAATGGGACAAGAGGCCGCGGCCCTGCGTCGTGAGTTGCGTCAGCTGGTGAATGACAATGTGCCCGAACAGTTCCTGGGCGCATTCACGGACAATCCGGCCGATCTCGAGACGACGCAGCGGTTCTGCCGCACGCTTGCCGAACGAAACCTGTTATGTCTGGCGTGGCCGGCGGAGTTCGGCGGCGGCGGAGCGTCGGTGTGGAAGCAGACCGTGGTGCGTGAAGAAATGTGGGCACACCACGAGCCGCGCGGCGCCCAGTACATGGGTGTCAACTGGGTCGGGCCCGTCATCATGCGACACGGCACCGGGGAGCAGCAGCGCAAGCATCTACCCCCCATCGCGCGCGGCGAAGTGATCTGGTGCCAGGGCTTCTCCGAACCGGAGGCGGGTTCGGACCTCGCGTCGCTGCGCACATCGGCCAGACGTGACGGCGACGGCTGGCTGGTCAGTGGGCAGAAGATCTGGACGTCCTACGCCACCATGGCGCAGTGGTGCTTCCTGCTCGCCCGCACTTCAAAGGGTGAGAAGAAACAACAGGGTCTGACGATTTTCCTTGTGCCGATGGATGATCCGGCGATACAGGTCAGGCCGATCCGCTGCATGATGGGTCCGCATCATCTCAACGAAGTGTTCTTCGACGACCTGCGGGTTACGGAGGCCGACGTCCTCGGCACCGTCGACCAAGGATGGTCGATCGTGCAGGATGTGATGTCCTTCGAGCGGGTTGGCATCGCCCGCTACGCGCGCTGCGAGCGGTTGCTCTCCGCCGCACCCGTGGTGCTCGGCGACCGCTGGGACGACCTGCCCACGGAGTTGCGGGCACGCTGGGTTCGCATGCTGACGCATTGCCGGCGGGCGCGACTGCTGGCGTATCGAGTCGTCGAGTTGCAAAGCAGCGGACGGATTGCGCCCGGTGACGCCGCCGGGTATCGGATCGCGGTCACCAAACTCGACCAGGACAGCGCGGAAGTGCTGATGGACATAGCGGCAGAAGTGTCGCATGAGGATCCGCGGGCGGAATGGTTTCTCGGCGAAGTCGAGGACCATTGGCGGTATTCACAGGCCTCCACCGTGTCGTCAGGCAGCATCGAGATGCAGCGCATCCTGCTGTCGCGCGCCCTATTGGCGGCGGCCAAATGATTCTGGATCTCGGCGATGACGCCAAAGAGTATGGGCGGCAAGCACTTCGGGCCTTCGAAGCCACCGGCGGCGACCAGCTGGTTCAGCAGGCAGAAGCCAAGCCCGACCGGCGTGAATCGCTTGCCGGCCCGGTGTTGAGTGAGCTCGGCGCGTGGGAGCTCTACCCCCGCGCCGATGCCGACGGGCTCGAAGCGGCCGCGGCCCTGTGCCGCAGCGCGGGGTACTGGGCCCTGCCGTACCCGGTGGCCGAGCGCCTCGCCAAACCATCCGACCTCGATGTCGACGGCCTGATCATCGTGGCCGACAACCGGCCGTCCGGTGTTGTGGTCGGCCTTGACTCCGATTGGGCCACAGTCTCGTTGGGTGGCACGCGCAGCCGAGTCATCGGTCAGGGCGCGACGGGACCCGGCTTTGTGGCCGAACTCGAGCTGTCGGGCATCGACGACCACGGGGCGGGTGACGTCGCACTTGGCCTCGTGCTGCCCTGCTGGACGCTGCTCGGCATGCTCGACCGTGCAATGGAGCTGACCATCGCGCATGTGACCCTGCGCAAGCAATTCGGCCAGCCGCTGTCGTCGTTCCAAGGTGTTCAGTTCCAGCTGACCGACGCCGAGGTCGAACGCAGCGGGGTGGAGATCCTCGCCAAGTACGCGCTGTGGAGCAGCGGCGCAGACCGGCCCGAGGCGCTCGATGACGCACTGGCACTGCGGATGGCGGCGATCGAGGCCGCCGAGATCGTGTTCCGGGTCTGCCACCAGTTGCACGGCGCCGTCGGGTTCTGCGATGAGACCACCCTGTCCTGGCTGTCGCGCTACAGCCAACCACTGCGGCGCCTGCCCCTGGGTCTGTCTGCGACCCGCGACGAACTGACCCACAGGGTCGGGGGAACAGGGCTGACGGGACTCTTCTCATGAAGGTTGCGGACATCGGTACCGGCTTCGGCAAGCATGCGGCCGCTCCGGCATATCAGAGAATGGGGTTCGACGTCGAGGTGGTCAGCCCACGCGACGGCGACGCCGTGAAGCGCGTGCCGGCCTCGGACGCCGACCTCATCTCCGTCCATTCACCGCCGTTCATGCATCTCGACCACGTGACTGGTGCGATCGAGCAGGGCCACGCGGTGTTGTGCGACAAGCCGTTCGGACGCAATGCCGACGAGGCCACTGAAATGCGTGATCGTGCCTGCGAGGCAGGTGTCCTGCACTTCCTCAACTTCGAGTTCCGCCGCAACGAATCGTGGGCAAAGGTCAAACAGCTGGCCCACGCCGGAAGTACCGGCACGCCCGCACATTTGAGTTGGACCTTCTTCGGCACCGGGCTCCGCGGCCGAAAGTACGGCTGGATCAACGACGGCGACCTGGGCGGCGGGTGGATCGACGACGGTGTCGCCGTCGCAGCCGCGATGGACCGCTTGCGGGCCGGGCTGCGGAAGTCGAAGCGCTCATGAGCCCGAGCAAACGAGCCGCCGAACGTGAAGATATGCGCGATAATTTGACCAAATCTCGCACACAAGCTCATATTCGACCGTCAGTCGATCTCGACGAGTTCCGCACGACCGTCGGGTCGTGGTGCGAAGAGCACGTTCCGCGGGATTGGCGTCAGTCGCAGACCGGTGCCGGGGACGCGGAGTTCGTCCGCTTCCAGAAGTCCTGGTTCGCCGAACTGCACCGAGCCGGATACGCGGTACCGCACTGGCCCAGCGAATGGGGCGGTGGACTGCGGACGCGAGGAGCAGCACGGAAGATGTCCGTTCCCGAACAGATCGTGCTCTACCAGGAACTGGCCGCGTACGACGCGCCGCGGCTCGTGCTTGCCTTCGTCGGCATCCATCACGCCGCGTCGACCTTGCTCGTCGCGGGTTCGGACGAGCAGCGTCGACGGCACCTTCCGGCAATCCTCGACGGCGAGATCTGGGTCCAGGGCTTCTCCGAACCGGAGGCCGGCTCCGACCTCGCCAGCCTTCGCACGTCGGCTCGGCGTATCGGCGACTCCTACGTCGTCAATGGCCAGAAGCTGTGGGCCAGCGGTGGTATGCATGCCGACTGGTGCCTGCTGCTGGCCCGCACCGATCCGGATGCGCCCAAACGCAAAGGAATTTCGTACTTCCTGCTCGACATGACCACGCCTGGCGTCGAGGTGCGGCCCATCCGCAACGCTATCGGCGATTCGCATTTCTGCGAGATATTCCTCAACGATGTTTCGATTCCCGCCGCGAACCTCGTCGGCGCGGAGAACGCCGGATGGCAAGTGGCGCAAGCGACGCTGGGCGCCGAACGTGGCCTGACGATGCTGGAGCTCGCCGAGCGCCTGGGCAACGCGGGCTTTCGATGGCTGGTGCAGGCCAGCCCGCTCGACGACCCGATCGTGGCCGACCGGCTGGCGCGGTTCGAAACCGAGATCGCCGGCCTGCGCGGGTTGTGCCGGAAGGTGGTGGAGGACAACGAGGCCGGGACGGCAGGCCCCGCCGACGCGTCGATCGTCAAGCTGTACTACAGCGAGCTTCTGCAGCGCCTCACTGATTTCGGCACCGAGATCGGCGGGCTCGCCGCCCAAACGGAACTGGCCAAACCGATGTCGAGTGGGTGGGAGTCCGGCTGTTGGGTGCTGGACTTCATCGGCTCGTGGGAGTGGACCATCCCCGGCGGGTCGAGTGAGGTCCAGCGCACGATCATCGCCGAGCGCGGTCTCGGGCTGCCGCGGGAACCGAGCGTGGCCTGATGGCACACGAATTCGAAGAGTTCCACCAAGAACTCAGATCCGTCGCCAGCGACTTGCTCGCCAAGGATCGCGCCGTCGAATGGCCGGTGCTCGCCGGAGCGGGGTGGGTGGGGCTCGAGGTGCCTGACGAATTCGGAGGTGCCGGTGCGACGTTCGCCGAAGTGGCGGTCATCTGCGAGGAGATGGGCCGGGCCGCCAGCGCTAACAGTTATCTGGGCAGCGCGGTACTGGCCGTCGGGACGCTGAAAGCATTGCAGCCGAGCGATACTCGCGATGCGCTGCTCAGCGACGTCGCGTCGGGCACCCTCAGATTGGCCGTTGCACTCGGGTCGTATGAATTCGTGCCTGACGCCGATGGCGCAGATCGGCTGCTGGTCGTCACCACCGATTCCGAGGGAGCGCCGGTGGTCGATGTCGCAGCCCTGGCCGTCACGCGGCAACCGGTGGTCGACGAAACCCGCCGTCTGGCCACGGTGTCCGCAGACGGTATCGAGGCCGCAGAGGTGCTGAGATTCGCGGGCGACCCCGAAGAGCAGGTTTGTCGTCTGCACGACAGAGCCGCCGTCGCGATCGCGTGCGACAGCCTCGGGCTCAGCGAGGCCATGCTGGCCGCCACGGTTTCCTATGCGAAGGTACGCCACCAGTTCGGCAGGCCGATCGGCTCCTTCCAGGCGGTCAAGCACGCGTGCGCCGACATGCAGGTGGCAATCGCGGTCTCGCGCCAACTAGTCTCTGCCGCAGTCGAAGCCGTCGCGGAGGGCCGGCAAGATGCTTCCACGGCGGCCGCCATGGCGAAGTCATATACATGTAGTGCCGCCGTCGACGTGGCCGGCAAGGCCATGCAACTGCACGGCGGCATCGGATACACGTGGGAGAGCGGCATCCACGTCTACCTCAAACGCGCCATTCTCAACCGTTCGCTGTTCGGCTCGCCGGCGGCGCATCGCAAACGACTCGCTCAACGCTATCTATAACGGAATCAAGGAGTTTCATATGGGTGTCCCGGTCTACAAGCGTATCCTCGACCTCTTCGAGGCCGAGGGCGTCAATACGTTGTTCGGCATCCCCGACCCGAACTTCGTGCACATGTTCTCCGAGGCGGATGCGCGTGGCTGGTCGGTGGTTGCGCCGCACCACGAGTTGAGCGCCGGCTTCATGGCCGAGGCGGCCTCCCGCATGACCGGTAAGCCCGGCCTGTGCATCGGCACACTGGGCCCAGGCGTGGCCAACATATCGGGGGCGATGATGTGCGCGCTCGTGGAGAACTCGCCGGTGATCTTTCTGGGCGGTCAGCGGGCGCGCATCACCGAGCGGCGTGTGCGCCGCGGCCGTATCCAGTTCGTCCAGCAGGAAGGGCTTTTCACCCCGTCGGTGAAGTACAGCTCATCCATCGAATACGCCGACCAGACCGACGAGATCGTCCATGAAGCGATCCGGCGCGCGATGTCCGGCACCCCGGGACCGTGCTACATCGAGTTCCCGTCACACATCATCCGCGAGGAACTCGATGTGTCGGATCCGTTGCCGCCCAGCCGGTATCGCCTCGTGAATCAAGGCGCCGGCGCGCGGGAGGTGGCGGAGGCTGCGAAGCTGATACGGGAGGCCAAGAGCCCGATCCTTCTGGTCGGTCATGGCGTGCATACGTCGCGCAGCGGAGCGGCGGTCAAGGAGCTCGCCGACCTGATGGCATGCCCGGTGATTCAAACCTCCGGCGGTACCTCGTTCATCCCGGGGCTGGAGGATCGCACCTTCGCCTACGGGTTCTCGCCCGCAGCCGTCGAAGCGGTGGTGAAGTCCGACCTGTGCGTGGCGCTGGGAACCGAGCTCGGCGAGCCGAGCCACTACGGAAAGACACGGCACTGGGCGGAGAACGACGCCAACCGCAAATGGGTTTTGGTTGAGCAGGATCCGGTGGCCATCGGTGTGAACCGGCCGATCGACGTGCCGTTGGTCGGCGACCTACGCGGTGTGCTACCGCAGCTGGTAGAAGCCCTCGAAGACAATCCCAGGCCGGCATCGGCCGATCTGGACCGTTGGATCAAGGAGGACGCCGAGGAGCTGGCCCAGCTGGCGGAGAACGCGCCGAGCGGGAGGACACCCGTTCACCCGGCGCGCTTCGTCGTCGAGGCCACTCGAGCCTTTGCGGCCTTGCCGCACGACGGCATCTTGGTGCGCGACGGTGGCGCAACCGTCATCTTCCAGTGGACCTACTCGCAGGCCAAGCCGCACGATGTGATCTGGAACCAGAACTTCGGCCACCTCGGCACCGGGTTGCCCTACGCCGTCGGCGCCTCAGTCGCCGAGGGGGGTAAGCGTCCGGTCATGCTGCTCACCAGCGACTCCGCCTTCCTTTTCCACATCGCCGAATTGGAAACCGCAGCGCGTCAGAATCTGCCGCTGGTGTGCGTGGTCGGGGTCGACCACCAATGGGGGCTCGAGGTAGGGGTCTACAAGCGCACTTTCGAACAGCCGTCGCCGCAGCCCGGCGTGCACTGGAGCAAGGACGTGCGGTTCGACAAGATCGCCGAGGGGTTCGGATGCCACGGCGAGTATGTCGAGAAGGAAGACGAGATGGGCCCGGCCATCGAGCGGGCCTACGCGAGCGGCAAGACCGCGGTCGTGCATGTGTGTATCGATCCGAAGGCCAACTCGGAGGAGATGCCGAAGTACGACGAATTTCGAACCTGGTACGCCGAGGGCACGCAGTAAGGAAAGGTGGGAGTCATGCGCGAATATCTCAAGTTCTACATCGACGGCCAGTGGGTCGACCCGGTACGGCCCAACACTTTGGACGTCGACAACCCGACGACCGAGCAGGTCTCCGGCAAGATCGCGGTCGGTTCGGCTGCCGATGTCGACGTCGCGGTGCGGGCGGCTCGCCGGGCGTTCGCCTCATGGTCGCAGACGAGCCGGGAAGAACGCCTGGACGTACTGCAGGCGATCCTCGCCGAGTATCCGAAGCGCGCCGGTGATCTCGCCGATGCGGTGACGGAGGAGATGGGCGCGCCGCCCTCGTTGGCGGCCGGCCCTCAGGTAAACCTCGGCCTCGGTCATCTGGTGACGGCCATCGATGTGCTGAAGAACTATGAGTTCGAGGAGCAGCACGGCTCGACGCTCGTGGTCAAGGAGCCGATCGGCGTGTGCGGTCTCATCACGCCGTGGAACTGGCCGATCAACCAGATCGCCGTCAAGGTGTACCCGGCGTTGGCGACCGGCTGCACGATGGTGCTGAAGCCGTCGGAGGTGGCGCCGTACTCCGCACAGATCTTCACCGAAATCATCGATGCCGCAGGCGTTCCGGCGGGCGTGTACAACCTCGTCTTCGGCGACGGCCCCGGTGTGGGCGCCGCGCTGTCGAGCCATCCGGACATCGACATGGTCTCCTTCACCGGGTCCACGCGCGCCGGCGTTGACGTCGCACGCAACGCTGCGCCGACGGTGAAGCGGGTGACCCAGGAACTCGGCGGCAAGAGCCCGAACATCGTGCTGGATGACGAGGACTTCGGCAAGAGTGTGACCGCCGGAGTGTCGGTGATGATGATGAACAGCGGGCAGAGTTGCAACGCGCCGTCGCGGATGCTGGTGCCGAATTCCCGCATGGACGAAGCGATCGCCGTCGCCCGCGACATCGCCGGACAGGTCAAGGTCGGCAACCCGGACGACAAGGCTGCGATCGGGCCGGTGGCGTCGAAGGCGCAGTTCGAGAAGATCCAGGGGCTGCTCCAGAAGGGCATCGACGAGGGCGCAACCGTCGTCGTCGGCGGAGCGGGCCGGCCGGATGGGTTGGACGCCGGCTACTACGTCAAGCCGACGGTCTTCGCCAACGTCACCAACGACATGACGATCGCGCGCGAGGAGATCTTCGGGCCGGTGCTGTGCATCCTCGGTTACGACGACGTCGACCAGGCACTCGAGATCGCCAACGACACGGACTATGGTCTGGCCGGCTATGTGTCGGCCGCCGATCTCGACAAGGCGCGTGAGGTGGCCCGTCGAATCCGGGCCGGGTCCGTCGCGATCAACCACGCCTTCGACATGAATGCGCCGTTCGGTGGCTACAAGCGCAGCGGCAACGGTCGCGAGTGGAGCGAGTTCGGCTTCCACGAGTACTTGGAGATCAAGAGCGCGCTGGGCTACGCGCCGGAGTAGCGACTTCGGCGCGCATACGGACGCTGAGCGAATGTAAGCGCGCCGAAATCGCAATAAACTGCAGCCATGCCCGGCGAAAAGTACGAATACGGAATCGATTTCGATCGCGTCGCTGCGATCGACATCCACACTCACGTGGAGGTCGACGGCCACGGCCACAAGGCCTATGACGACGAACTCGCCGACGCCGTAGGCAAGTACTTCAAGATGGGCCCCGGTGCGTTGTCGAGCGTGGATGCGCTGGCCGACGAGTACCGGCGGCACAACACCGCCGCCGTGGTCTTCACCATCGACGCGCGCACGGGCATGCGGCATGTGCCGAACTCGGTCGAGGATCTGATCGCGGGGGCGATACGCAACAACGACGTGCTTATCCCGTTCGGCAGCGTCGATCCGTGGCATGAGCGGCGCGCGGCGCACCGCGTGCACGAGTTGGTCCGCGACTACGGCGTCAAGGGTTTCAAGTTTCATCCCAGCATGCAGGCCTTCGAGCCGAACGACCGCCGCTTCTACCCCGTCTACGAGGCGATCGCCGAGGCGGGGGTGCCTGCGCTGTTCCACACGGGCCAGACGGGTATCGGCGCCGGGCTGCCGGGCGGGCACCGCATCAAGCTGCGCTACTCCGACCCGATGCTGCTCGACGACGTGGCCGCCGACTTCCCGGAACTGACCATCGTGATGGCTCATCCGGCCGTGCCGTGGGTGGACGCCCAGATCGCCATCGCTTCACACAAGAGCAACGTCTACATCGACCTGAGTGGGTGGTCGCCGAAGTACTTCCCGCCGCAACTGGTGCACGCCGCCGGCCGTCAGCTGCGGACGAAGGTGCTGTTCGGTACCGATTACCCGTACATCAAGATGGACCGCTGGCGCCGGGACTTCGAAGCGCTCGACATCGACCCGGCCGTGGTGCCGCTGATCTACAAGGACAACGCGCTGCGGGTGCTCGGGGTCACTTCCTAGCGCGAGCAGCCGCAAAAGTCCCCGACACGCCGCGAAAATGGGGCCCTTTACGTCTGCTCGTGGGAGAAGGCGTTGGCTTCGGGCTGGTGGACACCTTGCCCTTTGCGCAGGGTGTCCAGCAGTTCGCGGTAGGGCCCGACCAGGTAGGCGGTGTCGCCCGCGCGCAGCCTGGTGTCGCGCCGGGGATGCAACTGCACCGGGGCATCGGCCCTGGTGATGGCGATGACGCGGGTCTGGGTGGACATGTCGAACATCCGCATCCCATCCAGCTCGCTGCCCGGTGCGACGTACATGCCGCCGACCATGAACGAGCGCTGTTCCACCGAGAATGTGCCGAGCACCTGCAGCCCCAGAGCCGCACCGATGAACCATGGCGCCGCCAATTCGACTGTGGAGAGCACATTCTCGAACCCGAAGCGCGCCGCGACCGCAGCGCTGAGCGTGCGGTCGTACACCCGAAGCACGATCGGCACGTCGGGCCGGTTGAGCTCCGGCAGAGTGCGGGGTCCGAGCATCTCGTCCAGCACGATGCCGGTCTCGATGTTGGCGATGTCGTCCTGTGTCAGCACCGCGACCGCACGGGCTTCGTCGATGCGTGCGGATTCCAGCGTCTGGCGCAGCGTCGCGTCGCCGAAGATCACCGGCACGTCGAGGCGCGCAGCCGTCGACAGATAGCGGTTGGCGTCGTCACGCTCGATGACGGCAACGTCGTAGCCTGCTGCGGTCAGATCGCTCACCACCCGGATGCCGAACGACCCGAGTCCAACCACGATCACGTGGTGACGCAAGTGCCGCACCTTCCTGCGGCCGGCGGAATGCGCCAGGCGACGCGACAGCAACACGTCGGCGATGAACGCGACGAGGATCGCGGTGGTGGTCACACCGGCGAACATCAACCCGATGCCCCAGATGCGCAGCCACAGGGGCTGGTGCATGAAGCTGAAGTCGCCGTAGCCGACGGTGGCGATGGTCTCGGTGCTGAAGTACAGCGCGTCGATCCAGCTCATCCCCGGTGGGTGCTGGTAGGCGAACCGCAGCAGCACGGTCGAGCCGATGAGCAGCGACAACGAGACGGCCAGCGCGCGATAGAACATGGGGTTGATGTCGTCGCGGATCAACCGGACCGCGTCGATCACCCGGCGCACCGGTGGCCGGCGCGCGCGAGAGTGCGACAGCGGACCGGGAATGGCGATGCCCTGCTCGGTGAGCTCCTCGGCGGTGCCGATCATGGCGGTCCAGTCGCCCGCCTGCACCTGGTAGTCGCGGCCGGGACAGGCCACCACCTCACCGGATTTGTCCGAGTACCCGTCATGTATCACCGCGACCGGTGCCAGGTCGCCGAAGATATCGCGCAACCTCGCGCCGCGGGGCGCGTCGGCACCCGAGACGATGAAGTCGATCCCGGCCACCGAAATCGTGTGTGTGGTACGGGCCAGGCACGCCTCCACCACCGACGCTGCGGCCAGATCCGCGACATCGAGGATGGCGCCCGGCCCGTTGTCCTGTGCCATGGCCTCACGCAGCACCCCGTTGGCGAGCCGCGCGACCACCCGCACATCGGGGTTGGCTTGCCGTGCCAGCAAGGCGATTTCGAGGTTCAGCGCATCGTCGTCGTCGGCGCAGATGACCGCCTGCGCATCGGCGATCCCCGCTGCGACGAGTCCTTCTGGCGCTTGCAACGTCACCACTCGCGTGCCGGCGCTGTTTAATTCCTCGACGATCCGCATCCCGAGCGCATCGTCACCACACACGATGATGTGCCCGCTCATTTGCAGAACGGTACTGCGGAAAAGCCCGTCGCGAAGGGCGAAGATGGTCAGATGCCGACCAGTCCCAAGATCTACGTGAAGGCCTGCATCAACGGCGCCCGCACGCCGGATCAGCATCCGAACCTGCCGGTGACGCCCGAGCAGCTGGCCGCGGAGGCCCTTGCCGCCCACGGCGCAGGCGCCAAGGCGGTGCACATGCATCCCAAGACCGCCGACGGTGTCGACTCGCTGCTTCCGCAGCACGTGGACGCCGCTGTGGATGCGGTGCGGCACGCGGTACCTGGCCTGCCGCTGGGGGTGACGACGGGGTTCTGGGCGTTGCCCGACGCGGACGCGAGGCTGCGCGCCGTCGACGGCTGGAGCGTGCTGCCGGACTTCGCATCGGTGAACTGGCACGAGCCCGGTTCGGAAGACCTCGCCCGGGCGCTCTTGAGAAGGGGGCTCGGCGTCGAGGTGGGCATTTTCCATGCCGAGGCGGCCGAGTCGTGGGCGGCCTCAGA
>Ga0207693_10003642_pt1 | contig 13159 bp, 11 predicted proteins | sample LARL81metaG_FD_184347 | JGI IMG/M metagenome (GOLD analysis project Ga0207693, IMG submission 184347) | Corn, switchgrass and miscanthus rhizosphere microbial communities from Kellogg Biological Station, Michigan, USA - LAR L8-1 metaG... | ecosystem: Host-associated > Plants > Roots >...
AGCAGGATGTGCTCGGTGCCGATGTAGTTGTGCTTGAGAGTCCGCGCCTCTTCCTGGGCCAGGACGACAACCTGGCGGGCTCGCTCTGTGAATCGCTCGAACATAAGTCTCTCTTGCTAACGGTTGTTATCGGGCGTCGGTCGGGGCGATTTTCCTGGCTGTCTCTCTCCTACGCTGCCAAACTCGTCAAGGGCAAACCGGCTATGGGGACGCCAATGACTCCGTTCTTCCCATGTAGTCGACAGGGCCGTCGCTTTTGATGAGTCGAAACGGTTCGTTCTGCGGCCATGTGCCAGTTTACCAGCAGGCCTGGAGCACTCCGCGGGCATCCCCGGCGACTGTAAGGCGTTGTTCATGGCTCGCCCATTGAACGGCATTGATCTCTACGTTAGCGCCGGTTAATCCAGAACCAGCTAAGAACCGATCTGTTAATCGCGCATTGCGGGGAACAGCACGACCTCGCGGATCGAGCGTGTCCCCGTGAGCGCCATCACCAGGCGGTCGATGCCGATCCCGATTCCACCCGTGGGCGGCATTCCCTGCTCCAGCGCTCCAACGAAGCCCTCGTCATAGGGCTGGGTCTCCTCGTCGCCGGCACCCGCGAGCTCGCGCTGGGACTCAAACCGGCGGCGCTGCTCGTCGGGGTCGTTTAGCTCTGTGAAGGCATTGGCGAACTCCGTCCCGCCGACATACGCCTCAAACCGCTCCACCAGCCCCTCCTTGGACCGGTGACGCTTGGCGAACGGCGACATCTCGACCGGGTAGTCGAGCAGGAACGTGGGCTCGATCAGCGTCGGCTCGACATGCTTTGACAGCAATTCGTCGACCAGCTGGGGCCAGGTGTCGTCGGAGGGCGCGTCGAGGCCGCGCTCGCGCATCGCCGCGGCCAGGGCATCGCGGTCGTGGAGCGCGAGGATGTCAATCCCGGTGCGGTCGAGGATCGCTCCGGCGACGGTCTCGCGCCGCCACGGCGGCGTCAGGTCGATCTCCCCGGCGTAGCCGATCTCCTGCGCGACGTAGGCGATCAGCTTCTCGCACCGGTCGGCGACGTCGAGGTAGTCGGCGTAGGCCTCGTACCACTCGAGCATCGTGAACTCCGGGTTGTGCGTCGTGTCAACGCCTTCGTTGCGGAAGTCCTTGCCGAGCTCGTACACGCGCTCGAGGCCGCCGACGATCAGGCGCTTGAGATACAGCTCGGTGGCGATCCGCAGATAGAACTCGCGGTTCAGCGCGTTGTGATGCGTCGTGAACGGCCTCGCCAGGGCGCCGCCGTACAGCGGCTGCAGCACGGGCGTCTCGACCTCGATGAAGCCCTCGGCGTCCAGGAACCGGCGGATCGCCGAGATCACCCGGGCCCTGGTGATGAACAGCGCGCGCGACTCCTCGTTGGCGATCAGGTCGAGCTCGCGGTGGCGGAAGCGCGTCTCGACGTCCTTGAGGCCGTGGTGCTTCTCGGGCGGCGGGCGCAGCGACTTGGCCAGCACGTCGAATGCCTGCACGCGGAGCGTCAGCTCGCCGCGCCGCGAGCAGAAGGCGGCGCCGTCGACGCCGACGAGATCGCCGAGGTCGAGGTCCAGCAGGCGCTCCATCCCCTCCGGGCCGAGCTCGTCCACGCGCGCCTGGAGCTGGATGCGGCCGGACCGGTCGACCAGGTCCAAAAAGGCCATCTTGCCCTGTCCGCGGCGTGCCGCCAGCCGTCCCGCGACGCGGTGTGAGACGTCGGTCTCCTCGCCCGCCGTCAGGTCCGCATGCGCCTCCCGGACCGCCGCAATCGGCTCCACGCCCTTGTACTCGTGCGGGAACGGATCGACACCGGCGGCGCGCAGCTCGTCGAGCTTGCGCCGCCGGGTCGCAAAGACGTCTGCGGGTTCCTCGCCCAAGGCGGAGGCCCCCGCTACTTGGCGACGTCGATCTTGGTGATCTTCAGGTGCCGCTCTCCGCGCGGGGTTGCAAAAGAGACCTCCTCCCCGCGCTTGCAGCCGATCAGGGCCTTGCCCACCGGCGACTCGTTGGAGAGCCTTGCCTCGGCCGGATCAGCCTCGGCAGAGCCGACGATCGTGTACTTGGTGGACTTCCCGTCCTCGTCCTTGACGTGGACGACCGAGCCCACTCGCACCACGTCGGTGCCGAGGTCGGACTGGTCGATCACGGTCGCCGAGCGGAGCTTCTCCTCCAGTGAAGCGATCCGCGCCTCGAGCATCGCCTGCTCGTTCTTGGCGTCGTCGTACTCGGCGTTCTCTGAGATGTCCCCGAACTCGCGCGCCTCCTTGATCCGAGCTGCGATCTCCCGACGCCTCGTGGTCGAGAGATGGTCAAGCTCGGACTTGAGGTTGGCAAGCCCTTCAGGTGTGAGGATGACGTCCTTTGGCATTGACTTAGACCTGCAGTCCGAAAGCGTTCTTTATGAGAAAAAACCCGCTACTGAGCGGGAAATCACGCGGCGTCGTACGCCGTGGGCGGATGAGTATAGACGCACCCCTACCCCGGGTTTGGCAAATTCACGGCCAGGGTGGTTTTCCCCCCGGACCGGGGGTGCCGGCACCCGAAGGCGTCTACCGCGGCCCGTGGCTCTGGATCTCGTCGGCCTGCTGGAAGGTCGGGCGGTTGATCCACTCGATCAGCGGCTGCGAGATCGCCCCAATCGGCTTGAACTGGATCGCGTCAGAGCACATCTGGTCGCCGGCCGCGCACTCGCTGTCGGCCGGATACACCTGCTGGGGCGACTCGGCGACGGCCTTGCGCAACGAGGCCTGGAGCGCGGCCCGGCACGCCGAACGCTTGCCCTTGCCGCAGTAGATGCGATTCAGCGGGCCCCGGACCTTCTTGCCCAGTGCGGCGCGCAGGTCCTTCTGAACGATCCCGTAGAAGCCAACGTCGAACGACGAGCCGAGGTGGGCTCCGGACACGCCGTGGCCGGGCTCGTCGTTGATCGGGAAGTCGTTCTCGATCTGGTCGAGCAGCGTCGGCCCCAGCACCGGCTGGAACTCGGCCCTGACCAGCAGCGGCCACCAGGCATCCATGATCCGCACGGCGTCGCTTTGGTCGTAGTTGCCTGTAATTGATTCGGACCCACCCACCCCCGCGCGGTTGATCCGGTGCGCGCCACTGGCCAGCCAGGCTTTGAGCTCGGCGACGGCGTTGGCGAGCGTGGGGTTCGTCGGCTTCCCGATCAGCTTCAGGGCGTATGGCAGCACCTCGACGCCGCGCAGGTCCTGGGTTCCGGCGGTGCCCATCGCATTGATCAGGTCGACCAGCCGCAGCTTGCCGTGGTCGACGCCCAAGTAGTGGTGAATGTTGTTGTCGAGCAGCTGCGAGCGGAACACCGACGAGTACTGCTGGCCGGTGGCGGCATCGTTGTAGCCCGGCGCTTGCTTGTTGTTCCAGCTCGTCAGGAACGTCTGGTCGATCGCCTGCGGATGCGCCTTTTGTGGAGTCTGGGTCTCCGTCAGGCTCGCCGGCGTCATCGCCGCGGCGCCGTGGTAGCCGCGCCACGGGTACTTCGCCCACGTCGGGAACAGCGGGTCGGTGCCCGCCGCGCGAACCGGGTTCAGGCCGGAGTTGAAGTACGCGATGTGCTTGTCGTCGGTGTAGAACCAGTTGAACGTGTACTGGATGTTGCTCGCGGCCTTCATGAAGTCCTGCGGGCTTCGCATCAGCGCCGGCTCGTTGAACTGCTCGAAGCCCAGCGCCGAGTCGAGCTCGTGCATGTACGTCGAGCGCAGGTTCGTATAGACGACCGGCTTATGGGCGATCGTCGCGCGGGCGAGCACGATCCCGTACGCGGTGCGCTTGGTCTGCAGCGTCATCGAGCCCGCCGGCGTCGAGTCGGCCAGATTCGGCTGCCACGACTCGGTGCGGGTCAATGTCTCCATTTGGACGCAGTGGCCGTTGAGCACGTAGAAGTCAGACGACGTGCTGACCGGCCCGCCGCTGGGGTTGCAGAGCGGGACCGCGAACGTGTCGACGATGTTCTGGCCGGCCGACGTCGCCGACCACGCGTAGTCGCGGCCGTGGCCGAGCTCCACGTAGAGGTTGACGCCGGGGAACGCGGCGCCGTCGGCGTCGATCCCAGGCCCGTGGATGTCCTCCTCCATCAGGATCTCGGGCGCGTAATACGACACCTGCGGGCCCATCACGGCGAGCGGATGGCCGCTGGCGCTGTGCGCGGCGTTGATCAGCAGCGCGTTGGACATGCTGCGCTTGCCGCCGATCAGGCCGCCGGCGATCGTTGCGCCCAGGCCGCCCGGAAGGCCGGGGATCCCCGATGACCCGCCCGATGACCCGCCGCCGGACCCGGTGTTGCCCGGACCGGCGCTTCCCTGCGCGCCTGAGCCGCTCGACTGTCCGGCGGGGAGCGACCCTCCGACCACATCGTTGACGTACTTCACCGAGCCCGCGTCGGGCAGCGCGACCCGCGCGCGCGTGCGCTTTCCGGGGGCCGGAAGCGTCTGGTAGGGGAACGACTTGCCGTGCACGGTGGTCGGCGCCTCTGGGTCCGACGGGTCATCGAAGCTGAGGAACGTGGCGAAACCGGACGTGTCCTTGGACTTCGCCGACACCCAGCCCGCCTTCGGCCTGGGCTCGGGAGAGCCGGCCAGCAGGCGACGCTCGTTGCCGAACTTCTTCTTGAGGTCCTGATACAGGACGGCGTTGGAAAGCTGCGTGCCGCCGCCGTTGCCGAAGATCCCGCCGACCAGCGTCGCGATCTTGACGAGGTCCTCCACTGTGAACGGCTGCGGCCCGCTCATGCCCAGCGCCAGGTACTCGGCAGGCATCATCGTGCCTGTGAACAGCGGGTTCTGCGCCTTGGCGATGTAGGCGTTGATGCCCGCCACGTAGTTGGTGGCGTCGGACAGGATCTGCGGCCCGTCCTTGGAGTGCGCAAGGCCGTACTGGACCTGGTTGACGAGATCCTGCTGGGTGTAGGGCTCGCTGGCCCAGACCTGCGCGTCCATCCCCGCGTTGGCGCCCCCGGCGAACTGCGCCAGGTCCCCCTCGCCGGCGTGGCGCAGAGCGTCGATGAAGAACAGACGGTCCTCGGCGCTGGCGTAGCCGATCCCGAACATCAGCTCCGCGCGTGTGTCTCCATAGATGTGCGGGACGCCGAACGCCTTGTCGCGCTCGATCGTCACCCCCGTCTCCGGGCTCTCGCTCGAGGCGACCTGGCCCGCCGGGACGCCGAACGTGGCGTCCTTGAAGAAGTTGGGGATCTGCGACGGCGCGATGTGCGGTGCGGCTGTCGCGAGGTTGGCGTACATCTGCAGCTGGTCGTCGTTGTGCGGCGGCCGCTGCTTGGCCGCCTCCCACAGCGCAAGCTGCGGGGCGTCGACGAGGCCGTTGGTGCCGGGCGGAAGGATGTTGCGAAAGCCACCGGCGTCGTCGGTCCCGTACGGCTGTACCTGCGCGTGCGCGGGCGTGACAACGATCAGCAGCACGCCGATGAAGGCCAGAGCAAGCAACGCACCGCGCGTGACCAGCAGCGCGGACAACCGGCGGAATCCTGAACGCACGTATCCCTCCAATGTCTCCCTTACCCGAGCCGAGCGGGCACCCTACAGGGGTGTAGGCGGGCGCGCGCCGGTTCGGACGAGCTACGCCGTGGGGGCCACGGGGACGTGCGCGTCGTGCAGCAGCTCGCCTGCTGCCTCGAGGCTCGGCGCGGTCTGAAGCGCCGCCTGCAGCTGCTTCGCAAGCGCCGGCGGCGGCGCCAGCCGCTCGACATACCACGGGTAGAACTTGCGCAGGTAGCGCGTTGCGCGCTCGTCGCCCATGTGCTCGCGCGCGCACTCGATGATCCAGTCGAGCTCGGCGAGGATCTCGTCGCGGTCGGGCTCGGCGCTGCGGCGACCGAGCAGCTGCTCAAACAGCCACGGGTTGCCCAATGAGCCCCGCGCCAACAGCACGCCCGCCGCGCCCGTCTGCGCAAACGCCGCGCGCGCCTTGTCGGCGGTCTGCAGGCCGCCGGAGATCAGGACCGGCACGGGCAGCTCGTCCACGAGGCCGCGAGCGAGCGCGTAGTCGGGCTTGCCCTTGTGGCGCTGGGAGGCGTGGCGGGGATGGATCGACAGGCCGGCGACGCCGGCGTCGTGGGCCAGCGCCCGGGCGGTGTTGACCCCGCTGTCATCGCCAGGCCGCAGCCCGGTCCGAAGCTTGACCGTGACCGGCAGCCCGCTGCCCTTGGCGGCAGCGCGTGCCAGCGCCACCGCGCGTGCGGGGTCGTCCAGCAGCGCCGCTCCGGCGCCGGTCTTGCAGACCTTGGGCACCGGGCAGCCCATGTTCAGGTCGATCAGGTCCGCGCCCGCAGCGGCGACGCGCTCTGCCGCCGACGCCATCACGTCGGGATCGTGGCCGAACAGCTGCATCGACACGGGGTGCTCGTCGGGATGAATTCTTAGGAGCTCGCGGCAGGTCCGCTCGTTGCGGTAGTGCACGGCGAAGCTCGAGACCATCTCGGAGACCACGAGTCCAGCGCCGTAGCGCTTGGCCTGCAACCTCACGAACCAGTTGCCGATTCCGGCGAGCGGCGCGAGCACGACACGGTTGGGGATGCGGACTCCGCCGAGCGTCCAGTCGTCGGTGAGGGTTCGGTTCATCGGCTTTCATGGTACGAATCAGGGGATGGACATCATCGAGCTGCTCAGGCCCTGGACCGAAGTCGTGACCCAGCAGGTGCCGGGACTGGAGCTGTTCGACGCCCACACGCACGTCGGCCACAACGATCCCGACGGCATGCGCCAGAGCCCGGAGGAGCTCGTGCGCGGCCTGGAACGTGCGGGCGCTCGGGGAGCGTTCATGTTCCCGTTCCACGAGCCCGACGGCTACCCCGAGCCCAACGACGCGATCCTCGCCGCGGCGCGCGAGCACGAGGGCCTGCTGGTCCCGTTCTGCCGCGTCAACCCGCATCACGGGGCGCTCGAGGAAGCCACGCGCTGCCTCGACGCCGGCGCCCGGGGGATCAAGCTGCATCCGCGAGCGGAGAAGTTCACGCTCGACAACCCGGGCGTAAGACCGCTGATCGCGCTCGCGCACGAGCGTTCGCTGCCGGTGCTGATCCACGCCGGACGGGGGATCCCGGCGCTCGGCCTGCACGCCGTTCAGTACGCCGGCGAGTTCCCCAACGCGCGCCTGATCCTGGCCCACGCCGGGATCAGCGACCTCTCCTGGATCTGGCGCGTCGCGCCCGACCACCCCAACCTCCTGTTCGACACCGCCTGGTGGATGCCCGCCGACATGCTGTCGCTGTTCTCGCTCGTGCCGCCAGGCCAGATCGTGTTCGCGTCCGACGCGCCGTACGGCGCCACCGCTGTGTCGGCGGCCTTCCAGCTTCGCTCAGCGATCCAGGTGGGGCTCACTTCCGAGCAGATCAAGTCGATCGCCTCGGGGCAGTCGCTGCGAATGGCCGCGGGCGAGCCCCTGCAGGCCGTCGGGCCCGCCGTCGGGGAGCACGAGCGCGCGCCGCACGTGTTGCTGGACCGCGTTTCGGAGTTTCTGCTGCTCGGCGCGATCGCGACGATGCGCGGCACGCCCGAGGCCGCGACCGAGATGCTCGCACTCGCGCGGCTCGCATGCGACGTCCCGGATGACATCGACGACGCCCCGATCTTCGACGCCATCGTCTCGCTGCTCGACAACTACGAGGAGGTTGCGGCCGTCGAGCCCTCGAACCGCCGCCGCCTAGTGTTCCTGATCCTGGCCGCGACGGTCGCCCGGACGCCGGAGGTCCCGGTGCCGGCGGTCAGCTCCGGTTCCGCTGCCAGATCAGCCGAAGCCCGGTCAGCGTAAGCAGGTCGTCGACCTCGTCGATCGTCTCGCGCACGAACGGCACGAGCACGCCCGCCAGCCCGCCGGTGGCGATCACGCGGGTGGATGCGCCGAGCTCGGCGCGCAGGCGGCCGACGATGCCCTCGACCTGAGCGGCGAACCCGTAGACGATGCCGCTGCGGATGGCGTCGACCGTGGACTTGCCGATCAGCGAGCGGGGCGCGGCGAGCTCGACCTTGGGCAGCTTGGCGGCGCGGTCATACAGCGCGTCGATCGAGATCTCGGCGCCCGGGGTGATGATCCCCCCGAGGTACTCGCCCGCCGCCGAGACGATGTCGTATGTGATCGCAGTGCCGAAGTCCACGACTACGCACGTGCCGTGGACGTGGTCGTATGCGGCCACGGCGTTGACGAGCCTGTCGGCGCCAACCTCGTGGGGGTTGTCCATCCGGATCGGCATGCCCGTGCGGATCGACGGGCCGACCACCAGCATCGGCTTTTGCAGATAGCGCTCGGCCATCAGCGTCCATTGCTCGGAGAGCTGCGGGACAGTCGAGGACACGATCGAGTCGTCGATCTGACCCGGTGAGAGGCCCCGCAGCGCGAGCAGGTTGGACAGTGCCGCGCCGAGCTCGTCGCCGGTCGAGTCGCGAACGGTCGCAAACCGCCAGCTCTCCGCGATCTGCTCCTCACCGTTGCGAAAGACCCCGAAGTGGGTCTGGGTATTGCCGACGTCTACGACGAGGAGCATCGACCGAACCCTACGCGGTAAGGGGATCTCCAACGCGGCGCACGTCCTGGCCCTCGGCGAGCGCCGACAGCCCGTCGGCCACGCGCCGGCCGTCGGGCAGCGTCAACTCGGGGTCGAGCTCCAGCAGCGGCACGAGCACGAACCGGCGCGACAGCACCTCCGGATGGGGCAGCGTCAGCCGGGCCGACGAATACTCGAGCGACCCGAGCAGCAGCACGTCGACGTCGATCGGGCGCGGCCCGTGCCGGACGCCCCCCGCCTCGCGGCCAAGCGCCCGCTCGACCTCTTTGCAGGCGTCCAGCAGCTCGTCGGGCTCGAACGCGGTCCGGACCCGCAGGCAGGCGTTGTAAAAGTCGCGCTGGTCGAGCACCAGCCCCACGGGCTCGGTCTCATAGACCGACGAGGACGCGAGCACCTCGACACCGCGGCGCGGCAGCTCCGCCGCCGCCCGCCCGAGCATCGCCCGCCGGTCGCCGACGTTGGAACCCAGACCGAGATAGCCGATGCGCGCTGCGGCGGCCGTCATTCGGCCTCGCGCCACACCTCGACCGACACCTCGGTGACGACGAACGCGAGCGGCGGCTCGGGCTTGGCGGCCTTGACCCACACCGCGTGCACGTCGTACTGCTCGATCAGCCGGTCGGCGATCGCCGCGCACAACCGCTCGAGCGTCTTGTAGGAGCGCTGCTGGGCGACCAGGTTGACGACGTCGCAGACCTCCGCGTAGTCGACCGTGTCCTCGACGCGATCGGTCACGGTCGCGTCGACGTCGCCGACATCGATGCGCAGGTCGAGCAGCAGCCGCTGTCCCACCTCGCGCTCGGCCGCCGTCACACCTACGTGGGTGAATAGCGAGAGCCCGGTGATCTCGATCGTGACTTCGGGCTCGGGATGGCCTTCGTCGTCGTCCTCTACCTCGTCGAACTCGTCGGGGTCGGCCATTGCGCGGTGACCGTAGCAGCCGTCACCGAGAGGGCGTCGTGGACCGGAGCGACGTCGTGGACGCGAAAGATGCGCGCCCCGCGCTCGTACGCCAGGACGTTTGTGGCGATCGTCGCCGGAACGCGATGGTCGGAATCGCGGCCGGTGATCTTGCCCAGAAAGGACTTGCGCGAAGTGCCGATCACGAGCGGCTGGCCGATCGCGACGAGCTCGTCGAGCCGCCGCAGCAGCTCGAGGTTGTGGACGACGGTCTTGCCGAAGCCGATGCCCGGATCCAACATCACGCGCTCGCGCGCGATCCCGCGCGAGACGGCGAACTCCAGGCGCTCCTCGAGAAACGTCCTGATGTCGGTCACGACGTCCTCGTAGCGGGGGTCGTCCTGCATCGTCCGCGGGTCGCCGAGCATGTGCATCACACAGCAATCGACGCCAGCCCGGGCGACGACGTCGGCGATCCGCGGGTCGGCCCGAAACGCGGTCACGTCGTTGACGTACGTGGCGCCGGCGTCGAGCGCGCGCTGCGCGACCGCGCTCTTGGAGGTGTCGATCGAGATCTGCGCGCGCGTGCCGGCCGCGACCAGGCCCTCGATCACGGGCAGGACCCGGCGCAGCTCCTCCTGCTCGTCGACGGGATCTGCTCCGGGCCGTGTCGACTCGCCGCCGATGTCGAGGATTGACGCCCCCTCGAGCGCGAGCTCGAGCCCGTGCGCGATCGCGGCGCTGGCGTCGAGATAGCGGCCCCCGTCGGAGAACGAATCCGGCGTGACGTTGACTACGCCCATAATCCGGAAGTCGCTCACCGGTGCACCGTGCACTAATCCTCGTCGGGCCAGCGCCCGTGGCGGTCGAAGTACTCCCGTGCCAGCTCCTCGCGCTCGCGATCGCGGTTTGACTGCACGCTCATCCGGTACATCCAGTTGATCATCCAAACGACGACGCCGGCGAGGATCAGGGCAACGCCGGCGCCGGCGAGCACCGAGTCCGTCCCCGCGCCGCCGAGGATGATCAGGACAACGCCCGCCGCCGCGATCGCAAGCGGCAGCGCGACGCGAGTGGCGGTCAGAAAGAAGCGGGTTGCGCCGGTCGGCGCGCGCTCGTCAACCATCGCCCGCAGACGTTAGTGGTCACGGCCTGGCCACCTCTCCGCGCGGCAGCGGTATATCGTGCCGCGCCGTGAGCTCTGAGAACCATGAACTGCACCCCACGATCAGCCGCCGCACGCTGCTGCGCAGCGCCGCCGGCGCCGGCGCGGGCGCCCTGATCAGCCGCAGCGTGCCAGCGTGGGCCAAGCCGGTCGTCGATGCCGCAACCCACATCCGCAAGCCCGGCAGCCGTCCCTTCCCCCACCTCCCAGCGGGTCACGAGTCGATGCCGGAGATCAAGCACGTCGTGATGCTGATGATGGAGAACCACTCGTTCGACAACCTGCTCGGCATGGTTCCCTACCAGGTCCCGGGGCGCCACGCCGTCGACGGCTTGACGCGCAAGCACGGCCACTTTACGAACGTCAACCGGGACACCGACGGCTCGAGAGTATTCGCTGAGCACGCCGCCTCTCCATGCCAGCTGTCCGGCCACCCTGGTCAGAACTGGAACGCCAGCCACCAGTCCTACGACGGCGGACGCAACGACGGCTTCGTGAAGGCCAGCGGACCGATCGCGATGCGTTTCTGGGACCACCACGACCTGCCGTTCACCTACTCGCTGGTCAAGCACTTCCCGATCGGGCAGCGCTTCTTCTGCTCGGTGCTGGCGCAGACCTATCCCAACCGGCGCTTCTTCTTCACCGGCACGGCGTCGGGGACGATCGCCACCGACAACACTACCTTCAGCGTCCCGGCAAAGAACGGCACGATCTTCGACCGGCTCGACGCGCACAACATCGACTACCGGATCTACTACCAGAACGTGCCGAGCTGGCTGATCGTGCCCGACATCCTCAAGCCCAAGGGCCGAGCCGACCGCCAGCGCAAGTACTCGACCTTCCACGCCGACGTCGCGGCCGGACGGCTTCCCGCGTTCACGTTCATCGACCCGGAGTACGACACGACGTCCGAGGAGAACCCCCAGGACATCCAGGTCGGCGAGCGGTTCGTCGCCGACGTCGTCCGCACGTTGATGCGAGCGCCCACCTGGAAGCACACCGCCCTGTTCATCAACTACGACGAGCACGGCGGTTACTACGACCACGTTGCGCCGCCCCGGGCGATCAAGCCGGACTCGACCCCGCCGCTGCGCAAGCCCGGCGACACGCCCGGCGCCTACGACCGCTACGGCTTCCGCGTGCCGATGATCGTCGTCTCACCGTGGGCAAAGCCCAACTACGTGTCTAATGTGGTCCAGGACCACACCTCGATCACCGCGTTCATCGAGCGCAAGTGGAACCTGCCGGCGATGACGTTCCGCGACGCCAACGCGCAGCCGATGACCGATTACTTCGACTTCTCCAAGCCCGCGTTCCTCAAGCCGCCCGCGCTCCACAAGGCACCCGCGCTGGCACCGGGCTTGGTGGCGTGCCACGCGCAGGGACTAAACCCGCCGTTGCCGCCGGGCGTCAGCTAGCGAGAACTACTCGGCGGTGCCGCCGGCGAGGCCGGGCCGCGGCAGCGGCCTCGGCGCCTCACGACCGGCGCGCTCGCCCTGCGCGGGCGGCATCGGGACCTCGGGCGGAGGCGGCGCCTCGGCGCCGAACACCTGCTCCTCGGTCTGGCCGTCAAGCAGAGCCTCGAACTCGACCTTCTCGATCGTCTCGCGCTTGACGAGGATCTCCGACAGCTTCTCCAGCGATCCGCGGTACTCCGTGAGGATCTCCTTGGCCTGAACGTGGGCGGCCTCGACCATCCGGCGGATCTCGTCGTCGATCTCGCGCGCGATCTCGTCGGAGTAGTCGGGCTCGGCCGAGAACTCCCGGCCCAGGAACGGCTGGCCGTGGTCGTGGCCGAACACGCGGGGCCCGAGCTTCTCGGACATGCCGAACCGCATGACCATCTGCTTGGCGGTCGCGGTGACCTTCTCGAGGTCGTTCGAGGCGCCGGTGGTGACCTCGCCGAAGATGATCTCCTCGGCTGCGCGGCCGCCCAGCGTCATCGCCATCGTGTCCTGCAGCTCGGCGCGCGTGGTCAAGAACTTGTCCTCGGTTGGCAGCGAGATCGTGTAGCCGAGCGCCTGGCCGCGGGAGATGACGGAGATCTTGTGGACCGGGTCGGAGTTGGGCAGGTAGTGGCCGACGATCGCGTGGCCCATCTCGTGGTAGGCCGTGATCTTGCGCTCCTTGTCGCTCATCACCCGGGTCTTCTTCTCCGGGCCGGCGATCACGCGCATGATCCCCTCTTCGAGCTCGACCTGGGTGATCTCGCGCTTGCCGTTACGGGCCGCGAGCAGCGCCGCCTCGTTGACGAGGTTTGAGAGATCGGCGCCGGTGAAGCCGGGGGTCTGACCCGCCAGCGCGTCGACGTTGATCTCGCGAGCAAGCGGCTTGCCGCGAGTGTGGACCTCGAGGATCTTCTTGCGGCCGGTGCGGTCGGGACGGTCGACGACGATCTGGCGGTCGAAGCGGCCCGGGCGAAGCAGCGCCGGGTCGAGGATGTCCGGGCGGTTGGTCGCGGCGATCAAGATGATGTTGTCCTTCATCTCGAAGCCGTCCATCTCGACGAGCAGCTGGTTGAGCGTCTGCTCGCGCTCGTCGTGACCGCCGCCGAGGCCGGC
>Ga0207693_10003643_pt1 | contig 13157 bp, 10 predicted proteins | sample LARL81metaG_FD_184347 | JGI IMG/M metagenome (GOLD analysis project Ga0207693, IMG submission 184347) | Corn, switchgrass and miscanthus rhizosphere microbial communities from Kellogg Biological Station, Michigan, USA - LAR L8-1 metaG... | ecosystem: Host-associated > Plants > Roots >...
GTCGACGAATCCGGGGAGCACGTATCCGCGGTCGCTGATCGTCTCGGCCGCGCCGGCATAGCGGTCGAACGTCAACCTGCCATCGATCAGCCACGCGTCACGCTCGATCTCGTCGGGTAGGAGGATTCCCCGGACGTGCAGGACGGTCATGGCGGGGACGTTACCGAGATGCTCGGCTACTTCAAGAAATAGCCGAGCAGATCCATCACGACGTCCACGGATCCGGCCGCGTTGTAGACCTGCGACGTTTCCGGGCCATTGCTCGGCGCGGTGGCGAGATTCATGATCACGCCGTTAGGCACGAGTCGGCCGCCGCTGAAGTTCACGCTGGACGTATTGGGCCGCGGGGTTGACGGGTAGATGGTCAGGAAGTCCTCAGGCGTGCTCGCTGACGGTACGGGCACCAGGCCGACCATCACGGCCGCCGCCGGGTAAGGAACGTCGAAGATCCCGCTTCCGGTGACGGTCATGGTGGCCGCGCCGCCCAATGGTGCGTAGCGGCCACCGTTGCCGTACCGGGTGTCGACGATTCGCACCGGCGTGAGCGGGACGAACCGGCCCGTGGTTGATGTGGCCAGGTAGCCCACGAGGTCGACAATGACATGCGTCGCCGACCCACTGTTGTAGATCTTGAACTGGCGGCTGCTGTTCAGCGCAACGATGTTCGAATTGGCTCGGGTCGTCAGCAAATAGTTGAGCGTCGAGGCAGTCTTAGAACCGTCCGGTGACAGGGCAAGGTAGCCCGACCCGGTCTCGTTCGTTGCTGTCACATTCACGACAAGGGCCTTCGCCGATGTTGGCACGCTGCTCGGTGCCGTCACCGATACTGTGGCGCCGGCCGGCACCCGAGCGCCCGAATTCTGGCGCGTATCAAGAACTCTCGTCGGCGCGATTGCCGCGTAGCCAAGTGTGCCGCTGGGCGCGAAGTAGCCCAGGACGTCGATGAATGCGTGCGTCGGGGCGCCCGCGTTGCGCAGCCGGATGGTGTTGTTCGACCCGACCGGGACGATGGTGAAGACCGCTGCCGTGGAATCAACCGTGCTGAGGTTGAGCGTCGAAGTCCCCGGATCCGTGCTCGGGAAGACGCTCAGGTACGTGCTGCCAGTCGCTCCGGTACCGGCAAGATTGAGGGCGACCGCCGTCGAGCCGGCGGGCGCGCTGGTCAGAGAAACCGTGACTTGCTCTCCGGTGCCGAGCGGCTTCGCGCCGGTCCGAGTGCGGGAGTCAAAGACTCGGCTCGGCGTGGACAACGGCAGGTAGCTGTTGCCCGCCGGTGCGGTAACTGGCGGACGGGAACCGAGCGCCAGCAACCCATGACCCATCTGATTGGTCGGCGGAGCGCCCGCGGCTATGCCCGTCGCCCGGCTCTCGAGCTGCGCCTGCAGTTGAGCAGCGTCGAGATTCGAGTTGGCCGACTTGACCAACGCTGCCGCCCCGGCTACGTGCGGGGCTCCGGCCGACGTTCCGGAGAAGGTGGTGAACTGGTCAAGATTCGTCGCCACGTTGTCGAAGCCAGTGATGTCCGGCTTCACCCGCCGGTCGATAGTGGGGCCCTGAGAGCTGTAAGGCTCGAGCGAGTTGGTCGAGACGTTGGCGGCGCCCACTGCCAGTGCGTACGGAGACGATGCGGGAGAGTCGACGCTCCCCGCGGCGGCTCTGGAGCTGTTGCTGACCGATAGCAACGATGGACCGACATCTCGGTAATAGGTCAGGTCATACCGCACCGCTGGTGTCCCACTGCCCTGCTTGACCTGAATGACCCATTCGAAGTTGTTCGCGGTCGTGTTGTTCGGCAGGTTGAGCGACAGCACTGGACGCGATCCGGATGGCTGGGCGACGGAACACGAGTTCGGGACCGGACAGGCCGTCAGAACTAGCGTCGAGGTCTGGCATCCGGACGGGTCGCACTTGTACGGGGTAGCTACCAGGGTCACCGGCGCCGACGATTGAGGCCATTGATCCCAGGTCAGATATGCGGTTCCGCTCTGCCCAGGTGGGACCACGACCGCGTCCGACTCGTTGGTCGACGTCGTCCCGTTGAGGTCGGTATAACCATCGCGATCACTATCGGCGAACGTGCCGCTCCAGTGATCCTGGCCATTGTTGCCAGCGGATGCGATCCAGAGCACCCCGGCCTTGCGGGCGGCCTGGACGGTCGCGGCCGCTGAGGTCGCGTCACCTGCGCCGTCACCCCGGCTGTCGCCGGGGAAGCTCAGGGAGCTGTTCACGATCGGGATGCCACGGCTGACTATGTCTTGTTCGGCCTGCCGGAACCCTGTCGTGTCGCCGATGCAGTAGAGCTGCAGCTTCGCGCTGGGTGCCATCTGGTGGACGATCTCGGCGACGGCGGTGCCGTGCTCTGTGTTGTTGACGTCGGAGCAGCCGTTGTTCAGCGGACTCACCGTCGTGCCCGCCGGCAGGGCTCCGGCGGCGACTTCGGCGCTGAGATTTCCGAAGCCGGTGTCCACGATGGCAACCGTCACACCCGCGCCGGTCGTAGCCGGGGTCGCATTGAGCCAGGTGCTTGCCCCGGATTTCGCCACACCTTCGGACACAACGTCCGGCACGGCCTCCACAGCGGGCGCCACGTCGCTGACTCCCGCGCTGCCGGCAAGAGCGGTGAGGGCCGACCGCGGCACGGTGGCGCTGACCTCGCCGGCCACTCGCGCGAGAACCCGACCACCCGCGTGCCGCACGGCGTCGACGGCTTGAGCAGCCACACCTCGGATTCGGACGTGGACGAGTTCGCTGGCCGGGCGTCCTGGGCGTTGCAGCGACGGGTCGAGGTGCGGGATCCGCGGTCCGGGGGGTGTCGGTGGCGGCGCATTCCTGGGTAGTCGATCCGAGGGGATGCGCGCCGGTGGTGCCGGCCGCGCGGGCAGCCGAGACTGGGCGGACGACACCGCGGACTCCCCCGTCGCAGCCGCCGCGGATTCACCCACAGCCGCCACAAGACCCGTTGAGAGCACCACAGCCGCCGCCAGGGACGCTGCCTTACCAAGATGCATACGAATCCCGGGCCGACCCGACGTGGGCACTGAGCGTGACAGCAAAGCACTGTATCCCGTCTCGGCCCATCTCGCGCAACGACAGCCGCTAGGCGGACGCCCATCCGTCAGCGAGCAACCGCCTCGTCTCCGACAGCAACTGTGGCAATACCCGGGTGTGGGCCACCACGGGAACGAAGTTGGTATCGCCCCCCCAACGCGGCACCACATGCTGATGCAGGTGTCCGGCGATGCCGGCGCCCGCTACCGTGCCTTGGTTCAGGCCGATGTTGAAGCCGTGTGGACCAGCCACGGCCCGCAAGACTCGCATCGCGGTGCGAGTGATGTTCGCGACCTCGTTCACTTCGTCCGGGGTCAGGTCGGTGTAGTCGGCGACGTGGCGATATGGCACCGACATCAAATGGCCCGCGTTGTAGGGATAGAGGTTCAAGACCGCATAACCGAGCTGTCCGCGGGCGACGATGAGGCCGTCTTCGTCGGACAACGTCGGAGCCCGGCAGAAGGGGCATTCCGCGCCGGCATCCGCATCCGGTGGCTTGCCCTCGCCAAGGATGTAGGCCATCCGATGTGGCGTCCACAGTCGCCCGAAGGCGTCCGGCTCGCGGGCGTAATCCGTAGCCGGACGCAGCTCGGGTTCGGTCACGTGAAGTCGGCGGCCGTCGGTGATGCGTTCACTCGGCGGGCGATGAATTCGACGACCTCCTCGACCGCCGCATCGACGTCGACGCCGTTGCGTTGCTCGCCGTCGCGATAGCGGAACGACACCGCACCGGCTTCCTCGTCGGTGGCGCCGGCGATGAGCATGAACGGCACCTTTTCTCGTTGCGCGGTGCGGATCTTCTTTTGCATCCGGTCGTCGGACTCGTCCACCTCAGCGCGTACGCCACGATCGGCGAGCTTGGCCGCGACGCCCTGGAGATAGGGCACCTGCTGATCGGTCACCGGGATGAGCACGACCTGGACGGGTGCCAGCCAGGCCGGGAACGCCCCGGCATAGTGCTCCGTCAGGACGGCTATGAATCGCTCGATCGAACCGAACAAGGCTCGATGGATCATGACCGGCCGGTGCCGTTCTCCGTCGGATCCCTGATACTCGAGCTCGAATAGCTCGGGCAGGTTGAAATCCAGCTGAATGGTCGACATCTGCCACGCCCGGCCGATGGCGTCCCGCGCCTGGACCGAGATCTTCGGTCCGTAGAACGCGGCGCCGCCCGGATCCGGAACGAGGTCAAGTCCTGACTCGGCGGCGACCTCGGCCAATGTCTCGGTCGCCACCTCCCAGTCTTCGTCCCGACCGACGAACTTCTCCGGATCTTTGGTCGAGAGTTCGAGGTAGAAGTCCTCAAGTCCGTAGTCGCGGAGCAGGCCCAGGACAAAATTCAGCAGCGATCGGAGCTCGTCGCGCAACTGCTCGGGCGCACAGTAGATGTGCGCGTCGTCCTGCGTCATCCCACGCACCCGGGTCAAGCCGTGCACCACTCCGGACTTCTCGTACCGATAGACCGAGCCGAACTCGAACAGGCGCAGCGGCAACTCGCGATATGACCGGCCGCGCGCTCGGTAGATCAGGCAGTGCATGGGGCAGTTCATCGGCTTCAGGTAGTAGTCCTGGCCCTGCTTGCGCAGCTCCCCGTCAGGCCCGACCTCGGCGTCGAGGTGCATCGGCGGATACATCGACTCGGCGTACCACTCCAGGTGCTTCGAAATCTCGAAGAGCACGCCCTTCGTGATATGTGGGGTGAAGACGAACTCGTACCCCTCCTCTTCGTGCCGGCGGCGCGCGTAGTCCTCCATCTCCTTGCGCAGGACTCCGCCCTTCGGGTGGAAGACGGCGAGTCCTGGGCCGATCTCGTCGGGGAAGCTGAACAGGTCGAGCTCAGTGCCGATCTTGCGGTGATCCCGCTTCGCGGCCTCCTCGAGCTGGGCGAGATATGCCTTGAGGTCATCCCGGGACGCCCACGCGGTGCCGTAGATCCGCTGCAGCTGGGGGTTCTTCTCGCTCCCGCGCCAATACGCCGCCGCGGTTCTCATCAGCGTGAACGCCGGTATGCGGCGGGTGGTCGGCAGGTGCGGGCCGCGGCACAAGTCGGTCCAGACCCGTTCCCCGCTCCGAGCGTCAACGTTGTCGTACATGGTCAGACCATTGCTACCGACTTCCACCGCGGCCTCGTCGGGGAGCGGAGAGCCCTTGAGATTGATCAATTCGAGCTTGAACGGCTCGTCGGCGAGTTCGATTCGGGCTTCGTCGTCGGTGATCGGGCGGCGGACGAAACGCTGCCCGGCTTTGATGATCTCCGCCATCTTCTTTTCGATGGCTACGAGGTCCTCCGGTGTGAACGGGCGCGACGGCAGGAAGTCGTAGTAGAACCCGTTCTCAATGGGTGGACCGATCCCCAGGAGGGTGCCGGGGTACAGCGCTTGGACCGCTTGCGCAAGCACGTGCGCGGTGGAATGCCGCAGTACCGCGAGGCCGTCGGACGATCGTGGGCTGACCGGCTCGACCTCGACGTCAGCGTCAGGCACCCAAGCCAGATCACGAAGCCGACCCGAGGCAAGATCGCGGACGACCACAGCATCGTTGGGGGAAACTCCCGCGGCCGCCAGAGCATCCGCCGCCGCCGTGCCCGAGGCGACCTTGACGGTCGCGATGTCGGGTGCGGCGGGTGAGATGGCGGACACGGTGGTCTCCTGATCGGTCAGTGCGCTGTCGACGGTCGATGTTAGTGGCCACTACCGGCCGAGGTAGCGCCGTCCGTCGGCTTATCCCCGCCTTCGATCACAGCAGTGAGCCGGGGTCGCTCGGTACGTCAACGGCGAACTCGCGCAGCGCATCGAGCGGCACGACGTCCAGGGATCGCTCGTGAGTCGCCGCAAGCACCACGGGGGCCGCCATGCCCGCGTCGTAGGCCAGTCGCCACCGAGCGGCGACGACGCACCACCGGTCACCGGGCCGCAGGCCAGGGAAGGCGTACTCGGGTCGCGGAGTGATCAGGTCGTTTCCGGTCTCGGCCTGGAAGCGCAAGAACTCGGCCGTCACCACCGTGCACACCGTGTGGCTACCGAGATCCTCCGGGCCGGTTGCACACCTTCCGTCCCGGTAGAACCCGGTGACCGGGTCAATGCCACATGGTTCGAGGTCATCACCGAGTACGTTCCGCTCGCCTGTCATGTCCTCATCGTCGCAGCCGGCGGTGGGTCGTTCACCGCCTCTTGGCGCGTTGTGATCGGATAGCCGCTGATGCGCCCTCGAACCTGGCCCGCCCGCGCTGCCGCCGCCGCCCTGGCGTCCGTCGTCGCGCTCACCGCCTGCTCCAGTGGGTCGACTCCACCGCTACGTTCCGCGCCCCCCTCGCCTACGGCCACCGCCGGATTCGTTCAGCCATCCACCAGCCCGTCGACGTCTGCGCAACGTTCGGCGGTTCCGGTCCGGCCGAACGGACAGTTCACGTTCGCGTTCGCCGGTGATGTCAACTTCGCCAAGCGCACGGCCACCAGGCTCGCCCAAAACCCGGCCACGGCATTCGGGGTCGCCGCCGGCGTCCTGAGCAAAGCGGATCTGACCATGGTCAACCTGGAGACCGCGATCACCAGCCGGGACCTTCCACCGGAGAACAAGTCGTTTGTGTTCCACGCGCCACCGACGGCATTGACAGCACTACGGGACGCCGGTGTCGACCTCGCCACAATGGCGAACAATCATGGCGCCGACTACGGGCTGGGCGGACTGCACGACACACTCGCCGCAATCGCCACGTCGAAATTCCCGGTGATCGGCATCGGCGCTGACGCGACGCAGGCGTTCGCGCCGTATATGAGGACCGTCAACGGGGTTCGTCTTGCCGTATTCGCTGCGACGCAGGTCCGCGACGAGACGCTCGCGAACTTTTCCGCCGGAGTCCACAGCCCCGGTGTCGCGAACGCGTTCTCGCCGCTGCTCATCAACGCGGTCCGAGCGGCGAAGGCGGCCGGCTACGTAGTCGTGGTGTACCTGCATTGGGGCACCGAGTATCAGACCTGCCCGAACGAGGATCAGACGGCCGGGGCGAAAGAACTCACCGCGGCGGGCGCGACAGCCGTCGTCGGCACCCACGCCCACGTGCTCCTTGGTGCGGGATGGCGGTCGGACGGTACATACGTCGCCTACGGCCTGTCGAACTATCTGTGGTGGGAGTCGTTTGGCAACGAACAGGACGACAACGGAGTGCTCACCCTGACCTTCCGGGGTGGCCGCGTGATGGCCTCCCGCTTCGAGCCGGCGCACTTGGACGACACCGGCGTGCCGGTTCCAGCCACCGGAGCCGTAGCCGCACGGATCAACGCCGAGTGGCAACGAGATCGGCAGTGCGCCGATCTGTCACCGACGCCCGTTCGGTAGCGCAGGCTCAGCTGATGAATGAGAACCCGCGCCAATAACGATGCCCTTGCCGACTGAGGCTCGCCGCGAAACGCGCAGCCATTCGTTGTGGTTTAGTCGAGGCCGAGGATTTCGACCGCGCGCGCCCGCATCTCGACCTTGCGGACCTTCCCCGTGATCGTCATGGGGAACTCATCGACGATGTGCACATAGCGGGGGACCTTGTAGTGGGCCAGCTGCCCGGCGCAGTATGCGCGCAGTGAATCCGCGGTGAGCGGCTCGGCACCCGGGCGCATGCGAATCCAGGCCATGATCTCTTCGCCGTACTTCTCGTCCGGCACGCCGACCACCTGGGCGTCAACGATGTCCGGGTGTGTATAGAGGAACTCCTCGACTTCGCGCGGGTAGACGTTCTCACCGCCGCGGATGACCATGTCTTTGCTGCGACCGGTGATGCTCACGTAGCCGTCGTCGTCCATCGTCGCCAGGTCGCCTGTGTGCATCCACCGCGCCGCGTCAATCACGTCAGCGGTCTTCTCGGGCTCGTTCCAGTATCCGAGCATCACGCTATAACCCCGGGTGCACAGCTCGCCCTGGTCGCCCCGGGAAACCGTGAGTCCGGTTTGCACATCAACAAGCTTGATCTCCAGATGCGGATGCACCCGTCCGGTGGTGGCGGTTCGTTGCTCGAGAGTGTCGCGTACCCGGGTCTGGGTGGATACCGGCGACGTCTCGGTCATCCCGTAGCAGATCGTCACCTCTCGCATGCCCATCCGATCGATTACCTTCTTCATCACCTCGACCGGGCACGGCGAGCCAGCCATGATTCCGGTGCGCAGACTACTCAGATCGAAGCTGTCGAAATCCGGGTCGGAGAGCTCGGCGATGAACATCGTCGGTACGCCGTACAAGGACGTGCACCGCTCCTGGTGGACCGCGTGCAAGGTTGCTTTCGGCTCGAATGCGGGCGCGGGAATCACCATGCAGGCACCGTGTGTCGTGGCGCCGAGGTTGCCCATGACCATGCCGAAGCAGTGATAGAAGGGCACGGGAATGCAAATACTGTCGCGCTCTGTCAATTGCTGGAGTTCGGCCACGAAGAACCCGTTGTTCACGATGTTGTGATGGCTCAGCACCGCGCCCTTGGGGAAGCCGGTCGTACCTGAGGTGTATTGGATGTTGATCGGGTCGTCGGAGCTGAGGGTGGCCCCGATCTCGGCAAGCCGCGCCGGGTCGGCCGCTCGCCCGGCGGCAATGAGATCGGCCCATTCTGCGAGCCCGATCAAGATCACGTCACGCACCGCCGGACACCGGGGCCGGACCTCGGAAATCATCGCCGCGTAGTCCGACGTCTTGAACTGTGGAACTGCGATGAGGGTTCGGATGCCGGATTGATTGAGCACGTACTCCAGCTCGTGCGTCCGGTACGCCGGATTGATGTTCACCAGGATGGCGCCGATCTTGGCGGTCGCGTACTGGACCAGGACCCACTCCGGCACGTTCGGCGCCCAGATTCCCACCCGATCGCCCTTGTCGATGCCGAGCTGGACGAGGGCGAGGGCGACCACGTCTACCTCGCCGGCGAGCTCGGAGTACGTGAAGCGGCGACCAGATGCCACCTCCACCAACGCCTCGCGATCGGCGAACCGGGCGACGGTCCGATCGAGGTTCGTGCCGATTGTGTCGCCGAGCAGCGGAAGCTCAGAGATTCCACTGTCATAACTGAGAACTTGCGCCATCGTCTGACTGTAGTGCCCGCGGGCAGTGGGATCTCGAGAAACAGACCGGGTAGCAGGCGGTGCTCCTCGGTCGAGCGGACCATGGACGGGTGTGGTCAGGACTTGCGCCCGCCCGGCGTCGACTTCTGCTCGGCGCGCTCGGGCTGGTCGTCGTGGCCACTCTCGCCGCGACCTTGGCGGTGGTCCTCGACCGCGGCCCGAAGGCACCGACTCGGACGAACCCGCAGGACGTGGTTGGGCCGGTATTGCTCGTTCCGGGCTACGGCGGTTCGACTGGCTCCCTCGAGTCCCTCGCCGACTTACTGCGTGGTGCCGGCCGGACCGCGATCGTCGTGAGCCTGCCCGGCGACGGCACCGGGGACCTCGACCAGCAGGCCGCGGCTCTTGCGCGGGCAGTCCGCGCGGCCCGTTCGCAGACCGGCGCCGCGACCGTTGACATCGTCGGCTACTCGGCCGGCGGGGTGGTCGCTCGGCTCTGGGTGCGTGACCACGGCGGCGCTGCCGTCGCCCGTCGCATCGTGACATTGGGTTCGCCGCAGCACGGCACCGATCTCGCCAGCTTGGCCGGGTCCCTCGCGCCGGGCGGCTGCCCGGTCGCATGCCAGCAGTTGGCCACCGACAGCCCACTCCTCGATCGGCTGAACACAGGCGACGAGACGCCGACCGGCCCGACGTTCGTGTCGATCTGGACGGCCGACGACCAGACCGTCGTACCGCCGGACTCGGCGCGGCTGACCGGTGCGCTGAACCTGAGCGTGCAAAGCGTCTGCGCATCGGCCCAGGTAAGTCACGGCGACCTACCGACCGATCCGCTCGTCACCCAGATCGTCCGGGTCGAGCTGTCTCCCGGTGAGCCGGTGCCGTTGACGTCCGCCGACTGCGCTCGCCTTAGCTCGTGACGTCCTTGGTCATGAAATTCGCCCACGCGGCGCCGAGCAGCACGACGACATAGACCACCTGGATTCCGACACCGCGCTCGATGTTGTACCACTGGATCGGATCTCGAAAGAGGTCGACGAATGACAGCCAATACCGGGTCGGCAGGTAGGGCTGCAGCGCCCGCGCCGCGTCTAGCGTGAGCAGCAGCGACGAGCCGATCAAAAAGGCCAGGGCGCCCAGACTGGCCGACAGCGGCGAGTCGGTGAGCGTCGACAAGAACAACGCCATTGCCGCGACGCCGATCATCGACAGGGCGACGTATGCGATCGAGAGCACAGTGCGAACGGCGATTTGGCCTGGGGTCAGCGTCGTCCCCGAGACGCTGCTGATCGACGTCGTGGCCGTCACCGGCTCGTTGCCGAGCAGCAGCGATCCGACCACGTAACCGACACCAGCCACGAGGACGACCGCGACGACCACGAACACGAACACCGCAACCAACTTGGCGATCAGCAGCCGGGTCCGTCCGACCGGGCGAGCCAGCAGGTAACGCAGCATTCCGCTTTGCGCTTCGCCGGCGATGCTGTCACCAGAAATGACGGCAACCGCGACGGGGAGGAACAGCGGCAGAACGATGGCAAGCGCGGCGACCGAGAACAACGCCCCCTGCGAAAGCACGGCGGATAGGAAGGCGGGGCCTTCCCCGGGCCGCGGGCCGATCTTCGTGACTGCGAGCAGTATCGCCACGACTGTGGGCAACAGGTTGAGCAAGCCAATGGCCACCCAGGTGCGCGGACGACGCGCGAGCTTGCGCAGCTCGACCGCGATCATGTCGGGTCCACCCGATCACTGCTCGGGCCCGTTCGCTGAAAAATAATCTCCTCGAGGCTGTGTCGTTCTCGCGCGAGCTCGGTGACCGGAATGCCACGGGCCACTAGCGCCGCGTTCACCTGAGCCGGATCGCCGCCGCGGACAATGACAAGCTCTCCCTCCCGGTACTCAACCCGCCCGTCCAGCGCGGCGACGGCGGCAGCCGGGTCAGGCGTACGCACGATGGTGCGTCCCGTCGGCGCCCGCAACGTGTCCAGCTCGTCCTGGACGACGAGCCGGCCGCGATCGAGAACACCGACCCGGGTACACAGTGCTTCGACCTCGGCGAGCAAATGGCTCGACAAGAAGATCGTCGCGCCGCCGGCATTGAGCGCGAGAAGCAACTCGCGGATTTCCCGGATGCCTTGCGGGTCAAGGCCATTCGTCGGTTCGTCGAGAACAAGCAGTTCCGGCTCCCGCATCAATGCCGCGGCGAGCCCGAGGCGCTGGCGCATGCCGAGCGAGTAGGCCTTTACCGGGCGCCGATCGATCCCGGCCAGGCCGACCCGCTCCAGCGCGGCGTCGATTCGGCGTTGCCGCGTCGCCCGAACCGTGTCTCGACCGCTCGAATCCAGCAAGGCCAGATTGGCCCGGCCGGACAAATGGCCATACGCCGCTGGGCCCTCGACGAGAGAGCCAACTCGGGGCAACACGTCCCGTCCGCGACGGGGCATCGCTCGGCCGAGCAGCTCGACCTCACCCGACGTGGCGAGCACCAATCCGAGGACGATGCGCAGCGTCGTCGTCTTACCGGAGCCATTCGCGCCGAGAAATCCGTAGATATCCCCGGGCCGAACGTCCAGGTCGATGCCATCGACGGCGGTGATCGAGCCGAACCGCTTGATCAACGCGTGGGTGCGGATCACCGACGAAATCCATTCGTCGGTGGGAGCGCGGCCATGGCCCGCTGCAGGGTGTCGGCCGTCACGGTGCCCGTGACGAGCCAGGCGCCGGCATCGGGTTTGGGCTCGCCGAGCAAGAGATTCAATATGCCGACCCCGATCGCCACACCACCAGCAGTGCTCACCGATCCGGCGGCCTTTTCCAGCTGTTCCTGCAGCGGATAAGCGATGCGCGCCGGTAACGGGATAGCGACGAGAAGCGTGACCCCTCGGCCATAGACGCCAACAGCGCCAATGCCTGGGTCAGCCGCGTTGCGGGGCAGACCGGCCAGGGTCGCCGGCGGCTGGGCATTGCCCAGCAGGTCGATGAAGCCGAGCAGATCGAGCCCGTTCGATTCCTCGACCCGTGCCGACAGTGGCGGCGTGAAGTCGATGTCCGAGGACCTTGGTGGACTGGTGTGGAGCTGCAGGAACGAGGTACTCACGACGGCAGTCCCACTGCCTTTGCTGTAAACCGCGACGCGGACGGGCAACCCGCTCGTCAACACCCACACATCGACTCGGTCGATGGTGGATTCAGGCTCTTTCGGGCGTAGTCGCAGCCCGGCCGCATCCTGACCGGCCACCCGGGCTGACGGCAGGCGCTGCACCTCGTCGGGCGTGGCCTGGCTGAGCAGCCGACGGGCCAGGTTGGACGGAAGCAGATCGTCGGAGCGGGGCAACCGAACGTTTTCTGGATAGCTGGTCTCGTCGAGCGTCGCCCGGTTCGCCTCGTAGTTCCACGTCCACGTCTGGCCGCCGGAGTGGTGCAGGTCGGTCTCGCCGGTGAGGCTCACCGTGTCGACCCGCCACTCGGCCGAGCTCAACCACCACACGCGCATCTGGGTGCGCGCGCCGAGCAGGTTGGTGATCGCGTTGAACTGATCCGTTGCCGGCAGCGCCAGGCTGCCCACCGACTCGGCGTAACCGGAGTACGACACGGACGAGGACCGTTGGACCCGGCCCAGCAGATCCGGTGCGGTGGCTCCAGTGCTCGCTGCGGGCAGCTTGCTCACGGCCCAGGGCAGTGCCGCCAGGATGAGGACGCCAGTCAGGACGATCGCCCACCGGTGCCCTCGGCGCATCCCTCAGCGTAGGTCACCGGCGCCAGGCGCGTCCCGTGCCGCCTGTGCGTTGGTCATGATTCGATCAACCGACTAAGAAAGGAGACGTCGTGAAGCTGACGGACTTCGATGCGATGAGCTTCGACTGCTACGGCACCCTTATCGACTGGGAGTACGGCCTCGCCACCGTCCTGGGTCCGTGGGCGCGCACTCGGGGTCTGCAACTCGACGATGAGACCCTGCTCGCGGCGTATTCCACGCACGAGGCGCGGGCCGAGGCCGACCACCCTGGCGAACGCTACCCGGACATTCTCGCGCGCAGCCTGCGTGAGCTGGGGCGCCAGTTCGGCGCGGAAGTCACC
>Ga0207693_10003645_pt1 | contig 13150 bp, 14 predicted proteins | sample LARL81metaG_FD_184347 | JGI IMG/M metagenome (GOLD analysis project Ga0207693, IMG submission 184347) | Corn, switchgrass and miscanthus rhizosphere microbial communities from Kellogg Biological Station, Michigan, USA - LAR L8-1 metaG... | ecosystem: Host-associated > Plants > Roots >...
CACAGGTTCCGCATCGACCCCGACTTGCCCGTGGCGGCCTGACGTGGGCCACGAGAACCTGTGCCTCCTCATCGAACTCAACATCCTCAACCACCGTGTTCTCGACGCCCAACAAGGCGCGCCATATGCTGGCGTTCTGCACGCCGTTCTCCGCTCTGCAGTTTCTGACCTTCGACAAGCCAGAAACCTAGACCGGGAACGGCGTGTGGCCGTTCAGGCGCAACCAGCAACCCACAGATCAGTCACAAGAGCCACAATTGATGACGATCCGGAAGGCACATACTGGCCCTCGGCGACCTCGGGGCGACTACGCTGGCGCGACATGTCAACATCGTTCCGCGACAAGGGCTTACCCGCATGATCGAGGTCACGTTACTCGGCACCGGTAGTCCCATCCCCGACGCCCGACGGGCGGGGCCGTCGACACTTGTACGCGCGGGCAGTCAGACGTTTCTCGTCGACTGCGGGCGAGGTGTACAGCAGCGGATGACGGCCGCCGGTGTCGGCGCGAACGGATTGGCCGCCCTGCTGTTGACTCACCTGCACAGCGATCACATCGCCGACTTGGGCGACCTGATCATCACGCGATGGGTGACGACCTTCACCCCCGAACCCAATCCGCTGCGGATCATTGGCCCACCCGGCACGGCCGAGGTGGTCGACGCCACGCTCAAGGCGTTCCGTTTCGACATCGGCTATCGGATCGCACATCACGCCGACCTCACCGCGCCTCCCCCCGTCGAGGTGGAGGAACATGTCGAGGGGCTGGTGTGGAACGAGGACGGTGTGCGAATCACCGTGGCGCCCACCGATCATCGGCCGGTGGAGCCTACTATCGCATTTCGCGTCACTTACGGCGGGGCGTCCGTTGTTCTGGCCGGTGACACGGTGCCGTGCGCCAGCCTTGATGAGTTGGCGGACGGCGCCGGAGCGTTGGTTCACACGGTCATTCGCAAGGATCTGGTCGAGAAGATGCCGATGCAACGCATCCGCGACATCTGCGATTACCACTCATCGGTCGAACAGGCGGCGGCCACCGCGGCGCGCGCGGGTGTCGGCATCCTGATCCTCACCCACTACGTGCCGGGCATCGCACCGGGCCAGGAAGACGACTGGCGCGCGCTGGCCGCCGCGGAGTTCGACCAACAGATCGAGCTTGGCGATGACCTGCACCGCGTGGAGGTTCACCCCGGGGTCTGCGCCAAACCAGCGAGCTGATCCGAGGCGGTGCGGCAGAGCGGCTCAACCATTGGTCGACCCGCTCCGGGGCGGCGAAGTCACCGCAATGCGCGATAAACGGCAGCATCCACAGTCCGGAAAGGACGAGCCCGGCAATCGCCAACCCCCGCCCGCCGCCGCCGCGCTTGGCTTGGCTCAGCGCGACGATGCCGCAGACGACACTGAGCACGATGACGCCGACCGGGCCAAGGACAAAGGACACGACTGCCCACCAGTTGGTCTTGGGCGGCGGCGCCGGATACGGGTAGGGGTAGGTCGGGTAGACGGGGTAGCCGGGCGGGATGGGCGTGGCCAGGTGCCGGGTAGCTGTAGCCCTGCGATTGCGCTCCTTGTTGCGGCTGCCCGGGATCGTCCCGGGGCGGGTTTGGCGTGGACATTGGTCGGCTAACTCCTGGTTATCGGGCGTCCAAATGTGCAGTGCGCCAGCCGTCACAGACCAAGAGCAAGACCATCCCTCGGTTTTGCAAGGCTGACCCAGGTCATGGCAATACCCAGTACAACGGGGCACGCCCTCCATCGGTTCATATCCGCCATGGCGATAGCCGATTGGCCGCGTGAGCCACGGCGTCGAGGTCGTCGTCGCTCAACGGCCGGCCGCGGGCAATGACCACGACGTGCTGAATCCCTAACTCGCCCAGGCTTTGACAGCGCTCGACCAACTGCCCGGCGTTCTCGCCGTCCTGCAACGCGGTGGTGACGGTGCGCTCGATCTCCTCGGGCGGCCGGCCGACGTCGGCACAGTGACGGTCCAGCACGTCGAGCTGTCTGCGGATCGCGGCGCCGCCGTCAGGCACGTCGAACAGATTGCACGCATCGCCGTACTCGGCGACGAGCCGCAATGTGCGCCGCTCGCCGGTGCCCCCGATCAGCACCGGCGGCCGCGGCGTCGTCACGGGTCGCGGGCTGCCGACCGGGTCCTCGAGAATCAGATACTCGCCGTGGAACGGGGTTTCGTCACCGTTCCACATCTGCCGGGCCAGCCGTAGCAACTCGGTCATCCGCGCGAATCGCTCGGCTGTGCCGGGAAGGAACAGCCCCATCGCACGGGCCTCGTCGCCGTTGTAGCCGGCGCCGATTCCCAGCCACGCCCGACCGGCCGACAGCACGTCCAGCGTGGTGACAGCCTTGATCAGCAAGGCCGGTGCGCGGAAGGTCGCGGCGGTGACCATGGCGCCGAGGCGGATCCGCGACGTGGCGGCCGCGAGATATCCCAGCGCGGTGTAGGCCTCCAGCATAGGTTCGTCGAGCCGGCTGGCGGGATCGGCCTGCAGGAGATGGTCTGGCACCCATAGCGTGTCGACCGCGGTGTCGTCGAGCAAGCCGGCGAGCGATCGAAGATGGTCATGGAGGCGACCGGCCCACGAGTAATTCGTCAGGCTCACACTGAGTTTCATGAACGAGCCGTCACCGCCTGCTTGCTATGCCGACGCAGCGGCAACAGCGCACCGGCCACGATCAGCCAGACCAACCCAGTGAACCGGGCGACCGGCAACAGCGGCGATAGTTCCGGCCAGATGAGCACCAGCGTCGTCAGTTCGGCGAGACCCGCGATGACGAGGCCGGTCCATGCGATCGGTCTTGGCAGCAATCCGACGATGAGGCCGGGCACTGCGATGCCGGCGATCAACAGGCCGAGCGTGACCACGTGCCAGGGACCGCCGGTCAGGTAGGTGAGGTAGTACAGAGCGCGGACCAGCGCGGCGTCGGAGGTGATCTCCGGCCGCGACAACGTCCACGCCGTCAGGCTCGACAATGCGAGCCCGGACGACGCAAGAAGGCCGCCTGCCAGTGCGATCGTCGCCCCCGGTGCGGTGATGCCGAGTTGACGCAGACGTGCGCTCGCGGTGGCCGCGTAGATGGCCAGCGGTATCGACGAGCCGAACGTTCCGACCGCGATCGCGACGGCCGCCGCGTGATGACCGGCGACGTAGTCCTGTATCGACGCCGCGGAGCCGTACGGAAGGGGCATCACGCCACCCGCGAACGCGACCCCGACGACCAGTCCGGCGAGCAGCAGCACCAAGGAGATCGCTGCGAGCAGCGCCAACGGAGGGCCGCTCTGCGGTGGCCGCCCAACTCCGCTATTCGTATCCCTGAATGAATCGTTCATATCGTGAACGATATGCCTGATCATGAACATAGACAAGAAGAATGGCTAATTCGTAAGGTAAATCGTTCAAAACTGATACGATTTAGCCGTGTCAGCAGCCTCAGCCGATCGTGACAATGTGGCGTTCCTGCTATCCCAACTGGGCCACCGTTCCGCCTCGGTGTTCGCCGACCTGATCGCGTCGATCGACCTCACGCCGCCGCACGCGGGGATCCTGCGCGTGATCGCGGCCGAGCCCGGGCGCAGCCAGCAGGCGCTCAGCGGTCAGCTGGGTTTGTTACCGAGCCGCGTCGTCGCCTACGTCGACGAGCTGGAAGATCTGGGCTACGTCGAACGTCGTCGCAACCCCGATGATCGCAGGCTGCACGCGCTCTACCTGACCCCGTCGGGCAAGAAGGCGCTCAGCAAGATCGGCGAGCTTGGCCGTCAGCACGAAAGACTGATGACCGCGGGGCTGGACACCGAACAGCACGACACCCTGCGCCAGCTGCTGGCTGTCATCGCCGAACGACAGGGCCTGACGCCGCACGTGCACCCGGGCTATCGCACGCTGGGCCGCGTGAAGCCATAACGGTTTGCGCCGAACGTTCCTTACCGCTCGACATTTCACCCTTGAGCTCGAGCGGTAAGGAACGTTCGGCGGCTAGACGGGGGCCCCGGCGGCGCGCAGCGCGGCTCGGGTACGCGCGACGATAGTGTTCGGCCGGTACTGGAGCATATCGGCGCTGACGCGGATGATCCGCCATCCCAGTGCCTCTAGTCTGGCCTGCGTATCGATGTCGTGGCTGCGTATCGCGGGATCGGTCCAGTGTTGGGCGCCGTCGTACTCGACGCCGACCATCCACTCGTCCCAGCCCATGTCGATGCGACGCACGAATTCGCCGAATCTGTCGAATACGTCAATCTGTGTCCGCTTTGGCCGTAGACCCGCGCGCGTCAGGATCAGCCGGGTGCGGGTTTCCTGCGGAGACTCCGCCCCACCGTCGGACAGGTCGATCGCTTCGCGCAACTGCACGATGCCGCGTGCGCCGCGATGGCGCTCGGCAAGCGCCTCGACATCTGTCGGCTTGAGATTGGTCGCTTGCATCAACGCATCCAGCCGGATGACCGCTGTGGTCAGGCCGCGCCGTCGGCCAAGGTCGTACGCAGTGCGCGCAGGCGTTGTCGCCGGTATGCCGTTGGCACTACACACCTCGTCATCGGCGAGCTTGTCGCTGTGCAGCAAGATGCCGTTCGTCCTGTGGCGATGCGGTTGGTTGAGCTCGGCGGGTAGTTTTGTGTCGAGCCATAGGGTTCCATGCAGGGCAGCGGCAGATAGCCCCGCCGCGGTGGCCCGCCGTTCTGACCACAGCCACGCGGCGACCGCCCTGTCAGCTGCAGTTGGCATCCGACCCCTGGGCACGTACACATTGCGATAGACGGCGTCATACCGGGTTGCAAGCTGATAGCGATTGACGACACCCGCCGCCAACGCTTCGCTGCCGATGAATGGAAGCATGGTGATACGACGGGGTGAGCGTCGCACCCGTTCCATGCGACGAACGTTCCTTACCGCTCGACATTTCGCCAGAATGTCGAGCGGTAAGGAACGTTCGAGGAAGATCGCGCTAGGCCAGCCGGGTGATCTCGACGACGACGTCCAGGTCGGTCGAACCCTCGCCGGAGTAAATGCCTTTCAGCGGCGTGACGTCCGAGTAGTCACGTCCCACCCCGACGCTGATGTACTGCGCGTTGATGTCGGCGTCGTTCGTGGGGTCGTAGTTCCACCAGCCTCCGGTCCAGGCCTGCACCCACGCATGGCTCTGACCGTCGATGGTGTCACCGACCTTCGCCTCCCCCTTGGGATGTAGGTAGCCCGACACGTATCGGGCCGGAATTCCCATGCTACGCAACAGGATCAGCGTCAGATGAGCGAAGTCCTGGCAAACGCCCTTCCCTTCGCGGTGCGCATCCAGTCCCGATGAGTGCACACCGGTAGTGCCCGGCACGTATTCCAGTTCGCTATGCACCCAATTCGCGGCGGCGGTGACGGCCTCCTGCGGATCGTGGTACTTGGCGATGCGCGCCCCCACCCGCTGTATCCGCTTGCTGTGCGGCGTGTAGTGCGTGGGGCTCAGCACCTCGTCGAACCGGTCGATCACCGCCTCCGAACACAGGTCGTCCCAGCTGACTTGCACGTTCTCGTCCTTCGGCGAAGCGCCACGGTCCGTCTCCACCACCGACGACGACGTGACCTCCAACTCGGTGTGCGGGGCGTGCAGGTCGAACGCGGTCACCGCGGTACCCCAGTAGTCGACATACCGGTACGACCTTGTGGCGGGCGCGGTTTCGACGCGGTTGAGGATGACGTTTTGCCGGTTGTCGGAGCGCGGCGTCAGCCGGGCCTCGTTGAAGGACGCGGTCACCGGCGACTTGTACGCGTAGCCCGTCGAATGCACCACCCGCAGCCGCCACATATCAGATTTCACCTTCCTCGATGACGAGCGAACCGTTGTGTCCCGCGTCATGCCATGCCACCCACGGCGCGGAGTGGAAGTACTGCACCGCCAACGCTTCTCCAACGTCGTGGCAGGTCTTCTGTAGACCGGCCAGCCGCTTCTCCAACGATTCCAGCAGCACACCGGGACGCAGGAATTCCAGCTCACTGCGCGCCCGGCCGAGCAGGCGCTGCGCCTCCGCTGTGGCGCCGAGCCGGTTGTGCGGCCGCTTCATCAACTCGTCGAGGCTGTGCTCGGCCAACCCCAGCGAGTAGAAGATCGACCGCGGGAAAAGCCGGTCGAGCAGCATGAATTCGACCACCCGGCCGGCATCCATGGTGCCCCGGTAGGTGCGCAGGTAGGTGTCGTGCGCACCCGCCGACCGCAACAGCGTCACCCAGGCCGGCGACGAGGCGCTGTCGCCGACACGGGACAACAAGAGCCGCACCGTCATGTCGACGCGTTCGATCGCACGGCCCAGCACCATGAAGCGATAACCGTCGTCGCGGCTCAGCGTCGAGTCGGCCAAACCCGCGAACATCGCGGCCCGGCCCTCGACAAACGACAGGAACTCATGCGGGCCAAGGCGTTTGGCGGCGCGTTCGCGTTCGGCCAGCGCGTTGTAGGTGGTGTTGAGGCACTCCCAGATCTCGGTGGACGTGACTTCCCGTGCGCCGCGGGCATTTTCGCGCGCCGCCGAGATCGCCTCCACGATCGAGCAGCCGCCCTCGGTGTCGCGACTGAACGCGACGAGATCCGTCAATGACCACACGTCGAGCTGCTGCTGCTTTGGCGCCTCGATACCCAGCACCCGCAGCAGCATCCTCGACGCCTGGTCCGGATCGACGCTGGAATCCTCGAGCAGTTGGTGCACCGTCACATCTAGAATGCGGGCGGTGTCGTCGGCCCGCTCCACGTAGCGGCCGATCCAGTACAGCGATTCGGCGTTGCGCGCCAACATCAGATCATCACCACCTAACTACTGCTGTTGCTGCTGTTGTTGCTGCTGTTGACTCGAGCCGCTCACCGGCCGCAGCCCCTGCGATTGCTGCTGTTGCTGCTGCTGTGACGATCCGTCGGACCCGTTCTCGGCCTTCGGGCCCTTCGGCGCTCTCGGGAGCGACCGCACCACCTCGGCAGCGGCGAGCTCACGGTCGGCCACCGACGCGCGCGACGCCAGCACCCAGGTGTCCTTGGACCCGCCGCCCTGACTGGAGTTGACCACCAGTGAGCCCTCGGGCAGTGCCACACGGGTCAGCCCGCCCGGCAGCACCCACACTTGGTCGCCGTCGTTGACGGCGAACGGACGCAGATCGACGTGGCGGGGGGCGAGCTCGTCGTCTATCTGGGTTGGCACAGTTGACAGCTGCACGACAGGCTGCGCGATCCAGCCGCGTGGATCGCTGCGGATCTTCTTGCTGATCGCCGCGAGCTCCTTCTCGGAGGCGTCCGGACCGAAAACGATGCCGTAGCCGCCGGAACCCTCCACAGGTTTGATGACGAGTTCGTCGACCCGGTCGAGCACTTCCTCGCGTTCGTCGTCGAGCCAGCAGCGGTAGGTGTCGACGTTGGCCAGCAGCGGCTTCTCGCCCAGGTAGTACTCGATGATCGTCGGCACGTAGGTGTACACCAGCTTGTCGTCGCCGACGCCGTTGCCGACCGCGCTGGAGATGACGACGTTGCCTGCGCGCGCGGCGTTGAGCAGGCCTGCGACCCCGAGCACCGAGTCGGGCCGGAACTGCATCGGGTCGAGGAACGCGTCGTCGATGCGGCGGTAGATGACGTCGACCTGGCGTTCGCCCTCGGTGGTGCGCATGTAGACGGCGTTGTCGCGGCAGAACAGATCGCGGCCCTCGACCAGTTCGACACCCATCTGCCGGGCCAGCAGCGAGTGCTCGAAGTAGGCGGAGTTGTAGACCCCCGGCGTCAGTACCACCACGGTCGGATCGGCGACGTTGTTGGCCGCCGCATTCCGCAGCGCCTGCAACAGGTGTGACGAATAGTCGCCGACCGCGCGGACTCGATGTGTCGCGAACAGGTTCGGGAAGACCCGCGCCATGGTGCGGCGGTTCTCCATCACATACGAGACGCCGGACGGCGAGCGCAAATTGTCCTCCAGCACCCGGAAGTCACCCTTGGCGTCGCGGATCAGGTCGATGCCCGCGACATGGATTCGCACACCGTTGGGTGGCATGATGCCCGCAGCCGCGCGGTGGAAATGCTCGCAGGAGGTCACGAGCCGGCGCGGGATGACGCCGTCGCGCAGAATCTCCTGCTCGCCGTAGATGTCGTGGAGGTAATGCTCCAGCGCCTTGACCCGCTGCCTGATGCCGCGCTCGAGCCGCGTCCACTCAGCCGCCGAGATCACCCGCGGGACGAGATCCAGCGGAAATGGGCGCTCCTGGCCGGACAGCGAGAAGGTGATGCCCTGGTCGATGAACGCGCGGCCGAGCGCGTCGGCGCGGGCTTCCAGCTCCGAGGCGTCGGACGGAGCAAGCTCGGCGAAGATGCCCTTGTACGGGCCGCGGACGTTGCCCTGGGCGTCGAACATCTCGTCGAAGGCCTGCGAATAGCTGCCCAGGCTGTTGTAGCCGTCAAAAATTCCTTCGTACCGTTTAGACGTCCGCCCGTTGGTGCGCGATGTCCGTGCGGTCCCGGTCGGCAAGGTTCGAAGGCTCACCCATCACATGCTGCACCACATGACCGGTTCCGGCAGGCCAGACGCCCTCGCTTTGGGAGATTAGGGGACGCGCTGGTACCCTGAACAGTCGCTGCCCGCCTTCAGGCGCGGCGCGGACAAGACTTAAGCAACCCAACTGGCGATTTCGAAGGAATTACCGCGTGGCCAACATCAAGTCGCAGGAAAAGCGCAATCGCTCCAACGAGCGCCGCAGACTGCGCAACAAGTCGGTGAAGTCGTCGCTTCACACGGCGGTCCGTGGATTCCGGGAGGCCATGGAGGCCGGCGACAAGGAGAAGGCCGGCGAATTGCTGGCGTCGACCACCCGCAAGCTGGACAAGGCCGCCAGCAAGGGCGTGATCCACAAGAATCAGGCGGCCAACCGCAAGTCGGCGCTGTCTCGCGCTTTCAACAAGATCTGATCAGTCTGCGGCCAGTTCGGCTACTTTTCTGACTGCCGCCTCCAGCGCGTAGTCCGCGTCGGCGGCGGCCCCCTTGACGTCGGCGTTCAACGTCGCGACCAACCGCATGGCCTCGGCGATCGAACCGCGCGACCACCGTCGCGCCTGTTTTTGCGCCTTCTGCACCCGCCACGGCGGCATTCCCAGCTCGGCAGCCAGCCGGTACGGATCCCCCGACAGCGGCCCGACCCTCGCGATGGTGTGCACGGCCTCTGCCAGCGCGTCGGCCAGCACGACCTGCGGTTCGCCGCTCATCATCGCCCAGCGCAGCGCCTCGGCCGCGCCGGCAACGTCGCCAATTACGGCCTTGTCGGCGATGTCGAAGCCCTTCACCTCCGCCCTGCCGGAGTGGTAGCGGCGGACGGCGGCGGCGTCGACAGTGCCGTCGGTGTCGGCAACCAGCTGCGAACAGACAGCGGCGAGTTCGCGAATGTCGGAGCCGACCGCGTCGAGCACAGCGGTGACGGTGTCGTCGCCGACCTTGACCTTCAACGCGCGGAATTCTTTGCGGACGAAGTCAGCCCGTTCGCTGGCCTTGGTGATGCGAGCGCACGGATGCACTTGCGCACCAAGCTTTTTCAATTGATCTGCCAACGCCTTGGCACGCCCACCGCCGGAGTGCACCGCGATCAACATGGTGCCCGGCGGCAGGTCGGCGGCGGCGGCCGCAATCAGATTGACCGCATCCTTGCCCGCTTCGCCCGCGGCCTCCAGCACCACCACGCGCTCGTCGGCGAATAGCGACGGGCTCAGCAACTCGGCCAGTTCTGACGTGCTGATCTCGCCGGCACGCAACCGATTCACCGGCACATCTTCGGTACCTGCCTGCTTGCGCGCCTGACGAAGAACGTCGGCAACCGCGCGCTCAACTAGCAGCTCCTCGTCACCCAACACCAGGTGCAGACCTGCGACCTCATCGCTCACCCGACGATCGTGTCATGGCCGTCCGACAGTCCTGACACCGTCCACGCGAGCAGGCACACCGCCACTGCACCCGCAGCGATGCGGACCCATCGCCACCGCCAAGCCAGTACCGCGGCGATACCGCCGACGGCGACACACACCACGCCGAGCAGACCCGACGGAACGCCGACGGATGCACCCGGAACCCCCGCGGCCCACCGCGCCACCCGCAGCAGCCACCACAACTCCGGCCCGGTGAATCGGATCAGCAGTTGCGCGCCCGGTGGCCACAGCGGACACAGCGCGGCCGCCGCCGTGCCGACAACTGTGATCGGCGGGATCACGGTGGCCACGGCGAGGTTGGCGACAACAGACACCACGCTGAAGGTGCCCGATATCCCGGCGACCAGCGGGGCGGTGACGAGCTGCGCGGCGACCGCGACGCTCGCCGCATCGGCCAGCGGTTTGGGCCAGCCGCGCCCGACCAGGCGCCGCGACCACACCGGCGCGATCACGACAAGGGCGGCGGTCGCCGAGACCGACAGAGCGAAACCGACGTCGACAGCCAATTCGGGTGCGGCGACCATCAACATGATCACGCTGGCAGACAACACCGGAATGGCCTGCCTTCGCCGATGCGAGACCACGGCCAGCAACGTGATGGCGCCCATGACGGCCGCTCGCAGCACGCTGGCCGAGGGCTGAACGACAATGACGAACGCCACCAGCGCGAGCCCGGCGAACACGGCGGCCAGCCTTGGCCCGAACAGTGCGGCAGTCATCAACACCGCCCCGCAAACGATGGTCACGTTGGCCCCCGACACCGCGGTCAAGTGGGTCAGCCCGGCCGAACGGAACTCCTCAGTGGTCTGCGCAGCCACCGTCGACGTGTCGCCCAACACCAGCGCAGGCAGCATCGCCGCTTGATCCGCGGGCAGCGCGACGCGTGCGCCATCGGCGAAGCCGGCGCGGATGTCATGCGCGACCCTGTCGATCGGCGCGGCCTCGCCCAGTTTCGGCGCACCCGTCGCCGACAGCACCGCGACGGTCAGGTCTCGCCGAGTTGGCCGACCGATCCGGGCAGGGAAACTCGCCGGCCGGCCCGCAGTCAACTCGGCGAATTCGACGGCGCGTGTGAAAACGACTACCCGGCCCAACATTTCGCTCCCGCCGACCCGCTGCAGCGACCCGCGGAACATCATCCGGCCGCCGCCCAGTGAGCGGGGGGTCTCGATCGGCGTGACGACTACGGTGGCGACCGTGCCGTAGCGCTCGACGATCGGATGATGGCGCAGTTCGCCGACGCGCAGCCCGATCGCGACGGCGAAACCCGCACCGACAACCGCGACAGCGACGACCCCGGTAACGACCGCCGCGACATCGGCACCGGACTCGCGGCGGCCACTACCCCACCGCCCGACAACTGCCGTCGCGGCGACCGCCACGGCAACGGCGAGCACCGAACCGCCCACCGGCCAGATGATTCCGGCCGCCGTCGCCACCCAACTGGTGAGCGCCGCAGGGACCAGCCGCAGATCCAACCGGGCGGTGCCAGCCTCCACCGGCCTCACACACGCACGAGGTCACGCAGCTTCTCCAGCCGCGCAGGCCCGATGCCGTCCACGTCTCCGAGTTGGTCGACGCTGGTGAATCGCCCGTTGGCGTCCCGCCAGGCGATGATCGCCGCCGCGGTCACCGGACCGATCCCCGGCAACGTGTCCAGGTCCTGCACCGTGGCGGCGTTGAGATCCACCAAACCGGGCGGCGACGGCGCCTTTCCGGCGGTGGACGGTGCATCCGTCGGCTCGGCGGTGCCGGGCCCCGAACTGATCGAACTGCCCATTGCCGCCGGCTGGCCGGGCGCCGCGACGATCCCGACGATGATCTGTTCACCGTCGGTGACGCGCCGGGCCATGTTCAGCCCGATCAGATCCGCACCATCCAAAGCGCCCCCGGCCGCGGTGAGAGCATCAGCGATCCGCGCACCCGGCGCCAACGTGACAAGCCCGGGCTTGTGCACGAGGCCCACTACGCTGACGATCACGTGTCCGTCACCGTCGGGTGGTGCGGGCGCAGGCGTCGGGCTGGCCGACGAAACCATCTCCACCGGCGGCAGTTTCGCCGATGCCACCGCCGGCGCATTGTCACGCACCAGGGTGAACACCGTCACCAGAACGGCGATGACACCGACGACCGCCAGCGCGATGACACCGGCCCGGCCAGGGTCGGCCCGAGCAGAGGCGACCCAGCCGGCCATGCCATCGGACTTGGCCGTGTCGGGCAGCCACCGGGACAGCGAGGTGTCCTTCTCGCCGTCGCTGTCGGCATCGGACTCGCTGTCGGCATCGGACTCGCTGTCGGCACCGAGGCGGCGCTGCAGTCGCTCGGTAGGCAATTCGGTTCGCATGCGGTCAAAGTAGGCCTGCGGTCACACCACCCGGCCGCGCGCGGCGGTCCGGCAACGCGCCCTGTGGATGAAATCCCGCATGTGGATAACCGCGTTGTCTACAGTGACCTGATATGGATCGTCGCATCCCGATGATCCGCTGGTATCGCGTTGCCGGTGCTGTTCGCCGCTGCGCTGCTTATGGTTCCGACGCTTCCCGGCATCGACAAGCCGGGCTACGACATCATCTCGCATGTCGACGAACATTCCGGCGCGATGCGAATGCAGGCGCTGTTGGTGACGTTGGGATCACTGGCGTTGGTCGTGGTGCTCGAGTTTGCGCGCGTCTTTGACGCACCCCGGCAGGCGCGCGCATTGGCAATCGCCGTTGCGCTGGTCGACAAACTCGACCTGCCGTGGGACACGTTCCGCCGCCGATTGATGGACGAGATCGCTACGGACCCGCAGCGGCCCTATTACGAAAGCTGGAGCGCGCACTGGAATCCATGGTCGTCGACCTGGATCTGACCACGCCCGCCGCGCTCGACGCTGCCGCGCCGATCGAGCGGGCGCCCCGGTAAGTCATCGACTGTGGGCCGCCACGAGCACGATCCGTGGCCCGGCGACATCGTCCGTCATGAGATATGTGATCGTCGGACAGTCGATCTCACCGCCATCGCCGTTGCGGCGCGACAACGTTGCCCGATACAGCGCTGACGCAGCATTGAGAACAATCACTTCCGAATTGAGCACCTCGCTGTGGTCGAAGCCGAGCGCCCGCAAGCCGTCGACCTGGCTCTGCATCACCGCCGCGGCCTCGCCGTCGGTCATCAGCGTGACGACGCCCTCGTCACTGGTGACGATCATCGGGACACCGAAATGGCCGAGCAACGA
>Ga0207693_10003646_pt1 | contig 13150 bp, 11 predicted proteins | sample LARL81metaG_FD_184347 | JGI IMG/M metagenome (GOLD analysis project Ga0207693, IMG submission 184347) | Corn, switchgrass and miscanthus rhizosphere microbial communities from Kellogg Biological Station, Michigan, USA - LAR L8-1 metaG... | ecosystem: Host-associated > Plants > Roots >...
GGTGTGCCAGCTGTTGGCCTTGTCGTAGCGCGAGTCGATCGGCAGCACCGACGCGCCCTCCGACAGCGTTGGATGCGCGGTTGTGGGCGTGCCCAGTTTGCTTGCGAAAGCAAGCTGGCCGTCGTCATCGAGGTCGTGCTGGTCGCGGAAAAAGATCACCTTGTGCTCCAGGAGCGCAGCGTTGATCGCCGCGACCGTCTCGGCATCGAGTTCGCTTGCCAGCCGTACGCCGTCAATGCGGGCACCGATGTGGGCGCCCAGTTTCACCACGTCGAAGAGTTCAGTCACCGCTCCATTCCGACACGCGATGGCTGTGCCGTAAACGATTTGGCTGGCCGCGATTCGAACTCTCGGCCAGATGACAAAAATGTCAATTCCGTCAATACCTGGCGCGTCTGGGCGTACTGTTCGGCCATTCGCCCGCCGGGGGCAGGGGGTCACCGTGTCAGAGAAGCGCTCACTGAGGGTCGCCATCATCGGCGCGGGGATGTCCGGGTTGTGCATGGCCGCCAAGCTGCAGGACGCGGGCATCGAGACCTTCACGATCTTCGAAAAGGCCGACGAGGTCGGTGGAACCTGGCGCGACAACACCTATCCGGGTCTGTCCTGTGACGTCCCGTCACGCTTCTACGCGTATTCGTTCCGACCCAACCCCGCCTGGTCACGCCTCATGTCGCCGGGCCCGGAGATTCACTCCTATTTCCGACAGGTCGCAACCGAACGCGGCATCCGTCCGCACATTCGGTTCGGATCCGACGTCACGTCCGCCCGGTACCGGGACGGGCAGTGGTGGGTGGGCACCGCCGACGGCGAGGAAGCGTTCGACGTGCTGATCACCGCGACGGGTTTTCTTCGGGTCCCGCGATACCCGGACATCCCCGGGCTCGACAGCTTCGCCGGCCCGATGTTTCACTCGTCGCGGTGGGACCACTCCGTTACGTTGCCCGACAAACGCATCGGATTGATCGGGACCGGCTCAACGGGGGTGCAAATCACCGCCGAACTCGGTGGGAAGGTCAATGGACTCAAAATCTTTCAACGCACCCCGCAATGGGTGTTTCCCACGCCGAACCTGCGCTACTCGCGGTTCACCAAGACGGCGCTGCAGCGCTGGGCCACCCTCAACAAACTCGGCTACTGGTTCTGGCAGACCTACATAGAGCATGGGTTCGGTCGCGCAACGGTCGAGCAATGCTGGCAGCGCCGCGCGATGGCGGCGATGTGCCGCTGGAATCTGCGGCTCTCGGTGCGCGATCCCGAACTGCGCCGCAGGCTGACCCCCGACTACCAGGCCATGTGCAAGCGGCTGATTCTTGCGGGCCACTATTACCAGGCCCTCCAGAAGCCAGGCGTCCATCTCGTCAGCCAGGCGATCGACCACGTCGAACCGCGAGGCGTCATCACCGCGGACGGAACGCTGCACGAACTCGATCTGCTCGTGCTCGCCACCGGGTTCGATGCCCGTGCCTACGTTCGTCCGATGGAAATCGTCGGCGAGCACGGCCTCAAACTCGACGAGGCCTGGGAAGACGGGCCCCACGCATACCGTTCGATCGCCGTGCCGGGCTTTCCGAACTTGTTCATGTTGATGGGCCCACACTCGCCGATCGGCAACCAGTCGCTGGTGATCGTCGCCGAGGACCAAGCTGACTATGCGATGTGGTGGATCAACCAGATCCGCGACGGCAGTGTCGTCGCCGCGGCGCCGACCGAAGCGGCCACCAAGGACTACAACGAGAGCATGAAAGCCGCTATGCCGCAAACGGTGTGGGTCACTGGCTGCAAGAGCTGGTACTTGGGTAAGGATGGTCTGCCGGAGCTGTTCCCGTGGACGCCCCGGCGGCATCGCGAGCTGCTGGCCACGCCGCAGACGGACGACTTCGTAATTCGCACCGCTTGATGTGACCGGCGCCACAATGCGGCGCAGGGTGATCCGTCCCACACAAGTCCATCAGTATCGGCCGGTAGGGCAGTACGTTCTGGCTACTGCACGCGTGTGCAGTAACCGAATGTCCGAGAGGAACGACGATGTTCGCACTGATCGCATTCGGCGCGGTCCTGCTGGTGCTCATCGCGGCTCTGGGGTTGCCCTACCCGCAGACCTGGCACGGCCGCTGGGGCAAGGACGGCTGACCACCGACCGCACCGTGTAATCGGTCGGTGCGGTACGAATGGTGGGTGGCTGAAGGTCTCCCACCGCCCAACCTCGCACCGACCGTGCTGCTGCTGTCGACGTCCGACACCGATCTGATCACCGCCCGCGCAAGCGGGGCGCGCTATTGGTGGGCGAACCCGTCGCGGCTGGTCGACGGCGAGCTCGAGGAGCTGCTTGCCGGTGCCGATATCGTCGTCGTGCGCATCCTGGGCGGATACCGCGCATGGCAGGACGGCATCGATACCGTGTCGGCAAGCGGCGTGCCGACCATCGTCGTCAGCGGTGAGCAGTCGCCGGACGCCGACCTGATGGCGCATTCCACCGCGCCCGCCGGGGCAGCGCTGCAGTCCCATATCTATCTCGCCCAAGGCGGCGTACCGAACCTGCGGCAGCTGCACGCCTTTCTCTGCGACACGCTGTTGATGACCGGCTTCGGCTTCGGGCCGCCGCAGATCACGCCGGGCTGGGGCATCCTCGACCGGGCGGCACCTGACGGGCACGGCCCGACGATCGCGGTGCTCTACTACCGCGCTCAGCACCTTGCCGGTAACACCGGTTACATCGAGGCGCTGTGCCGGGCGATCGAAAACGCGGGCGGTCGGCCGCTGCCGGTGTTCTGCGCTTCGCTGCGGACGGCCGATGCCGGGCTGCTTGACCTGCTCGGCACCGCCGACGCGATGGTGACCACGGTGCTCGCGGCCGGCGGTGCCACACCTGCCACCGTCACCGCAGGCGGCAACGACGACAGCTGGAACGTGGCCCATCTCGCCGCGCTGGACCTCCCGATCCTGCAGGGCCTGTGCCTGACCAGTTCCCGCGCGCAGTGGCAGGACAACCACAACGGGCTGTCGCCGCTCGACGTCGCCACCCAGGTCGCGGTGCCGGAGTTCGACGGTCGTATCATCACGGTTCCGTTCTCGTTCAAGGAGATTGACGACGAAGGTTTGATCTCCTATGTTGCCGATCCAGGACGGTGCGCCCGCGTGGCCGGGCTGGCCGTCAAACACGCTCGGCTGCGGGCGATTCCGGCGCCGCACAAACGCGTGGCGGTCGTATTCTCGGCATACCCCACCAAGCACGCCCGCATCGGTAACGCCGTAGGGTTGGACACCCCGGCGAGCGCGGTCGCCTTACTACGGGCCATGCGCTACTCGGGGTACGAGGTCGGCGACATTCCCGGCGTGGACGCCCAGGACGGGGACGCGTTGATCCACGCCTTGATCGAGCGCGGCGGCCAGGACCCTGACTGGCTGACGGACGGGCAGCTGACGGGCAATCCGATCCGGTTGCCCGCCAAGGACTATCGTGACTGGTTCGGCACGCTGCCGCGGGAGCTCACCGACGCGGTCGTCGCGCACTGGGGGCCGCCGCCGGGTGAGTTGTTCGTCGACAGAAGTCGAGATCGCGACGGCGAGATCGTCATCGCCGCCCTTCAGGCCGGCAACGTGGTGCTGATGGTCCAGCCGCCGCGGGGATTCGGCGAGAACCCGGTCGCCATCTACCACGACCCCGACCTGCCACCCAGCCACCACTATCTGGCCGCCTACCACTGGATCAGCGCCGTTTTCGGCGCGGACGCGGTTGTGCACCTCGGCAAGCACGGCAACCTGGAGTGGCTGCCCGGCAAGACGCTTGGCATGTCCTCGGCGTGCGGTGCCGACGCCGCACTGGGCAACCTGCCGTTGATCTACCCGTTCCTGGTGAACGACCCGGGGGAGGGCACCCAGGCCAAGCGCCGCGCGCACGCCACGCTGATCGACCACCTCATTCCACCGATGGCACGCGCCGAAACCTACGGCGACATCGCGCGATTGGAGCAGCTGCTCGATGAGCACGCCACCATCGCCGCGCTCGACCCGGGCAAGTTGCCCGCGCTCCGTCAGCAGATCTGGACGCTGATGCGCGCGGCAAAGATGGACCACGACCTCGGCCTTCACGAGCGGCCAGAGGATGACTCGTTCGACGACATGCTGCTGCACGTCGACGGCTGGCTCTGCGAGATCAAGGACGTCCAAATCCGCGATGGCCTTCACATTCTCGGTGAAAAGCCCATGGACAGTGTGGAACTCGATCTGGTGCTGGCCATATTGCGAGCACGGCAATTGTTCGGCGGCGAGCAGACTGTGCCGGGGCTGCGCCAGGCGCTGGGCCTGGCCGAGGATGGCAACGACGACCGCGCCGCCGTCGACGCCGCGGAGGCCAGTGCTCGCGAACTCGTTGCCGCGCTGCAGAACACCGGGTGGGATGCCGATGCCGTAGACACACTGACGGACAACGCCGACGTCGCCCGCATCCTGAAGTTCGCCGCCGCAGAAGTGGTTCCGCGGCTGGCAGGTACGTCCGACGAAATTGCGCAGATCCTGCGGGCGCTGGACGGGCGGTTCATCGCGTCCGGGCCGTCCGGCTCACCGTTGCGCGGTCTGGTCAACGTGCTGCCCACCGGCCGCAACTTCTACTCGGTCGATCCCAAGGCGGTGCCATCCCGACTGGCGTGGGAAACCGGTGTGGCGATGGCGGATTCGCTGCTGGCCCGCTACCGCGACGACTACGGCCGCTGGCCGCAATCGGTCGGGCTGTCGGTGTGGGGTACCTCGGCGATGCGCACCTCAGGCGACGACATCGCCGAAGTGCTTGCGCTGCTGGGTGTCCGGCCGGTCTGGGACGACGCGTCGCGGCGGGTGGTGAACCTGGAGCCGATCCCGCTGGCCGAACTCGGCAGGCCGCGCATCGACGTGACCGTGCGTATCTCCGGCTTCTTCCGCGATGCGTTCCCGCACGTTGTCACCATGCTCGACGACGCGGTGCAACTCGTCGCAATCCTGGACGAGCCAGCCGCCGACAACTACGTCCGCGCCCACGCGCAGACCGACCTTGCCGATCACGGTGACCAACGCCGCTCCACCACAAGGATTTTCGGGTCCAAGCCGGGCACCTACGGCGCGGGTCTGCTGCAGCTGATCGACAGCCGCAATTGGCGAGACGACGGCGACCTCGCAGAGGTGTACACCGCATGGGGCGGCTTCGCGTACGGCCGCGGGCTGGATGGCGCGCCCGCCGCCGACGACATGAACCGGCAATACCGGCGGATCGCGGTGGCCGCCAAGAACACCGATACCCGCGAGCACGACATCGCCGACTCCGACGACTATTTCCAGTACCACGGCGGCATGGTCGCCACCGTGAGGGCCCTGACCGGGCAGTCACCGGCCGCCTACATCGGCGACAACACGCGGCCCGATGCCGTGCGTACCCGAACGCTGTCGGAGGAAACGACCCGCGTGTTCCGGGCCCGTGTCGTCAATCCACGCTGGATGACGGCGATGCGGCGGCACGGCTACAAGGGCGCCTTCGAAATGGCCGCCACCGTCGACTACCTGTTCGGCTACGACGCCACCGCCGGGGTGATGGCCGACTGGATGTACGAGCGGCTGTCGGCGGAGTACGTGCTCGACGACGACAACCGTAAGTTCATGGCCGAGTCCAACCCGTGGGCGCTGCACGGCATGGCCGAGCGCCTGCTGGAGGCGGCAGGGCGGGGGATGTGGGCGCAACCAGAACAGGCCACCATCGACGGCCTGCGCGCGGTGCTGCTCGAGACGGAAGGCGAACTCGAGGGCTGACCGCTACGTTTGACAGCGTGCCTGTCACCTTTGCCGACGTCGCCAAGTCCGACTACATCCTGCTGACCACCTTCACCAAGGACGGCAGGCCCAAGCCGACAGCCATCTGGGCCGCGCCACGGGGAGACGGCCTGGTGGCGATCAGCCAGGAGAAGTCGTGGAAGGTCAAGCGGATCCGCAACACCCCGCGAGTGACCATCGCGGTCTGCGACAGAAGCGGTAACCGGGAGGGCGAGGCGGTCGAGGCGAACGCCACGATCCTGGAGAAGTCGGCCAACGGCGCCACCTACGACGCGATCGGCAAGCGCTACGGGCTGCTCGGCAAGACGTTCAACGTTTTCTCCAAGCTGCGCGGGGGAATGAAGAACAACGTGTCGATCGAACTGAAGGCGGCTTGAGCGTGGCGGAAACTTTCGACGACGTCGCGCGGTCCAAGTACCTGCTGTTGACCACATTCACCAAGGACGGCAGGCCCAAGCCGACAGCCGTATGGGGCGCGCCCGACGGCGACAAGCTCCTGATCATTACCGACGACGGTTCCTGGAAGGCGAAGCGGATCCGCAACACGTCACGCGTCACAATCCAGCGCTCCGGTGGCCTGGGCCAGGCCAAGGGTGAGCCGGTCGAGGCGGTGGCTCGGATCCTGCCCAAGAAGGACACCCGCAGGGTCTACGACGCAGTGGTCAAGCGTTATTGGTGGCACGCGTGGTGGTTCATCCCGCATTCGCTGATCAGAGGTGGCATCGACAAGGTGCACATCGGGCTGGAGATCAAGCCTGCGGCCTAGCCAGGTGCCCGTTGAAAAATGTGAAGACCGGCTGTGGGCGTCTTCGGTCGCCGAGTCGTGGTAGCCGAATCCGGTGATCCGGAGCAGAAGCTGGCCCGCAGCTTGTTCGCGAAGCTGTGGCCGGTGTCCGGGTAGACCTTGATGTCAGCCTCGATGCCTTTGTCGTCGAGGACCTTGCGCAGGCGTGCGGGCGCACCCATCCCCAACGGGTCGCGGCGGCCGAAGCTGGCCACGATCGGGCATGCCCCGTCCAGGGTCTCACTGAGGTGGCGTGGCAGCGGCGGGCAGTAGAACGGTGCCGAAGCGCCAAAACCCTTGGGCGCCATCACCAATGCGAGTTAACCCCCCATGCGGAACCCGACCACACCGACAGACCCGGTGCACTCCGGCATCGACTGCACATGATCGCGGGCGGCGAAGATGTCTTCGAGGGCGCGGCCGCGCTGGGTCAACAACTCGCGAAAGACCCTGGCGATGCAACGCGCCCTGCCACCGCGCGAATAGGTTCGGCGTGATGGCGACGAATCCGGCCGCGGTGATCCGCGCCGACCTTGACTCATTGTCGGGGCGGTAGCCGATCGCATCGTGCACCACAACGCAGAGTATCGATCGGGCCACCCGGAGTCTCGATCTTGATCGTCGTCACGGCGTCAATCTATGGAACCAAGACGGATCCTCCAGACGTTCCTTGTACATGGCGATGCGGCTGTTTGTCCTCTACGCGGTCATCGAGCTCGCGGTCATCGTCGCGCTGACGTCGACGATCGGCTTCGGCTCGACCGTCCTCGCGCTGCTCGGCACCTTCGTGCTGAGCCTGGCGCTGGCCGGATCGCAGGTCAAGCGCCACATTCGCCGGCTCCAGTCCGGCCTGACCGTGTCAACGGTGCAAGGAGCGGCGACCGACAGCGTGCTCGTCGCGCTCGGTACCGTGCTCGTCGTGATCCCCGGCCTGGCCAGCTCCGTTTTGGGTGCCCTGTTGCTGCTGCCGCCCACCCGTGCCGCCGCCCGCCCGCTGGTCACCGCGATCGCCGCGCGAAGAATGCCGCTGGTCACCGCGGCCGCGGGTACGGGTACGGCTACCGGCTGGGGATATGACGCCGCAGGGCGCGGCGACTACATCGACGGCGAGGTCATCGACGTCACCGATATCGAGCCGCCGTCTCTTCCGCGTCAGCCCGACTAAGTGACAACCCTCCTCCTGAACGGCCGAGTGCACAGCCCGGCCATGCCCGACGCGACGGCCATGGCCGTGCGCGACGGGGTGGTCGCATGGCTCGGCAACGACGACGTCGGCCGCGCCCAATTTCCGGACGCCGACATCGTCGATCTCGAGGGTGCATTCGTCGCACCGGCATTCGTCGACAGCCACGTCCACCTCACCGCCACCGGCCTGACGCTTGCCGGGCTGGACCTGCGAAGCGCCACCTCACTGCGGCATTGCCTGGCGCTCATCGCCGATTACGTGCGCGCGCATCCCGACGGGCCGATCTGGGCACATGGCTGGGACGAATCCGGCTGGCCCGAGAACACCGCGCCACGCACCGATGACCTCGACGCTGTCGTCGGCGATCGACCCGCCTACCTTGCCCGCGTCGATGTGCACTCCGCGGCGGCCTCGACAGCACTGCGCCGACTTGCGCCGGGTCTGGCCGACGCGGCGGGTTTCGATCCGCAGCGGCCAGTCATCAGCGACGCCCACCACCTGGTGCGCGCGGCCGCGCGCGATTGGTTGACACCCGCGCAGCGCCGTGAAGCGCGGCTGGCCGCCCTCGACGCCGCGGCCGCGTTCGGAATCGCCGCGGTGCATGAATGCGCAGGCCCCGAGATCGGCGGCATCGACGACTGGATCGACGTTCGAGACACCGACCACGGCGTCGAGATCGTCGGCTACTGGGGCGAACACGTCACCACAGCCGGCCAAGCGCGCGACCTGATCGACCGCACCGGCGCCCGTGGACTGGCCGGCGACCTGTTCGTCGACGGCGCGCTCGGCTCGCGCACCGCGTGGCTGCACCAGCCCTACCACGACGCCGCGGAGCGCTGTGGCAACAGCTATCTCGACGTCGACGCGATCGCCGCCCATGTCCGCGCCTGCACCGAGGCCGGCATCACCGCGGGTTTCCACGTTATCGGCGATGCCGCGGTCACCGCCGTCGTGACCGCGCTCGAGCGGGTCGTCGACCACTTCGGAGCGCCCGCGGTGGCGCGCTGCGGTCATCGGCTCGAGCACCTCGAGATGGTCACCGAGGACCAGGCCGCCCGGCTCGGGTCGTGGGGTGTGTTCGCCAGCGTGCAGCCGAACTTCGACGCGCTGTGGGGCGGCGAGGAGGGCATGTATGTGAAACGCCTCGGCCTTGACCGAGGCACCAAGTTGAACCGGTTTGCGCTGCTAGCATCCCAAGGCGTGCTAATCGCGTTCGGCTCGGACAGCCCGGTGACAGCCCTGAATCCGTGGGCGACGGTGCGCGCCGCGACCCGCCATCGCACTCCAGGCAGCGCGGTGTCAACGCGGGCCGCATTCGCGGCGGCGACGCGCGGTGCATGGCGCGCCGGAGGCGACCGCGACGGGGTGACCGGAACCCTCGTTCCCGGCGCCCCGGCGTCGTATGCCATTTGGGAGGCCGACGACTTCGAAGTCAGCGCCCCGGCCGACGCGGTGCAGCGCTGGTCGACCGACCAGCGCTCCCGGGTGCCCGCTCTGCCGCGGCTCGACGACCCGCTGCCGCGCTGCCGGCAGACGGTTCATCGGGGTGCCGTCATTCATGGCTAGGTCGGGCCGTCGGCGCGAATGGGCCCGCGCCACCGACGACGCCGAGTCCGGCGATGAAGAAGATGCGCTTGAGCCCGCCGCGTCCGACAAGTCAGCCGCAATCCGCGCTCGGGCAAAGCGATTCGGTCAGGCCGTGGTGGACCGGCTGGCCCAGCTGGGTGTCGCAATCGTCGCGGGCGTTGCGCTGTGCACGAGCTTCCCGCCGTTCGGCTGGTGGTTCATGGCCATCGCGGCATTCGGCTTGCTGGCCTGGGTTCTGACCCGTGAGACCACGACACGCGTAGGCGGATTCGGATACGGGTTCCTGTTCGGGCTGGCGTTCTATCTGCCGCTGCTGCCATGGATCAGCGGCCTCGTCGGCGCATTCCCATGGTTCATGCTCTCCGTCGTTCAGGCACTGTTCCCCGCTCTGTTCGGGTTGGCCGCCGTCGCGGTACGGCGGCTGTCCGGCTGGCCGTTCTGGTTCGCCGCGCTGTGGGCCGCCCAGGAGTGGCTCAAGTGCACAGTGCCCTTCGGCGGATTCCCCTGGGGGGTAGTCGGTTTTAGTCAGACGAACGGCCCGTTGCTGGCGATCGCCCAGGTCGGTGGTGCGCCGCTGCTGTCGTTCGCGGTCGTGCTGATCGGATTCAGTTTGGCGGCAATAACTTTCGAAGTCGTAAAGTGGTGGCGTCACAACGACGACAGTCACACCGCAGCACCGCCCGCGGTAGTGCTACCCGGGGTGTGCATCAGCGCCGTGCTGCTGGGCACTGCGCTGGCGAGCTTGCCCGTCCGGCATTCAGGTGTGGGCGCAGGCGATGACCGGTCGATCACCGTCGCTGTCGTACAAGGCAACGTGCCGCGGCTCGGGCTGGAATTCAACGCACAACGCCGCGCGGTGCTCGACAACCACGTCCGCGAGACGCTTCAACTGTCCGACGACGTGCACGCGGGTCGGGCGCCACAGCCGATGGTGGTCATCTGGCCGGAGAACTCCTCCGACATCGATCCGCTCGCCAACCCGGACGCCCGCGATGAGATCGACACCGCCGCCACGGCGATCAACGCACCGATCCTGGTCGGTGGCGTCGTCGCTGCCCCCGGCTACAGCCCCGACAACCCGGTATCGACGAACTCGATGATCGTCTGGAATCCCGGAACCGGCCCGGCCGACCGCCACGACAAGCAGATCGTCCAGCCGTTCGGTGAGTACCTGCCGTGGCGCAGCTTCTTCAGCCATCTGTCGCAGTACGCCGACCGGGCGGGCTACTTCGTGCCAGGGACCGGCAACGGGGTGGTGAAAGCCGCCGGCGTGCCCGTCGGAGTGACGACATGCTGGGAGGTCATCTTTGACCGGGCCGCGCGCGAGTCGGTGCAAAACGGCGCCCAACTACTGGCGGTGCCGGCCAACAACGCGACATTCACCAAGGCGATGAGCGAGCAGCAGCTCGCGTTCGCCAGGCTGCGCGCCGTTGAGCACGACCGATATGTCGTGGTTGCGGGCACCACGGGGATCAGCGCGGTCATCGCGCCCGACGGTCGCGAACTGGCCCGCACCGAATTCTTCGAACCCGCCTACCTCGACACCCAGGTGCGGCTAAACACGCAGCTCACGCCCGCGACGCGGTGGGGTTCGGTCATCCAGAGCCTGCTCGTGGTCCTCGGCGTTGCGGCTGTGATCGCCGCAATACTGCACAATGGGAGTTTCGTGCGTCGGCTCGGCCGGCGCGGAAATGATAAAGGAGCCACATGAGCGTCCCCAGGGGCGGAGCGCAGCGACCGGGGGAAGGCGGAGCTCAGCGCCCGAGTGAGCGCACTCTGGTCATCATCCCAACCTTCAACGAGCGGGAGAACCTGCCGGTGATCGTCGGACGCGTGCACAAGGCGCGTCCCGACGTACACGTGTTGATCGTCGACGACGGCAGCCCCGACGGCACCGGCGAGCTGGCCGACGAGCTGGCCCTCGCCGATACGGACCGCGTTCATGTCATGCACCGGTCAGCCAAGGGTGGGCTCGGCGCCGCGTATCTGGCGGGGTTCGCCTGGGGCCTCAATCGTGAGTACTCGGTACTCGTTGAGATGGACGCCGACGGCAGCCACCCGCCCGAGCACTTGCATCGCCTCCTAGATGCCGTCGATGGCGGCGCGGATCTGGCGATCGGCTCGCGTTACGTCCCCGGCGGTGAGGTGCGCAATTGGCCGCGACGGCGGCTCGTGCTGTCACGCACAGCCAACGGCTACTCGCGCATCCTGCTCGGGGTCGACATTCACGACATCACGGCCGGCTACCGCGCTTACCGGCGAGAGGTACTGGAGAAGATCGACCTGGCCGCGGTGGACTCGAAGGGCTACTGCTTCCAGATCGACCTCACCTGGCGCACCATCAACAACGGGTTCATCGTCGTCGAGGTGCCAATCACCTTCACCGAACGCGAATTCGGTCAATCAAAGATGAGCGGATCCAACATCCGCGAAGCGCTGTTCAAGGTCGCGGAATGGGGTATCCGCGGACGCATAGACCGGGCCCGCGGAGTCGGCGTTACCCGCTAGTTTCCGGCGGCCGAGCCGCCGATTCAGTTCCCGCGGCGGCGGGCCTTGATGATGTCGAGGCGCTCCTTGAGCAGCTCTTCGAGCTCCTCGACGGAGCGACGCTCGAGCAGCATGTCCCAGTGGGTGCGCGGCGGCTTCACCTTCTTGGGTTCCGGCACGTCACCCTCGATCAGGGTGCCTTCCATGCCGTTGCGGCACAGCCAGGTGCCGGGGATCTCGGCATCGTCTGCGAACGGGACCTCGAACTCCTCGCCGTTCTCCGTGCGGTAGCGGGCGACCTGACGCGGCGCCAGGTCGTGGTTGCGGTCCGTCTCGTAGCTCACGGCTCCGAGGCGACTGCCTCTCAAGACACGATCAGCCATCGTCAACTCCTCAAGTAACTATTTGTCCGGATCATCAACGCAGCAACGCGGCGCGCAGTTCCCGACTCGACCGTTGATGATACCGGGATCTGCACCCACGGCGGTTTACAGTCTGGTCCGTGGCACGTCGTCTCAAGCCTCAGCCCTGCCGCTGGTGTGGCCGTGAGGTCGCCGACGCCGACCTCGGTCGGCGCCGGCAGTACTGCAGGCAGTCCTGCCGGCAACGCGCCTATGAGCAGCGCGCCATGGTCAAGGGGACCTCGCTGGCGCCGGATTCCGTCGTCCTGACCGCCGACGAGGCCGCCGAGCTCTCCGACCGTGTCTACCAGGTCAGATGTGCCGCCGAGGATGTCGCGATCGCCGTCGAGGAAGGGGCCGAAAACGGTGAACTGCGCGAGTTGTGCGACGCGCTGATGCGGACAGCAAGGGCGGCCGACGGCTGGCGATAGCCTGCGACTTCTTTTCGCGGTGAACACTGCGAGGCGGACACCCGTTCTACGATTGCCAACGACAAAACCCCAGATGGGAAACGCGGTGTCCATATCACCTCTTGAAACCGGCGTATGGCGCTTCGACGCGTTTGTCCTCGACACCCATCGCTACGAGCTGCGCTCCGCGGGTCACGTGATCCGCGTCGAGCCGCAAGTGTTCGACGTACTCACGCAGCTGCTCCGCAATTCCCACCGGTTCGTCACAAAAGAGGAGTTGTTCGACTCGGTGTGGGGCGGGCGCTTCGTCGGTGAGGCCGCGTTGACGAGCCGCATCAAGGCTGCCCGCCGGGCGCTGGGCGACGACGGCGAGTCGCAGCGTTACATCAGGACCGTCCGCGGTCGCGGATACCAGTTCGTCGGCACGATCCTCGCCGGCGCTGAGTCCGAACCGGTCGCCGAGTCACCACCAGAGCCTGCGCCGCCCCGCCAGCACATC
>Ga0207693_10003651_pt1 | contig 13135 bp, 12 predicted proteins | sample LARL81metaG_FD_184347 | JGI IMG/M metagenome (GOLD analysis project Ga0207693, IMG submission 184347) | Corn, switchgrass and miscanthus rhizosphere microbial communities from Kellogg Biological Station, Michigan, USA - LAR L8-1 metaG... | ecosystem: Host-associated > Plants > Roots >...
CGGCCTGTGAAAACAACTCCTTGCTGAGGTTTTGCGCAGCGGCGAGGCTTGGGCCCACTGTCCCCGCAACGGACCGTGCGTGAGACCGACGTTTCAGCGCTCAATGCGAGAGTCTGTGAACCACTTCACACACGTTTCGCGCAAACCTTCGTAGCGTGGCTTTGCTCGTCACGGCCCGGCCCATGACGGCAATCGACCTGGCGGCCTGAACAAAGGAGGATGTGATGCGCAAATATCTCGGCTTTGGCGTTGCTGTCGTAATCCTTGCAGTGACAATGATTGTCTGGGCCAAATCGAGCGGCGTAACCAATTCCGACTTCCGCTCAACCGCCAGCGTATCACCACACGACATCATGTCGAACTCGAAAGATCTTCCGGTTCAACTGATCGACAATCTGTACTGATTCGCAGCCGGATTGTGGGGCGGCTCGCAGTGTAGCATTAAGCTCAGACCGAGATGGTTTGAGGAGCATGCTCCATGAATACGACCGGTCTGTTGGCCGCCGGTGTTGCGGCGTCGCTTTCCATGGCAACTGTGCCGCACGCGGCCGCGCAGGAGCGCTCGCTCGATGAGATAAAAAAGGAGGTCATGCGCCGTGCCGGCCATATCAACCCGTTCGAAGGGATTCGCCGGGAGGATGCCGAGCAGGTCATTGCTTCGCTAACAAGTCTGGATCCGGATCAGTGGGCGCAGCTCTGGTGCAGGATCGGCCTCGCCTACGAGGCAAATGCCGACGCGCGTGCCAGCGAACAAGCCGACGCGGGCGAGCTCGCAGCGCTCTATACGCTCGCGTTCGAGTATTGCCGGGTCGCCCGCTATCCCGTGCCGAGCACCGTCGATAAGCAAGAAGCCTACCGGCACTCCCTGCGCATTTTTCGCAAGGCTGCCAAACATTTCGATCCCCCGCTGCAAATCGTCGAGATCCCGTTCGAGGGCAAGAAGCTCGTCGGTTATCTGCAAATCCCCACCGGGGGGACGAAGCCGCCGCTGGTCATGCATTGGGGTGGCGTGGACGGGTGGAAGGAGGATCGCCAGCGCGCCAGCAGCGCCATTCATCGGGCAGCACTTGCCACTCTGACCATCGACATGCCGGGAACGGGCGAAAGTCCGGTGCTCTATGGCGATCCGGCTGCCGAGCGCAGCTACTCGGCGTGGATCGATCACCTCACCGGCCGCAGCGACATCGATGGCAGTCGGATCGCGGTGTGGGGCGGAAGCTTCGGCGCATACTGGGCCGCGCGGCTCGCCTTCGTCGAGGTCGCGCGGCTAAAGGGTGCGGTGTTCCACGGTGGCAACGTGCATTACGGCTTTCAGGAGAAATGGCTGGTGCCCGCATTCACCACCGGCGGAGCTACCTATCTGTTCGGCGCTGCCAGCCTGCTCCAAGCGCGCAACCGCGCCATGGGCTTGACCACCATGGAAGACTTTCTCAAAGCTGCGTCCAAGCTCTCGCTCAAGGAGCTCGGGCTCCTCGATAAGCCCTCGGCGCCGATCCTCGGGGTGAATGGCAAGCTCGACGATCAGGCGCCGGTGGAGGATATCTACTTGCTGATGGAGCACGGCAACCCAAAGGAGGCGCGCATCTATCCGCAGGGCCATCACATGGGTCGCACGCCCGGGATCTCGGAGGAAGAGATCCGCGCGATGATCGTGGGCTGGCTACGGGACAAGCTCGCGCGTTAATGCGCCAGAACAAGACGCGTGTTGGTAGTTTCCGAGGGAAGTCTCGAAGCCGCAGCATGTAATCCGGATTGCACTCGCGGGATCCGGCAACAGCATACCCGGATTTCGCTTTCGCTCAATCCGGGCTACGAACTAACGCAATCCAAAGGTGTGCGCGTAAACGATGCCCGACCCCGATCCGCAAAACCGCAGCGTGAAAAAAGTGGTGCTCGCCTATTCCGGCGGGCTCGATACCTCAATCATTCTCAAATGGCTGCAGACCACGTATCGCTGCGAAGTAGTCACCTTCACCGCCGATCTTGGCCAGGGCGAGGAGCTCGAGCCTGCGCGGAACAAGGCGCTCCTCCTGGGCATCAAGCCGGAAAACATCTTCGTCGAGGATCTGCGCGAGGAGTTCGTTCGCGATTACGTATTTCCCATGTTCCGCGCCAATGCGCTCTATGAGGGCCAATACCTGCTCGGCACTTCCATCGCACGGCCCCTTATCGCCAAGCGCCAGATCGAGATTGCGGAGAAGGTTGGTGCCGACGCCGTCGCTCACGGAGCGACCGGCAAAGGCAACGATCAGGTGCGGTTCGAGCTTGCCTATTACGCCCTCAGGCCGGATGTCACGGTGATTGCGCCGTGGCGGGAATGGAACCTGCGCTCGCGGGAGGCGCTCATTCATTTTGCCGAGCAGCACCAGATTCCGATCGCCAGGGACAAGCGGGGCGAGGCGCCGTTCTCGGTGGATGCCAATCTCCTGCACGCCTCTTCCGAGGGCAAGGTGCTCGAGGATCCGTCCCAGGAAGTGCCGGACTACGTCTACTCGCGCACGCTTTCACCCGAAGCCGCGCCTGACCGGCCGATCCAGATCGCGATCGACTTCGAAGCCGGCGACGCCGTGGCGCTCGACGGGAACCCGCTTTCGCCGGCCAAGCTGTTGACCGAGCTCAACCGGCTCGGCCATGCCCATGGTATCGGTCGACTCGATCTGGTCGAGAACAGGTTTGTCGGCATGAAATCGCGCGGCATGTACGAGACGCCGGGGGGAACCATCCTGATTGCCGCGCACCGGGGGATCGAATCGATCACCCTTGACCGCGGCGCGGCCCATCTCAAAGACGAGCTCATGCCCAAATATGCCGAGCTTATTTATAATGGCTTCTGGTTTTCGCCCGAGCGGGAAATGCTTCAGGCCGCAATCGACCAGTCGCAGAAATTCGTCACTGGAACAGTGAAGCTCAAGCTCTACAAGGGCAACGTCTGCGCTGTTGGTCGCTCATCGGCTTATTCGCTCTACGACCAGGATCTCGTGACTTTCGAAGAGGGCAAGGTCGCCTACGACCACCGAGATGCAGCGGGCTTCATTCGGTTGAATGCGTTGCGTCTGCGCACCCTTGCCCAGCGCCGCAAGAAGCTCAAGCTCGATAAGTAGCCGGTAGTGGGCTATTCAAAGGAGCCCACTACCAAGTAGCCTTACATCCGCAATGTGACCTTGCGGTTCTCACCCAAGTTGGGCTTATCGCCCGTGAGCCGCGCCTTTGCGAATTCGAACGCGGCCACCGCGGCGCTGGCGGGGCCATCCCAGAGCTCCGCGGTCACTGGCCTCACCAGAAGAACGCAGACATTGGGATCATCAGGGCCGTTCCACCACACGCTGTCTGCGCTCTTCCAGATCTCCGCCGCCTTTGCATGATCGGACCGGACCTGCGCCCGCGCCGTCAGCGAGAGGTACGCTTTCTCCTTCGTGTCGATGAACACCAGCGCAACATCATGCTCGGCCTCGATCTCATGCTCCTTCGAGCTGCGCTTATCAGTGACGAACCAGATGACGCCGGCATTGCGGTCGGGGCGCGCTTCCAGCGGACGCGCCCGCAGGCCGCCCGAGAATTGCGTGGTCAGCATGCAGACGCCAACCTTTTCGATGATGTCCCAGACGCGATCCAGGCTCGCTTGCGAACGGTCTTTGGTCTGCGTGCTCATGGCACAAGCGTAACAGCGCCACAGGGGGGTGGTTCCGTGTGGCGGCTGGCCCCGCCTTGCCACCTTCGATCTAGCGATCCTCAGGGTGCGCTTGGCGCCCCGCCGCGCAGTGGCAATGGCTGCTCTTCGAGCATCCTCACTATGGCTTGGCGGGTAGTCTCAGGGTCAAGCCCGTGCCGGCTGATGAGGTCGCCGCAGTCCGCCGCGATCGCATCAACGTCCTGCAGCATCTTGAGCCGCTTGAAATGGTCTTCGTGGTGGAGCCCGATGCTTTCGCCCACGATCTCCAGAACGTTCATGACCCGAAACGGATAATCGCGCTCATGCGCGCACAGCTCGCGGTGGTCGGCGTGGTACACAGCGACCAGCGCGTCTATTTGCGCCATCTCGGCGGCGTCAAGCTCGTTTTTCTGCAGCTCGCGGCGATACGCCGGCAGCGCTCGGAAATAGTTGCTCATCAAACCGACCGCAGGCTGGCAGAGATCGACCAGCTCGATCCCGGGGACCGCGCGCAGGATGTCTTCCGCCGCCTCGACCACACCCCTGATGCCAGGGTGTCGATGTAAGGCGACACGCATCTCGACACGCTCCCTCAGGTGAGGTCTCAGGCGATCGAGCTGCCCACGCAGGAACAACATGAATGGGGTCATCTCGAAGGGACGCGCACCCCGGGTCTTTTCAATGGCCGGCAAAGTGGTCTCGGTAAACTGCACGTGACAGCTCGGGCACCAGGAGATCACTTGGCCCGACTTGCTGCGCGCGAGCTTGTCCATGGTGCTCTCGGCAAAGCGGCCCGAAGTGGCCACGTCGCCGCTGCGCATCTGCACGATGCCGCAGCAATGGGTCGGGCCGCCCATGACCTGGTAGGTGATGCCGATCGTGTCCATGATGTCGAGTGCCAGCAAGGCAATATGCGGCGTCTTGAGCACGTTGCAGCCCGTGTAGAAGACGAAGTCGGGCGCTTCAGGGCTCTCCTTGTGGTGATCTGGATTTTGACCGAGCCGTGCCAGCAGCGTCTCGTCGAGCTGCAGGCGCGAGATGTGGGTGACGTCGCGCGCGATCTTGCGGAAGCCCTCGACCCCCTGGCGGCGTTGCTGCGTCGGCTCCTCCTTTCGGCGGGTCATGGCCAAGCGCGCCATGCCCAGCAGGAAGCGAGGATTGACGCCGTAGTCGCAGGCCTGGATGCAGTCCCCGCTGAGCAGGCATGCGTTCGCCCAATTTCGCGCGGGTTGAGGCCCCTCGCCGGTGCGCAGGATCTCGATGATGCCGTCGATGACGCTCCGCGGCTCGGCTTCAACCCTGCCGGGGCCAGTGACCGGGCACACCTCCACGCATTTGCCGCACCGCGTGCACGCGTCCATCATTGATTGGACCCGTCCGGCCAGCGCAGTTTCAAAAGCTTCGGCCATGTGCTCTCTCGCGGCACAATATAATCGCGCTGTCGCCACAGTCGCGCAAGCGGATCGGATGCAGTAGCAGGGGCAAAAGGCGCGCGCTTCCAGGTTCGCGCAATCGCGGAAGGTTGACTGCGCGCGCCGTTCCCCCACGAGCGTGAAATGGAGAGCGAAGAATGACTCAATGCAACTTTTGACTTCTGGACAATGTAACGGGACTCAGGTACAAAAAGATATGCTCCAGGAGTGTGAGCAAGCTCGGCCGGTTCCCGCGCCGGGCTTTCTCTTTGACTGAGAGCTGCAAGTGGTGATTGCGATGTTCAGCGCGATTCCCTGTTCCGGTCCTGTTCGGCCCCTGTTATTTCGGCAGGTTTTCCAGGTTTTGCGCGCTTTTTGGCAGATTCTTGCGTGTCCCCCCCATTTACAGGGATTTACAGGGCCCGGCGCAGCGGAACGTGGCGCAGCTCCTTTACGAGCCAGTAACCGCGATCCCCTGGACCTCGATCATCACTTCCGGCTGTGCGAAGCCCTGCGCCGTGATGGCGGCGCTGGCGGGAAAGTCCTTCCCGAACAGCTCGCCGCGAAGCTCCGTCATGCGTGAGGTATAGCGGGCATCGCTGAGAAACACCGTCATCGTGACCATATCGCGCAATGTGCCGCCCGCCTCCGCGAGCGTCCTCTCGATGTTGCGGAAGGTTTGCCGGAACTGGGCGTCGAAATCGGCCGCAAGCGACTTACCCGCGTCGTCGATCTGACCGGTATGTCCGGCGATGAAAATCATCCGCCCTGCGGCTTCGGTGACGACTGCCGGCGAGAACGCCCGCTTCTGCTGCCACGTGCCGCGAACGAAAGATTTTTTCATGCCGGCAAATCTCCCCGCATCGAGGGCTGACCTCCATTGATGGTGCGCCAGAGCCGCTCCGGAGTTGCCGGCATCTCGATGTGCCGGACGCCGAGGTGGGAGAGCGCGTCCACCAGTGCATTGGCGACGGCGGGCATCGCCCCGACACAGCCGGCCTCGCCCGCGCCCTTGACGCCAAGCGGATTGGTCATGGTCGGCACCGGATTGCTTTTCACATCGACCGCGCTGATGTCGGCGGCGCGCGGCATGGCATAATCCATGAACGATGCGGTCAGATTCTGGCCGTCCTCATTGAACCGAATGTCTTCCATCAGCACCTGGCCGACGCCCTGGGCCACGCCCCCCACGATCTGTCCTTTCAGCAGCAGCGGATTGATCACCGTGCCGACATCATCGACCACGCTGTAGCGGACGATCTCGACCTCGCCGGTCTCCTCGTCGATCTCCAACTCGCAGATATGACAGCCGTTCGGGAAATTCTGCACCGGCGCGAAATAGGTCGCGGTCGCAATGAGACCGACATCGATCCCCTTGGGCAGATTCGCGGGTTCCATCGCCTCCTTCGCCACCTCCTTGATGGTGAGCGTGCGGTTGGACTTGGGGCTGGAAAACACGCCATCGGCAAAGCTTATCTCGTCTGCATCGAGCTGGAGAATGTGCGCGGCGATGTGCTTGGCCTTCTCGGTGATGCGCTCCGCAGCGATCATCACGGCGGAGCCGCCGATCGTGGCCGACCGCGACCCGCCGGTACCTTCCCCGACGAAGACTTCGTCCGTATCGCCCTGAATGTAATGCACCTCCTGGGGATCGATGCCGAGGCGGTCGCACATGATTTGCTTGAAGATCGTCTCATGCCCCTGGCCCTGGGTTACGCTGCCCGAAAGCAAGGTGGCAGTACCCGACTTGTCGAACCGGATTTCCGCGCCTTCGAAGCCCTGTGCCGCCGCGCGTTCGATCGTGTTCGAGAGACCGATGCCGCGCAGCTTGCCGCGCTTGCGCGCTTCCTGTCGGCGGTGCTCGAAGCCCGCAAAGTCCGCAAGACCAAGCGCCATATCCATGCTCTTCTCGAACTCGCCGCTGTCATAGGTGAACGTGAGTCCGGTCTTGAACGGCATTGCTCCCGACGCAATGTAGTTGCGCCGCCGCAGCTCGGCGGGATCGATCCCAAGCTGGTCGGCGGCGAGATCGACTATGCGCTCGATCACGTAGGCCGCCTCGGGACGGCCGTTGCCGCGATAGGGCCGCACCGGGTTGGTGTGGGTGTACACCGCGCTCACGTCGGCATGGATCGCGGGGGTGCGATAGACGCCGGCCAGGGTGCCGATATTGCCGGTGAAGGCAGGCATCCCCGTCTGCAGATACGCCCCGATAGCAGCAATCGTTTTCACCCGCAGACCCACAAAATTCCCTTCCTTGTCGAGTGCAAGCTCGGCCTCGGTGACGTTATCCCGTGCCTGGGCATCGCAGAGAAAGGATTCGGACCGGGTCGAGGTCCATTTCACCGGGCGGCCGATGCGCTTGGAGGCCAGCAGTACGAGGGCAACTTCGTTGTAGACCGCGGACTTCATGCCGAAGCTGCCGCCGATGTCCCCGGCGACCACCCGGATTTTGCTCTCCGACACCTTGAGGATGGGCGCCAGCTCGGAGCGAAACGGATGCGTGCGCTGGAGTGTGGTGTAGATGGTGTAACGATCCTCCGTGGCATTGTAATCGCCAAGGCAACCACGCGGCTCCATGGTGGCAGCGGTCACACGATTGACGATGAATCGATGCTTGATGACGTGGTCGGCTTTCGCGATGGCCGCCTCGGCCGCAGCCTTGTCGCCGAAGAGTTGAACGAAACCGATATTGTCGGGGCAGTCGTCCCAGACTCGTGGCGCACCGGCCCTCACCGCTTCAGCCGTCGACACGCAGGCCGGCAGCGGCTCGTAATCAACCGCGATCAATTCGGCCGCATCGAGCGCCTGATGGTAGGTCTCCGCGACGACGAAGGCGACATAGTCGCCGACAAACCGCACGCGATCCGTCACCAGCGCAACATATGGCGGGCGGAAGACACTGCCGTCGCGCCGCTTGAGGCCGCCGGGCACCGGGAGATCACCCCACCCCGATGCCTTCCAATCCGCCCCGGTGAGCACAACCAGCACGCCGGGCGCGGCCTTTGCCCGGCTCACATCGATCGATCGAATGCGCGCGTGGGCATGCGGCGAGCGCAGCACATGGCCGAAGACCATACCCGGCAGCACCATGTCCGCAACATAGCGACCGCCGCCCTTGAGCAGCCGCGGGTCCTCGAACCGGGACACGCTTTGACCAATTGCGAATTCACCCATTTCACCCTCGATCGATGAGACTTGCCGCCCGACTTATCGCAAAGCTTCGGCGCCGTGGCTACGGCTGCCGCCGCCGATACGGCGCGCCTCATCGGTGCTGCGTGATCGTGTCCACCAATGCGAGGCGGCCCTTCTTCACCTCGGCAAGGGCCCGCTCGAGGGCGGGTCGGACGTTCTTGGGGCGGTCGATCGGACCTTCGCCATAGCAGCCCATGGCGCGTGCGAGAGCGGCAAAGTCCGGCTCCGGCCCAAACAGGTCCATGCCGACATGCGCCTTGCCCTCATCGGTGCCCCGGACCTTCGCCATGCGCAGCTGGTGTTCCCAGTCGTTGTAGTAGGCACGGTTGTTGTGCATCACCACCAGCATTGGGATCTCGTACTTCGCCGCGATCCACAGCGCGCCTGCATCGAACATCAAGTCGCCGTCCGGCTGGATGTCCACGACAATGCGACCTTTGCCCGTGTGCGCGAGCGCCACGCCGAGCGAGATGCCGATCTGGGTTGCGGTGCCGAGCTCGACGCCGGGATGCCGGTAGGACCGGTCGAAATCCCATAGCTTGCGGATTTGCTGCTTGAGCGTGTTGGCTGTGAGAACCCAATCCTCGCCCTTGATGACTTCCCACACTTCAAGCGCCAGTCGGGAGAAGGTGATCGGGGATGCGTCCCAGTTCGTGCGCGCCTCCTCCTGCCATTTGGCCCAGACCTCATCGTGCCGTTTTGCGATGGCGAGCTTTCGCTCGTGGATCCGATGCTTCAGCTGCCCGTTTCGCTCGATCCGCTCCCGGCACAGACGGGTGAGCTCGGGAATGCCGAGCGCGGTGTCGCCGAGCGCCCGGATCGAGCACGGCTGCATCCGGCAATAGTCCATCGACCATTTGCTGATGTTGATCTCGGCAAAACCGATCTCGACAAAGTCGCACGAGGAGGGGGTGATCTGCTCGCGCGTGCGCTTGGCGTTGTCGAGCGCGGTCAGCTGTTTCTCCCAGTCCTTGACGTCCAGCCCCACGATGAGATCGGTGTGCCGCAGGTATTCCGTGTCCATGCTCAGACAGAGGGGATGCTTGTTGGGGAAGTTGAGCGCGTTGTTGACGTCCCAGACTGCGGCGCCTGTGGTTTCCGCCAGCTCAACAATGCTCTCGAACCCGCCGGCGCGCCGCCCGGCATATTCAGCGAGCAGCATGGGATGCTCCGCTGCGAGAAGCTTATCCGCGATTGCGGCGACCGCCATGGGATCAGGCGCCATGGCGGCAGGTGTTGCCACTGTGCCGTGGGGCGGAAGCGCCGGCTTGCGCAGCAGCGGCTCCTCCTGGAGCGCAGCGTCGTAACACATGTAGACCGGACCTTGCGGCTCCGTGGTCATGATCGAATAGGCGCGCGCGAAGCTTTCCGGCACCCCTTCGATGGAGGTTGGCTGGTAATCCCATTTGACGTAGTCGCGGATGGCGTTGCCCTGCACCAGCGCCGAATGCGTCCAGTCGATGTGCGGCCGCCGCTTTGCCTCGTCCATCGGGCCGGTCGCGCCGATGATGAATATCGGCACGCGGTCGATGTAAGCGTAATAGATCGCCATGCAGGAATGCAGGAGCCCGACGAGGTCATGCAGGATCACCGCCATGGGCCGGCCGCTCGCCTTGGCATAGCCGTGCGCGATCTGGACTGCGATCTCCTCGTGCTGGCACAGCATCATGGGGGGCTCGTTGCCCCCGTAATTGACCAGCGAATCGTGCAACCCGCGGAAGCTCGCACCGGGATTGAGCGTGAGATGCGGAAAACCGTAGCGCTTGATCAGATCTACGATGACGTCGGATTGCCAGCCGCGGTAATTCTGGATGCTGTGCGGCGCCCGTCCGGCTTGTTCCTGCATCCGGGTCCTCTCCGTAGCTAATGCCGGATGAATTCCGCAGCCTTGGCCGCCACCGGCTTGGGAGTCTTGTAAAGCTCCATCACCAGCTTCTCGACCTGCTCGCCGCTCACCGGAGTGATTTCGAGCTGCGCGGCCTCGGCTTCGCCCAGGAATTCCGGGTCCTCCATGGTTCGCATGAAGGCCTCGCGCAACGCATTCGCGCGATCGTTCGGAACGCGCGGGGGCGCAAGATACGGCCTCCCCATCACCTGCCGCGCGAAGATCAGCTTGAAGATCTGCTTTTGCTCGTCGGTCTTGGCGAAATCCATCACCAGGGGGACATCGGGCAGGCCGGGATGCTTGTTGAGCGACATCTGCACGAGCACCGTGATCGATCCGTCGTCGAACCATCGTTTATGGGTAGCGAGCACGCTCGACCACGACCAGCCGCAGCGGCCCTGGACCTCGCCCCGCTCCATGGCCAGAGTGACGTCGTTGCCGCCGGGATAGCCAGTAACGATCTTGAACTTGGTGCCGAGGACACCATTGAGGATGCGCGGAAACTGATCGGTATCGGCGGCCTGCCCCGTGCCGCCGACGATCAGCTCGCGCTCGAACACATCTGCAAACTTGCTGATGCCGCTCGTTTTCCAGGCGACGCAGACGCTCACCTCATTGTTGGCGCTGCCGATCCAGGTGAACTTCTCGGCCTGGAACTGTGCCCCGCGCGAGCCCAGCAGGGGATCGAATGCGGTGCCACGGCCGATGGTCCCGATGACGGTGCCGTCCTTCGCCCCGACATTGTAGAGCCAGTTGGCGAGCCGCAGACTCCCTGCACCCTCCAGGTTCTTGGGGACGATGGTCGGATTGCCCGGGATGTGCTTGCCAAGGTGACGTGCAAGCACCCGGGTATAAAGGTCATAGGCGCCGCCTACGCTATATCCGACGTAGAGCTCGACGTTCTTGCCCTTGTAGAATTCCGCCGGCCCCTCTGCGCGAGCGGGCAACGCAGAGAGGAAAGCAACGAGGGCGGCAACTCCGCAGGTCCCGCCACAAACAGACATTATTTCGGATCGGGTGCGAGGCCCGGAGCGGGCTCCACCTGATCGAACCAGTCGAATCCCATCTCCTTGACCATGCGGTTGCTCATCATGATGAGCCGCGCCTCCGCGCTCGCGAAGTGCTGATGCGTGGTGAATGGCGGGATATAGATGTAGTCGCCCTGCTTCCACTCGAATTTCTTCGGCACCTCTGCCCATTCCCATTTGAAGGCATCAAGGCAATCGAACTGCATGTCCCAATGCAGGTCGTAGCCCGCCCCCTCGACCACGAAAATGATCTCCTCCCACATGTGCCGATGCCTGCCGGAGCGCTCGCCTGCTTTGAGAAATTGCATGTAGGCCTCGACGCAGCACTCGCGCGTATTCATACGATGATGGACGAGATGCTTGATCAAACCGTCGGGCGAGCGCTCCCACGGCATGTCCTCGGCCGCAACCACGTTCGGCAGCGTTGCATAGCGTTTGCGGAAGTCCTGGGAACCGGCGATGTCGTCGGCATGGAAGGTGCAATTGGCGGAGCCGGACAAAGCCGGATGCTTGTCTTGAAATAGCATGTGACCTCCTCGACGTCTCAAATCTCGGCGGGCGGTTTGTAGTGCTCAACGCCAGGCGGCAACTTGTCCGGCGGCCATTCCACGATCTTCTGAAACAATAGATGCATGAACAGGAAGAGCGGTTTGGCCTTGAACACCAACAGGATCGCCTCCTCCTCGGGATCGTCGTTGAAATGCTGGTGCACGCTGCCGTTCTCGACGATCATCACATCGCCGGCTTTCCACGGAATGTAGCGGCCATCGTGCACGTCATGGCCCCGGCCCTTGAGCACGTAGAACACCGCGCTGTTGAGATGCCCGTGTTTTTGACCGTAGGCGCCCGGGGCGTAGGCCTCGATGTGGGACTCCATGGACTGGACTACGCTGGTCGCCTGCGGACTGATCACGCTCTTGCCGAACTGGCCCGGCCCACCTTTCCACGGCACATCCTTGGAAGGATACACGCGCTTCTCCTCGAGCAAGGCCTTGTAGAGATGACTGTAGGTGCCTTCCAGCGCGCGCACGAAAGTGCGCTTTTTCGCCCACCGCTCCCACTTCTCGTGCTTCTTCTCCTCGGCATATTCATCGGGCTGGTTATGCCCGATGCCTGGACGCTGCTGCTCATACATCCCTGTCATTGACGTTCCATGGCGTTTCTTGACGTTACCTTCCCGTGCTCGGCCCCTGTAAGCGTGAGCCGCCGCAGCCTGCTAGCCGGCGAAGCTTCCGACCTGAGTCATTACGGGATCACGGCGAAGCACGCAACGCTTCGGCCGGGCATGCGACCACGAATGGCCGGCAAAGCGCGCCTGCCAGCCATACTATCTCAGATGATTTTGCTCGCGCGACTGCCTGGAAGGGTCTTTAGCGATGACAGTAGACTTCCTTACGCGACCTTACTCGACTGCGTAGAAATCGGTCGCGCTGCGCTGCCTGAGATCGCCGAACTTGAGCACCCGCGCGCGAAGCTGGGCAAGGCGGCCCGTTGCAGTCAGCGGGAAACCACAGACCTTTTCGGCAGCCTCTTTTTCGCTGGCCGCTTCAATTTTCTTCCAGTTGTGCCCGCGATCCCATTCTCCGTCCGGCCAATGCTGTACCTGATAGATGCGCTTTGTCTGCATGGAAGTTCCCCCAGCTCGTTCCGACGGGGGGTGCGGGTACAAGTCGTTTTTGGCGGGAATCGGGCTTGTCCATGGTGCGTGGATGGAATTTGCTGCCGCCCTGCCCAACGTTCAACCCAGCCATTTGATTGTCGCAGAGCGGCGCGAACGGGGGGCCGATTCTCAACGTTTCCTGCCGGTACGTTTCTTTATGCCGGCGTTACGCTGGCGCGGCACAGCTCGTCGCAAAGAAGGCAGTCCGGCGGTGAGGGGGCGCGCGACCTCGGCCAGACCCTTCATACGCGGGAGGCCAGCATCCCCCCACGATGCCTCGGCCTTCTGCAACCGGGTAACCCAGTA